>Ga0210394_10000524_pt1 | contig 79279 bp, 65 predicted proteins | sample IncBWC12MmetaG_FD_160121 | JGI IMG/M metagenome (GOLD analysis project Ga0210394, IMG submission 160121) | Forest soil microbial communities from Barre Woods Harvard Forest LTER site, Petersham, Massachusetts, United States - Inc-BW-C-12-M | ecosystem: Environmental > Terrestrial > Soil >... | reverse complement strand
GGTGAATTGCCCCGAGCGCCCCAATTACAATTTGACGACTCTCCGCCGCATCACCATCGGTGGCGCCGCTTCTTCACCCACGCTCATTCGCGAAGTGGAAGAAAAACTTGCGTGCGAATGTTTCTCAGGCTACGGCCTCACCGAAACTTCGCCCACGCTTTCCGTTTCCCCCATGAAATCCGGCATGGATTGGCAAGGCGAGCAGCGTTTCACCGGCCAAGCGATGACCGGTTACGCCATCCCCGGCGTGGATTTGCGCGTCGTAGATCCAAACGACAACGACGTGCCACACGACGGACAATCCATCGGCGAGATCATCGTGCGCGGTGACGGCGTGATGGAAGGCTACTGGCGCCAGCCGGAAGCTTCCGGCGAAGCCTTGCGCGGCGGCTGGTTCCACACCGGAGATATGGCCACGCTCAATGAAGACGGCTACGCGCTCATCGTGGACCGCAAGAAAGACATTATCGTAAGCGGCGGCGAAAATATTTCCTCCCTCGAACTCGAAAAAGCCATCCTCGCGCATCCCGCGGTGCTGGAAGTCGGCGTGATTCCCGTCCCCGACGCGAAGTGGGGCGAAGTCCCCAAAGCCCTGGTGGTGTTGAAACCGAACGCCGCCGCGAGCGAGCCCGAGCTCATCGAATTCTGCCGCTCACGCGTGGCGCACTATAAATGTCCGCGCTCGTTCGAATTCGTGGATAGTCTGCCCAAGACCGGTACCGGAAAAATTCTGAAGAAGGACATCCGCAAGAAATATTGGCAGGGCCAGGACACGATGCGCCCGAGCGGTGCCATACCGCCGCCCAAAGTAAAGTCCGGCGTCTGAGGTAAATTGACGCAGATGGACACGGCCGATCGCCGCTTGTTTCAAAAAGATTTGTTTTGCAGTTGACCACCGAACGCGGCGCACCTCTTGCGTAACCAGGCAGGCGCCCGCGCAACGCGAAGGAGTCTGATTCATGGATCTAAACCTAACCGGCGAGGAGTTGCAATTTCGCGACGAGCTTCGCTCCTGGCTCGCTAGCAATGTCCCGAAAGACTGGAACCAGTGGCGTGAAAAACCCATCGAAGAATCGTTCCCTTATCTCCGTTCCTGGCAGCGCAAGCTGCAGGAAGGCCGCTGGGCCGCCGTTTCCTGGCCCAAGGAATACGAAGGCCGCAGCGCCACGCTGATGCAGCAAGCGCTCTTTTGGGAAGAAATGGCGCGCGTCGAAGCGCCGCCCATGGCCAATTCTCTCGGCCTCGGCCTCATCGGACCCACGATCATCGCCTACGGCACCGAAGCTCAGAAGCAACGCTACATTCCAAAAATTCTCAGTGCCGAAGAAATCTGGTGCCAGGGTTTCTCCGAGCCCAATGCCGGCTCCGATCTCGCCGGACTGCAAACGCAAGCCGTCCTGCGCGGCGATCACTACCTGGTGAACGGCCAGAAAGTATGGACCAGCTACGGCTGGGTTGGCGACTGGTGCGAACTCGTCGTGCGCACCGACCCCACCGCCGCGAAACATAAAGGACTCACGGTTCTCCTGGTGGATATGAAATCTCCGGGCGTCGAAGTTCGCCCACTGCGTCAGATGACCGGCGAATCCGAATTCAATGAGCTCTTCTTCCGCGATGTGCGCGTGCCGGCCGACAATATCCTCGGCAAAGTGAATGACGGGTGGAATGTCGCCATGAGCACGCTGATGTACGAACGCGGCTCCTACGGAGCGCGCCTCCATTTAATTTTCAAACGCTACATCACGCGTCTGATCGAACTGGCGCGCAACATGCAACGCAACGGCCGGCCCGCCGCACAGGATCCCGTCATTCGCCAGAAACTCGCGCAGTGCAGCGCCGAAATCGAAATCATGCGCTTCAATCAGATGCGCGCTTTCAGCCGCGTCACCGCCACCGGCGTGCCCGGCCCCGAAGGCAGCATCCAGAAAATTTTCTGGAGTGAGCTCAATCAGCGCCTGCAGCAAATCGCACAGGAAATTCTCGGACCGTATGGCCAATTGCTGGCCGGCGACCCGCGCGCGATTGACAATGGCATGTGGTCCTACGCCTATCTGCGCACGCGCGGAAATACCATCGAAGCCGGCACCTCCGAGGTACAGCGCAACATCATCGGCCACTTTGTTCTCGGCCTGCCCAGAAGCTACTAGACTGGAAACCACGGAGGGGATACTCCATGCAATTCGGCTTGAGTGAAAGTCAGGAATTCCTGAAAGACAGCGCGCGCAAATTCTTCGCCGGCGAATGTCCCAGCGCGGAGATGCGCCGCCTGATGGAGACCGACACCGCGTACGACGCTGCGCTGTGGTCCAAGCTCACCGACCAGGGCTACACCGGCATCATTTTTCCCGAAGCCTACGGCGGCGTCGGCCTGGGCAAAGTCGAGCTGATGCTGCTGATGGAAGAGGCCGGCCGTGCGCTCTTGCCCGGCCCGTTTTTCTCGACGGTTGTTCTCGCCGGATCGGTCCTGGACTCCGTCTGCTCACCCGCGCACAAACAAAAATATCTCGCGCCAATCTGTCGCGGAGAAGCCCGCGCGACCGTCGCCATCCTCGAATCGAATGCCAGCTGGAATCCGCACGACATTCAGCTCGCGGCCAGCAACGGCAAGCTCAGCGGCGAAAAATATTTCGTCTCCGATGCCGCTGTCGCTGACTTCATTATCGCAGTAGCGCGTAACGGCGTCTTCGTCGTAAACGCCAAAGCGCCCGGCCTGAAAATTTCACCCATGACCGCCATGGACCTCACTCGCAAGCTCTACATCGCCGAATTCAACAACACGCCCGCAGAAGAAATCGGCGCCACCTCCGATCTCGCGCGGGCCTTCGACGTCAGCACCGCCGCGCTCGCCGCCGAACTGGTCGGCGGCATGCAACGCACGCTCGACATCACGGTGGAATACGCCAAGACGCGCAAGCAGTTCGGCAAACCCATCGGCACGTTCCAGGCGGTACAGCACCAATGTGCGGACATGTATTTGGAAACCGAAAGTTCCCGCTCCGCGGTGTACTATGCCGGATGGGCGCTCGAAGAAAACTCGCCGGACGCGACGATCGCCGTGTCTATCGCCAAAATGTACGCGAGTGATGCCGCGCGCACTGTCGGCAATCGCGGCATTCAGATTCACGGCGGCATGGGCTTCACCTGGGAAAACGATGTGCACCTATATTACCGCCGGGCCAAAGGCTCGGAAACGGCATTCGGCGACGCCACTTTTCATCGCGAGCGCATCGCCTCGCTGGTGATCGATTCCGGCACCGTTTCCGTCAAGAGCGCGTAAATCCGCAAACCAAGGATTCTTTCTATGAGCGATCTCATTCAACTCACAACCGAAAACGGCATCGCCATCGTCACCATCAATAACCCCCCGGTCAACGCGCTAAGCCCCGGCGTCCCGGAAGGAATCTCCGCAGCGCTCGATAAAATCGCGCAAGACGCCGCCATCAAAGCCGTCGTGCTGATCGGCGGCGGCCGCACCTTCATCGCCGGCGCGGACATTAAAGAATTTGGCAAAATGACCTCCGGCAAGCCTCGTGGGGCGGGCCTGCTGCCGTTTCTGCTGAAACTCGAAGACAACCCCAAGCCCATAATCGTCGCGATTCACGGCACGGCTTTCGGCGGCGGCCTGGAAGTCGCCATGGCCTGCCACTATCGTGTCGCCGTTTCCAGCGCGCAAGTGGGCCAGCCCGAAGTAAAACTCGGCATCATTCCCGGCGCGGCTGGCACGCAACGACTTCCCCGCCTCGCGGGCGTCGGCAAAGCCGTCGAAATGTGCACCACCGGCAATCCGGTAAAAGCCGCCGAGGCTCTGCAGTTCGGTATCGTTGACCGCATCATGGAGGGCGAACTCCTGGCGGGCGCAATCGCCTTTGCCCGCGAAGTTGCGGCCAAACCGGCACCCAAAACGCGCGAGCGCAACGAAAAACTCGGCAATGCCGCCGACAACGCGCCGATTTTTTCCGCCGCGCGCGAAACCGTCGCCAAGCGACAGCGCGGCCTGCTCGCTCCCGTTGCCGCCATCACCGCCATCGAAGCGGCCACAAAATTGCCGTTTGCTGAAGGCTGCCAGGTCGAACAAAGACTCTTCGCCGAGTGCCTCTTCTCTGAGCAATCCAAAGCGCTCATCCACGTTTTCTTCAGCGAGCGCGAAGTCGGCAAAATTCCCGACGTTCCCAAAGACACTCCGGTCTTCCCCATAAAATCCGCCGCGGTGGTTGGCGCCGGCACCATGGGCGGCGGCATCGCCATGGTCCTCGCCAATGCCGGAATTCCCGTGCTGCTCAAAGATGCGGACCAGCCCGCGCTCGATCGCGGCCTCGCCACCATCGAGTCGAATTACGCCAACTCGGTCAAGCGCGGCCGCTTCACTCCGCAAGATGCCGAAGCGCGCTTGCAACGCATCACCCCCACGCTCTCCTACGACGATTTTGCAAAGGCCGATCTCGTCATCGAAGCCGTATTCGAAGGCATGGCGCTCAAAAAAGAAGTTTTCCGCGAACTCGACCGCGTCTGCAAACCCGGGGCCCTCCTCGCCAGCAATACCTCCACGCTGGATGTTGACGAAATCGCTTCCGCTACGTCGCGCCCCGCCTACGTCATCGGCACGCATTTCTTCAGCCCCGCAAATGTCATGCGCTTGCTGGAAGTCGTCCGCGGCAAAGCCACTTCCCACGAAGTGATCGCCACCTGCATGCAGCTTTCCAAATCACTCGGCAAAATCGGCGTGCTCGTTGGCAATTGCCGCGGTTTTGTCGGCAATCGCATGTTCGGTCCGTACCGCCGCGAAGCTCAGTTCCTCGTCGAAGAAGGCGCTGGCGTCGCCTCCGTGGATAAAGCTCTCGCCGATTTCGGCATGGCCATGGGACCTCTCGCCACCGGAGATCTGGCCGGCCTCGATGTCGGCTGGCGCATCCGCAAGGAATATCGCCACCTGGAAAAACCCGGCATTCGCCAGCCGTTCGTCGAAGATAATCTGTGCGAGCTCGGCCGTTTCGGCCAAAAAACCGGCGCGGGCTGGTATCGATATGATGAACAGCGTCGCGCGATGCCCGATCCCGTCGTGGATGAACTGATCCGCAAGTGGGTAACCGAGGCAGGAATCTCGCAGCGCGAAATTTCCGCCGCGGAAATCCTCGATCGCTGCCTGTACGCTCTCGTCAACGAAGGCGCGCGCATTCTCGAAGAAGGCTACGCCCTGCGCGCTTCGGACATCGATATTATTTATCTGAATGGCTACGGCTTCCCCGCCTATCGCGGCGGCCCCATGTGGTATGCGGACACGGTCGGCCTAAAGCGTGTTTACGCGCGCGTCTCGGAATTCCATCGCCAGCACGGCGAAATCTGGCAACCAGCCCCACTGCTGGCGCGCCTCGCAGAACAAGGCAAAACCTTCGCCCAATTCGGAAAAGAAGAGGGCGCGGCCGTCTGAGCTGGGCAAAAAAAGTGGGTTGTCATCCCGAACCCGCGCGCGCGAGCGAGGGATCTGTTTTTTCGCTCCGTCGCCGCGAAACCATCACGTACCACGGGAGCCTGGACCTGCGCGATTTTCGCCATCACAATATGGCCGGTAACCCAGCGATGCACGAACGGCCAACCTGACCATGGGCATTCTCTTTCTCGTCCGTCACGCGCAAGCATCCTTCCTCGAGCCGAATTACGATAAATTGTCCGCACTCGGCGAGGTCCAGGCGCGACTTCTCGGCGAGCACTGGGCGCAACGCAAAATTGCATTCGATCGCGTCTGCGTTGGCCCCTGCACACGACAAAAGGACACCGTAACACGGGTGAGCGCCGCATGCCGCCAAGCCGGCCTGAAGTTTCCCGAGCCTCAAATCTTCCCGGAGTTCGATGAATATCCAGGAGAAGCCGTGCTTCGCCGCAGTCTTCCCGCACTTCTTGAAAGCGATCAGGGGATTCGCGATCTCCACGCCGCGTTCCAATCCGCAACCAGCAACGCCACGCAACGCGCAACTTTTCAAAAACTATTCGCAGCCATCATCGGCAATTGGGTGCGCGGCGTGGTCCGCCTGGAAGGTGTGGAGACCTGGCCGGAATTCTGCGCTAGGGTGAATTCCGGCCTCGTAAAATTCCTCGCGTCCGAAAAACACGGTGAAAAGGTAGCGATTTTCACGTCGGGAGGCCCCATCGCAGTAGCCACGCAACGCGCCTTGCAGCTATCGCCGGAAAGCACGTTACAAATGACGTGGATGTCGCACAACTCATCCTGGAGCGAATTTCTTTACCACGCCGAACGCTTCACGCTAAGCAGTTTTAATATCCACGAACACATCGGGGATCCCGCAATGCTCACGTACCGCTAGGGAGATTTTCTGATGAGCGATTTGCTCGACCAACCATCCGCCATCCGCCCCGGTGAAGAGCTCAATTTAGCCACGCTCGAACCGTATCTGCGCCATCACTTTCCCAGCGAAGCAGGCGCGCTCGAAGTTCGCCAATTCCCCGCCGGCCACTCCAACCTCACGTATTCGCTGCGGCTCGGCGCCAAAGAATTGGTTCTCAGGCGGCCGCCCTTCGGCAGCAAGGTCAAATCCGCTCACGATATGAGCCGCGAATTTCGCGTACTCTCGAAACTCCACTCCGTCTACCCGCCCGCTCCTGAAGTTGTGCTCTACTGCGAAGACGATTCCGTGATTGGCGCGCCGTTTTACGTGATGCAGCCGGTCCACGGCATCATCCTTCGCAGAAAGCTCCCGCACGGTTTGGATTTTTCTGCGGAAAAGGCGCGCCGCCTCAGCGAATCCTTCCTAGACAATCTGCTGCGCTTGCATCGTGTGGATTACGCTGCCGCGGGCCTCGCCGATCTCGGCAAACCGGAAGGATATCTCGAACGCCAGGTCCGCGGCTGGACCGAACGCTACTACGGCTCGAAGACGCACGATTATCCCGAGGTCGCACGACTTTCCGCGTGGATGCAGCAGCACATGCCGACCACGAGCGCGGTTTCGCTGATTCACAATGACTACAAATACGACAACGTCGTCCTCGATGCAAACGACATCACCCAAATCGTCGGCGTGCTGGACTGGGAAATGTGCACCATCGGCGACTCACTCACCGACCTTGGCACAGCCCTGGCATATTGGGTGGACAAGACAGATGCGGAGGAAATCCAGCAAGATCGTTGGGGACCTACAACCGAGCAAGGAAGTTTCACACGCGCGGAAATCGTGAACTACTACGCGCAAAAAACAAGCTGCGATGCGTCCCACATGGCCTTCTATCTGACTTTCGCGCGTTTCAAACTAGCTGTAATCGTCCAGCAAATTTATTATCGCTACCACCAGGGCCTGACAAAAGACGCCCGCTTCGCCACCATGCCCGCTCGGATCCAAATGCTCCTGCGCGCCTCCCTGCAAACAGCGCAAACCGGCCACCTCTAAAAACTGAGTTGTCATCCCCAGCCCGCGCAGCAGGTGCGGGAACTGCTTTTCGCCGAGACGCCGCCCCCTACGCATAATACCGAACAATCCACTCCGCCACGCAACCCGGTTTGCCGGCCCCTTCGATTTCCACCGCAACGCTGTAAATCGCTTCCACCGAATCCGCAATTTCCTTGCACGCCAGCAATCCCACGCGCGCTCGAATCCGCGACTCCGCCGGCACCGCCGCGGGAAAGCGCACGCGGTTCAGCCCGTAATTCACCGCCAGCCGCACGCCACCGTCAATTCGCATCACCTCGTGCACAAAACTCGAGATCAACGAAAGCGTCAAAAACCCATGAGCAATCGTCCCTCCATAGGGCGACTCCTTGCTCGCCCGCACCCGGTCCAGATGAATCCACTGGCGGTCTTCGGTAGCCTGTGCAAATTGCTCGATGCGCTCTTGCGTAAGGTGAAACCACTCCGTCAGACCAATTTCCTTGCCCACAAATTCTTTCAACCCTTGCGGATTCACAAAAACGATTGGCGGCATCGCTAGCCTTCCCGTCCCGTTTCCGCGCCCACCTCCTGCGTTCTTCTTCAGCAAAATCTAGCGTCCAGCAGAAGGCCCGGCCGATTTACCACCCTTGGCAAGCTCCCACTTCGCGATCGATTCGATATGCACTTCATCCGGCCCGTCCGCCAGTCGCAAAGCCCGCACCATCGCCCAGGCGCCAGCCAGAAAAGTATCTTGCGAAACTCCCGCGCCTCCGTGCGCTTGGATCGCGCGATCCAATACGCGCAGCGCCACGTTCGGCGCCACCACTTTGATCATCGCAATCTCCGCGCGCGCCGCCTTGTTCCCCACCGTGTCCATCATGTGCGCCGCCTGCAGCGTGAGCAGCCGCGCCTGTTCGATCTCCATGCGCGATTCCGCAATCCCCGCGCGAATCGATCCCTGCTCGGCTAATGGTTTCCCGAACGCCACTCTCGCCTGCACGCGCTGGCACATCACCTCCAGCGCCCGCTCGGCGACGCCCATGCAGCGCATGCAATGATGAATTCGCCCCGGCCCCAGCCGCCCCTGCGCAATTTCAAATCCGCGGCCTTCACCGAGCAGCATATTCGCGGCTGGCACGCGCACATTTTCAAAGTGTATTTCGGCGTGTCCGTGGGGAGCGTGGTCGTAGCCAAAAACTTTCAGCATCCGCACGATCTTCACTCCGGGCGCATCCAGCGGCACCAGAATCATGGATTGCTGCTTGTGCGCGGCCGCCGCGGGATCGCTCTTGCCCATGAATATCGCGATTTTGCAGCGCGGATCCCCCGCCCCCGATGACCACCACTTTCGCCCATTCAGAATGTAGTGATCTCCACTACGCACGATGCTGGCCGCGATGTTGGTTGCATCCGAAGACGCGACGTCCGGCTCGGTCATCGCAAAACACGAGCGAATTTCGCCCGCCAGCAGCGGCTGCAGCCATTTTTCCTTCTGCGGCGCCGTGCCGTAACGCGCCAGCACCTCCATATTCCCCGTATCTGGCGCGGAACAATTAAATATTTCTGGCGCCATGTGGCTGCGGCCCATGATTTCGCACAGCGGCGCATACTCCAGGTTGCTCAGCCCCGCGCCACTGGGATGCTCAGGCAAAAATAAATTCCACAATCCTTCGCCGCGCGCCTTGGCCTTCAGTTCTTCGACGATCCGCGTCGGCTTCCACGGTTCCCGCGCCGTTTCCGCCTCGTACCGCGATTCGTTCGGATAAACGTGCGCATCCATGAAGCCCTGCAACCGCTGCTGCAGTTCCTTCGTCTTCGCGCTAGGCTCGAAGTTCATGGGCCTCGGCTATTTTCCCGTGAAAACCGGCGCGCGCTTTTCCACAAAATGCGCCACGCCCTCTTTGAAGTCCTCGCACTGCAAACTCGCCAGCATTTCCTGCTCGGCGATGTCGAACGCTTCGCCCAGCGTCTGGAATATCGCGTCATACACTTGCCGCTTGATCACGCGCAATGATCGCGGACTCACATTCGACGCCAGCTCCACCGCATACTCACGCACCTTCTCCTGAAACACGTCTTGCGGATAAACCTGATTTGCCAGGCCCATGCGAAAAGCCTCCGCGGCATCAATTAATCGCGCGGAAAACAATAAATCGAGCGCGTTCGCATGTCCCACGAGTCGCGGCAACATCCATGCCATTCCGTACTCAGCAATCAGCCCTCGCCGCGCAAACGCCGTGCTGAAACGCGCCGCATCCGAAGCAAAACGCAAATCGCAATACAACGCAATCAGCAATCCCAAACCCACCGCCGGACCGTTGATTGCCGCAATCACCGGCTTGCTTAGCGCCGGAAAATACGAATACTTTCTCTGAAAATCCGCTCGCCCGCCGGCCTCGCGGGAACCCGCAGCAGCTTCGCCTGCTTGGGTCCGCTGCACTGCTTCGAGTCCCTGTGTCGCGACCGTGCTCAGCAGCGACATGTCCGCGCCCGCGCAGAATCCGCGGCCCGCGCCCGTCAGCACAATCACGCGAACATTTTCGTCGCGCTCCGCCTCGGTCATCGCGGCGCGCACGCCTTGCTCCATCAGCGCAGTCCAGGCGTTTAATTTGTCGGGCCGGTTCAGCGTAATCGTGGCCACCCGCTTGGCCACCTCGTACCGCGTTTCTTGATTTGGCATGGTAAGCCGGATTATATACAATGGCGGCCGTGTTAGTAACGTTCATCTGTGTGTGACTATCTCATTCCATGCCCGACCTAACCTGCCGCAGCGCCACGCGCTTATGCACCCGGAGTTCCGATGCCCTTTGTTGAAAATCAATCCGCCAAAATTTATTGGGATGAACAAGGCTCGGGCGCGCCTCTGCTGCTCATCATGGGCCTCAGCTACGCGTCCAATATGTGGCATCGCACGCGCCCCTTTCTCGCGCAGCGTTTTCGCACCATCGCCTTCGACAATCGTGGCATCGGCCAAAGCGACGCGCCTCCGGGCGTGTATCCCATTGAGCAAATGGCTTCCGACGCGGCCGCCGTTCTCGATGCCGCTGGCGTTGCGAGCGCGCACCTATTCGGCCTTTCGATGGGCGGCATGATCGCGCAGGAATTCGTGCTGCAATATCCGCAACGCGTGCGCTCGCTCATTTTGGGCTGCACGAATGCCGGTGGCCCGCATGCCGTGCGCGCTGAGCCAGAGGTGCTGCAGATCCTCACGCGCCTGGGGATGACACCTGAGGAATCCAACGAGGCCATGATCCCGTTCATCTACGACGGCGCCACTCCGCGCGAGCGCATCGATGAAGACATGGCCATCCGCATGAAGTGGTACCCCACTCCGCAAGGATACATGGGCCAACTGCAAGGGATTCTTCGGTGGGAAGCCTACAGCCGCATCGCGCAGATCGCCACGCAGACGCTCCTCATTCACGGCGAGACGGACCAGCTCATTCCCGTCGCGAACGCTCAGTTAATCGCCGAACGCATCGCCGGTGCAAAACTTGCGTTGATCCCCCGCGCCAGCCACATTTTCGAAACCGACCAACCGGGCGTAGCAATTCGCATCATCATGGAATTTCTAGCCGCGCTGCAGGATCGCGCACACAACTGAGAACCGATCTGCTGACCTCACAGCTTTTGATCCTGCGGGGTTCAATTCTGTAGGTTTTGACTTTGTCGCAGTCCGCTTTAGCTGCGCGCCTTTCGCTTTCCAGTTGTGAATCGCCTCTCAGGGTGACTCATCCTGAGATTCGGCAGTGCCGAATCGAAGGGTAGGGGCGCAGTTTGTTGCGCCACCGGTAGCGTAACCCGCAGCACCTCTTTTCCGTAAACTGGTGAGCCGCTGAACTTTGCAATCATCCTGCAGACTCGCGAACTTCGGGAGGGAAACCAATCCACTCACGCGCAGTCATTAAAGAAGAAAATTCACCTTCCACCGCGACACATCGCGGAAGCACTAGGGCCGCTGCCCCGGTGCCTTCCCCGTGGTGGCATTGGCGATTGCCGTGCAGTTCGCCGTCGGCGTAACGTGCGCCGCAGCCGCCGGCGAAGAGCACGTCTGCGTCTTGCTCACAGAACGAATCACCACAGCTGCAACCGTCACAGCTACCGCCGCGCCAACTCCCACCGCAGTCGCTCCTGCTACACCCAGTCCGCCAGCCGCTCCGCCGACTCCTCCGGACACGCTCGTCGTGCTGCTCATTTCCGTCACGGTCACAGGCGTCGCCGGCACCGGCGGCGTCGGAGCCGCGTTAAACTGCACGCTCGACGATTCCCCCGCCCCCACAATCACGCACGGCCCTAGCATCCGGCGGGTCTTTTCTTTCTGCTGGTCATCGCTGCCCGCGCCAGGAGCCACGGTCGCAGCGCCGCCCTGCGCGCCTTCCTGTTCTTCGGTCTTCTTCGATTTGTAAGCGCAGAAGTTTACTTTCCCCTCGTACACCACGATCCGTGTCGTGTCGCCCTGCGAATCCAGCGCGAAGTCGGTTCCCACCACGCCCGCAACCCCGGTCGGCGTGCGAATTTGAAAACTGGCATTCGGCTTCACCTGTTGCACGGCTTTCGCGCGCACGCGCCCGTAATTCAGATCGAGTTCGGTTTGCTGCGCCCCGCCGTCATGTTTCGTGACTGTCAGGTTCGAATCCGAACCCACGCTGAGCACCGAGCCGTCATCGAGCGCCACACGCGCGCGCGCCAGGTGCCCGGTGTTAATCACATCACCCCAATAAACCGCCTCGGAAGTGGAAGCAGGTGTCTGCTGCGGCCCGCGAATCACGTTCACCACCGGCAAAACTGCGGTGAGTTTCCCCGCATGTTGCGGCTGCGTCGTTTGCGCCCATGCGTCGGCAGGAATCGCCAGCAGCGAACAGATCAGCAGCACAGTGAGACAAGTAAATGGATGGCGGGCATTCATATTTCTCATTCCTCCCCGGGCAATTCTCCGGCCCCGAATCTTACGCCAGAGCTTCCCGGTGCACGGAAATCCTAAGGAAAATACCAATCGCGGGGGTCGGGCAGGAAATTACCATATCTCGCCCACGCCTCATAGCAATATTCTGAACGGCGGCTTGGGTAGACAAGCGCGCGCGATGCATTGCCCGGCGGTGACGGTTTGCAACACGAAAGCGTTTGCGGAAAAATTCGGTTTTTTAGGGGGTCGGAGCTTCAGCAGCGGCAATGAGTCCTTGGCTTTCGCCGGGCTGCAGCCCCTGAGGAAACGGCTTGCAGCATTTTTCCGCAAACTTTAAACTCCCGCTCTGATCAGGGTTTCCGTTCGCGCGCCGCGATCGACGCCATCATCGCGCGCATGGCTTCCGTGCTGCCCGGCGCATTCTTCTCGCGCCAGGCCTCCATGCGCTTTACGTGTTCCTCGAGCCGCGCAAAAGCATGCGGGTTCTTGAACATTTCCCGCCATCCCGCCACAATCGGCTTCAGGCGCTCCCACACGACCCATTGTTCGCCTGTGCTCTCGAAGAAAAATTCCTCGTCAATCAGCCCGCGATTCACGATATTTGCCGCCGTGTCCCAATAACTGAGCACCATGCGCATGAATGCGTTTTCCTGCGAATTCGGCGGCGCCACGTTCATCACGTCTTCCAGCGATGTCGGCTTGAAATTTCGGACATACCAGTCCCGCGCCTCGCGCAAGCGCGGCTCGCGCCGTATGTCGTAGAGCCGCAACATCAGGTTTACCTGCTCGTGCGTCACTTGTCCCATCGAATCCTCCTCGGCTGTCGGTCGAAGTTAATCAATCAAAGTGACTCGGTTGAAATTATTCGGCTGAGGTTATTCGCCTGAAGCTACTCTTCGGCCTGCGGCACTTCGCCCTGCACCACGATTTGGTGCGTATGGCTCAGAGGAATCTTCGCTTGCTCAAACCCCAGCTTGATTCGGCGGCGCAACTCGCGCGCCACATCGTCCTTGCGATTCAGAATCGTGCGCGCTTGCAAACGGATTACCGTGCCATCCAACGACAGCGCTTCAATCCCCAGCACGCGCGGCCCGTCGATCAACGCCGCGGACCAATCCGCATCATTGCGAAAATCGCCCGCGATTCTTTCCAGCGTTGCCAGCGCGCGTCCTACCATCTCCGCCGCCGGAACCGTCACATCCACAAACGCCTGCGACCAATCGCGGCTCAGGTTCGCCACCTGCCCCACCAAGCTGTTCGGCACCGTCACCATGGCTCCCGCCGGATTGCGCAGCACCGTGCGCCGCAAGGTGAGGTGCTCGACGCGCCCCGTCTCGCCGTCCACCTGAATCAGGTCGCCCACTACATACTGATCCTCGAACACAATAAAAAAACCGTTAATGAAATCCTTCAGCAGGCTCTGCGCACCGAAAGCGATCGCAATGCTCGCCACGCCCGCCGTTGCCATCGCCGGAGCGATGTCGAAGCCCAACACTTCAAACGCCATCAGCACCGCAACCAGCCCGATCATCGCGGCGCCAATGCTATACAGCAAGCCGGCCATCGTGCGCGTCTGCTGTTCGCGCATCTGGCCGGCGCGCGACTGCGCTTTAGCCAGTTGCACCAGTCGCGAGGTCACCGCCTTCAGGGCGCGCGTCAGCAGAATCGCAAAAAGCAGTATGACCAGCAGGCGCAAGCCGGTCTTCCCTGCAATTTCCATCCACCGTGAGAACGAATCAGTCATAAGATAGAGGGAGCGGAATTATACCACCCGGCAAGCTGCCCATGCGGCGCGGCCCGCCGAACGCCCGAACACATTCCGCGCACGGGAGCACGCATTATGGACCCGAAAAAGCGTAATTTCATCACCCAACTATTTTCCTGGGCATTCGCTGCGCCGCTCGCGCTGCTAGCCGTCCGCGCCCTCGCGCAGAATCCCAGCCCCAAGTTGCCCAAAGGCGACTCGCCGGTGTATGACGGCCGGAACGACCCGTTCGGCGACGCCGCCGCCAAGCCAGACCCCAAACAGATCCTGAAACAAAATAAAGATCAGATCCATGACGACGTCGAGAAGCTCTACGTCCTCGCCGCCGAGCTAAAGAACGAAGTCGAAAAAACCGATTCCGTCAACGTGCTTTCCCTGGCGATGGTGGGAAAAGCCGAACAAGTCGAAAAGCTAGCCAAACAAATAAAGAACCTCGCCCGCGGCTAGTCCGTGAAAATTGGCGTCCGCAAGCAACGCGCATCGTTCGGAGATAAGTTTTACCAATTGCGCGTGTGTAGGAATGCCGGACGAAGGGCCGCCTCACCAGGAGGGTCGCGAACATGCTGATCAGTGAAATGAGTGACGATGATTGTCGCAGTCTGATTGCGCGCCTGGGATTCGGCAGGCTCGCATGCTCCTTTCGAAACCAACCGTACATCGTTCCCCTTTACTTTGCCTACGAGCCCGACCGGCTTTATGGCTTCACCACCGTGGGACAGAAGGTCGAATGGATGCGTGCGAATCCTCTGGTCTGCGTCGAGGTTGACGAAGTCCTCAGCCATCTCCACTGGTCCAGCGTCGTGGTCCTCGGACGCTATGAGGAACTTCCGGACACCCCCGAACACAACGACGCGCGGCACCAAGTCCAACTCGAGCTCGAAAAACGCTCCATGTGGTGGCAAACGGCGTATGCCGCAAGTCAGGCGCGCGACGGTACCAACACTCCCAATCCGCTCTTCTACTGCATACACATCAAGCAAGTCACCGGTCGCAGAGCTTCAGCGGATCCGGTGGAATCCGCGGTTGGGCTTTCGCGCTCCGTTGTGCCCGTGCGCGAGAGCTAGCGCCGCCAGTGCGTTCGTTGCAATCCCCTGCGCCTGATCGAGCCGCTGCGGACGGACTTCCTGTATCACTCCGGCGCAGACGCTGCTCGCGAACCGCCGCGCGGATAATTCACGCGAACCGAAACGATTTCGAACGGATGAACCGGAACGGTAACTTTGCCGTCACGCGAAATTTCGAGCGGCGCGCCTTCGGCCTGCTCCATCAAATTCGTCAGCGTGGCAGAGGCGGCCCCTGCCGGCACGGCCAGCCGCACCTCGGCATTTTTCCCCGCCCATTCATAAAAACGGAACAGTAGCGCGTCGCCGTCTTCCGTTTTCTTCACCGCCGTCAGCACCACGTTGTCCTGCTGCACGCCGCCGAAAGAATGCTCCGTGCTCAACGCTCCACCGTGCGAACTCACCAGCAAAGCTCTCAATTGTGAATTGAACTCGTATCCGCGACGCACAGTGAGCGCCTGCTTCCAATCGCCCTCGTGCGGATAAAGTGCGTACGCGAAATGCTGCTGCCCGCGATCCGCATCTGCGTCTGGCCACGTCGGCGAGCGTAGCAGCGAAATCCGCAGCACGTTGCCCTTGGCGTCGTATCCGTACTTCGAATCATTAATCAGGCTGAACCCGTGCGCCGCGTCGCCCAGATCGGCCCAGCGCAGCGCGGGCACCTCGAACTTCGCTGTTTCCCAGGAATTATTGCGTGTGGTCGGCCGCTCGATCGAGCCATACGGAATTTCGTACGTCGCATGATCGCTCGCAGCCGCCAGCGGAAACGCCGCCTTCAGCAGCACGTGCGTCTCATGCCAGTCAAAATCATTCAACACGTCCACGCGATCCAGCCCGGCGTAAAGCCTGATGTCCTGCACGAATTTCGAATGCTGCCAGGTGCGCGTCACGCGAATGGTCGCGCGCAACGGGCCGCGCTCGACCAGTCGTACGGAATCGGCAGCGTCCAGCTTCGCGAAGGACTTTTCGAAATCCGCATCAATGTTCCACGCGTCGTAATCCTTCGGCTTGTCCTCGAACTCGATCAGTTCGTTCCCGCAGCCGCCCGTTGCGATTGTTTCGAAATGCGAGCGCTTGTCGTACAAACTGGCGATACAGCCCGTCTTGCCGTCCAGCACCACGCGCAGCATGGAATTTTCCAGCGTCAAATCGTGCGCCGACAAGTCGCCCGGCGCATCCCGTCGCCCCGGCACCACGCGCAGCAACGCATAGCCGAGCGCCGGAACCGCTCGCGGCTCGACCAGCAAGCGCACCGTGTTCGTCGCAGCATCTGATGAAATCATCTGCACCGGCAGCAAGTGATTTTCCGCATCGAACACCGAGACGCCATCCTGCACGCTCTCCGGCATCTGCACCGAGAACTCCACGATGTCCCTGCGTTCCCAGGCCAACGGGTTGAAAATCAGCACGGGCCGGCTGCCGATGGGTGAACGCGTATCCACGCGCGCGGCGATCTCCGCAAGCGCAGCCGCAGTAGCTTCACCGGACGTGAACCGCACCATATCGTAATCCCGCTGCGCCTCCTGATAAATCACCGCAATCCCTGATCCCGCCGCAAGATCGTGGAATTGATTGAACAGCACCTTCTTCCACGCTTCGTTCAGCGCAGCCGCGGGATACATCAAGCCGGTGAGCCACGCGAGCGAGGAGTATTTTTCGGCGTCCAGCATCCACTCTTCGCTCTCGCGCATATTGCGTTTGTGCGTCGCCTGCGAAGTGAAAACGCCGCGGTGATATTCGAAATACAATTCGTCATTCCACGTCGGCAGGCTCAGCAAACCGCTCGGCGGCACTGGCAGTTGCGTCGAACCCCCGGCAATGGTCTTGTAATTCCACACCGGCGAATGCGCCGTATCCAGCTTGCCTTCCACATCCGAGAAGAATCCCTGCGCGTTCCCAAAAAACGCCTTCGGATAAACCATCTTCGGATCGGTCCAGCGCACGCCCGCATCCAGCATCGCGCGCGTAGGGCCGCCGCCGTGATCGCCCACGCCGAACAGATGCATCATCTCCGGCAGGCCGGGATTCAATTTGCGTGCACGCGCCACATCCTCGGCCAGCGGCTCCGGCTCGATCCCCCGCGCATAACCGTGCGGAAAATACGCCAGCACCTTGCTGCCGTCCGGCGATTGCCACCAGAAAAGTTTGAACGGCAGAGGATTTGTGTCGTTCCACGCCATCTTCTGCGTCACGAAATAATCCACGCCGGATTTCTTGTAGATTTGCGGTAGCTGCCAGTTGTACCCGAAAGAATCGGGGTTCCACCCGATGCGCACGTCCGTGCCGAATTTTTCGCGGAAGTATCTTTTGCCGATCAGCAGCTGCCGAACCAGCGATTCGCCTCCCGGCATATTCAAATCCGGCTCCACCCACATCCCGCCCACTAGTTCCCAGCGCCCTTGCTTCACGCGCGCCTGAATTTCCTCGCAGATCGCTGGATATTTCTGGCACATCCATTCGCTATAAGCCGCGGCAGACTGCGTAAAGGTGTATTTCGGATATTCATCCAGCAACTGCAGCGCGGTGGAAAAAGTGTTGTGCACCGCTTGCACGGTCTCCGTCCACGGCCACAACCACGCCGCGTCAATGTGCGAATTTCCCGTCAATCGAATGGAAGTCTGCTGCAGATCGCCTTTGATTTTTTGCAGCTCTGCCTGCGCGCGCACCAAGGACGCATCGAAAACCGGCTGCTGCGCCTGTTCCAGAGCCGGCAAGTCCACAGCAGCGCTCGCCGCTTCGATCCCCTGACGAACCGCCGCAGCCGATGGCCCGAGCGAAGGCAGCAACGCATTCGCAGATAGAATTTCCTGCAGCAAATCGTTGGGATTCGGGCGCGCCGCGCTGAATTCGATGGATACGTCAGCCCGCGCAAAGGTTTTCTGGTCCACTGTGTGCAACAACTTCACAGCCACCAGCACGCGCTCGCCCGGCTGCGCGTGATCAAACAGCACGATCGGCTCCAGGTCGTCGCCCAGCGCCACGCGCCGTCCATCGCAATAAATGATTTGCGGCATCGGCCCATTGGCATAGGCCTCGAACTGAAACCAGATCCGCGCGCCGCTCAAATCGTAACCATTGAGCGTCTTGGGAACCTCAATCCACCGCCGGTACCACACAGCCTCCGTAGGCGCATGCGAGTTTCCAGTAACCGTCTGCCAGCCAGAATCGCCCAGCTCCGGCGCTTCCCCGTGCGCTACATCACCCAGGTGGAATTTCCATTCGCCCGCGGGAATCGAATTGAGCGAACGCAATTGCGAAATCGTGCGGTGCGCAGCAGGAGAAAGCGCGCTCAAGGGATCAGCAGCCTGCGCGCGCGCAGAACCAGCGTCCCACAACGCCGCGCAAACCAACAGCAGAACCGCACCGCCCCTGCGCCAATTATCTCGCGCAGCACACAACCGACAAGGGCAAGCCATCAAAGCCCATCTCCTTGATCCAAGCCGCGCCGCCCAAGAAATGAATGCCGCAGCGCAGCTCGTCACCAGATCGAATCCGAAAAACTTCTGCGCGGATTATAAAGCAACGACAGCCTCGCCAAGTGAGATGTTCGCCCAAGCCACCTACACTCGCGACTTCCGCACGCTGGGTCGGGTTTGCTAGGGGCGCTGTTTGCTGCGCCCCAGCTTGGCACAGCGTCGTCCCCGTGTCGTGCAGGTAGCGGCCGCCTTTGGAAGCGCGCCTTTGACTCTGGGTGTGTAGCAGCCGATCTGTCCCGCGCTCTTCGGAACAGACAGGGCACGTGTTGGCAGCCACGATTCCATGGCACGGGCGCCTGGTGTATCATTTCCAGTTTCAGGATGGCGCGCCACGGCGCGTGCAGCCTCGGGAATTTCTCTCGACCTCTTCACCGCGGCCTTTTTCCTGCGACGGCAACAGCAATGCAAGCATCTCAACTTGGGGGAAGTTTCATGATCGTGGGCGTTCCGCGAGAAAGTTATCCCGGCGAACGGCGCGTCGCCCTGGTTCCCTCCGTGATCCCGGCTTTGGCGAAAGGCGGCCTGGAAGTCATCGTCGAAGCCGGCGCCGGCATGGCAGCCGGATATCCCGACGCCGCCTACACCGCGAAAGGCGCAAAAATCGTCGCTGATCGCGCCGAAGTATTTCGAGCGGCGGATATCGTCGCGCAGGTCCTCTGCTACGGCTCGAACGACAAGACCGGCGACGCTGACCTGCCATTACTCCACAAAGAGCAAGTGCTCGTCGGATTTCTCCGGCCGCTCGGCGGCCTCGCCACCATTCAGCAGATCGCCGAGCGCGGCGTCACCGCGTTCTCGGTCGAACTGATGCCGCGCACCACGCGCGCGCAAAGCATGGACGTTCTCTCTTCGATGGCCACGATCTGCGGATACAAAGCGCTGGTAATCGCCGCAGACACTCTGCCCAGAATTTTCCCCATGCTCACCACCGCGGCCGGAACGATCACACCCGCACGCGTTTTCGTGATCGGCGCGGGCGTAGCGGGCCTGCAAGCCGTCGCGACCGCTCGGCGTCTCGGCGCCGTCGCCTCCGCCTACGACATGCGTCCCGCCGCGAAGGAACAAGTCCAAAGTCTCGGCGGCCGTTTCGTCGAATTGCCCATCGAAGCCAAAGATGCGGAAGACGCGCGCGGTTACGCCCGTGCTCAGGACGAAGAATTCTACCGCCGCCAGCGCGAGCTGCTCGGCAAAGTCGTCGCCGAAAGCGACGTCGTCATCGCCGCCGCCGTCGTTCCCGGGAAAAAATCGCCGCTGCTCGTCACCGCGGACATGGTCAAAAGCATGTCGCCCGGCTCGGTAATCGTGGATCTCGCCTCGGAACGCGGCGGAAATTGCGAACTCACTCAGCCCGGCGAAAAAATCGTGGCGCACGGCGTCACCATCATCGGCTGGTACAACCTCGCCAGCACCGTTCCCTACCACGCCAGCCAGATGTATGCACGCAACGTCTCCGCCTTCCTTCTGCACATCGCAAAAGACGGCAAGCTCCGCCTCGATCCCTCCGATGAAATCATCCGAGATACGTTGCTCACCACGGGCGGTGAAATCGTGAATGCGCGCCTGCGGGAATTTTATGCGTTGCCACCGTTGGTCGCAGCGTCTCAGGAGAAACAATAATCATGAAGATGGATCTGCTCACCAGCCTTTATGTTTTCATGCTCGCGGCTTTCATAGGCTTCGAAGTCATTCGCCAGATTTCTCCGCTCTTGCACACTCCGCTGATGTCCCTCACCAACGCGCTCGACGCCATCGCCGTCGTCGGCGCCATCATCCTCACCGGCGAACATCGCAGCACCCTCTCGACCATTCTCGGCGCGCTCGCCATCGTCGCAGCCACCAGCAACGTCGTCGGCGGCTTCCTCATCACCGATCGCATGCTCAAGATGTTCAAATCCAGCGGCCCGAAAAAATAATGACCGCCTGGCTCGGCACCGACACGTTCATCGAAATCATCTACCTCATCGCCACGGCGCTCTTCATCTTCGCCTTGGTGTGGATGCGCACGCCCGCCACCGCCCGCCGCGGCGTCCGCGCCGGCGAAATCGGAATGTTGCTCGCCATCGGGGGCACGCTACTCAATCACAACATCATTGAGTACAAATGGATCGCTATCGCCCTGGTACTCGGCTCCGTCATCGGCGTTCCGCTCGGCATGGTGCACATGACCGCCGTGCCGCAACGAACCGCGCTTAGCCACGCGTTCGGCGCGTTCTGCGTCACACTGGTCGGCACCGCGGAATTTTACCTACGCGCGCCCGCCGTGCCACCCTTCATGATGTCCGTGCTTTCGATGGAAGTAATTCTGGGCGCGCTCACGTTCACCGGCAGCCTGATGGCCGCAGGAAAACTCCAGGAAATCCTCCCGCAGCGCCCCATCACTTATAAAGGTCAGAACCTCGTCAACCTTGCACTGCTCGCAGTCTCCATCGCCATCGCGGCCTACCTGGTCCACGATCCCAGCCGCGTTCATCTGTTTCCGCTGATGCTCGTGATTCCGCTGATCTTCGGCGTGCTGATGATTATTCCCATCGGTGGCGCCGACATGCCCACCGTGATTTCGCTGCTGAATTCCTACGCTGGACTTTCCGCCGCGGCGATGGGTTTCGTCCTCGATAGCAAGCTGCTCATCATCGCGGGCGCGCTCGACGGCGCCTCCGGCCTTATTCTCTCCGTGAACATGTCCAAAGCCATGAATCGCTCGTTCAGCAACGTCCTGTTCGGCGCGTTCGGCCAGGAACAAGTCGCCAGCGCCGCCGGGCAACAAGCCCGCCCGGTGCGCAGCGCCACCGCCGAAGAGGCCGCCGCGATCCTCGCAGCCGCCAGCAAAGTGATCATCGTTCCCGGCTACGGCATGGCCGTGGCGCAGGCTCAGCACAAAGTCCGCGAACTTTATGACGCCCTCAGCAAGCGCGGCGTGGACGTGAAGTTTGCCATTCATCCCGTCGCCGGCCGCATGCCTGGACACATGAACGTCCTTCTCGCCGAGGCCGATATTCCCTACGACAAACTTCTGGACATGGAAGAAGTGAACGACGAGTTTCCGCAAACCGATGTCGCGCTAGTGATCGGCGCAAACGATGTCACCAATCCCTCCGCCCGCAACGATCCTTCCAGCCCAATCCACGGCATGCCCATTCTCGATGTGGACAAAGCCCGCACTGTAATGGTCATCAAGCGCGGCATGAGTCCAGGCTTCGCCGGAATTGACAATCCTCTCTACTACCTAGACAAAACCCTTATGCTCTTCGGCGACGCCAAATCCTTCGTAGGCGCCATAGTCCGCGAACTCGGAGGCGGCCACAACTAATCTCGGCCGCGCGTAGCGCCGGCGGCTCGCCGGCACTTTACGGGTTGTCGTTGCTATTGAACTTGTAGCGGCCGGTTCAGGTTCGTCGAACCGGGCATGGCGTTAGTGCTGCGCGAGTCTGCCGTTGCCCCTATTCGGTTTCAAGCTCGTTTTCATCTGCGCTCATCTGTGGCGTCTTGCTCCCGAAGCGAGGTCCCGACTCGGCAGCGGGTCAGTTTGAACTTCGCCGTTGTTTGCAGAAAGGCGCGACCCTCACCGTGGCGCGCAGGGCAAAAGCTCCATCTTGATCTCCGATTCTGTAGGCAATGCACGGTCGAGCAGGGCAATTCGCTTCGCTGGGCTGAGCCGATCCCAAGCATCGGCATTTTCTTCCAGGGCCTGGCGCGCGCAAAAGAGCTTGCCATACATTTCCACGTCCCACTGTTCGGGGGTCTTGGCCCCGTCATAACGCTTATCCAGCCATCCGGGGAACTCGTCGTAGAGTTCGGCCTGGTGCTTCAGAAAATGGGCCCTTTGCAACACGGTCGCAGCTTCGGCGAGGCTTGCTGCCGCGAGCCGAAGCTTCAGGTAGTCGACCCCCGTCTTCGCCTCGCTGTATGCGATACGCGATGCCTTGCGCTGCTCGAAGCGTTGACGCGCCTCGCTCGCTACCGCGGGAATGAGAATGCCGAGCATGCCGACGACGAAGCCTGCGAGGATAGCCTTAAACATGGCGAGTTCGAACTTGAGGAAAGACAGCTGGTCGGCGCTTGGCCGCGCCATTTGAAGTGCGATGGTGACTGTCACAGCGATGACGATCAGCGAAACCGTGGTGTAAAGCGCAATCTTTAAGCTGAGTCTAGCGATGTCGCGCATAATCCGTACTTGTATCACAATTTCGGTGCCATTAATTTTTCAGTAGCCGGCGTACCTAGTAATCACAATACTTGGATGTGCCTTGACTACAGTTCTGGAGGCGCGTTACATTTCCGTTTCGATCCCCGCATCAGTCCCGCCCCTTGGAGGTGACTATGCGTAGCGATGGCTCCCGTCACTGGAAAGAAATCTTCATGCAAGCCTTGGAAGAATCAGACAGAGAGAAACTGCATCGGCTTGTCCGCGAGGCTCAAGTGGCGATATTCCTTCGTCGGGAAGAACTCGGAGATTCCGCTGAGGACCGCGAAGAGTTGAGTACGATGGCTGTGGCGACTGAGGCTTTGCGATCTGTAAGAGCCCACCAACTCGACGACGGTGGTGCGGCGAGGGAGCAGCGGGTCAATGAGCGAGGTTGAACATTTTCCGCGCCTCGCGTTCGAATGCCGCGGCCGTCTTGTATCTTCCGAGGCCTCGTGGAAGGAGTCGCTTCGTGATCTGCTCGAAACTCTCCTTCGGATAATCACAGGCGGCGTCGTAGAAAGAGACGGCCACATCTGATTGCGAAAGAGAAAGCGCGCAAACGGCTGGACGTTTCGTTCGAGGATTTTATCGCTAACAATCGGGCGAGAAAAGGAAGAGGGGCTCGCGGTCAGCGAAAACCACACCGTGTTTACGAGACCGAGTCAGTACGTCAAAAAGTGAAGTCTACTGAAAAAATTGCTCAACCGGGCCTCATGACGCGGCCCTTCAACAATGGATGCAAACTGCAAATAGCTGATTTCAAACGAGTATGTTCCCGCTGACACGGCAATCAAGATGCATAACATCGCTTTGAAGTCGTCTTGGCTAGAATGAATTGATTCCGTTGAAGGTCCAATAACCTTCGGGTCCCCCGCCCTCCTCCCTTGGAGAAAACACATGGAGAACTCACATCAACATAGAGCGTTCGGTTTACTGGTGGTCTTCGCGAGTGTCTTGACGCTGGTGGCAATCTGGAATCTTCCCGACCAGAACACTGCTGCGGAAGCAGCCAAGGCGCATATCGAAGATGACGGCAAAGCCATCCCGGCTCGTGGCTAAACTGGTTTAAGGCGGGTGCCCGGTCTCTTTGAAGATTACTCTAGGGACGCGATGAATTTCTTCGAGGCCACCGACAAATTATCTGCCCTTGTAGGGCAGCGTAAAGAGTTTGCGGAAGCCAAGAAGTACTGCGACCAGATTAGAGCGAGATGCCGCAGTGCACGTCAAGCCCTGAAACAAGGCTGGAAGAAACACGGGTGTCGTGCTCTCGAATCGAGCGGAGGATGAACGGCGACGATTGATGTGCCCACCGCGTATGCTGCAAGCCATAGCGCTCTTACAAAGCGCGTACGAGCCAAACGACCAAACAGGTAATCCTCGATGAACCACTTTGCATCACGGGGCCTGCGACGTATCTTCCATTCAGCACCGCAAAAAACTCCCTACTTTTGCCTATCGTCAGGCCCTGTGCGGTCCGCCAGTTGTCTGCGCTTTTGACCTTGCGCGAGATAGCATCCTCCAATCGCCAAGAACAAGAGCCCGATAACAATTACGGACACAATGATTATGGTTTGCGGCATACGCGTTACATTTCGACGAACCTCGTCGGTGGCCGAGACATCCGAGTGACTTATGCTTTTTCTGGCTTCTTTCCGTCCTTCGACCGCCACTGTCCCAAACGAGGTTTCGTCGCTGGGTCGTTTGAAATATCGAATTTGGATTCCGTGGAGCGCCTCCTGCTGAATCGTTTCACATCGCGGAGCCGTCTCGATCGAAACTCCTGTGTGCAGTTTATCGGCCAATTGAGCTGCGAGATGCCCTATTGAGATCTATCAAAGGTTCGGGTTAATCGCCTCTGGAATGTCCTACAGTATTCCACCGAGGAGTTTGTTCCGACTACGGTTCCTTTCGTCATACTTAAGGTAGGGCTACGGAAGGATCAAAGTTGGAGGAGTGTCTGTTTGGCCAGAAAAAGACTGGAACATGCACGCGCTTGTGGCTCTAGAAGTTCGGTTCGATGTTGTGCTGGGCACAACGCAATCGAGCTTCAAGCGTGGTTACAAACGGGTTTCTGCTGACTTGCACCAGACGCGACGCTCCAGTGCTTTCTTTGTGAATGACCGGAGAGCCTCCTGGAATCAGCGCCTCTTTGGGGACGCGGTAAAGAGCACCTGAACTGCGTTCCACCTACGCACCAGTCTCGTTGCGTTCGTCCCATGAAACTTCGGGAAGGGTAAAACGCTGATGTGGCTTAACTGATTTTGTCTTCACCTGTTCCATCGCACCTCCTTTATCTTTATACCTTCTTTTCCCCGCCGTATTTCCTGCATGCCGTGCATGTTCCCGTGCACTCATCCGGTTGCGCCTTGCTGACCACTCCGACAAACGGATGGAAGATTTCGCAGCGGCGCAATAAATGTCTTCGACTTAGTCATTCACGCCTGAATCAATCCAGTACGAAATCCAAGGCCTTCACACCGTGGTGTGTAATTTTGTTCGCCACTCTAGAAAATGTTTCACTGTATCTTGCGAAAACTCACTCCGTACTTTGACGCCGTTATTTTCCAATATGCGAGCCGCACCCTTTCTTGTAGCTGGGTGAATTTCAACAACTTGGAGGAAGTGGGGCGTGCCTGCATCCCTGAGTGACTTCAAATGCAGCACAAAGGTGGAGGAACGGAAGAGAGATTGCAGCCGGCGCATCGTTTGCGGAGGTCGAATCAAGAAACAGTAGGAAAGTACAGCAAACGGGTAGGTAATTGACCAAATTCAAAGGAGGCCTGTCTATATGCCTGCTGCAACACAATTCACCATTCAGATGCAGGATCGACCAGGGGCTCTCGGAAAGGTCTGCCGGGCGATCGCCGATCGCGGAATCAATATCGTGGCTTTTCAGTCGTATACGCAGCCACAAGGAAAGAGCACGGTCCATCTGGTCACCGATAATCCGGCGACCGCCAAGACGGTTCTTGAAAACGAACGCCTCGACTTCACCGAAGAAGAAGTTGTTCAGGCGAAAGTGCCGAATCATGTTGGCGCGCTGGCACAGGCCGCATCGCGACTTGGCGAGGCCAACATCAACATTGAGTACGGCTATTGCGGCATCGACACCTCGAAAAACACTCCGTTGTTAATCTTGAGGGTCGCCGAAGTCGGCAAGACGGTAAAGCTTCTAGACCAAGCCGTCGCCGCTGCGGCTGGAGCGACGTAGACCTGCATGCCGCACTCAGGCGGGCCGCCGAGTCAAGAGGGGACTTGGCGGCCCGTCGTTGCGCAAGAAATGCGAAATTCATGGGAGCCCGCAGAACCAGAACCAATTTTCGCAACGAGGATAGTGCACACACGAATCAGAGGCGAGCCTGCGGGCTTGACCCAGAATCAATGCGGCGAAGGTCCGCCACAAAATATTTGCCGTTATCCGTCTCTGGGCCGCTAGCCCAGACGCGTTCAAATAATGTCAGAGGGTGGCTCTGAGCGCTTCTCTTGCTCCCATGTCCCAAAAGTGCGGGTGCCAGAATCCGGCGCTTGCACGGAAGCGAAATCGCAGACCGCTCTCTGAGTGAATTGCCTCGTCAGCCCTGATTCGCGCAGCGCGGAAAAGCTGGGCACGATACCCACGATGCCTAGGGGTTTCCCCAGGATGTTATGCGGTGTTCACTGTATTAACGAGCGCTTTTCGTCTCTGTAGCATATCCAACGTCGGTGATGCCCACGCCGCACGAGTATGGATGCCGGTGACAACGAGGTAGCCCTGCCTCACTGAATTAGGCAACAGCTCGTTCCGGGTTCTCAGCGAGTCATTCTAATGTCAAAGCGGATTCTAGTGGCGGATGACAGCGACACCGTTCGCCGGGCCGTTCATTCATATCTCACCCAGCAAGATTTTGAAGTTTGTGGCGAAGCTGTTGACGGCGAAGATGCTGTCGAGAAGGCTCGGAAACTCAAGCCCGATTTGATACTTCTGGATGTGGCGATGCCTCGGACGAATGGCATCGTTGTGGCATCTGTCCTAAAAGACATGATGCCGAACGTGCGGATAGTTCTATTCACCATGTATAGCGAAGCGGTCGCCCGAGCATTCCCTCACAAAGGGCTTGCGGTTGACGCGGTAATTGCTAAAGCGGGGGGCATGAGCAGACTGGCGGAATGTGTTCAAAGTTTGCTGTGTTCGTAGATGTGTGCGGCGCAGCGATATTGCCGAGGAAGTGAAGCCTCCCGGCCCTGAACGTGGTTAATTCTTGTCAAGGATTGGGCCCGAGGCGTCCAGGCGGAAACCCCGATGCCAAAAACGATACTTCTAGCCGATGACAGTCCGATCGTTGGCCAGACGCTCTACAGGGCGCTCGCAACTGAAGGCAGTTATGATCTTTGCGCACAAGCGGCTGACGGCAGCGAAGCAATCTTTCTCGCCAAGCGGTACAAACCCGATTTAGTGATTCTCGATCTAGCAATGCCAAAAATGAACGGACTTGAAACAGCGCGTGAGCTAAAAAAGATCATGCCCACTGTTCCCATTATCCTCCTCACGCTCCATGCCAGTACCGTCCAGGAATCATTCGTCGGGGATTCGTGCGTGGATTTGGTCATTCCCAAGGGAGATTTCACAGGTTTGATGGACCGTGTGCGGACATTGCTTTGCGCCCAAACTGCCGAAGATGATACGCAATTCAGCGAACCTACTCGCTAGGAGTAGAGATTAAATTGCGTAAGCGCCAGATTTCGCCGACTCTTCCTAGTGCCCACCTTCCGGTCAGGCCTGGCTAGACCTGAACCGTACGGCTTTGGTCGAGGTCACATCAGAAGAAAGTGGCTATCCGATTGAATCCGCGCTGCTAGAACCGAAAGACCACGGTTGGCGTGCGGCGAACCCCGGGCCTCAGACAATCCGGCTAGTTTTCGACGAGCCACAAAAACTCAAGCGCATCGGGTTGGTTTTCGAGGATCGCGAGAATGAACGCACGCACGAGTTCGTCCTGCGATGGTCGCCGGAATCCGGGGATTCCCTCCCTTTCCGAGAAGTCGTGCGCCAGCAGTGGAATTTCAGCTCAACCGGCTCGGTCCGGGAAATAGAGGATTATGCTGTCGAGCTCTGCAACGTGACGGTACTCGAATTGACTATCGTGCCCGACATCAGCGGGAGTGCAGTTCGGGCATCGCTTGCCAGTCTCCGTTTAGCTTAGTTCAATCGGTGCCACTCCTATCGCTGAAAACGGATGAAAATTCTGCCCACGCGGGCCGCTGCCTCTATGATCTCATGGGAGGGCGTCAACGCAAGAACCACGCGAGTCGGAAAGATCGATATCGAATGCCGGACCGCACAGAACTGCCAGCGTCAGTTTGGATGAATCGAGGGTCAGCCGAGTTTATGAGTCTCGATGGCTAGCAAATCCGCAGCAACGCATTTCAGATCCACGCGTTCTTCGCGAAGGTCAGAATCTCCAAGTTCTTGAAGTCGGTGGACAACTGCGCTTTCTGCGGCCAGCACCTGCTCCGTTAGCTTCCGCTCATCTGACTCTTGGAGGGCCTGGCGGTACGGGTCTTTCCACGATGCGGGGTAGGAGTGCAGGGCACCCTCCAGCGGCGGGGACTGCACCCGCAACCTTGGTGAACTTCGCGTATTCGTGTCAAGGAGCCGCTACATGAATCCCTGTATTGTCGGCTGGACTACAAAAGACGAAAGTCACTCGGTAGGAGCCTAGCAACTTGGCCACAGCCCAGGCGTCCAGCCTTCATCTGGGATTGAACAAGCGAAAGACGATTCTCATCGCCGACGACAGCGCGATGATGCGGACCATAATCCGCCAGGCAGTTGAGCGGGACACCGACTTCGTCGTATGCGGTGAGGCAGTCGATGGCACCGATGCGGTGTCCAAGGCCAAAGAATTATCGCCGGATTTGATTATCCTGGATGTGAGAATGCCCGGCCTAAATGGCATCGAAGTAGCAGGGATCCTCAGATATGCACTGCCCAAAATCCGAATCGTTTTGGTGACCATGTACGCTCGGGATATCGAAAGGAATCTGACATCCCTTTTCCGTATCGATGCCGTGCTCTCTAAGGTGGGTGGTTTAACCGAATTGACGGCGCACGTTACGAGCCTCATGGCTGATCGGCAGTTTTATTTCGCGATTTCAGACGAAACCTTGAGGCCAATTTAGCGTTAAAGCAGAATCCGAAACAGCCCGAGGCGACAGCGCATTCAACGTTTTTGCCGTCAGCTCGGTCCAGCAGATTCGTCAGCTGGGCTGGATTGCCGGGTTCGGATCACCAAGTCCGGATTCTCTCTGAGATCGGAAAGAACAGAAACCTCATCGATTATCTAATCCCCACGGGCCCTGAACTTCCTCCAACTGGACAAAAGATGGTATGTCCATCTTGCAAGTCCAAAGCCACCTACACACATCGGGATTTGCACGATCGACTGTAGGGTGGGGCCGTTGCCGAGACGCTCGGCTGGGAAGATGACGGGCCGCCGTCCGTTATCGGCGGCCCTCGGAGGGAGGCCCGCGGCGATTGGCGCCAACAGGCAAATGAGTCACTCAAATTCTCTCTCTCGCAAGGACAAGAAACAATACAGCAAACTATGTAGCCCAGGATCGTGCTTTCGCTCAGCGATTATGGTCTCAACTGGCTTGTGCGCGTCTCGGCTTTGACGAGCGTTTGATCGAACCTGACTTTGTGTTGCAGCATCGCGAGTACCGAGAGGAGTGGCGGTGGAGGGGAACCTTATGCGAGATCTCAGGTTTATCTCTTGGAAAGAAATATTCGAGAAAGCTCTGGACGAATCAGCCCCCGATAAGGCGGCTCAACTCATCCATGAAGCCGACGTTGCGATATATCATCGCCGGCAACAATTGCGGGATTCTACCGGGCATCGAGAGGAGTTGAGCGCGATGAGTGTTGCTATGGAAGCCTTGCGAGTCACTAGGCGCAAGCTCGATGCAGCGTAACGGCTAGGCTCCGGCCGCCTTCCACAACTTTTCAAACTGTTCAACCGTTGCCGGCGCAAATCCCGCGTAGTGGCTGTTCACGTAGACATAGGTTGAGACACCACGCCGAATCGTGCGCTGACACACATTCACCCAACCCATCAATTCCTTCGAGCGATCCACGATCACCTTGTCCCGCGGTTTCGTCTGTTGCTCGATTCCCTTCCGATCACCCAGCAGCCGGATGTAAGTGAAATCTGCGGTGATGGGATCAAACTTCTCGAATATCTCACTCACGCGAGGCATCCAAGCCTGATCGATCAGCGCGTACGCGACTTTGTGCGCGCGTAGCAAATCGAAGAATTCGGCGGTAAGCCATTGCTTGTTGCGGATCTCGGCAGCAAATCGGTAGCCCTTGGGAAGTTTTTTCAGGAATTGCTCCAGTCGTGCGAGGAATTCCTTCCCGGACTTGAACGCCGTTTTGTTGAAATATCCGAACTGGAAAAGCAGCGGGCCGAGTTTGTCGCCCATCAAATCCATCCTTGCGACAAATTGCTTTAGATCCTCGTCGCAATTCTGCAATATTTTCTCGTGTGTGATTGCCTGCGGAATTTTGGCGGCAAGGGCGAATCCCGCTGGGGTCTTGCGCTCCCAGCCGTTCACTGTGGCAACGGACGGCGTGCGATAGAACGTGGAATCCACTTCAACCGTGTGAAATTTCGTCGCGTAATCCTCAGGGGTCACCCAAAACCGGCCATGCAGGGTCACCTTCGATCCGGCCACACGGAAGGCATGGACTGTGGTCGAAACCTGGGTAGTGGAAAAGCCGGCAACTGGACTGCCTTGGAAATTGCTCCGCGATTCCCGCTCTCCCACAACATCAACAACAACATCACCTTATAGATAAATCCGTAGAACGAAAAACTCGGCCCTGTACGTTTCAGAATTGAACAAACAGCCTTAACGATCTGTTCGTTCGCGGCTGAATACTATGGCCGCTTTTTCGGTGACCCCATATGGCCGGATTGAGGGTGACCCTTGAGGGAACTCGATCTCCGACGTCCAGGTCGCCACGTGATACGCCGTCGGAAAAAGACCGTCGGAACGCAAGGGTTCGCTCTTTCTTCGTCAACTGTCGATTCATGTAGGCTTCCTGCAGCGCGATGATCTGTTCTGCGGATACGCCTCCTATTCCCAAACACAGTAATTTATCCTTGGTGAATCTCTTGAACCAAAGTGGAATGCGGCTACGAGTAGCACTTAGGGCGAGGAAAGGCCAGACCCCTGAAACTAGTGGCCAGAAATCGACGTCGTAAATGGAGTTCAGTCCATGAAAACAAGTGTAGGTTCGAAAGTGTTGTCACCGAAGCCGACCGTTCCGTTACCACAATTCTTTTGCCGGAAGAGTATTAAGGACTTCAAGAAATCACGAAAAAGGAGAAACAGAGATGAACACGCAAGAAGCAGTGAAATCGTTACAAGAGTACGTGAATATCCCCGTCGCGGAGTTGTCTCCTTCTTATTATGCGGGTTTCTGTTTCAGGCGCTCAAGGCCATGAATGACGTGGGCGAACTCTTCGTTTAACGCAATCAGTTCCTGGAAGCGACAGATTTTCATTTTTTCCTCCTCTCCACAATTGCCTTCGGTGAGGAGGCTCGCTTGCGCTCCGCTTTGTGTTTCTTTGCAGCCTGCGCTCTCTTCGCCTCAAGGAGCTTCTCTTCCTCCTCCGCAGACCAAGGCAGGATGACGATCCGCGGGGGAAGGCCTTGCTTCTTGCGCTGCTCGTCGCGCTTCTCGGCATCCAAAAACACATCGTCCGGGTCTTTGAGCCACATTTCGTACTTGCGATGTATGCGCGACCAATGGCTCGCCTGCTCTTGCTCGAAATCGCTGGCTTCCGTGGTCACCTCGAAGCCCGCCTGTGCCCTCTCGTATTGAACCTCGTTCGACAGGGGTGTCAGCACGTCGGACCTCTGCCCCGGACACTCAGCAAGCTGCTTGAAGAGATTGACGGATTCGCGAAGATTGCGGTCGAGCAGGGCGAGCAGTTCGTAAGCAGTTTGTTTCACGTCGGCGTACCCCCTTTCTGGTTGTTCTGTTCGGTGTCGCTCATAATCCGGGGCGGTTCGGGCCGTACAGGGACTGAGGAGGACGCGGCCCTTTGCATGAGCAGGATGCGATCGTCGTCGGCCTGGGTCGGAGGCAGAATCACAGGCCGCGACGGTAAACCTTGCTGGCGCCGAAGCTCTTCGCGGGATTGCATTTCGAGGTAAATCTCATTGGGACTCTCCTCGGCCTTCTCGCGGTTCCGGCGATCGCGGTAGAAGTTGTCCTCTTCCTGCTGCTCCTTCTGTGCGATCTTGGAAGCAAAATGGTTGTTGGCGTGGGAGGGCAGTTCGCTCAGATCGATGCGGTCCCGGCTGACGCCCTCGGGAGACCCGAGCTCCGGGTTCTCGACGATGTTTGGGGACTCAAAAGCTTGGTTCATTCCCTGATTGAATTGAAACAAGGCTTCATAAACGCGTAGGTCCATTGGCCTAATTCCTTTTCCAAGCGAGGGGCACGACTCGCGAGATCGAAACGTTTCTCCCGATAAAGAGCGTCGGTTGTGCCTTTCCGTTCGTCGAGACACACGGATAATGAGGCGGTCGCAACGCCGACCGGGCCCGACAACCGGAATTACCAAGGGAGGAGATTCAGCGACGTGCTCAAGAAGAAGGAGTAGAACCGGAAACAGCGAACGTGAGGTAAGTTGCGCGCGCAATGGGAAATGGATAAGTTCTCTGGCAGCCATCGTTGCCTCCCCGTGAGGTGATGGTGGTCAGGGGCGCGTTCGTGTTAGAAGCACGTGCGCGTCCCGCTACTTTATTTACGTCGTTTTTTTCTCTTCTCCCGACCGCCTTTGCCCCAAAACCTGTCGGCCTTATATTTCTTGAGCCTTTCTACGTTTGCCGCTGTCCAAAGTCGCACTCGAAAAGCTCCGAATGATTCCGCCGGCGGCGCAGAAACCCTCTTCTCTCGAATCCAGCGGTGCAGCGTGTCCCTGCTGACACCGATCAGTTTTGCGACTTCGACAGTCGAATATTTTTTCATTTATCTAATACGACAGTATGTCAGATTTGTCAACCATAAAATCGGTGCTGGAGCGACCCTGATCGTGATTGCAGATCCGGGACAGTTTAAAGAGTATCGCAAATGCGGCGTTACTTCCTCAACCTTGTTACGGGGATGCGGATTTCTGAAGTGGTTGCAATCGAAATGGAAAAGCGCATCAAACCGGACTGCTCGATAATTTACGTTCGCCAGCAACTGGCAAAGGACATGAACGCTCTCAAACCTGATCTTAAGACTGAGGCCGGATTGCGTGATATCGACCTTCATCCTGACGCCGCCCGAATCTTGCATAATTTCATCGGGAGCCGGAAGAGTGGCTTTCTATTCCAGACCGCCCACGGAACAATGCTCGATCCGGCAGCATCGACAGGGACAGCCAGAGTCCTATCCCGAAAGAAATGGTGCGGAATGAAACCGGAACGCGGTTCAACGTGCTCCGGCGATTCCGAGAGGCCGTGCTGCAACCTAGTAAGGCGCGGCAAATCCTAATCGACTACTGTTTGCCCACTCGAGTCCAAGCATAGGAGATCGCTACGGTAAGAAGCTTGTGGACGACGTCGAGTACCGTCAAGAACAGGCCAAGAAAATCGGCCTGGGCTTAGACCTACCGCCGTCTTTACTTGCGATGCGTGGGCCACAATCTGTCAGCGATGCCCACAATAACGAAGCGGCCTAAGTGCTACAATGAGCAGCGGGTTAAATCAATTTGGGCGTGTAGCTCAGCTGGGAGAGCACCTGCTTTGCAAGCAGGGGGTCACCGGTTCGAACCCGGTCACGTCCACCAATCTTTTCTGATGGCAAAACAGTTGTCAAATTCGTGTCTGTCTCAATTTCCCAGTTTGCTTCCGACTGTGCCCGAACGACTTCTTGCGCCGTGACTGTGTACGCTCGAGCCGCCGTCGCGGCGTGAGCTCCCAAAGACCGTGACAGATCAGCGCGCAGTTTGCGCCCGTCATACAGACTTGCGTCCATTGCCATTCTGGCGGAGGGGTCAGCTCGTTCAAGAGCTTGACGGCTTGCTCAAGCCAACTCGGCTCCAGCAGGAGCCTCGGGACGTCAACTATGGACCGATGCATTCGAGCGAAATATCCTTTCGGGGTAAAAGCCGCGTACAACCCTGCCGGTGACACTGTACTCGGTTCCCTCCGGCAGCGAGCCAATCCACTGCAGACCGAACCCGCCCACCAGCTAGGAGGAATTGCGAACGTGCGCGTTGCAACCGAGCTCAACATCGGTCGGATTGCACGTCTACGGGCAAGACCCGATAAGACTCCCAGGCCAAAATCTTAACCAGGGGTAATACACAAGAATGTGGCATCCTTACTCATAAGAGGTGTAAAAGGCATGCGTACCAACATCGATATCGATGATCGCTTGATGCGACAGGCCATGCGGAGCAGTCGCTCGCGCACAAAGCGGGCCGCAGTCGAGGAAGGATTGCGCCTTCTGATTCAAACTCGGGCGCAGGCCACCATTCGGCGGCTTCGCGGCAAGATCCATTGGACGGGAGACCTCTGCAAGTCTCGGCTCGCGCGACTTGCCGAGTAGAGATCTATGGTCATCGTTGATATCACGGTTTGGATCGACTATCTGCGCGGTCTGCAGAACAACGAGACCGATTACTTTTATCGCGAGCTCGGTCGGCAACGCTTTGGACTGACCGACTTGATTCTCTGCGAGACTCTGCAAGGTGTCGGAGATGAGAATGCATTTACGCGATTGCTGCGAGAACTTCGTAAGTTCGAGGTTTTCGAAACCGGTGGCCAGCAGCTGGCCATCGCAACCGCTAGAAATTTTGGGAAGCTCCGCCGGCGGGGACGCACCGTCCGCAAGACGATCGACAGTTTGATTGCCACGTTTTGCCTCCGTCACGGGCATGCGCTGTTACACCGCGACCGCGACTACGATCCTTTGGAAGAATTTCTGGGTCTAACGGTAGTTCACCCCTGAAGCTGATCAGAGCGGCACCGGTTCGACAGCTCATCTGCGAAATCATCTGATGCACTTCTGTATCAATCGCATCTTGCCCGACAATCGCCAATCGTTTCAGTTTTCACTTTCGTAGGCGACTGTGCACGAACCGTGCGCGAATCGGACGTCTTCATGCCATTGGGGATAGTCTCGAGCGAGAGGCAAGTTCCCGGAATTGGTGGAAATGTTAGTAGTCGGAAGCAACGGATATAGCGGATGGAATCAACTCCGATGCTTCGCAAGCACGGTGTCACCGGTTCATCCAGGTACCGTGCACCAGTCATCTGTCTGCAAATGCAATCAGGTACTGATTTGGCCTTTGCCGAGGATTCGGCGAAATTGCGAACATTTGGGAACAGTCGCTTCCCACATTGATTGGCAGGCTGCCTTTGAAAAGTCACGCCTGCGTGCGCATACGCTTCGAGCGTCATCGTCATGTCTCAGGTACGAACTGATCAGCCACGAAGCTCCCGGCGGTGATTGTGGCTTCCGTTCAGCGCTGACCGCAGTTGAGGGATGCCAGGTGATTCGGCAGGAGCATACAGCCTTCGCTCCGCCCAGCATGTTCACTCACGAGGCCAAGTGTTTCCGAGCGTGGTACGCGCTGTACGACGCCATTAGCGTGAATCACCTCTGCTCTCGAGCGTGCGACCCGCAGGAGCACGCGACAGGCATACGTACTCTAGGAAGACTCGAAGGAATGGCCCCTAAATTCAAATCTTCCTCCTCCCATTGCAGGAGTTAACTGCCACAAGGGCAATGAGTTGCAGTGCACCGGTGAGTTTACGAGGGATCGCACAGCAGGCTCGGGATCTACGCAGGTCAATCTGTTAATCAAGCTGAAACAATGTGTTCTTCTGATTGAGTTATTTGAAAGGCTAAGGTTGGGAATACATCAACACAGCCCTAGCGGAGCGATTCCGTGGACGATCACAGACTCCCAACAACTCACGAACCCGCGGAGTCTGCTCGCATCGCCCGAGCACACAGCGATCCGGGCCGAGCGCCCATGCAAACCGGCGACGGCTCAGGCGACCTGTGTTTCAGCGTGGTTTCTTTGATAGCGCCTCAGGCGCAAAAGAATCCAGCGGCTCCTGCCGTCGTATGTGGACAGCACTCAATTACGCACGCGGAGTTCGAAGCCCGATCAACCGCGCTCGCTCGTTATTTGCGTGGCATAGGAGCGACTCCTGGCTCGATCGTCGGTCTTTTGGCGAATCGATCCATTGCGCATGCGATCGGCGCAGCAGGAATCATGAAAGCCGGCGCTGCGTATCTTTCGCTTCAACCTGGCGATCCAGCAAGACGGGTGGATTTTCAGCTTGATAATGCCGGGGCCGAGCTAGTAGTCACGGCAGAAAGCTGGGCAGGCTCGATAGGCGACGCTTCGAGAAGGATTGTATCCCTGGCACCGGACGGGTCGCTGATCGAGACAGGACCAAAGCACCCGGAGTTCGTCTCGGACGTTAAAATCGACGACCTAGCCTACTTAATCTACACGTCCGGATCCACGGGAGAGCCTAAGGGTGTCGAAATTACGCATGGTAACCTCCTCAATCTGATCGGGTGGCACTGTCGTGAGTTTGTTGTGACCGCAGACGATCGCGCGAGCCAAATTTCCAGCGTTGGAGTGGACGCCGCTGTGTGGGAGCTCTGGCCTTATCTCGCGGCCGGAGCGAGTGTCCATGTCGCAGAAGATACGGTCGTCAAAGATCCTCAGGCGCTCAGGGATTGGCTCGTCGCAGAGAAGATCACGGTCAGTTTCGTACCGACGCCGATGGCGGAGCGATTAATGGAGTTGCGGTGGCCGTCGAACACCTCGTTGAGGGTTCTGCTAACGGGAGGAGATATTCTCCACAGTTATCCATCGCCTGACCTTCCCTTTGCAGTAGTAAACAATTATGGACCGACGGAATGCACGGTCGTCGCGACTTCAGCCGCTGTGGCTACACATGGTTCCAGGCCGCCGCTGCCTCCCATTGGCAGGCCGATCGCGAACACCGAGCTCCATATACTCGACGAAGAAATGAGGCCGGTAGCGGCCGGCGAAGCCGGAGAAATATGGATTAGTGGCAGCGGCGTCGGTCGAGGCTATCGAAACCGCAGCGGGCTCACTTCCGAGCGCTGTGGAACCAATCCCTTTGGTTCGAAAGACGGGAGTCGCATTTATCGCACGGGCGACCGCGGGCGAGTGTTGGCGGATGGGCAGATTTCTTTTCTGGGCCGCGTAGACAATCAAATCAAGATTCGGGGGTTCCGCATCGAGCCAGCTGAGATCGAGGCCGCCTTAAATGAACACCCCTATGTCCAGCAAAGCGTTGTCACCTGCATGGAAACGGTGTCGGGTGAAAAGCGGCTCATCGCACACGTCGCTCTCGAGGCCGCTTCCGCAATCAGTTCCAGCGAATTGCAGAAGTTCCTGGGCGAGCGACTCCCGGAGCACATGATTCCTACGGCGTTCGTGCGCCTGGCGCGAATGCCACTTTTGCCAAGCGGAAAAATCGACCGCGGAGTCCTTGCGCCGCCTGGTCCTCACAACGCTCTGCCGGAATGCACGCAAAGGGCCGCGCGCACGGCGACAGAACGGCGCTTACAGGAGATCGTTTCCCTGGTGCTGAAGGTGGATCGCGTCGGCATGGAAGACAATTTCTTCCTGCTCGGGGGCCACTCCTTACTCGCAGCGCAGCTGATGGCGCGTGTGCGCGACGCGTTTGGGGTAGAAATTGGATTGCGCTTCCTCTTTGAATTTCCCACCATCTCCGCAGTCGCGAAAGAAATTGAGCGCATCTTGTGCCTGAGAGTCGAAGCGATGACAGACGAAGAAGCGCAATGTCTGCTGGATAATGAATTATCCGAGGCTCGGGAAGGCGCGTAATTGATAACGCATCCCAAGCCGAGAACGGCGCAAAAGGCTTCCCCCTGCGGAAGCATGACGCAATTGCTCGATCCGGAAATACTGGCAAACCCCTATCCGCTGTACCGGGAGTTGCGTGAGAGGGACCCGGTGCATTGGGATCCCTACCTGCACGCCTGGGTCGTCACGCGGTACGAAGATGTGGTAAGGGTCCTGCGTGATTGTTCCGCGGCGCGAGTACCCAGCCCCCAATCGCTCAGCGCAATGGGCCTAGAAAATCTCTCTCCCATCGCAAAGCTGATGATGCAGCAGATGCTGTTCATGGATCCGCCGGCACACACGCGGGTACGCGCGCTGGCATCCCAGGCGTTCGCGCCACACAGGGTAGCAGCACTGCGCGAGCACGTTCGCGACATCGCACGAAATCTGCTCGATGCTGCCGCACCGCAGGGCCGCATGGATATCATCCGCGACCTCGCCGAACCCATGCCGTACACGATCACGGCCGAATTGATTGGTGTGCCGGTCCAGGATGCGTCGCAATTGAAGGCGTGGTCGGAGGACTTTGCGCGGCTGCTCGGAAATTTTCAGCACGACGCCGAAGAAGCGCGGACCATTGGCAGAAGTGTGGAAGAAATGACGAAGTATTTTCGCGCGGCGATTCGCGCAACCAGAAAACGGCCTCGGGAAGGATTGATCCATTCCCTCATCACGGCTTCGATGGACGGCGATCGTTTTACGGATGATGAGATTATGGCCAACGCCATCGTCACGATGGTGGGGGGACAAGAAACGACGACAAATCTGATCGGTAACGGAGTCCTCACGCTCTTGCGGCACCCTGCCGACTGCGAGCGGCTGCGACGCGATCCTGCGCTGATCCCCGGAGCGGTGGAAGAAATGCTGCGCTACGAGCCTCCGAGCCAGCACACCGCGAGACTAGCGCCAGACGACGTCCAATTGGGGGGAAAGCTGATTCGCAAACGCCAAGCGGTGATCGTGCTCCTCGCATCGGCCAACCGGGATCCGGATCGCTTTCCGGAACCGGACCGCTTCGAGATTACCAGGAACGATAATCGTCATCTCTCGTTTGGCTGGGCGGCCCATTTTTGTTTTGGGGCGACCCTCGCACGTATCGAGGCGCAAGTGGCGTTCGAAGAATTGCTCAGGCGTTGCTCCGCTTGGTCGCTTGAATCCTCCGTCTTGACTTGGAGAGAGAACCTTGGTCTTAGAGGTCTGACATCGTTGCCGATCCGGTTCGAACGTGCATGAGCTGCCGCAGCCGCCCGGAACCGACATTTATGGATCCCCCGCAGCGAATCGGACGGCAGGACGCTTAGCTATGCGCTTATCAACTCCAAAACAGAGGCTGCTCGACGGTTATCTCGCGGGACGGAATGAGTTGGGCCTCGCGGAGCGGCGGGCGATCCCCAAACGTTCGCTCGATGCAACCATCCCGCTGAGCCTCGCTCAGGAACAGATTTGGCTGCGCTCCCTGCGAGCGGTAGAAAACCCCTCTCTCTACAGCGAGACGATCACGCTTCATCGAAATGGGCTGGTTGACGTGGCAACCCTGGAAAGGTCCTTCACAGAGATCCTGCGGCGCCAGGAAGCTTGGCGAACCTCCTTTAACAGTAGCCGCGGGTTCCCGGTGCAAACCGTGCATCCCGCCCCGAGTAAGTTTGCGATTCCGGTTGTGGATCTCCAGGCGACTCCGCCGCGAAGCCGTGAGGCGCGGGTGACTCGTATGATTTCCGAACAAGTCGAGGAGCCCTTCGATCTCGAACGCGGTCCGCTGCTAAAGGCGATTTTGTTCAGGATGGATACTAGAGACTTCCGTTTTACGATTATTGCTCACCAAGCGATTGTGGACGGCCTTTCCGCTTATCAGATTTTTCCTGCAGAGCTCTCTACAATATACGATGCGTTTCTAGCGGGCGAGCCGTCGCCGTATTCCGAGCTGCCGATCCAATTCGGAGATTTCAGCATCTGGCAGCGCACGTGGCTGAGCGGGGACACGCGATCGAAGCAGCTGGAATACTGGCGCAAGCGTCTGGCATCGCCTTGGCCCGAACAGCGATGGCCGAAACAGGCCGCGAGACAGATGCCGGAGACCTCTGCGGGTGAGGTCCTGCCATTCGCGGTGCCACATGAGGTCTTCGAGTCCGTGCGGAGTCTGGCGCGAAGTGAAGGAGTAACTCTATTCATCGTCCTACTCGCAAGCTTCGCCGTGCTGCTGCATCGCAATACGCAACAAGAGGATCTCATCGTCGGGACCCTTTCGGCGGCAGGCCGCAAGCGGCCAGAATGCGAGCAGCTGCTCGGTTATTTCCTGAATCCAGTCGCGCTTCGACTCAGGTTGACGCAAGAACTTACGTTTCGCGAGTTACTTTTGCAAGCGCGCCAGGTAGTCTCCGAAGCGATTGCAAACGATGACACACCTTTTGAGTCGCTCGAGCAAGAGCTGGGGCTGCGGCAGGATTCCGGCCCCTTTTTGCGAGTGGCCATCTCTTTGCAGCCGAAGAGCGCGGCCCTGGGAAATGACTGGCAGGTCACTACCATGGACGCGGGCCGAACCGGAACCCGGTGGGATTTCTACCTGGCGTTCATCCAGCGCGATCATGAGTTCGAAGGCAGAGTGGAATACAACCGGGCGCTATTCGAAAAGGAAACTGTTAGCGCCACAATCGGAGAGCTGTTTTGGGTTCTACGTGAAATGTCGCGCAGTCCCGGGGCGCGTATTCAAGACCTATGTCAGTAGCCCACTTGAGAAAACGGAATCGCCAGAATGCGAAGTAAGAGCGAGCGCAACGACGCCACGCGAGAAACGCGCTGGCATTGAAATCTTCGAAAATCATGAGCCAGCCCAGCTCAGCACACCTCGCACGATTCACTCGACGGGAACCTTCCGGCGAATGGGAGAGTTTTCCCGCTCCCCGTTGGTATCCGCAGCAGCAAGAGTGGATTCTCGAGCCGGGACGCTCGGACTCGGTTGCCTACAACTATCCGGTTCTGCTCGAAGTTCGCGGACGGCTCGATCGACGGGCGCTCGAACTCGCTTTAGGCGAGATCGTGCGACGGCACGAAGTGTTTCGATCTATTTTCCAGGTACGCGACAGCCAGCAACTTCAGCTGGTCGTGCCCGCAAAAGATTTTACGATTCGACAGTTTGATTTGAGCGAGCTGCGCCCCGCCGCGCGGAACTCGGGGTGCCTCGATCTCGCGATGAAGGATGCCAGCCGGGCGTTTGATCTGAGGTCTGATCTGCTGCTGCGAGCAACTCTGGTGCGGCTGGCGCCAGAGGATCACATGCTCCTGCTAACCACTCACCATATTGTCTGCGACGATTGGTCGGTCGGCATTCTGGTCAACGAATTATTCAGTCTGTATGACGCTTATTCGCTCGATGAAACTCCGGCGCTCGCGCCCCTGCGCAGCTCTTACCCAGAGTTCGCGCGGCAACTTGCGGCGAGGATAGGGAATCGGGAATGGGAAGGGCGAATCTCCTACTGGACGGAACAACTTGGGGGTGACCGGAATTTTTATCATCTGAAGACGGATCACCTGCGAGCGAACCCCCGAATCTGCCCCGCAGCTTATGAGAAGTCAGCCTTTTCACGTGAGGTGGCGCAGAGCATCCAGGGGCTCAGCCAGCGGGAGAGAGTCAGTCAGTTCATGGTTCTAGTAGCTGCATTCGAGTGTGTACTGGCGCGAATCTCTGGGCACGAAGATATCGGCATTGCCGTCTGCGTAGCGAATCGCAGTTCCACCGATACAGAACGCCTGATCGGGCCCTTCAGCAACCGGATCATTTTGCGCACGAACCTCGACGGGAATCCCACTTTTCGGGAACTCCTGAATCGGGTTCGCGATGCAGCGCTAGGGGCGTATGCAAATCAAGACATTCCTTTTGGGGAAGTGGTGGAGCGAGTGGTTGCGGTTGCGGAATCCCCTCGCAATCATCCAATTCAGGTGCTGCTGATCCTGCAAGAGCGTGGACACGATGTCGTCGAGGGTCGCAGTTTGGAGGTGCAGGAGGTCCCTTGCGATTCTGCCAGCACTCGCTATGACCTGAACGTCTGGCTGAAATTTGACGAGTCGCGCGGACTGGATGTCAGCCTGCAATACGACGCGAGTTTGTTCGAAGCTGCCACCATGCGCCGGATACTGGAGATGTATCGCGATGTTCTGGCAGAGATGGCGAGCACTCCCGAAGGACACGTCCGCGACTTTCCGGGCCGGCGCAAATCCGCTGCCGGCATCAACACGGTGGCGGAGGTTCCCAGTCTTGCCGTGGTCCCGCCGCGTGATGAAATCGAGAAACAACTGCTGAAAATGTGGCAGCAAAATCTGGGAGCGCCCCCTCGGGAAATTGGCATGCGGCAGGACTATTTCGATCTTGGGGGCAACTCTTTGAAGGCTGTGCAGCTGTTTCAAGCGATTGACACGCTGTTCCGCATGAAGCTACCCGTATCTACGCTCCTTGAAGCGTCCACGATCGAAGCGCTCGCGAGAATCATCCGCGGAGGGGCCGCGCTACCGAGCCGGGCGTCGCTGGTACTCGTTCAACCGACCGGATCCCGTCCACCGCTTTTTTGCATCCACACTCATACCGGCAACGTGCTTTTCTGCAGAGATTTTCCGAAGTACGCAGGTCCAGACCAACCTATATATGGCCTGCAATCCCAGGCTGCCTGCGGGGATCGCCCGCATTTTTCCGTCGACGAGATGGCGAGCGCATACCTCGAGCAGCTCAAGAGCGTGCAGGCCGAGGGACCCTATCATCTTTTTGGATATTCGTTCGGTGGGCTGGTCGCGTTTGAAATTGCGCGACAATTGATCGCGCAAGGCCAGCGCGTTCGATTCCTGGGAATGTTCAACACTCCCGCGCCAGGGTCGTTACGAGGATGGCCCCTCGGGCAATCTTCCTACCTGGAAAAGCGAATCAGAAATGAACTGCAAAAACTGCGGGTGCTCGGCGCGAAGCAAGGATCACTTCACATGCTGCAAAATGCGTGGAATTTCAGCCGAATGGTCACGCGCAGCGCGCGAACCGACGCGTGGCGACTCGCGGCGCGGGTACTTAAGCGAAATACGGCGGAGCAACTGGGGGCGGCTATGCTGGACGTCGAACACATCAATATCGCCGCCGCAAAGAATTATCGGCCGTCCGGCGTTTTCCCGGGCCGCATCCTATTTTTTCTCACCGCGGAGGTACCCTACCTGTATTCGGTTTCACCACAAGCCGGATGGAATCCGCTGGCATGCGAAGGAATTGAGATCGTGAACGTTTCCGAAAGCGATGCGGGTCCGCTGGAAGCGCGATTTGCGAAAACGGTCGGCGACCGGCTGAGGTTGTGCATCACCGAGCAACCCTCCGGCCGCTAGAGATTGGGCGGTGAGCCATGCTGCCACTGGCATGCGAATGTTCACGGATGCGTCACTCGCCCGTAATGAGCGTCCGCCATATTGACTGGCCGCGCGGCGCGGGCCGACAGGAACGCAGTCTGGTGGTCCGCCGCCTTGGGCTCCCCATGCCAGACGGAATTTCCTGATGCGACATGACTGCCTGAGTCTGGTTTTCGCGAGCGAAACGCAGGAGCCGATACGGTCGCGGATCCGCTACGCGTTTCAGGTTTTCGCCGCGATTTACGACTACCGGGTCGTTGAAGCGGATTCAAGCGAGGACGCGTTGTGTTGCGTCTACGGCGATTGCGGCAGGCGGCAGCGTGGCAGCCGGACGTTTCATATTCCCGCGCGCTACCGGACCGGGAAATCCGGGCGGGTTTCCTCAAAAACTGCAAAGCATCGTTACGGCGGCGAAGACGTGTATCTGTTCCACGATGTGGACGCTGCCACCGGTGATCCCGATTGGCTCGGGGAACTCTTCGAGTGGCTTTCCTCGAGCCACGAGATGCAGGCGACGGAGCGGGATTCCGCCGGCCGGATTCCTTACTGTGAATCCATTTTCAGTCAACAGAAACTGTCCCCGAGAAAACCGCACGCCCATTTGCTGATGGCCTGGATGCAGAATTCAATCTGCAACGGGAACTCGACGGAGGCACTCCCGAGGGCTCGATCGCCCGTGCCGGGCATCGATCATCTGGTCGTCTGTTCGCACGATATCGACTTCTATTACGTAAATACGAGCTCGACGGTAACGAGATTGCTTAAGAACCTGGCCATTTCTTACCGCCCGTATCGCAGCTGGTCGTACTTTGCTTCCAGTGCGATGCTCCTGCTCGCTTTGGCCCAGGGCAAAAAGGTGGGTCATTATCTGCCATCGCTGCTTCAGGCGAGCGACGAGTACGGGTTTCAGTCCAGCGTGTTCGTAGTTTCACGGCACGGCAACCGCCGGGACCCGAATTACCGTATGAAAGATTTGGCGGCGGAACTCGAAAATGCCTCGAGCCGCGGGTTTGCGGTTGATGTACACGGCTCCTATTCGAGCGTCGTGGAAGCGGCCACGCTCGAGATAGAGGCCGCCGCGCTACAGAACGCGATGCGAAGGAAGCCGCGCGGCAACAGGCAGCATTGGCTTCGCTTCGATCGCCACGAAAAACTTTTTGAGTCCATCGAACAAGCGGGCCTGGCATTCGATTCGACGCTTGGATTTTCCGAGGTCGCAGGTTTTCGCAACGGCGCGAGTTTCGCGTTTCCTCCCTACGATTTCAAAAGGGAAAGGCCGCACAATTTTCTGGAAATCCCGCTCGCGCTCATGGACGGGAACATCGAGGCTGCCTCCAGAGCCTCTGGCGAGCGCCCCCTGGAAATCGCAAGTGAAGTCCTCAGCGAGAGCCGCAAATACGGGTGGGGAGGGATTGCAACCTTGTGGCACAACCCGATAGAGCCCATTTCTGTTCCGAACGAGATCAACGAGGTCTTCTGGGAATGTGTGAAGGCGCAGAATCAATTTCGCGAGAAGTGGATGAGCGCGGAGCAATTCATGTTCCATTGCCTGAGCCGATATCAAAACGCCGGTCTGCTGAAGGGTGTGTGCCTGGATGCTTAATTTACGCCTAGCCAGGGGGCCGCTAAAGAGCGCGGAGAATGAGGCAATTCTGCGCGAGTACAATCGGCTCACGTCTTCGCGCATTCCGATCGATGAGTTCATAAACTGGGTGCAAAAAAGTCCGGCGGGCCCGGCTTGGCATGCGCTGCTCGAGACGGACGAAGGACAAATCGTCGGTCATACCTCATTGTTTCCGCTCCGCGCGCACTATGAGGCGCGTCACCTCATCCCGGCTAAATCCGAGTATTCGTTACTGCACGAGGATTTTCGACGGGAGAAGATTCGCGGATTTGAAAATGCCTCGCGCGCAGCGTTCGTCGTGCTTCTGGACCAATTATTCCAGCATTGCCAGCGAGAAGGCTGGGGACCCATCTTTGCCTCGACCAACGAGAAAAATCAGGCATTCACCAGGCGGATCGGTTTGCAACCGGCCGAATTTCCAGCTTGGGAGTGTCTGTTTATCCTGCGCCCGGTGAACGCCGCCCGGCACACGCCGAATTTGACGCCGCGCGAGCGGATGCTGCTGTTCGGCGGCGGCATCACGCAACGAACCATGTGGTCCTTGGCGCAGGTGGCATTGCCCGGCGCGAATGGCGTCCGGCAGGTGCCCATGGGAGCGAGCCCGCTCGAGCCGGAGCGGAATCGGCTATCGTTCTTCGAGGATTTGGATTCGCTCGAATGGCGGTACATCGAAGGACAATACATACGACTCTCGTTCGCGGGAGCGCCCGGCAATTATCTGATTGCGAAAAAGGGAACCGAGGAACGGTACTTGCGCGTATGCCAGTGGCGGCTCAGTTCGCCGGCGGCACTCCGCTCTCTCATTCTTGCTTTGCTCCGCCAAGCCGCAAAGGAAGGCGCGCTGGGAGTGCGCTGGGCATTGTACGATAACGAAGCGATGTCTGCGGAAATCGTCCAGCGCCTGCGAAGAATGGGGTTTTTATGCGCCCGCCGGGTGCGCACGGTGATGGTGCACAAGAAAGATCCGGAATTTCTGCCGCCTGCTGCCTGGAACATGAATGATTCGCTCTTCAGCTTCGATCCCTAGACCTATCCCACGGGGTAATCTCTACGAAGTCCGCACGAAAGCAAAAGGACAAAGGAACGGTCTCGCTTTCCTTCTGAAATCCCAGTGGAAGGATTGTCGCGACGGTTATTCAGGATCGAAAAACGAGATGCCCGAGTAGACGCCGTTCTGGGTTCCAATCAGCACGAATTGATTGGGGCCGAGCATGTAGAACGAAGCCGGCCCTGGCTGGCTGGATGCCGTGGGTGTAAATAAGCCTGCGGGCAACGTCGCAGTGCCATAACCGAGCGGGTAGTTCGTAATCAGGAATGTTCCGGAGAAGGACACGTCGGTAACATTTCCGAGCTCGGAGGGAAGCGAAGTCAAGTCTCCGATCGCTGTCGCTGCACCGGTCTGGCCATTTACGTTCAAAGCCGCCTCGAAGTTCGGAATATCTGGAATTGCCGACCCGACCGAGCCTCCGATCAGATTGCCCGAAAGAACAAAGTTCTGGGTTTGCGTAGTGAACGTGCCGGAGAAGGCGTTGTTGGTAATTCCGGTGTTGGTCGAGGGGTCGGCATCGATGATGAAGCCTTTGCCGGCGTCATAAAGATAGAAAACAGCTGAGTTCATAAAGCCGGTGTTGAAACCTCCGTTAACCGTGATGACCCCTCGGCCGGTGGTCGGATCAAAGGACGAGATCGTTCCTGGTGCTGGGTGATTGGTTAGAATGTTTCCGAGGTCGTTCGAGTCGAACGTGACGTTGAAGGTTGTTCCGCTGAAAACTGTCATGACGCCGATGATCACATCGGGCCCGATGTTCTGCGTGCCGGTTGGCGAATCCATTCCGGTCATCTGCAGGACGCTTGGCCCGATCGTATTGACGCTGCTCGAGGTCAGCTGAGTCTGAGCGAGCGCCATCCCGGCTTGAACCGTGCCAAAAGTATGACCGGGATCGATCTGGATCAGATCGAGTTGACCGGCGTTCACCAGGTAGTACGCATACAGTGAGGTTGTGTTACTGACGGTAAGCGACAAGGTTCCGCGGCCAGATGGGTCCGGACTGGTCGCCGTCGATCCGGCCGCAATCGGTGTTGCCGAGTATGTGGGAGTCGCATTGCCGGCCTTGCTTTGGTCCACAATGCCGGTGACAGCGCCGCCCTGAGCGATCACGAGCTGACCGTCCTCGACAGTGCGCCCACCGACCGGTGCGTCGGAATCCAGGCCAAAGGCGTAGGAGCCGGCCGCGCTCGCAGCCGTGAGGGCTGCGGGATCCTGCCGGATCAAAGTGCCGGAGTTAATGAAACCGCTGCCGTCCAGTTCGAGGATTCGGCCGCGCGTCGCGTCGGAGGAAAGAACGAACTTAAGGACGATGTGGTTGCTGCTGTTGGGGAAGGTATAGCTGGAGATGGTGAGTGTGCCGCGGACCACGTTGTGGAAGGTGGTATCCGTTGTATAAGTGCCCGTAATGGGCGAGGCAACGCTGGTGACTCCGCCGCCATCATTGAAATCCAGTTCTCCGCCAGTGACATTGCCATTTCCATCCGTCGTAAAACTGCCTGCCATGGCCATCGGCGAGCCAGCAATATCGTAACCGCGGACGAGAAACGCATAGGGGCCGTTGAAAAGCCCGACGCCAGAGACGATTGAGAAATTGAAACTATCGTTGATCGTCGTGTCGGTCACCGACGTCGCGGTGATCGTCGGTGAAGCGCTTGCGCCGGTCGGCTGCGTGGCCGGTGGAACATAAACGGCGCTGAAGCTCGCCGTCGGCGGAACCGAACTCGGCGTGAGCGTTCCACATGCAGGAGAACAGTTCTCGCCGCCTGCCGTTAGAGTCCAGGTGACGCCCGCATTCATGCTGTCGTTCGTGACCGTGGCGTTCACCGTGACCTGCAAACCACCCACAGCCTGGGTGGTGAACTTGTTGGTGATCGTCACCTGAATCACCGGAGGCGGAGCGATGATCGTAAAGTTGAAAATGAAGACTTTCGTCGGATCCGCAAGAGATGCGACCGTGATCGTAGCCGACTGGTTCGTGGGTACGGTCGTGGGCGGCGTATAAACGGCGGTAAAGCTCGGAGAAGCCGAAGGAGCCAACGATCCACAAGCCGGCGAGCAAGCGAGGTTGCCAAGCGTGAGAGTCCACTTCAGACCGGCGTTGTGCTTGTCGTTCGATACCGTCGCGGTCAAGGTCACCGGCGCGGCACCGGTCTGGATACTGGAAAACGAGTTGCTCACAGTCAGCGAGATCGGGTTCGGAAAAGGGTTTCCGGCGCAGTCAGACAGCGCTGCAATTAGCGCGACTACGATGGCTAGTTTGCAAAAGCGCCGCATATGACTCTCCATGCGTCGCTCGAGATTTTCCAAGTTTTTAGTTGCAGGAATCCCAAGTCGAGGGCCTGAGGCTATGCAAATCGTATGAATGGGACGATACAATCGAGCAAATATTCCGCGACTAAGCAAACAAAAAACCGCCCGCCTTACCCAGCTCGCGCCCGCATGCGAATCTATCCAGCGATCCAGGAGCGCTTTTCATTTCGGCGCCGGAAGCGCGGGCATCGCCGGCTGAGCGAGCGGCGGAAAGTAGCGGACCCGCGGCGAATCCGATGCGACGTGCACAGCGCTCGTGCTCGGCTGGAGCTGTTCCTTCAACCAGTCGAACACTTTGCCACCAGATGATTCCGGATAGAACGCGCGAGCATCCCCGAATTGATCGACGACGGCCGTGGCAGGAGCTGCGGCTTCGATCCGCTCCTGGCACAGGTCAGGATTTCTCGGGTTTTTCCGCACGTCCTGAAGCTCAATTGCGCCCGCTCTCACTTTGGGAAGCCACAGCACCGGATCGAGGGGAGCGACCCGCGCCAGGAACTCCGGCGTTAGATAGGCCGCGCGCTCATTTTCTGGCACGAGCGAGGACTTGGCGAGCCAATCCGGCCAATCGCCCCAGGGGGAGAGCAACTCAACCGCTTTGACGCGCGAGTCGGCAGCAGAGGCAAGAATGGCAATAGCTCCTCCGGATCCGACGCCCAACATGCCCACACGATTCATATCCAGATCGGAGCGCGTCCCGAGATAATCGAGAATCATTTCGACGTCGTGAGTGGAAGTTGCCAGTGATTCCTGCAATTCGCTGACAAACCATTCCTTGACCGGACGGTCGTGGATGCGTTGTCCGGTAAGTTCCGATACGAATCCGACGGCCGCATATCCCTTGCTCGTTGCGGTTTCGCACCAGCGGTCGTTCTTGAATCGGTCGGTATCGTCAGGAAAGCTGTAGAGATACAGGATGACGGGAGGTTTGGCGACGCCTTTGGGACGAACGATGAACACATCCAAGGGATCGCCTGGACGCCAGAGCATCTGATAGCGCTCACGTATAAAGGTAGCTCCGGGGACGTCGTCTTTCTCACCGAGCAGCGGGCGTACCGCGTGCAAATCACTCCCCTTCAGCGTGAGCGTTGTCCAATCCTCATGAAAATCCGCCGGCGGGACGCCCGGAGCCTCTGGCGGTTTATCCGCGGAGAAGGAAGCCGGCGCGGAGGACGGCGCCTGCTGCGCGAACAGGCCACGAGAAACCACACAAATCAGGAGAAAGCAAAACGAGAGCGATCGGCCAGCCAGATACTTTGTGCGCAACGTTTCCATCGTAGTCCCCGTTCAAATTGAATTAGATTCCGGGCGCACACGGACAAAACGAAGAGGCGGACACCCGAAGGGGCGCCCGCCTCGTTCGCTCGGAACCATGTTAGCGAGGGTTACTGGAGGAATTCGGTCAACTCCGTGCCAGTCGTGTTGAAGTAGTCGACGTCGGCCTGGATGGTGAAAACTGCGCCCAGCACGTCGCCGCCACTTTCCGCTTCGCCGTGGGTTCCGTCCGCTGCGTTGATGCCTTGATTGGGCAGAACGTAGTGAGACTTGAACACGGGAAGGTTGTTGACGGTTGAGCTGCATCCGGCATTTGCGCAATAAGTCGTCGGGACGAAGTCAAACACGGTCTTCTCGGCCGAGTCCTGAGCCGACTGGATGAAGGCCTGCACGCTCGGTCCGACTGACGGCGCCACGTACGTGTTGTAAATAGTCGCGCGGAGCACGTTCCAGTTGCGGTAGTTGCCCTGCTGCAGATTGGTAAGCGGCGTAGCTTGGCAGACCAAACCACTACCGGTGTTCGCTGTACCCGTGCAGGTTGGGAAAGCGCCCGTGAATGTCGCCAGGCTGAGCGGGTCGACGCCGTCCAGTTTCAAATACCGGAGGTTGGCCTTGCCGCCGAAGTTGGCGAAGCTCCAGAAAGCATAGCCGAGGGCGTTCGGGTTATTGGCGGAGTTGGTGGCGTTCACTTCTTCGCCAGAGCCGATGGTGCGCGCCCGGAATGAACTGCTCGGCCCGGGAAGATAGAGCGGGTTGGTGCAGGGCCCAGAGGTCACCGGGGTGACGTATGTCGCAGGATTGGGTGAGGCCGTGAAACTCGAGCAATTCGCGTTCGTGCCGTAACGCACGTTCCATTCCTGCGAGAGGTCCACACCCTTGGCGCGGACGATTTGCCATTCGAAGGTATTCATGGTTCCTGAGGTAGGTTCACGCAACATCACGTGGATGCCCTTGCCGGTCACTCCCTGTGTTCCGGTGAGGTCGACCGTAGATCCCAGAAAGCCGGCGTAGATCAGCGCCAGGACATGGGAGTGGACGTTCGTGGGAAGCAAGGATCCAAAACCGCCGGAGCTGGTGTCTGAGACGTTGTAGACGTGCATGACCGCTTGCGCGCCAACGGGAATCGTCGTGAACGCCGGGATCGGATATTCGGAAATCGGGTCATCGCCATTAATGTTGTACTGGACGACTTGCGCGGAGTTCTGCAAGCCAGTCGCGGTGTTGATGCTGTAAGCGCTCTGGATGGCTGTGCCCACCGGGAACGGTCCGTAGCCCAAGCATTGGGCGTTGGCGTCGGCAGGGCTGCACTGCGCGCGGATATTGAAGTACTGCGCGTCTTCGGGTCGAATATCCGTAAAGGCAACGTTGAACTGTTGTCCGTTCAGGCTCTGCTGCACGAAGGAAGTCATGGTCGCGTTGTCGGTAACGTAGGAAATAAGGCCGCCGCCTGCGGCACCGACGGCGGTGGAACTGAGCTGCAAGATACCGTTCACTTGACCGCCTGTGGTTGGGCTCTGGTGCTGAGAGAAAAACAAACGTTGGCCGACCACGGAATCCACCGACAGATAGGCGCAGATGATCGTGGTGCTGCCGCTGGTGCCATTACCGTTCCAGGCGACCCAAATCTTGCCGGGCTCGGCAGGAATGCCGGCGGAACGGTCGTCCAAGCCCGAAGCGACGTTGGTATTGCCAGTCCAGAAGTTCGTGCCGCAGGGTGCAGCCGCCGAGGTAATCGGATCAGCCGTGACTGCCGCGACTCCGGCAGCCCCGAACGCGCCGGAGGAGCCGACGGCTACAATCTGGGGCGTAATCTGGCCAAAACAAGTGGACGCGACGAGGAGCGTCCCGGCTAAGGCCAGCGGTGTTGCAAAAAACTTGAAATTCTTCATCGTTCGTTCTCCTATAGGAAAATAAACTCTCGATTTTTCGCGCAAACACACTACTGGTTCACGACCGGGTTGCGCAGGTCCGTCAGCACGCTGCACAAAAAGAGTGGAAGGTGGACTAGCGTGAATCAGCCAGTCTGATCCGGCTCAGGACACCTGTGAGACCGGCCGCTGGTTTAAATTCACAGAAAGGACGCAAGGCAGAGGCTTCCCGAAGCACAAGGCTGGGAATCGCCGATGGGAAGTCCCTTAGCCGTGGCGCATTATCGATGCCATCTGTTAAAGCAGAATGACACCCGAAGTAAACTCGGATGAAACTCTGGCGAATACGCTGCGCGATTGCTGCTATCGACAAAAATGGGGTTTTTCCGAGCAAAGCGAGCTTTTAACCGGCGGTGGACAGATGGAATCGCGCTGTTAAATCAGGTCGTTTGCTCACTATCCTGAGTTGCCAGGAACTCAGGAGCGGAAGTGAGTACCGAGCAAGCGGCACCACCGCGAGCGGGCCGTAGCACAGGAAGTGATTCGGGCGTTTGTGGAGAATTCTGCCTGTCAGGGCCTGTTTGTAACCCTTTCCATGCGTAGGCGGTGAGCTTGAAGAACCAACTTCTCACCGCCGGATCCAAGTTTGCCTCCTCGAGCGTGTGCAAAAGACTCCCAAGGCCCGCCGGAAGTTGGCAATCGCGAGTCGGAGTGCCTCTTGAATTTTATTGACACGAATTCAACTGCAAACTCATCGTAGCGTAACAGTACCACTGCAACGATGTCGCCCATTTCCGAAAACGGGTGAACCGCGTGAAATTTGTCGGGATCGTGCTGTGGGTCGTAGTGTTGGTTCTTTGTCCCGCATCGAGTGTGCGCGCTCAGACGAGCGAAACCGGCTCGGTCGCAGGTACGGTTCAAGATAATTCTGGGGCCGTGGTGCCCGCCGCAACCGTAACGGTGACGAACGCAGCGGGAGTAACGCAGACCGGGACTACGGACGAAAAAGGGGAATTCGTCGTCGTCGGCCTGGCGCCCGGAACCTACGTCCTCAAGATCGCGGCGAACGGGTTCAAGGACTTTCAGGCCGAAGCAATCGCCGTTACCCCCGGCCAAATCACGCGCGTCCAAGCGACTCTGCTTCCCGCTGGGGTGAGCACGTCGGTCAACGTCGAAGGGCAAACCACGACCCAGATTGAAACGGAGTCCTCGCAGATCGCCGGAACGCTTACCAAGGAGGAAATTATAACCCTCGGTTTGAACGGCAGGAATTTCACGCAATTGATCGCGCTTGCGCCGGGTGTCAGCAATCAGACCGGCCAGGACGAAGCGCTGGTCGGCGTCAGAGGCAGCGTTAAATACAGCGTGAATGGCGGCCGGGTCGAATACAACACCTTTGATGTTGACGGCGGAGACGTGCTGAACGCCAGCATCAACGGGAGCAGCAGCTCACTGATTGTTTTTCCCAGCCTGGATGCGATTAGCGAGCTGCAGGTGCTCACATCGAATTACGGGGCCATGTACGGCCGGAGCGCCTCGGGCACGATTCTCGCAACCACGAAATCAGGAACGAACCAATTCCATGGCGACGGATATATCTTCGTACGCAACAACATATTTAACGACCGCAACTATTTTGACGAGACCCGGCACGCCCCGACCTACGAAAAGTACAGCCCCGGCGGCACGATCGGCGGACCTCTGTACATTCCCGGGCATTACAATGAAAAGAAAGATAAGACCTTCTTCTTCTTTTCCGAGGAGTACCGGCACGATCGCGAGCCGTACGAATTCAACCAGGGCGTTCCCTCCATGGAGGAGCGCAACTGCATGAACGCCGCCACACCGAAGGCGACGTGCGCAAACCCATTTCCGGCTGGACAGATTTTCGGTGATTTCAGCGATGTGTGTCCCGCGGCTGCAGACGGCGCCAGTGCACTGTTCTCGCGAGTTCCGGGAACGGCGCTGCCTTTCTTTCCCGATTGCCCGGGCACTCCCACGACGACCTTTTCCAATACGTCGCTTCTGACGTTTCAGGGCAATCTTGTTCCGAAAAACAAGGTGTCTGACACCCTTCTAAACACTAATTTGATACCGGCTCCCAACGCGACGTCCGGCTGTAATTCGTCCATAGCGTCTTGTTACGACATGACCGTCTCCCCGCTCACTACCTGGCGCGAGGAGTTATTCCGAATTGATCACAATTTCACTCCGAAAGTGAAATTAATGGTCCGCTATATTCATGATTCCTGGAGCACGGTGGTGCCAACGCCGGAGTGGGCGGAAGTCGAGAATAGCTTTCCTACGGTCCAGAATAACTTTGTGGGACCCGGCACGAGCGTCGTGGCGCATCTCTCGAACACGGTTTCCAGTACCTTCATCAATGATTTGTCTATGAGCTTCACAACCGACCATATCACCTTGACGGACGTCGCCGGTCCGGGTGTTGTGGGTGCGGGACCGGGGCAATTGCCCGCGCCGCTGAAAGCCTGCACCCCCACAACCTCTTTCGATTGCATCGGAACTATTTTTGACAACGGCTTTGGCGGAAAAGTTCCCGGACTGGTGATCGCCGGAACGAATGCGGCCTATGGCGGATTCGGTTTCGCGGTGGACTCCGCCTACATGCCCTGGAAGCACTCCAATCCAACCTACAGCCCGCGCGACGACGCGACGCTCATTCTCGGCAAGCACACGCTGGAGTTTGGCGCACTGATGATCATCGCCCAGAGAAATGAAATCAACCCTCCGGTCGGCGCCAATACCGGCGACCTGCAGGGTCTGGCTACATTCACCAACCAGAACAACATCAATACCACGGGAAATGCGTTCGCCGATTTTCTGCAAGGAAGCCTGCGCACCTTTCAGCAGGACAGCGCGCAGAACAAGTACCACAACAACTACACGATCGTGGAGCCGTACCTGCAAGACGATTTTCACGCCACCTCACGTCTAACTGTTAACCTGGGATTACGCCTCAGTCTTTTTGGCACCTATCACGAGAAGAATTTGAATTCCTATAACTGGGTGCCGTCGGAATTCAATTCCACCCTGGCGTCGGACGTTACGGTGAATCCATTCTTCGGAAATTTGACATCCACGGCCTCCGGCACCCCGATCCCGCTCGACGTCAATAATCTGGATCCGCACATTTTAAACGGACTGGTGCACTGCGGATTTAACGGGGTCCCCAAGAGCTGCATGAGTGGCCATTTGCTGAATCCGGCGCCGCGCATTGGATTCGCTTGGGATCCTTTCGGTAACGGCAAGACTTCGATTCGCGGCGGCTACGGAATTTTCTTCGAGCACGGCACCGGCAATGAAGCAAACACCGGTTCGCTGGAAGGGAGTCCCGCGAATCAAAGCGCCGGCGGCGTGCTGGATATGACTCAGTATTTCCCGACAGGGTGGAGCTGCATCGGAGGCGCGGGAACGGGTTGTGCAGCCGCAGCGGGCGCTTATCCGATCAACGTCACGGCCATTCCAACGAAGGCGATCTGGCCGTACGCGCAACAATGGAGCTTCAGCGTGCAACGAGAGTTGCCCCTCGACCTGCTCGGCACGATTGCTTACGTGGGCAGCAAGGGAACGCATCTGACGGCGGAATTGCAGCTGAACCAGCTGGTGCCGGTGAATGCGTCGCAGAATCCGTTCACGCCCGGCCAGCCTCTGACTTCGGACATCTGCCAGGGGTTCGGGGCGGGGGTTTTTATGGTCAACGGCCAATCGATCTCCGCCGGACAGCCGGGGTTCGTGAATCTGGAGGCGGCGTGCAACGGCGTCTCCGCGGAACTGCCGAATCCCAATTCGTTGCGCCAGCCGCCCTATGCGATTGCGAGCGGGATTGGACAAATTTATTCGCTGCAGAACATCGCAAACTCCAGCTACAACGCCATGCAGCTAACGCTGCGTCACAGCAAGGGGCCGCTGACGCTTGGCCTGTCCTACACGTACAGCCACTCGATTGATGATTCTTCCGACCGCAGCGATTCGACACTGGCGAACTCCTATGATTTCGCGCAAAATCGCGCCAGCTCGGGATTTGACGAAAGACATCTTCTGAATGTTGACTACGTCTATGATCTGCCGGTCACTCGCTTTCTGGCGTTTTGGAAAAACGGTTGGCAGGACATTGAGAAACAGCCGCCAGTGAAAGCGAAGAAATGCGATTGCCCCAAGGACTCACATGGGGAGTTTCTCTCGTCTCATCCCGATCTGCTCAAGGGTTGGCAAATTTCCGGGATTACGCTTTACGCCTCAGGGACACCGTTCAGCATAATCAACGAGGGAAGCTCGAGCGGCATCTCGTCGCTCGATAACGCCGGAGTAGCGAACGGAACGGGAGCGGGTTCCTACCCCGATCGCGCCGCAAATCCCGGGCCAGCGTATTCTCCGCCCCCAAGCGCGAGCGGAGGCTCGACGATCGGTCCCATTATAGGCAACCCCAGGGACTTCGTCGCTCCCCAGGGACTGACGTTTGGAGATGCGGGGCGCAATTCCGTGAATAATCCGAGCCGTTTGAATTTCGATATGGCGTTGATCAAGAATCTGAGCTTTAAGGAAAAGTATACTCTGCAATTCCGCGCCGAAGGATTCAATGTCTTCAATCACACCCAGTTTGAGGTCTATGACTCCAGCCGCGCAGGCACGCCCGGGAACAACATTATCAACTGCTATGGCGGTGCGGATAACTCTGCAGGCGATCTATCCTGCCTGAACGGAAGCTCGTTCCTGCATCCGATCGAGGCGCACCGGCCCCGGACGATTCAGTTGGGATTGAAATTCCTGTTTTAGGCGATGCGCTGGGCCGGCGGAGTGGGGCGGGAAGCTGTGGCGAAAATGCGGGTGATAGAGGACGGATCCACTATTTGCTAGCGGGCGAAGGGACGTTGCTTTCCCAGTCCAAACGGACGATGCCTTCGCGAATTTCCAGCGAGATGGGCGTCAAGCAATAGGCTGGCGCGTTCACACATCGGCCCGTGTCAGCGCTAAATTCCCAACCGTGCCCGGGACACTCGAGCACGCCGTCGTGCAGAGTACCTTGCGAAAGAGGCCAGGAAGCATGCGGGCAGGCGTCTTCGTAGGCCACGGTCCGCGATTCCGTGCGCAGAATGACGAGCTTCCTTCCCGCATGTTCTACAGGCGTAGGAATGTCGAATGGCACTCGAGCGAGTTCGATTTCAACGTGTGGCATACCAATTGTGGAGCTTCTCCGGGTCGGGTTCGTACAAGAAATGGTACAAAGGTTCGTTGTACTGATCGGGGCGGCGCGAGGAGCAAAAGCGCAGCGACAGCAAGAGATCTTCAAAAAACGGCTCTTGGCCTGTTACGAACGGCGAAATCAGTTTGTCCTCGACTTCGATTTTATAAGTCCAGTCCGGCGACAAGCCTTCGCGGACGTATTCCGGGCCCTCCGCCGTAAAATCTACGGTCCAGGCGCCGCCGCGTGGCCCGCGCACGGCGAGCGCGAGTTTCGCGTTGATCCGTTTGCGGACCTCCGGAGTCTGTTCGCCGACCAGCGCGTTGAAATGCTCGTTCAGAAGCTTGGGCAGGTTGTCAGGAGCGCTAGCCTCGGCTGCTCTTGCGGCCGCAATGGACGGCGCCATCCGTTCCGCTGCGGATCGTATGTAATCCGCCCTCGGCCAGCGAAACGAAGCGGGAGCGCGAGGCTCAAAGCCAGCATGGCTATCCCATGCATCGGTGGCCGCCATGTACAGCGGCATAGAAGGCAGGTTTGCTGCGCGGAGCTCGCGAATGGCGGCCTCCGGATCAATAAAAATTCCGCGTTCCTCGGAGTTGAGCCACAGCATCTCGGGATCGAGCACCGTACACGGCCCAGCGGCGGGGACGGCGACGCGGGGCCTGGTGAGCTTTACGCGTTGGACCAGGCTGCGCAGCAGCGCCCGGCGGCGCCGACGCACCAGCTCCAGCATCGTCTCTTCCGGATAGTCGTACATCATGGGGAACCAATTTGCCCCCGAAAACATGTAGAAGCCGATGTCGACGCCTCGCTGTCCAATGCGTTCCAGATGTGAATAACCGAGCTTGCAATCGGTTTCGTTGAAAACCCGCACGCCATCGTGTTCGAGCAGAATCGCGGAATCATTTGTGTATTCGGCAGTTCCAAAAATCGTTGCCGCGACGCCTTCACCCAGATCCAGTTGTTCGCCGGATTCGACCTCGCGGATATTCCTGAATCCGAGTTGCTCGAGGTAGCCGCGAAACTTTTTTGTGGCAAACCGGCAAATCAGCACAGGAATCTTGCGCGAGAAGTGCTCGAGCGTCGCCGGATCGAGATGGTCGCGGTGCTCGTGCGAAAGGAACAGGTAATCGATATCCTTCGGAAAAGTCTCGGGTGTGACTCCAGCGTCCGCCAGCAGATGCGTGTGGAACCATGTCCCCTGATAGGCTCCTTCTGTCAGCCAGGGGTCGGTCAGAATTTTCTTGCCGCCGGCCTCAACCAGAATGCAGGCTTGGCCATAATAAGTAACGCGCATGCTGTCACTCCGCTGCAAAGGGATCAGGGCTGAGCATCAAACGCGCTGGTGGCATCGCCGGCGTCGCGGCAAACGGGTCCCTTACGGCAATACGGCCCGCGTCCGAAGCTGCCGCAGCCCTGGTTTTGAGGACTTGGGAACTGAACCCGAGGTCCATGGCCCGTAAAATGTCATAGAGTTGAGCGCTGTCGTTGTTCTTCGCAGATTGCACGAGCCTCCGCGTATCTTCTGCCAGAGCCCGCTCGTCGCACGGCCGTGGTTCAATGACCGACAGTTTGTCGAAGCGGGTCCGAACCAGTTGTTCGGACGACGCGGCCAGCTCTTCGCTCAATTTTTCACCAGGCCTAAGCCCAACGATTTTTATTTCAACGTCTACGTCCGGCTCCATACCCGAGAGCAGAATCATTTCGCGCGCGAGCTCCAGAATGTTAAGGGGCTTGCCCATGTCCAGCACAAAAATCTCGCCGCCCATCGCGAGCGTACCGGCGCACAAAATAAGCTGCACGGCCTCCCGGATGGTCATGAAGTAGCGAACCACCTCCGGATGCGTCACCGTGACAGGACCGCCGGCCGCAATCTGTTTCTGGAACAGAGGAATCACACTGCCGCGGCTTCCCAGTACGTTGCCAAAACGGACGCAGGCAAATCGCGTTCTTCGCGAACCGGCCGAGGCCTGCACCAGCATTTCTCCGATCCGCTTGGTTGCGCCCATCACGTTCACTGGATTGACGGCCTTGTCGGAAGAAATGAAAACGAACCGCTCTACGCCGAATTCTTCCGCCATTTCGAGCATGTTTTTCGTGCCCAGCACATTGTTCAGAACAGCCTCGCAGGAATGGGCTTCCATCAACGGAACGTGTTTGTGCGCCGCGGCGTGAAAAACCAGCTGCGGCCGAAACTCGCTGAAAATTGTCCGCAAGCGGCCCGCATCCCGGACGTCGACGATCTGGGGCTCGACGACGGAGGGAGCCTGCCCCATGCGCAACTCCTGCTCGAGCTCGTAAATGGAGTTTTCGTCCTTATCCAGAATGGCGACCCGCGACGGGGCGAGCCGCAATAGCTGCCGCACCAGTTCGCTTCCGATCGAGCCGCCCGCGCCGGTAACCAGAATGCGTTTGTTTTGATACGTCGCGCCGGCGACTTCCTGGAACTCCGGCATCTCGACGCTTTCTCGTCCCAGTATTTCTTCCATGCGCGTTTCCCGAAGCTGACTGATTCGCACGTGGCCCTTCAGGATTTCCTGAAGGCTGGGAATGATTTTGGCCGGTATGTTCGCGCGCCGGCACTTTGCCAGCGTGCGAGCCAGAGTCGCCGGGCTTGCCGTCGCCATGCTGATGATCACCTCATCTGCACGCAGCTTATCGGCCACCGCCGCGAGATTTTCTCCGTTTCCGACGACGCGAACACCACTGATCACGGAGCCAACTTTCTGCGGCTCATCATCGACGAAGCCGATCACGTCAAACAGGCGGTTGGTTTCGAGCTCCTTCAGCAACATAATGCCGGCGCGCCCTGCCCCATAGAGAAGAACGCGTTGCGGTATGCCGCCCGAAACAGCTGCGCTCCGGCGCTGTCTCGCATACCAGGCCCGGCGCAGGCCGCGAATTCCGAGCGAGCCCAGCAGGGAAAGCAGGCCCTCGAGCGCGATGACGCTGAAGGGAATGCGCGCCCATGCGGCGAGGCTCCCCTCGCCGTGAATCGTGAGCCGCAGCACTGCAAGCACTCCGGAAACAATTGCGATGGATTTGACGATTTCGATTGCATCCGAGAAAGAAACGAATTTCCAGATGCGCCGGTAAATCCTCAAGCTGAGGTACACAATCAGGCGGGCGGCCACCAGAATGGGCAGCCAGCCCAGAAATTGGCGAAGGTCGGCGCCCGCGGGCCAGCCCTCGAAACGGATGATGTAGGCGGCTGTAAATGAGAACGCAAATGCACAGCCGTCCAGGATCACTTGATTGGTGCGCGAATACACATCAAACGATTTGTTCATGTTTTGCTTGACCCCAGTTCTGATAAAGGTATGGTTCAGGACATTTGCTCGTGCCGTTCTACATTTCCTTCTGCGACACCGCGAGAGGCGGCCTGCACATCTCGCTGATTCTTACGGCGACTTTCGCAATGGTTCGCAAGATCAACTTCAGATCGCTCAAGCACCGCACGTTTTGGCTGTAGGCGATGTCCGTCTCAAGCTTCGCTGGGAGAACCTTGGTCAGATAGAAGTGCTCTTTGTCTAGCTGACCCGCAAGGAGTTCCTCTTCATACATGCTCGCTGCCGGACCGGTGACCCCTGGCTTGACCGAAAGCACCTGCCGCTGTCTTGCCGTATAGAACGCAACATACTCGGGAACTTCGGGACGAGGACCTACCAGGCTCATCTCCCCCCGGAGGACATTCAGGAGCTGAGCGAGCTCATCTAGTTTGGTCGAGCGCAGCCAGCGTCCGACCGGGGTGATTCTTGGATCTCCCGAGGCGGTCAGTAGCGAGCCGTCTGCAGGGTTGTCGACGAGCATCGTCCGGAATTTGAAAATGCGAAACGGCTTCCCGAACTGCCCAAGTCTCACCTGGCGAAAGAAAACGGGACCGGGACTGGTAAGGCGCACCGCAAGAGCCGTGAGGCCAAGCACGGGTGACAGCACCACCAGGCCCAGGAAAGCGCCGGTTGCGTCCAGGCACCTTTTTCCGACCCGAGAATACAGCGTAGGCGTCACAGTAGAGACTCGGCGCAAGGTAATAGAAATCCACGCGGCGGTGATCCGCTCGCGCGGCCACAATCCTTTTTTTTCATCGAATGCGCCGGCCAGCAAGGGCTGCGATCATCGCCGGTACTCTCGCGCGATGTCATGCAGCGCTTCGATCACGCGGTCGATGTCTGCCGGATCCATTCCTGGAAAGATCGGGAGCGAAATGGCGCGCGCAAAGCGCTCCTCCGCGTTTGGAAATTCACCGGCCGCATATCCCAGCTGATTTCGATAGAGCGAATGCAAATGCAGCGGAATGAAATGCACCGAACTCCCAATGCCACGCGCTTTGAGCTCCTCGATCACGCGATCGCGATCGATTCGCAGAGCCCAGGGATTCACCAGGAGAACGTACAAGTGCCAGGCATGTTCTACGTCGCTGGGAGCGGTCGGTGTCTCAAAAGCCTCCAGAGAGTTCAACTCCCGGTTGTAGCGGCTCGCAATTGCCGCCCGGCTGGCCCTCATCGAATCGCATTTCGCGAGTTGCGCCAGTCCGATCGCCGCTTGCAGGTCGGTGAAATTGTATTTGAACCCCGCTTCCAGGATGTCGTAGCGCCACGAACCCTCCGCCGTGTAGCGCTTCCAGGCGTCCTTGCTGATTCCATGCAAGCTCAGCCGTCGCATGCGCTCGGCATACTCGGGATTATCCGTAGTTGCCATCCCGCCTTCGCCGGTGGTCAAAGTCTTCGTGGCGTAGAACGAAAAGCAAGTGACGTCGCCCAGTGTGCCTACCGGCCTGCCCTTGTAGCTCGCGGGCAATGCGTGGGCGGCGTCTTCGATCACCTTCAGGCCGTGCCTTTGGGCGATAGCGAGCACCCGGTCCATGTCGCAAGGGTAGCCCCCGTAATGGACGGCAAGAATCGCCCGGGTACGGCTGGTGATCGCTCGTTCGACCTGGTCGGGATCCATGTGGAAGGAACCCGGCAAACAGTCGACGAGCACAGGTCGCGCTCTAAAATAGAGCACGACTTCACCCGACGCGGCAAACGTCATGGTGGGGAGCACCACCTCGTCTCCCGCCTGGATGCCGACCGCGGCGAGTGCCAGGTGCAGAGCAGCGGTGCAGGAAGTCACTGCGAGCGCGTGCGTAGCGCCCGTGTAGCGCGCGAACGACTCTTCGAATTCCTTCACGCGCGGTCCGGTCGTTAGCCATCCGCTATGCAGCACATCGAGGACGGCGTTGATCTCCGCCTCATCGATGAGCGCCCGATGGAACGGCAGAAAATTCGTGGTAGCCAGCGCCATTTTCAATACTCCCGTGAATTTCGTTCCGGAATACTTCTAAGCCTTGGTCAGATCTGCAGCGATTCGCGGCGGCGAACGAGGCGAGAGATCGTTCAGCCAGCTGCTAATCAATTTTGGCCAGTGCAGGTTCTCTTCCACGAACTCGCGGCCCCGCATTCCTTGCACCCGCGCGGCCTCAGGATTTTCGACAATTTCCAGAACCGCGTCCGCGAGCGCTCTGGAATCTCCCGGCGGAACTACGATGCCGGCCCTTGCCTGCCTTAGCAGCTCGGCCGTTTCGCCCTTCCCGGCGAAAATCAAAGGTTTTCCCGACGCCAGCACCGGGAAAATTTTTGATGGGCGCGCTCCCCTGTGTATGGGAAGGTCCAGTAGTGAAGCAAGACCACACTCGGCGATCGAAAAGTAAGGGGGCAGTTGTTCGGGCGGTACCGGATCGCGAAACGTGATGCTGGAAAGTTGCAGTTCCTCGGCAAGAGTTTCCAGCGTCGGCCTTGCCGAACCATCGCCAACGAATAGAAAATGTATCTCCGCACGGTCGCTGAGCAACTTGGCCGCTTGCAGGACGTGCTCGAGGCCGTGCGCGTATCCCAACGTGCCGGCCCATAGCACGATTTTTTTTCCGTCGAGGCCCAGGTCCCTTTTCAGGGCAAGATCCTCGGGCCGGGGCTGATAGCGAATGGCGTCCACTCCGTTTGGCAGGAACAGCACCTTTTCGCGCGGCACAGCCTTTTGCTCGACAAGCCGATCGCGAATTCCCTCCGTCACGGCGTTGACATAAGCGGCGTTGCGATAGCTCCACTTCTCGATCGCTTCCATCGAGCGCAGCAAAAATCCATCCTGCAGAAATCTGCCTTCCACAATCGCATCGGGCCACAAGTCAGCCACGTTCAGGATGAAAGGCACTCCCCGAAGGCGGCCGGCGAGGTAACCGGATAAGGCCAGCAACAGCGGCGGTGATTCGACGAATATGAAATCCGGCTTCTCAGCGCGCATCAGCCCGAAAAGCGAGGTTGCCGCGAACGATGCGTAGTTGAGCATCCGCCCGATTCCACTGCCCATCGCCGGATAGAGCCAAAGCCGGTGAACGATGACACCAGAAAGAAGCTCGCGACGATAGAACGAGCGGCCATAACCCGGAAAAAACTTCCCGCGAGGATAGTTCGGAAGTCCGGTCACAACTTCGACGTCGTGGCCCAGCCTTCTCAACTCCCCTGTCATGGAAGCTAGGCGCGTCTGCGGCCCTCCGATTTCAGGCGGAAAATATTGCGTTAGGATCAGGATTCGCAAAGCCGGGATTCCTCGGCGTGCACACGATATCTGTTACTTTATTCGGTAGACGGCCGTCCGTCCGGTTCGCCTGGCAGAGTCCCGCGAATCGCAGGGGGAAGCGAAATTCTTAGCTTGTTTCCGCGCTCAGCCGCAAAGCGATGCAGATATGCTCGAGCTCTTCCTCCGACAGCCACGCGTGATTCGGCACGGTGCAGGCGGTTTCGGCTGCGCATTCCGCCTGCGGACAGCCGCCGTAATAGCCATACCTTCGCGCATTGTGAACGCAGTTGCGATATAACGGCGAAGTGTCTATGCGCTTTTTTAAAAGAAACGTGCGTGCGCTCCGGCACCGCGCGCTATTTTCGTAGCGAACAGGAAGCATGAAGTGATTCCATGTTCCATAGGAAGGCTCCTCGGGAATCGCAAGCGAAGTGTGCAAGAGAGATTTTCTTATCCCGGCTGTGTTGCGCGCGAGCACGGCTTGCGAGGATTGAAAATTGCTTACGCGTTCGCCGATCAGAATGCGGTCCACAAGTCGGATTCGCGAAGCCGGCGCCCTCTTGCGATGCTCGCGCAACCCGCCCGACTGCCCTTCGCCTGCTGCGGCATCGCGCGATTTGGCTAGCACCGAAGCAAGCAGAGCTCCATAGACACCGCGTTGGTAACACAGGCTGCGTGCCCAGGAAACCAGTGAGTGCCGAACCTCCTGTGACTTGCTTTCGGCCCGCAGATGCCGGGTGCGCTCCGCCGCGGCGCTCGCGAGCGCTGGATTATTCATGACGAGCATCCCCCCGCCACCAGCCGACGCGGGTTTGTGCACTCCAAACGTCAGAAAAGAAGCTTGCGTCCACGATCCTGTGGGAGCGCCCAGGTACTCGCTGAAGAGCGAGTGAGCGCAGTCTTCGATGACCGGAATATCGCGGTCGCCCAGACACTCCTGGATTCGCGTGAGGTTCGCTGGATATCCAAAGGTGTGCACGACGATCAGCGCGTCAAGGTCGTTGCGATGCGACCAAAGGGATTCTTCGTCAAAGCCATAGGAGTTCAGGTCAATATCAAGGAAAACGGGAATGTGACCGGCTTCGGAGATCGCCGCGAATACGGCTTCGCAGCAATACAGAGGCACACCCACGCGCGCCCTGTTGCGCAGTCCGAGGCAGCGTAAAATCAGGTACAAACATTCCTTGCCGCTTCGTGCGAAATGAAAACTATTGGCTGTCGGAAAATATGTTTCCAGCCCAGTCGCTTCGTCCTGGGGCGATGAGGCCACAGCTTTTAGCGCTTTTAGCAGATCCCGGGCGTGGTATTCACGGCCAAAGCGGGGAATTGTTTTCCAAAACGGCCAGCTGGCGGCGTTTTTTGCCGTGGCGAATCGATCCCGTCGAGCGCCGGAGGAAGGCGTCGCGGGCCGGGTCTGCACGGTGTTTGAGTTCATCTAGACACCTGGATTTGCGCAAATCAGCAGACCGGGACCGAGCATGGTTCTGCCGCCCGAGGACCACGCGAGCAGTCGGGAAGCCTGGTAGTAGCACTGGAAGAGCATATTGTGAAATCTGCTTGTTTGCTGATTTCCGGGCGATGGGCAGAATCCGTCCGACCGGAACCCGGTTTTGCGCAGCAAAAAGCGCAGCGAGTCCAGATCATAAAAAAACAAGTGGGGACTATCGAAAATGGATCGTGCTCCCCCGCCGGTCAGACGCCCCAGCCTTGTTGCGTGACGCCAAAGTTGCGGTGCGCCGAGCGGAAGCTCGATCACCAGGAGCCCATCCGGTTTCAGCGACCGGCGGATTACGAGCAACTCTTTTTGCGGCTTGCGGAAATACGGGAGAACACCCGCGGCAATAATCACGTCAAAAAAACGCGGCGGCAGTTCTACCGAGAGCATTTCCCCTTCGAAAGTCTTGATTCCCCGTTGCAGTGCCCGCCGCAGAGCGTAGCGGGAGGGCTCGACGCCGAATTTCTCCCACTGCGCTCGTCCGAAGTAGCGGTCCAGGAAATATCCACCCGCGCAGCCGACGTCCAGGATCCGCCCTCCGCGCTTTCTGCGATGAACCTCCCTCGCAATCCGCGTGAGCGCCGCTTTGCGCAAATCTCCATAAACTTTTTCCAGCCCGAAATCGTCCGTTATGTAATCCTCCTGGAAATGCCTGGCAACGGACACGGGGTCGGGCGGCGGATCCACGAATCCAACACCACACGCTTTGCATTTCAGCAGGTTCGTTTCTCCGTTCGATAATGCGATCGCCGTTTGACCAGCCCTCCCGCACAGCCGGCAACCATCGCGCAGAAGTCGCGATGGAGATGCAGGTGTAGCGGACTGGATTTCGCTGCTAGCCATGATGCGCGGTCCCGGAAGTCCAGAATATTGCGAAGAGCAGGTGTCGCTGCCTGGAAACGGCAGTCCGATCAAGTTTCATGGCCGCAGGCACTCCCTATGGGTTCGGCGGCCTTAGGCTTCCGCTGACATTTCGAGGGATGCCGGGTGTCGCACAGCCTGGCTGAAGGTTCGAAAGTCCTCTGCGAGCTCGGGCTTCCACCGGCGAAGCAATCGCCGGGCCAGCCAAGTCCCCGGGCCGGAGAAAATGGGACGCGCCAGTGGATGAATCAGCACTCGCCGGCCGATGGGACGTTTCCGGCAGCCCATGGCCAGCTTAAATCTTTCCAGAGTGGGGCGAGATGCGAACGATTCCAGACCATAGGAAACGCAGCTTACGTTCGGTCGATCTAGCATTGTTCTTACAATCGAATAAATCAGTACGTTCATGGGGTAATGCTTCAAGTACTCGGTGGACGCGTAGGGATGATAGGTGTAGCAGTAGTCGTCCATGAGCAGCACCAAGCAGAACGCGCACAGGCGGTCTTCTACGAAGGCTCCGTAAGCCTCGACGAATGGCAAGCTCTCGCACACCGCCATGTAAGGCTTCCACAGATTCTGCTCGGTCAGGAAGGCGGGCTGTGTGTGCCGGCCCTGTCGCGCCAGGGCACTGCGGTTGATCGCACAACCCTGTTCGGCCAAGAGTTTGTAGTCAATCCGCCGCACCACGCACGATTCCAGGTTCTTGCGCACATTTCTCTTCGCGTCTTTGTGCAGTGAATCCAGACTGTAGCCTTTGTCGTCCCAGACGTATTCAAAGCTGGCGACACCCTCCGACTCCTCGCAGGTGTAACGGATGACGCCGGTTCCGCGCAGAAACAGGCGCGCGGCCTCGCCCGGTTGCAAACGCACGCGGCGATGCTGCGGGAGGCTCTCCATGAAGAACTTCCTCTTTTCCACCCACAGACAGGATTCGCCTTGGAGAATTCGCATTCCCTGTGCCGAAGCAAACCGAGATAGATCCGCCAGCTGCATTCGTTCTCCCCAGCCAAAGCAATCGAATCCGCCCTGGGATTCGAGCCCAACCCCGGCGATCGTTCGCGGGCGCCGCACCTGCTTCCAGCGATAACTCCTCGCCCGATTCAAGAAACCGCGTGAACCCTGGCCCACAGTTCAAGCTCGATCGCCCGGAAAAGCCAATTCGCCGGGAGGGCGCCCGCAGCGCCGCGAAGGAACTTTTTGCATTCCTCAGCCATCATGGGAGCTGATACGAACCGTTCCATTCGCAATTTCGGCGTGTCCCAATCTTGGCGATGGCCGTTCTGCAATCCTTGGCGCACCCACTCCGGTTCTGGCGTGCTGAACCCAAGTTTTGTCTTTCGCAAACGAATCTTTTCCGGCAAGGTTCCTTCCATGGCGATGCGCAGAATCCATTTGCTCCAGCCGTCGCGCATTTTCATCGAAACCGGGCAGTTAACCGCGAACTCGGCCAATTTGTAATCGAGGAAAGGAAGGCGCGATTCAACCGAGTGCGCCATCGAATTGCGATCTTCGGAATGCAACATCGCCGGAATGCTTACATAGGTCAGGTCCGCCTTTTGCCTTTCTGCGACGCTCACCGTAGCTCCCAATCCTGACTGCAAAGCTCGACACTCGTCGCGGAATTCAGCCGTACAAAGTCTCTCGGTTAACGAAAATTGCCGGCGGATCGCAGACGGGAAGTAGCGGGTCGCAGACCCAAACGTCCAATGCGACCGCGTGCCGTTCCGCGCCCACAGCATGGTCTCTCGCAGAAATCTCGGGTTGGCGTGGCGCAGCAGGTGCCACAGATAAAAATATCTGTACTTCTGATAGCCACACAGAATTTCATCGCCTCCCTGGCCGCCCAGCACCACCGGAGTTCCGTGCGCCCGCGCCTCTGCCATTACGCACCACTGCGCGAATGATCCGCTGCTTCCCAGAGGTTCGTCCTGATGAAAGAGGATTCGCTTGATCGTGTTCCAGAACGAAATGGACTGCGGAAAGGTTCGATGGCCGCTCGACTGCGTCGCGGCAAGCACGACTGCTATATAGTCACGTTCGTCGAGCGCGGCATCCTCGAAACACGCCGAGAAAGCCTGGAACTGCGTCGTTGGTGCGATCTTCTTAGCCTGGCAAACGATCGCTGAAGAATCCAGGCCTCCGCTCAAACTGAAGCCGACCGGAACGTCGCTGCGCAGGCGGAGTCGTATGGCGTCATTGAACCGCGAACGAAACTCATCAATCGCGCGCTCGCTGCTCATTTCGTGCTCTGGCTCGATCTGCAGCTCCCAGTAACGGCGGACCACCAGCGCCAGAGGATCTCTTACCTGGAGCGTGAGGCAGTGTCCTCCAGGCAATTGGCGAACACCCCGGAAGAACGTATCCGCGGAATGATCCACCAGGCCAAACTCCAGGAAGCTGAAGACGGAGTTGGCGCTGGCAACTCGCGGCAGGCCGGAAGCCTGTAGAATTTGCTTGATCTCGGACCCAAAATAAAACCTGCCGCCCGCCAGCGCATAGTAAAACGGCTTCACGCCGAACCGGTCGCGTGCGCAAAACAGTTTCTGGTTCGCCCGATCCCATAGTGCGAAACTCCACATGCCGTTGAAGCGATGCAGACATTCTTCGCCCCATTCCTGATAGGCGTGCAGAAGGACTTCGGTGTCCGTGCCCGTGTGGAATCGATGTCCGGTCTGTTTGAGTTCTTCGCGAACTTCCCTGTAATTATAGATTTCCCCGTTGAACGTCACGCAATAGGCGCCTTCCTCAATTTCCATCGGCTGATTGCCGAGCGAGGAAGTATCGAGAATCGCCAAGCGCCGGTTACCAAGTCCGACGACCGGCCTCGCCAGCGCGGGCCTTCGTTCCTCGTTGTGAATCAGCGCCGGGCGACCGTGGTCCCCCTGCCGGGCATAGGCAAAACCGAATCCGCTCGGACCGCGATAGCTTACAAGCTGAGTCATCGCAATCAGGACCTGCGGATCGAATCCGTCGAGCGCAATGATGCCAGCTATGCCGCACATGTAGGTGGCACCAGTCCGGAATAGAGATTTATCAACTTTTCCGCTTCTGTGTCCCAATTGTAATGGTTGAGTACGGCGGCTTGTCCCTGGCGGCCCATCTGTTCGGCTTCGATGGGATGCGTCAGCACGTACTCAATGGCATCGGCGATCGCCTGGGGATCCAGCGGATCGACAAAAATCCCACAGCCCGTGTTTCCCAGGATCCGGCGCCACAACGGGAAATCGGAAGCGATCAAGGGGAGTGCCGCTCCCATGTACTCAAAGATTTTCTGCGGCATCGCTTCCAGATGATTGGGCTCGGGATGAAACAGCACGAGGCCGGCCCGAACGTTGTGCAGCAGACGGAAGGTGCTGGGCTGGTCCAGAAAGCCGTGATGTATGATTCGCGCCCACCCTCGATGACCGTAGATCTGCTCGGGATGAGCGTCATCGGGTATCTCATTTCCGGCGAGCTCCAGCTTCGCGCCGAGAGATTCCGGCAATAGCGCCATGGCGTGAACCATTTCGCGAATGGCGCGCTGCGCCGTGATTCCGCCCACATAGGCGACGGACTGGCGGCGGGTCTCCCAAGGAGCGGATTCCCGCGCGAAAACGATCTCCTTGGGATACGGATAATTGTGCACGATCACGGTGTGACTGTTGAGAGGGCGAAAGCGATCGGCGATCGAAGGAGTGACGACGACCAGCGCGGAGAAATGCCCACAGGCGACGCCCTCAACTTTCTCCGCCATCCACGCCAGGGGCCGCCTGCTCCAGAGAGGCAAATAAAATTTGGAGAGGATATCCTTCGGCAGGTCTTCGTGGATATCGTAAATTACTTTCTTTCCGCGCGCGCGCAGAAGCAGTCCAACGGGAATCAACTCCGGATCGTGGAAGTGGTACACATCGGCTCGTTGCCGCCAAGCTTCCTGATAAATGCGCCAGACGGTCTGGGTCATTCGCGCAACTCGAGATTCACCTCTGGAAATCGCTTTAATCGTCACTCGATCGGAAACCATATCGGCGGGATTAGGTCCGATGATGGTCACTTGGAATCCAGCGCGCTCCAGCGATCTGCACTCCTTATGAAAAATGCGCGGATCGAGCGCGGAATGAACCGACGTCATGTGCACGACTTTGGGTGCGTTCATGGTGTTGATTTCCGCGGAATTCACTGCGCCCATTCTGGATTCCGATCGAGCGCCTCGAGCGCAGCGGTCACAGCCACCCTCGACGGAGAGTCCTTCTGATTTGCAGACGCCAGCAGTTCGCGCACGATTCTCCGCGCAGCCCCTCCATCGCCATACGGGCTAGCCGACGGCCAGTCCTGCCGGTTATTCGCTTGGATGGCGTCCCGGATGGACTCGGCTGTGGTCCCGGCAATTCGATTCGCACCGAGCGCGACGGTTTCCGGCCATTCCGTTCGGTCGCGCAGCGTTACGCAGGGAACCTCAAGATAAAACGCTTCCTTCTGGACTCCTCCCGAGTCGGTCAGAATCATGCGCGCATGCTTTTCGAATCCGAGCATCTCCAGATATCCAGCCGGCGCGACGGGCCGCAGGTTGCCGTCCAGCGAGATACCTGCGTCAGCAAGCACATTTCTCGTACGCGGATGAACGGGAAACAACACGGGAAGATCAAGTGGGCTGATGGCGTTCAGGATTTCGCGCAATCGGTTGCGGTCATCGGTGTTCTCGGCGCGGTGTAGCGTTAGCAGATAGTAGCCTTTGCTTTCCAGGTGCAGTTGTCGCAACCTTTCGATTGCGCCCTTCTCCGCCAGAATCCGGTTCTGCAGCAAGGCGTCGTACATCACATCGCCAACCATTGCGACTCGCCGGTTGCGCGGATCATCTCCTGATCCGACTCCTTCGCGGTGTAGATTCCGAACCGCGCTTTGCGAAGGCGCCAGCAACAGTTGGCTGAGGTGGTCGGCAACGATGCGGTTCTGTTCTTCGGGCATGGCCATATCCGAGCTTCGGCAACCCGCTTCCACGTGCGCGAGCGGAATGTGCAGTCGCGCTGCAAGCAACGCACCGGCTAGCGTCGAATTCGTGTCGCCGTAGGCGATGACCCAATCCGGACGCTCGGAGACGAGAATCGGCTCGAGCCTCTCGAGCATGCGGGCAAGTTGTGCGCCGTGCGTCCCGGAACCTATGCCCAGGTTGTGCTTTGGTTCGGGAATCTTCAATTGCACGAACAACAGTTCGGCAATTGCAGGATCGTAATGTTGTCCGGTGTGGACAATGCTGTGCTCGATCCGGGGTAACGCGGCCGCCTCGTTGTGCGCTTCGATCGCGCGGCATACGGGGGCGAGCTTGACGAACTGCGGCCGGGCGCCAACGATGCTCACCCACTTGCAGGCAGCTTTACCGGAAATTCCATCAGTTAGCTGCATCTTCGGGCGCCCTCCAGTCGTAGGCATCGCTCCCTGCCAATTCGTCGAGCAGCGTTTCATAAATTCGGGCGTAGCCGGCGTCCATCAACTTGGTGTTATGCCACACCAGGTGGAATATCCCTCCTACCAGGCGACAGCGTTCGACGCAGGCGCGCAACTCCGCCAGAGCTTCGGCGGGCCCAAGCTTCATATAGCTTTGCAGAGTCGAATCCATGGCCACGACGGGTATCTCCAGCAAGCGCGCCTCGCGGTTTTCTGAAAGCAGCCACGGGTGATACGCATGGGCAGTGCCTGCGCGAAATCCTATCTGATCAGCAAAGGCGACGGATGCGTCATAAGCGAGTCCCGCGGCATCCCACTCAACCCAGGTGCTCGGCCGCCAGCGCAGGAAATCCTGCCGGCCTCCGACCTCGCGGGTGCCGAGCAACCCGGTCATGGCGCCCACTTCCGCTCGAAACGTCTCTGGGGAATCGAAAGTCTGGTATCCCGGGTGGATTCCGAGCGCCACACCCCATTCCCGCAATTGCGCGATTTGCGCGCGAATGCGTGGATGCCGGGGATCGTAGCCCGTATCGTGCGCGCCCTTTTTGCTGTACTTCCAGTAAACGGTGGAATCCAGTTCTCGTTCGGTCGAAAGCAGCACAATTTTGCGCAAAAGCATTTGGTACGTGGTGTCGATCCCGGTCAGCGGAGCCAAAAGATCGCGCATCGCAGCTGCAGGGCGTCCGCGCCTGAAGGCGTGCGCGACGGCGCTGTGAAAGTTGAACGGCAAACCAATTTCGTCAACATCGTGCCCCAGTTTTACGCGCAGTACCCGCGCGGCCGGGCTCCATCCCGGCAGCAGGCGGGAAAGCGCATCTCCCAGCGCGAGGCCAAATTCGTCCACGATCGGGCGATCGAGGAAACCGCCGCGGCAAGCGACGCCCGAAAGCGCTTGAAATCGTCCATGCTCATCGCGCGGAGCCGGATGGGTCTCTTCAAAACGCGACAACGTCAACAGCGTAGAAATTGGCAAATCCACCGGGCATTCCAGAGCGTCCGGCCGCACCGCCTTGAATAGCGGACCTACATCGTTGCGGCTCGATGACGAGAAGGGAATCCTGAAATCCGGAACCAAGGCTGCGAATTGTCCGGGTGGCGAATCGAGCCATCGTGCGGTGGACGTTTGAAATTCGCCGGCGTTGAGTTTCTCGAAGTATGCAGCGCCAGCCTGGGCAAAGCGTAACCGTTTGTTCGTGCCTGGTTTCACGAGGACACTCACGAAACCAGCATTTTCGAATTCAATCCGCCAAGTTCGGAAAAACTCCGCCGTCACACCTGCTCTTCTTGCCAGTTCTTTGATTGCGTAAACGATGGCCTCGCGCGGAAACGCCGCGGAACGATCGCGTCTGCTCAGAGATGGGGCGGTGTGTGCCATGTTGCTTTGCGATGCTTGCGGACTTACAGTTTGGCGGCGAAGGCTAATGCGCCGGCGATCCCGCGACCGGGGCCTTCGCTCTGCTGATTACCGCGTCAAACCTGGGGGCGCTCTCGGGCAAAAACGCATAGTAGCCGCCGTCGGCGGATCCATAAATCCAGTTATAACGGTAGGAACGCAACAGCAGCTCGAGGTAGGGCTGCAGATCCTCGACGGTAGCCGCCGCAGCCGATCCGCACGGGTATTCCTTCACCCAGCCCTTTTTTGCTGCGGGCTCGCTCCAGAGAGTCATGGTTCCGGCAAGTTCCAATATTCCTTGGTATCTGGTCAGCTGCGCTGCAATACGCTCGCTGCGATCGCGGATCTTTTCGCGAAACTCCGCAACGGATAAATGGCAATAACCGAGACTACCCTCCCCGCCCGTCAGGACCTTCAGACGCAAGTGCCTGGCTTGAATTTCGTCCAGCAGCCCCAGCGCAATGTAGGCAGGCGACGGATAATAGGAATTTGCTCCGACGATTTTGTAATCCGGGTGCGTCAGGCCAGTAAAAAGGAACCACAAGGTGGCGTCCGGGTATTGCGTCGCGGCCGCATCCGCCATGCGCGCTCCGAGCTCGCGAAGTAATGCAACCGTTTGTTCCGGCGTCTTAGCGATTTGCCCCGCCAATTCGGGAATTTCGTACGCCTTCTGGTAATTGTAAAATTCCAGATCGCAGACAATGCCAGGGGCGCGCGAATCCCGGGCCGCGCGTACAGCATTGCTCCAATTCTGCAGAAAATCGTTGCGGGCGCCGGCGCGGCCTTCCAGATCGGCGCCCGAAAAACGCCGGAAGTAAGGATCCTGGGAGTACGGGTTCTTGTCCGCGGAGTCGATCGCGAGCATGCGGTTGATGTATACCCAGGGCCAGATGTCTTTTGACGTATTTTTTTTCCATCCTGCGATTTTCGCGTCCATCTCTTCGGGTGAGGGCACAGGTGATGTGTCGTAGGCGTGCAGGAAGGCGATGGCCAGGCCATCATAGGGCGACTTGTCGAATTGCGCGATTTTGTCGGGCGTCATCATCGAAGCGACGGCGGTGTTCACAAGAAGCAGATAACGATCGCCGAGCGGAGCCCTTGCGGATTGAATGAGACGCCCGTCGCTATTCCACCCCAGAGCGGCAATTGCGAAGAACGCAACAACAGGAAACCGCCAACCCATCCAGTCAACCCGCAAATTGAGCTCCAGGAGAATGAGCGAGAGCATCACAATTACGACGCAAGGAACTCTTCCAGCCGCCCATGAATTTGTTTTTTCAGGTGCTGTGGCAAATAGCCGCCTTCGGTGATCGCCCGTACCCCTGCGCAGTTTATTTTCAGCCGATGTTCTTGATGCAGTGCGTAGAGCCTGGAGATTTCCTGCCGCGCTTCCACCGCGTCGGTCACGCAAATGCACCCGGGGAACGGATAGGTCCACAGCACATGCCGGCCGTGCCCCATGGCCTCCATCACCATGAACGACAGCCCGTCATGCCGCACGGGCCTCCACAATACCGTTGCCCGGCGATAGAATTCGCCTAAGTCAGGGATCCGCCCGTGAACCTTCAAATTCGCGGGAGGATTCGGAATGGTTCCCTCGTACAAACCCACCAACTCGAAAGGAACATGAGGTAAATCACGTGCGACCTGCAATATGAGATCCAGCCCGTATAACTCGCTCCGGCTGACCACCGGAACATAAACCAGTACCGCGAATTCCGCAGGAAGGACGGTGGGCTCGCCCGGTACAAGCGCCGAAGGCAACGGCACCAGTTCGCAGGTTAGTCCCAGAACTTCTACTTCGCGAACCATCCAGTCCGACTCGGCCCAGTGGCGAACTCCCCGCATCACCCACGGATGCGCCTTGCCCTCTGCGACCTCTTGCTGTTGATCCACAGTGTCGCTGCCCACCCAATGCATAATCAGCTTTTTTTTCTCCAGAAGTTTCGCAGCCCGGAGGAACGGGCCCATGGTGACGCGTCCGCCTATCTGATAGGCCACATCGCAACGGTGCAAAGCGCGAGCCATTGCTGCCAGATTGCCTACGCCCGAGTCCGGGTAATAGGCAAAATCCCAGTCGTCGTCAGCCATCAGGTCTGCGAACATTCGCGCGAAATAAACCAAACCGTGAACCAACACGCGGCGTTTCGCGCGTTTTCGGGAAGTGCGTAGGAGCATTGCTTTACGGCGGGTCAGAGCGGGAGCTGCCGAATCGCATCTCGCGGCCTGCGCGCGAGCAGACTGCCGGTCGATACGTCACCACTCGTCAGGATGATTTCTTCCCAGCGGCGCAGCAGGTCGGCGCGGACTTTTTGCGGACTGAAATTATCGGCAACCGAGCGCATGCCGGGTTCGTTCACTTTCAGAGTCTTGGCATCGTGCAGAGCCACCAGGCGCTGCAATTCACGCTCGGCCGTCGCGGCCGTCGTCGCTGCGATACACCCTGCGAAAGGATAGCTGTAGAGAACGTGGCGCCCCTGGGCCAGCGCCTCGAGCACCATGAACGATAATCCATCGTGTTGAACCGGCCGCCAAAGCACCGTCGCGTTCTGCAGATAGGGTTTCAAGTCACTCGCCCACCCGTGCACCCTTACGTTGGGCGGCGCCTCTAGCGATTCTCCGTGCCGCAAGCCAACGACGTTGAACTGGACGCTTCTCAGGGCTTGCGCAACCTCGACGATCTGATCCCAGCCGTACAGCTTGGCTTTTTCTTTGCCCGGCATGTAGGCGACCACGGAAAAGGTTTCCGGCAGAGGAGCGATGACTGCGGCGGGTTCGACAAAGGATGCTTGTACATATTCACAGCGCAGGCCGAGTGACTGCACTTCGGCAGCGAGCCACGGGGATACCGCCCAATGAATCTTCCGGGCGATCCACGGCTCCATCCGTCCGGCCGACAGCTCTTCCTGCGCGAAGAAAATATCACTGCCAGACCACAGCATCACCAATTTCGTCCTGCCAAGGCAACGCGTGGCCCACAAGAACTTCCCCATGCTGATGCGCCCGCCCCAACTATAGGCCAGGTCGCACCGGCGCAAGTCGTTCGCCAGTGCTACCAGCCCTGCGGCTGTTCGAGACGAATGATAGCGCACGTCCCAACCTTCGCATTGCAGCAATCCGGAAAGCTTCTGACAAAAATGCGGAAGTCCGTGCACGACTACCCGGTAGGGCCGCCGTAATTGTTTTCTCCGCAAGCTACGCCTCCGCGAATCGGCCTTCACGTTTCAGCAAGCGCGTTTGCGACGGGCCTACTGTTGTTGCACAAACACGATGAGCACGTCATAAACTCGGACCAGAGCGCGCCGTACTTCGGCGTCCAGCGACCAGCGGACTTTTTCCAGCGGATCGGTGCTGTTGCTGGAGGATTTCTCAGCTCTGGCTAACTCGTGCTTGGCCTCTTCCAGCCTCGACAAATAAACCGGCAGCAAGTCTTCTCGGCTCATAGTCCTCCTCTTCCACCGGCCTCTGGTAGTTACTGGCAATCAGGAACGTCTGGCAGGAACACACAGGAGACGACACGACGGGCAGATCCGCTCGGATCCCTATTATTGTTTTTCGAGCTCGAACGAGATGATCAAGTGACGCTCGGGTGTTGTCGCCGGGCCTAATCTTCTCCCGCTGTCGCAGCCAAAGCTCGCGACTCTCGTACCCGCGAGTGCCCGACGGAGATACGTATTTCGTTTAAGATACCGGCATCCACGGAATATGTGGTTCCACACTCCGGGCACGGTCCCACACCTGCTGCAACATCCAGGCGCACGCCACATCGGCACACCCATCCAACCTGACGAGCGGGGACTCCGATCACGAGCGCATGCGCGGGAACGTCATGGGTAACGACCGCCCCGGCTCCCACAAATGCGTAGCGGCCTACCGTCACGCCGCAGACGATTGTGGAGTTCGCGCCGAGTGAGGCCCCTCGCTCAATCAGGGTGCGTTGATATTCGGACTTGCGGTTCACATGGCTGCGTGGGGTCATCACGTTCGTGAAGACCATCGAAGGACCACAGAAGACATCGTCTTCCAGCTCAACCCCGCTGTAGAGCGACACGTTGTTCTGAATCTTGACGTTGTCGCCGATGCTCACGCCAGTTGCGACGTGCACGTTTTGTCCGAGAATGCACCTGCGGCCAATGCGGCTGCCCGCCATCACGTGCGAGAAATGCCAGATCTTGGTGCCGTCGCCCACTTCGCACGGCTCGTCGACGACCGCGGTCGAATGCGCGAAAAAGCTCCGTTCGGACCTGGATTCGCTTGCTACCGGTTGTCCGTGGTCGCGGATCGACTGTCCCGCCGCGTGTAGAATTTTCAGCACTCGTAGCCCATTCTCGCCGTCTGTTTTCGGATTCGTGCGGTCCCGCACACTCTCGAGGAAATGCCGGCATTCCAGTTGCAACGGCTCGTGTTTGTCGAGCTCTACCACCTCGCCTTCTGCGCGACGCGCTACCGGAATGCGGTTGACCCATTCAATCCGGTGGGGATACAACACGAGCTTGCGTTCCGTTTGCGTGTCGTCGAACACGGCCATCTTGCGATCGCCCACCACCACCAGCTTCTGTTCCTTGAATGGGTGCAACCAGCTGACAAAAATGTGCGCTTTGACGCCGCTTGCAAAACTCAGAATCGTCAGCGTGACATCGGCGATTGGATGGTTGAGGTAGCTGGCGCCCTGCGCCGCGACCTGAGTCGGCGCCTCGTCCAGCAAGTACAGAATCGCGGAGATATCGTGCGGCGCGAAACTCCACAAGATATCTTCTTCGGTGCGAAGTTTGCCAAGGTTCAAGCGCGAGGAGCTGATGTATTCGATCTTTCCTAATTCGCCCGCGTGCAGCAAACGGCGCAGCTCCACCACCGCCGGGTGATAATGCAGCAGGTGACCCACCATCAGTATCCGCGAGTGCTTTCGCGCGAGACGTACCAGTTCTTCGCCTTGATCCGTGCGCAGCGCCAGGGGCTTTTCGACGAACACATCCTTTCCTGCGAGCAGCGCGCTCTTGGCCAATTCGAAATGCTGCGCGGCGGGCGCTGCAATTGCCACCGCCTGAACCTGGGGCATTGCCAACATCTCGTCGAATCGCTGGGTCACGCCTACCGCATAGGTTTGGCGCATCTCCTCCAGTCTTGGCTTTTCGATATCACACACGGCGCGCAGGCTGCCCAACGCGTGAAAATTGCGGACTAAATTTCGCCCCCAGTAACCACACCCTACAACACCCACGCCCGGTAGCCGCTCGTCACTCATGTCTGCCCTCTTTTTCCTGGCCAGTTTTCGTAAGCAATAAATTCTCGGGCCGCGCTGGCAACATCGCTCGTGTGAACGTATGTTCGACGCAAGTCGCGCGTTCCAGCATGCGCCGGCACATTCCTGACAGCGGGCAGTTGAACAGGAGTAACAATCCGATGAATTTACAAAAACATTACACAGACCAGCCCTGGCTTTCGACTAGGATGTTACCGTAGGCGAGAACCCAGCCGCGCGTCGGTCAGCGTCCATGCCGGTAGAACTCCGCGATCGCGCCCACGACCGCCTGCTGTTGCCCTTCGCCGAGCTCCGGGTACAGCGGCAAAGCCAAGACTTGCTGGCTCGCAGCTTCCGCTTGTGGAAAGTCCCCCCATTTGTAACCGAGGTAGGCAAAGGCGGGCTGCACATGCAGGGGCACAGGGTAGTAAATTTCAGTTGGAATCCCAGCCTGACGCAGGAACTCGCGCAACGCGTCGCGTTCCCGGCAGCGAATCGAAAACTGGTTGTAGGCGTGACGACAATACGGCTGCGCCGCCGGCGGAGGGGTCACCAGCTCATTCAGACCAAATTCCGCAGCAAGGGCCCGGTAACGATCCGCGCGAACTTCCCGCGCAACCGTCCAACCCTCCAGGTACTTCCGTTTCACGCGAAGAATTGCGGCTTGCAGCGCATCGAGACGGCTGTTGGTGCCCAGTATTTCGTGGTGATACTTCTTCTTGCTGCCGTGCACGCGAACCAGCCGCAGCCGCTCCGCAAGCCCTGCATCTTCGGTTGTCAGCAAGCCCCCGTCGCCCGCGCCACCCAAGTTCTTTGATGGGAAGAAGCTGAAGCACCCGAAAGTGCCGAGCGTACCGGCATGGCGGCCGCGGTAGCTCGCGTTGATGGCCTGCGCCGCATCCTCTATTACCGCAATCTGACGCGCCGCTGCCAGCTCGAGAATTGGATCCATTTCCGCCGGCAGACCAAACAGATGGACGGGAAGGATCGCCCTCGTCCGCGGGGTAATGGCTGCCGCAATTTCGCTGGGGTCGATATTAAAGGTTTTTGGATCAATGTCGACGAATACGGGTCTGGCTCCCACGCGCGCGATGGCTCCGGCGGTCGCGACGAACGTGAATGGCGTAGTGATCACCTCGTCGCCGGGACCGATTTCCGCGGCGAGCAAGGCCAGCAGCAGGGCATCGGATCCAGACGCGCACGCGATAGCATGTCGCGCGCCCACCATGGTCGCGATTTCCTCTTCCAGCTGACGGACTTCGCTGCCCAGGATGAACTGCTGACTGTCCATTACGCGAGCGATGGCCGCCATTACCTCGGCTCGAATTCCGGCGAATTGAGTCTTCAGGTCCAGGAAGTCAAAGAGCGGAGGCGCGGCACTGGCCGGCCCCGACGAGCGAGCCGGGAGATACCTGTCCTCGCTTGATGTGACTGACGACATGAGAAGTCCCTCCAGATTTTACCCAGGTCAATCGAAGGTATGCAGGTGCGGCTACGAGTTCATCCCAGAGATCAAGGAGCTATCCCCGCCGCGCGATATCCAACTCCGTAAATCGCAACGCCGTTTGCGGCGGACATGCCAATTTCAGCCAGCGCTTTCAGCGTTTTCTTCGCCCCGCTTTCCGGCACATACAAAATATCGTTCGGCGCGAGCAGCACGTCAGCGAGTTTTCCCGATAGCATGTGCGAGATGTCCACCAGAATTTCTTGCCTGGCGGCGTCGTTTGTCGAGTTCCGGATGATCAACGCGCGGCCCGTCGCGGCAACATAGTTGAAACCCTCGGCCATCGCCACGGCTTGCACTACAGAAATCCCCGCGCTGGGATTGGACATAACGAATGCCCCCGGCTTGATCACCGCACCCACAACGTACACCACCTGGGCCGCAGAAACGTTGATTACGTCGCCATTCTGAACTTCCACATTCAAGCTGGTATCTTCGCCCTGATCAAG
>Ga0210394_10000523_pt1 | contig 79286 bp, 73 predicted proteins | sample IncBWC12MmetaG_FD_160121 | JGI IMG/M metagenome (GOLD analysis project Ga0210394, IMG submission 160121) | Forest soil microbial communities from Barre Woods Harvard Forest LTER site, Petersham, Massachusetts, United States - Inc-BW-C-12-M | ecosystem: Environmental > Terrestrial > Soil >... | reverse complement strand
TTCTTCGACTCTCTAGGCCTTCAGAAGCTCTACAGCTGACGTGTTCAACCAGCCGAACCGCCGTGTGCGGATCCGCACGCACGGTGGTGTGGGAGGGGCGGAGCCGTGAGGCTCCCCCCTATCCCGATCGGGGACGCCTGCTCTACTTGGCGCTGGCGATCATCTCGGGATTCATGCCCACGAATGGCCAGTTCTCCATTCCGGCGGCGATGGGGTTGCCGAGTACGTACTCGATCGTGCGCTCCAGTTCCTCGGAGTCGCGGATGCATCGGTCGAAGCTTTCAGCCTGCCACAGCGTGCCCCGTCGTCCGAGAACCTTGTTGATCTCCTTGCTCGTAAACCCCTTGAGCGAATGAAGGATGCTGCTCAAATCGAATCCATTGATCAACGAAAGGATGACGTGGACGTGATTGGGCATGACGCACCAGGCGAAGAGCTGATAGCGGAGGCCGTCGAAGAACATCAGGCTGTCTTCCACGATCTTGGCGGCGCGACGATCACGCAGAAGGCATTCGCCGGCGTGCTGGTCGAGAAAACGTTCACAGGCTTCGATGAGAGCGGTATCGAGCATTCGTTGTTCAGGAATTGTCGCGCCGCCGCGTATCCGGCAGATTCGATCGCGCTCCGCGTCGCGCTCGCTGCGAAACCGCGCCATGACGTGCGATGGGAGAGCGTCGGCGAGGTGCCAGGTTACGAAGTAGATCGCATGTTCGGCGTGCCAGTGTGGCAAGCGGACTCGTTTTCGAACATTAACGACACCCAGATCATAATTCCGCATCAGCACCGAGGATTACCTCGGATGGCCGGCATCAACTCGGGAAACACATGTGGTGCGACGTAGAGCAGGCGTCCTCGCCCGGCGGTGGGAACGGAGGTGGATACGGAGCCCGTGCGTTGATACCCGAGTCAACATCACATTCGCGTTTTCAGGCTTGATTCGTTCGTTCGTCACGACCACCGCCGGGCGAGGGACGCCCAGCGGGAGCAGGCGGGGACGCCTGCTCTCCATTCATCACGTTTCCCGGCTTCCGACTGCTTATGGTTGGAGACTCCGGATCCCGATCCCAGGCGTCACGGTGCGGTCGTTGCGATTCGCCCGGCGCAACTCTGTAGTGCTGCGAGCAGCTGGAGAGCAGACGTCCTCATCTGCTCCCGACGGGCGTCCTCGCCCTGCGGTGGTTTCTGAGCGCGAACAGGATTCGAACCTGGGAACGCGGAGTCGCCCGGGTATCTGCGCAACATCGCCGTACCCCTCGTTCCCACCGCCAGGCGAGGACGCCCTTCGTAGCAGGCGGGACGCCTGCTCTACGTGGCCGTGGCGATGATCGCGGGCTATCATGCTGTCCTCACACATCATTCGGAGGACCCCATGGCGGCATGCAGCGCGTGCGGTAGCTCGATCCTGTTCGGCGGCAAGACCAGCGGGGATTTGCGATTTTGCAATGCGAGGTGTCAGAGCAAGGGAACGCTGATCATGCTGGCGCGGCAGCTTCCGCCGGATCTGGTGAAGCAGCGGGTGTGGTCCGTTTATCAGGGCGCCTGCCCGAAGTGTCACGGTTCCGGTCCGGTGGATGTCCACGTCTCGTACCAGATCTGGTCCGCGCTGTTCCTGACCTCGTGGAAGAACACGCCGCAGGTGTCCTGCCGGCCTTGCGGCTTCCGGAGCCAATTAGGCAACGCCGCCTTTTCGCTCTTCCTCGGGTGGTGGGGTATCCCCTGGGGACTGGTCATGACGCCGGTGCAGGTCGTTCGAAACATCGTGGCCATGTCCAAGGGGGCGTCCGTCAGTGGTCCATCGGCCGATCTGCAGCGGATCATCGGACTGGCACTCGCCGCCGAGATGGCGAAGAGAACCCCGGTTGCCTCCAAGGTCGGGTGACAACGACGACTGCAACGATGAGACAGCCGGGTAGATCGTTGGGCCGAACGACCTCGACGTGAGATGAGACGACTGGGCTCCCGGAGTCCACTAGTGGACCCGTTGACTCGACTGGTGGAGTCGTGGAGTCCACCTGGTGACCTCGTGGAGTCCACTAGTGGAGTCGCGGAGTCCACCTAGTGACCTCGTGAAGCCACCTAGTGGCCTCGTGGAGTCCACCTAGTGAGCTTTTGGAGCCACCTAGTGGCCTCGTGGAGTCCACCTAGTGACCTCGTGGAGCCCACCTAGTGAGCTTTTCTAGCCACCTAGTGGCCTCGTGGAGTCCACCTAGTGACCTTTTCTAGCCACCTAGTGGCCTCGTGGAGTCCACCTAGTGACCTCGTGGAGCCCACCTAGTGAGCTTTTCTAGCCACCTAGTGGCCTCGTGGAGTCCACCTAGTGACCTTTTTTAGCCACCTAGTGGCCTCGTGGAGTCCACCTAGTGACCTTCATTGGCCACCTAGTGAACTCGCGGAGTCCACCTAGTGACCTTTTTTAGCCACCTAGTGGCCTCGTGGAGTCCACCTAGTGACCTTTTTTAGCCACCTAGTGGCCTCGTGGAGTCCACCTAGTGACCTTTTTTAGCCACTTAGTGACCTCGTGGAGTCCACCTAGTGACCTTTTTTAGCCACTTAGTGACCTCGTGGAGCCCACCTAGCTAGCTAGTGACGTCCGGGAGTCACCTGATCCTGACCGCGGACTTCGGCCAGCCCGGCACGAGGAGCGACGCGGTCATCTGGCATTTCCTCCTGGAACTCGGCATTCTCACCCTGCTGATCGTTGCCATCGCCGTCTCGCTCTTCGCCCTTCGCTGTCGGGATACAGCGAGTGTGGCGAAGAGAGGGTAAGGGCGGGTCCCGGTTCACGCGGACGTGCAGAGGTTCGAAGGTGGTGCTGAACACAAGGCTGCAAGCAACCTCGGCCCCCCCGTTCACGTATCCTCAAAGTGTGACACGCACATTCGCCGCCGTCAGTTGCCTGGTCCTCTCTTCGATGCTTGCTGGTACGGCAGCCGCCGCACCCATACAAGCCGACCGCATCCTCATCCTGAAGTCGGCCAGGAAGCTCACGCTGCTCCGAAACGGCAAGCCGATTCGCACGTATCGGGTGAGTCTGGGGTCCAATCCCACCGGCGCGAAGGAGCAGCAGGGCGACGGAAAGACCCCGGAAGGGCTGTACAGGATCGACAGCCGCAACGCGCAAAGCAAGTATCACCGGGCCCTTCACGTCTCCTATCCCAACGCCGCCGACCGTCTTCGCGCCCGCCGGCTGCACGTCGCGCCCGGCGGCGAGATCATGATTCACGGATGGCCCAACCGCTGGCGAGCCCTCGGCTTCGCCCTCCACCACGTCGATTGGACCGCCGGCTGTATCGCCGTCTCGGATCAGGAGATCGAGGAGATCTGGAAGCTGGTACCCAACGGCACGGTAGTAGAGATACGGCCGTGACGGGGGGTGGGGAGTGGGGGGTGGGGAGTGGGAGATAGAAGCAGCTCGTCCAAAAAGTGACGAGTTCACGCCGCCCTACCAATGGCCTTAACTTTAAGCGCTCGCGGCTGGAGCGCTGGCGTCCTCGGCGGCGTCCCGCTTCCGGGTTACCAGCAAATGCTTGGAGTCTTGCCGGGTCGGTGGCGGGACGCCACCGAGCCAGCCGCCGGGACGGCAGCGCTCCGTCGCGCTAAATGAAGGCCATTGCGCCGCCCTCCCACCCGCCTTCCCACGCCCCACGCCCCACCCACCGCGCTCCATTGACTTGGCCCGACAACCAGGCATAATCCCCCGCCACGTGAACACGACGCCCCAGGTTGCCGTTCGATTTACCCGCCTCTTCACAAGAGCGGCGGTGGCGTCTTTCGCGTAGCGTAACAATCGAGGCATTCCCACCCGACCCGCTCCTCAGCCGAGGAGCGGGTTTTTCATTTTCCGGAGGTAACGATGATCGCGGACCAACTGACGGTGGCATTCCAGGGAGAGCATGGGGCATTCAGCGAGAGCGCGGCACGAAGAATCCTCGGGTACGACGTGAGCCTCCGTCCGTGTGTCACCTTCGATGACATGTTCGACGCCGTGCGCTCCGGCAAGGCCGATTGCTGCGTCACACCGATCGAGAACAGCCTGGCCGGCTCGATCCATCGCAACTACGACCTGATGATCGAGTCCGGTCTCAGCATCTTCGGCGAAACGAACGTGAAGATCGTCCATAACGTCATCGCGGCACCCACGGTGACGCTGAGGCACATCCGCCGGGTTTACTCCCATCCCGTCGCGCTCGCGCAGTGTCTGCGATTCTTTCGCTCCAATCCCGGGATCGAGGCCATCCCCACGCACGACACGGCCGGGGCCGTACGCGAGGTGATGGACCGGCAACAGCCCGATGAAGCGGCCATTGCCTCGGCACAAGCGGCGGAGATCTACGGCGCGACGATCGTGGCCAGGTCCGTGGAGGATCATCAGCAGAACTTCACCCGCTTCCTGCTGCTGGCGCCGGCCGCCGGCGCATCCGATGTGCATCCGATCGAGCCAGCCAGACGCTGGAAGACATCGCTCATGCTGCGCGTCGCGGACAAGCCCGGGGCGCTCTTCCGGGCACTCGGCGCCTTCGCTATCTTCGACATCGATCTGTCCAAGATCGAATCGCGGCCCATCGCAGGCCGTCCATGGGAGTACGCGTTTTACATCGACGTAATCGGCCGCCGGACCGACGCCCCACTCGACCGAGCCATCAGCAACCTCGAGCAGATGGCCGACGAGATCCGCGTGCTGGGGTCATACCCGACGCGGTGGTGAGTACACTCTCCCCATGCAAAGCAAAGCGAAGACCGTTCCTGACTACCTCGCCTCGCTGCCGGCCGATCGGAGGAAAGCGATCGAAACCGTTCGCGACGTGATCCTGGCGAATCTCGATAAGGACTACGAGGAGGGGATGTCGTACGGGATGATCGGGTACTACGTGCCGCATCGCGTCTTTCCGCCGGGGTATCACGTCGATCCGAAGCAGGGGCTGCCCTTTGCTGCGCTGGCCTCGCAGAAGAACTACATGTCGGTTTACCTGATGGGGCTGTACCCAGGGAGCGACAACGCCCGCTGGTTTCAGGAAGCCTGGGCGAAGACGGGCAAGAAGCTGGACGTGGGGAAGTCGTGCATCCGCTTCAGGAAGGTCGATGACCTGGCGCTCGACGTGATCGGCGAGGCCATTCGGCGGATGCCGGCAAAGAGGTATATCGACCTTTACATGAAGGCGCGCGCTCGCGGCTAGATTGATAACACTCCGAAGGTACCCGGTAGGGAAACGCCGCCCTGGTGACTCTCCTCAAATGGAGGACCTGATATGAACATCGCGGCGCGACTCCTGCGGCTCGTTCTCTTCCCTTCTCTCCTTGTCTTCACGGCTCTCATCGGCACGGCGCTGGCCGGTGAGGACGACACATTCGGCTCGTGGTCGATGGGGCAGTCAGCACCCGGCAACATGCTCGCCGTCCACTCCACGCTCCTGCGCAACGGCAAGATTCTCGTTGTCGCCGGCAGCAGCTACAACTGCTGCTTTACCTGGGGTCACGAGGAGGCGCGCCTCTTCGACATCGGCTCTGGTACGTGGAGCGCCGCTCTGGCGACACCAGCGCCCTACGGCAGCACGAAGGACGCCTTCTGCTCCGCCCATGCACACGACAACCTCGGCGGCGTGATCTTCGAGGGCGGCCTCCTCGGTTACGGCAATCTCAACGGACATGGCATTCCTGATTCGGCGCGTTACGACGTCGGCACCGGCACGTTCACGGCCATCTCGGGCGGTATCGCTCACTGGTATGCGACCATGGTCGCGGGCACCGACCACCTCTACATCTTCCCAGGCGCGGGTACGGAGCCGTCAGGCGCGGCCACGCCGCAGGGGAATCAGTTTCAGAAACTGGCATACGGCGACACGGCCTGGACGATGACTGGTGTCTCCTCGGACACGGTAGCGACCTATCCACGGGTGAGTCTCCTCCCGAACGGCAAGCTCTTCATCGCATCGCCGGCGCATGCCGACCTGAAGAACTACCTGTTCGATCCCGACGCCAACATGCTCCTTCCGGCCGGTACCGACGTTGTGCCGGAGAGCGGTGCGGGCGGGATCTTCGACCAGGTGAGTTGGATGGGAACGGGCGTCCTGCTGCCTCTCGTGCCTTCCGGCGGCGGCTACCCGCAGATGCGCTTCGCCCTGCTCAACGGCATCAAGCCGTATGTGAAAGACCTCGGCGCCGCAAGCACGACGTGGCAGGTGATGGGCACGCGCCAGCCGGAGATGGCCTCGATCCAGCGTTTTTACGGGAACTCGACCATGCTCCCCACGGGACAGGTGATCCTGACAGGAGGCGTCTCCGATATGGAGGGGTCGGACGCGACCCCCGTTCTCAATCCCGAGGTTTACGACCCGTATACGAATAATTGGCTGCTCACGACACCGGCCACGGTCACGCGCAACTACCACGGCGTCGCCCTCCTGTTGCCGGATGGTCGCGTCTGGACTGCGAGCTCGAGCAAGAACCACAGTGGATCGCAGTGTAATGGGGTCTGCGATCCGACGGGATCGTTGAATACCGAGGTGCGCGTCGAGATCTTTACGCCATGGTATGTGGGAGCCAGCCGGCCGGTGATCACCACTTGCCCGGCGAACATCGCCACCGGCGGTCTGCAATTCAACATCGGCATCGGCAGCTCTCAAGGAACCAACATCGGCCGCGTCATGCTGATGCGCGCGGGCAGCGTCACGCATTCATTCGATACCGACCAGAGGGCGATTCAGCTCGACATCGTCACGAAAACCAGCGGGAGCGTGACGGTCAAATCGCCGTATGTCGCCGCGGCGGCGCCGCCCGGCGACTACATGCTGTTCGCCCTGAAGCAGGTGGCAACGACCGGGTTCAAGCAATGGGTTCCGTCGGTGGCCTGCTGGACGCAAGTGGCCACACCCGCGAAGCCGGACGGAGCGTCGATCTGGAAATACACCGGCACTCCGTGCACTGCCACCGGCTGCGCCAGCTGGCAGCAGCTCGACAACAATCCCGGGACGGTCGCTGTCTCCGCTGGAGGCGCGCATCACGAGCAGAGGCTCTACCAACTGCACAACGACGGAGCCATCTGGCAGTACACGAACACGATCTGCCAGAATGGTTCCTGCCCCGGCTGGTCTCAGCTCGACAGCAACCCGAGCACGACCGCCATCGCCTCGGCCGGTACCCTGCTCTATCAGCTCCACAACGACGGTTCCATCTGGCGGTACACCAACACCCCGTGCAACAGCAGCAGTTGCCCGGGCTGGGAGCGCCTCGACAACAACACCAAGACGATCGCCATCGCGGCCGGCGGCATGAGCTTCTATCAACTTCACAACGACGGCACGATCTGGAGCTTCACGGGCGCGATATGCAGCGGCAACACCTGTGCCGGCTGGCAGCAGCTCGACAACAACACGCAGACGACAGCAATCTCGGCGGCCGATAACAACCTATATGAATTGCACCTCGACGGCTCGATCTGGCGTTACATCGGCACGCCATGCATCGGCGCATCGTGCCCAGGCTGGGAACGCCTCGACGACAACGCTGGTTCGGTGGCGATCGGGTCGGCGAACAGCCAGCTCTATCAGATCCACAGTGACGGGAAGATCTGGCAATCGACCGGCCCGGCCTGCAGCGGCGATGTCTGCGGCGGCTGGAAGCAGATCGACGGCAACTCGAAATCGGTGACGTTTTCGGCCACAGGAAGCACCGTCTATCAATTGCAGAGCGACGGCGGCGTGTGGCACTACACCGGCACGCCGTGCAGCAGCACCGCCTGCCCCGGTTGGGAGCAGATCGACAACAACTCCCGAACCGGCATGGTCGTAGCCGCCGATCCGGCCACCATGGGCAGCTCCGATCCTGTCTACCAGCTCCATACCGATCCTCTGTATCAACTGCACGGCGACGGCTCGATCTGGCGCTATACCGGCCAGGAGTGCGACGGCGACGTCTGCCCGGGCTGGGATCGGCTGGACGACAACAGCCAGACCGTGGAGATCGCCGGCGCGGGCGGACAGCTCTTCCAACGCCACAGTGACGGCAGCATCTGGCGTTACCTGGGCACACCTTGCGTGGGCGACTCCTGCCCGGCGTGGCAGAAGCTCGACTCGAACGCGTCGACGAAAGCGATCGCGGCCGGCGGCAACCAGCTCTTCCAGTTCCACAGCGACGGCTCGATCTGGCGCTTCACCGGCACGCCTTGCAGTTCCAGCGCCTGTCCCGGATGGGAACAGGTCGACAACAATCCGAAGGCCGTGGCCATCGTGTCCGGCAATACATCGCTGTTCCAGATTCACAACGACGGCAGCATCTGGCGCTATACCGGTACTCCCTGCAAGGGCTCGACTTGTCCCGGCTGGCAACAGCTCGACAACAACACGGCAGCCAGGAAGATCGTCGCCTCCGGCAATGAGCTGTTCCAATTGCACGCCGACGGTTCGATCTGGCACTCCACCGGCATACCGTGCAGCGGCGCGACGTGTTCAGGCTGGCAGCAGCTCGATAACAACTCCGCGACGACCGCGATTGCTACCGGCGGCAACAAGCTCTATCAGCTCCACAGCGACGGCTCGATCTGGCGATCGACCGGCATACCGTGCAGCGCTGCAACCTGTTCCGGTTGGGAACAGCTCGACAACAACGCGGGCACGAAGGAGATCGCCGCCACCGGGAACCATCTCTACCAGCGCCATTCCGATGGCCGCATCTGGCGGTACACGGGGCCGCCGTGCAGCGGCGCGAGCTGTCCGGGCTGGCGGCAACTCGACGACAATCCGAGCGCAACCAGGATCGTGACGGGAGGGTTCAACTGAGCGGTGATTGGTGCAGACGCTTATAACGTTTATAGATCGCTCAAAGCCAACGCGAAGCACGCCGGAGGCGTTCCGTAGATTAGCCGGTGGCAAGCGCCATAAGGCGCGCCGCCACCGGTTACAAATCGACATAAATGTTGTACCCCGGAAGGGGTACCGGAGGGGACGCGAGCGCGGTCTGCGACCCCTGCCGGGGTCGGTGCTGGACGCAATCCGTAACCGGTGGCGGCGCGCCTTATGGCGCTTGCCACCGGCTAATCTACCGCACGCCTCCGGCGTGCCTGCGCAGGCGTCCAAACTGGCGTCTGAACCATCCCTACGGCGGCGGCGGGACCCGATCCGGAATCAACACCGACCGCCCCTCCCGGCGCCAGATCATGGCGCAGATCCACCAGCGGCCGTCGCGCTCGAAGAGTTGGATGCTGTTCACGCCGCGGTTGAGCGGGGCGCCGTGGCGTGTCTGGCGCGTCTCATAGGCGCTGAGCACGTGGGCAACCTCACCGAAGCGGTGCGTCTCGCGCCATAGCTCTCCCTCCCAGAAGCTGGGCAGGACGCCGGAGTCGATCATCGCCTCGAAGTTCGCCTGAAACGACGCCAGGTCGAACTCGAAGACCCCCTCGTCGTTGACGCGGATCATCCGAGCCCCCGGGGCGAAGATCTCCGGCTGACGCCTCCAGTCGGGTCGCGTGCCGGGCTCGAAACAGACGCTCTCGTACATCTCTGCAATGACGGAATCGATGCTCATAGATCTGGCGATGATAGCAAGCCTGACCGCGATCAGCGGCGCCGCGCCTCGCCTGCGGCGATTGAGGCGCATACAATCGCCGTGTGCAGGAAAATGCGCGTCTGGATGCTCTGCGCCGATCCGCGGACCCCGTGCTCGTGGCTGCGATCGAGGACGTCATCGAGAAGGGCAAGGACTCCGATCTCTGCCGCATCGATCCCATCCAGTTCGCTCTGGCGCGAGGACTCAGCCAGGAGACGACGCTCGATGCTTTCATCCGAGCTTCGCGCCTCGGCATCTTCGAAATGTCGTGGAACCTGCTGTGTCCCGGCTGCGGCGGCGTTCTCGCGGCCACGACCGACCTGAAGGAGATCCAGGACAATTACAACTGCGCCCTCTGCGCCGTCGCCTACGAACCGACCCTCGATGAGATGGTGGAGGTCAGCTTCAGCATCAGCCCCGCCATCCGACGCATCTCCCATCACGATCCCGACTCCGTTCCCGTGCTGGACTATTACCGGTTTCTCCACTTCAGCAACAGCATGGTCCTTCCGCGGAGAGACGACTACCAGCAGCATTGGGACGAGTTCACCATCGAAGCGGAGGAGGTTCTGCCGAACGAGAAGATCATGATGTCGATCCAGCTTCCGCCGGTCTTCACCATCCTCTTCGAGCCGATCACACATCAGGCGCTCTTCATCGACGTCCAGGGCGAGCCCGTGAGAGAGCGCCGCGATCTGACGGTGGTCTACGGCGAGGGCGGCACCATGACCCGCACCGAGGTCATGGCACCCGGCCCGTTGCGGCTGACGCTCGTCAATCGCACCAACCGGCGCATCCTTCCCGGCCTTTTTCGCGCGGGCGACGAATTCCATCATCAGTTCAGCCAGCGGCAGGAGTTTCTGACCGCCAGCCGCCTCTTCACCAACCAGACCTTCCGCGATCTCTATCGTACCGAGGCCGTGAACGTCGACCAGAGGCTGAAGATCGCCAGCCTGACCGTGCTCTTCACCGATCTCAAGGGATCGACAGAACTGTACGAGAGGGTGGGTGATCTCGCGGCGTACGACCTGGTCCGTGCCCACTTTCGGGTTCTCGCCGATGTCGTGCGGGGAGAGTCGGGAGCCGTAGTCAAGACGATCGGCGATGCCGTGATGGCTACCTTTCCCACCGCGGCCATGGGTGTCTCCGCGGCTCTGAAGATGCGCTCTGCCATGGACCAGCTCAACGAATCGCGAAGGCACGAGGATCTGCTCGTGAAGATCGGAATGCACGAGGGGCCGTGCCTGGCGGTCACGTCGAATGATCGTCTCGACTATTTCGGGCAGACGGTCAACATCGCGGCCCGTGTACAGGGACTGGCCACATCGCGATCCATTTTTGTCACCGAACCGGTGGTTACGAACGCCGCGGTACAGGGACTCCTGTCGGCAAACGCTCTCATTCCGACGACCCATCGGGCCCTGCTGCGCGGAATCGCCGACGAGCTCACCGTGTACGAGATTCCGTAAGAGGCAATCACCCCGGTGTCCTCGCAGATCGTCTTCCTCACTCTTTACCTCGGGCTGATCGCCGGACACCAGCCGATCGAGGTGCAGGTCGGCCCCGCTGTGAAATCGGTGCGGATCCTCGTCGACGGGCGTGAATCGGCGGTGCTGAAGGCCCCGCCGTGGCGGGCGATCGTCGATCTCGGGCCGGCCTTCGAGCCGCGCGGAGTGGTCGCCATCGCCTACGACCGCGACGGCGACGAGGTTGGCCAGGTGTCGCAGACCATCAACCTGCCGCGCCCCTCGGCCGAGCTCACGATCGGTTTGCAGAACGACGGCAAGGGGGTTCCTGTCTCCGTCGCCCTTCGATGGGAGCATGTGTTCGCCGCGAAGCCGTCGCGCGCCACGATCAGCCTCGACGGACGGAAGATGCGCGTCGACGCGCAATTTCGCACGGGCCTTCCGCCGCTCGACCCTGCCCATCCCCACCTGATCGAAGCAGCGTTGCGCTTTGACGACGGAGTCGTGGCCCGGCGCGAGCTTGTGATCGCAGGCGGGCCCGTGAGCGACTCGATCAGTACCGAGCTCACGCCGATGGTGTTCAGCGGAAAGCTGCCCGAAAAGCAGGAGAACCTTGACGGCTGCCTCACCGTAAATGGCGCTCCGGTGCAGACCAGGAGCGTCGAGACGCCCGATGCGCTGGTGCGCGTGGTGCGCGAGCCGAATGTAGGCGAAGTGCTGGCCGCGCTCGATCCAGGGCATTCCGCCAGCCGAAGCTGGCGCGAAGTGCAGGAAGTGCGTCATCGGATGCCCCTCGATCCGGGCACGACCATGTCGTACACCTGGCCCATCTCGGAACACCTCGAAGCCGCGGGGCACGTTCCATCTACGGTCTTCCTGACGTCTGGGGCCACATCGTCGCGCGACGCCGGGATGCTCGGATTTCTGACACTCGCTTACAGCGAGGCTGGCGAGCAACGGGCAGTGAGCGACCCGTCCGCGCGCCGCCGCTTTGCGGATGCTGTTGCGGTCGCCGGTCTCAATGCCAGCATCGGCGCACACCGCCGGGCGGTCGTGCTCGTGCTCAGCCGGTCAGCCGATCAGAGCAACATCGCGCCGGCAGCGGTTCGTCACTATCTGCAGTCTATCGGCGTACCGTTATTCGTCTGGTCGCTCACCGGCCCGCGACCCGACCTCGGTACGTCGTGGGGCGAGGTGGACGACATTTCCTCGCCGAAGCAATTCCAGGCCGCGGTCGTACGGCTGCGCACCTCTCTCGCATCACAGCACGTCGTCTGGATCGCCGGCGATCCCCTCAGCGTGATGCACGTCGAGGCCGATCCACGCTGCGGGATCACGCCGCTTGCTCATATGGTTCATTGACGACGGGGGTCGGGGGTCGGGTGTTGGGGGTCGGAGAGATGGGCACCGACGACGCGGTGTGGGGGTGTGGGGGAGATGGCGCACTGTCTTTCTAGGACATCCGCCCGGGCACCGACGATGGACGTCGGGTGTCGAGTGTCGGGAGCCGGAGAGATGGCGCAGTGTTTTTCTACGACCCCCGACACCCGACCCCCGACCCCCGCAAGCTCAAGCCCAATCAGCGGCCGGCTTACCGAACCAAACCCAAGCGATGAAGTCGACCAGCGGCGGTACCGCTCCGAGCTCGCGTAAGCGGGTGTTGACCTGGCCGCGATGGTAGGTCGAGTGAGATGGGAGTTGCAGCAGCGTCTCGCCGAGGGTGGAGGGGTGGGCTTCGAAACCGGAGCGCTTCGCAAAGTAGGCCGACCAGGAGAGGACCATCTCCCGGTCGACTGCCTCGGGTGGGAGCGAGGCAACATACCCCGGTGCCACCTTATAGAAGTCGCGGGCCAGTTGGCGAACGGCGCCCAGGCCGGGATAAGCGTCCGCTTTTTCGAACACGATCTCTTCGCCTCGCCAGGATTTCAGGAAGGCGTGCTGCGTGGCGTGGATGTGATACAGCCGGTCGTGCAGCACCTTGTCGTCTGCCGCGGCAGCACATTCGCCGATGGCGCGCCAGACCGTGGCGTCGGCCCACTCCATGTGATCGAACAACGGCCGGACGGCGGCGAGCATCGTCATGCGATCGGTTGCGGGCGAAGCGGCGTTTCGAGCTGGACCAGACCGTCGAGCAGATGCTCGTCGACACCCGGATCGATGTCCCGTACGAGCGGGAGGATGCGGCCGATATGCTGGATGACGACCAGCAGCGCGCCGTAGAGAGGCTCGGCCTTCGACCGCTCCCCGGTCTGGAACGGGTAGCGCCGGCCGATGAGGTGCGGGTCGAGCGAGTCGAGGCAGCTCACCGCCTGATTGAGGCTCCAGGCGATGCGGTCGCCGAGCTCGTGCGGCGGATGGACATTGCGCGCGTGGCGTGCCACATCGGAGAGCCGGTCGAGGGCGCGGCAAAGAGCGCGCAGCTCATTCTCCAGCGGCCCGCGCCGAGGGTCATCCAAGGGCAGGTTTGTGTAGGGACCGAACAGAAGCTCGATCCGGCGCCGGAGGTCCTGATCCACTTTCCACGACATCCACTCCGCGGAGGGAACGTGCCGCATCGGCTCGTTCCTGCCCCATGTTTCCAGCAACGACCGCCCGGCGGCGGCCTCGTCTGCGTCAGTTGCGAGCATGCTAGTCATCTGTTAGGGTCACGCACCTATGAATCCCGACCCGACGCAGTTCGAGGAGCCCATTCTGCAGCTCCGACGCCGGATCGAGGAAACCACCGCTGCTGAAGGAGATCCGGGCCAGCTAGCGGCGTTGCAGGAAGAGCTTACCAAAATCGCAGCCGAAATTTACGCCAACCTGACCCCCTGGCAGAAGACACTGGTAGCCCGCCATCCCCAGCGCCCCTACACCCTCGACTTCATTGGCTATCTCTTCGAGGAGTGGACGGAGATCCACGGCGACCGGAAGTTCTCCGACGACCCGGCCATCGTGGCCGGTTTCGCCCGTTTCCGCGGCACGGCCTGCGCCGTCATCGGTCACCAGAAAGGGCGAAACACCAAAGAGAAGGTCGTCCGCAACTTCGGCCAGCCTCGGCCCGAGGGATTCCGCAAGGCCTTGCGGGTGATGAAACTTGCCGAGAAGTTCAACCTGCCGATCTTCACCTTCATCGACACACAGGGTGCCTATCCCGGTCTGGGGGCCGAAGAGCGCGGGCAGGCCGAGGCCATCGCCATGAATCTGCGGGAGATGTCCCTGCTGACCGTGCCGGTGGTCGTCATCGTCATCGGCGAAGGGGGCAGCGGGGGCGCCCTCGCTCTTGGAGTGGGCGATCGCGTCTATATGCTCGAGCACGCCGTCTACTCTGTCATCTCACCCGAGGGCTGCGCGGCCATCCTCTGGAAAAACCCCTCGGCCGCGGCGGAAGCGGCCGCGGCAATGCGCATTACGGCGTCTGATCTGAAGCGCCTGGCCATCATCGACGAGATCGTCCCCGAGCCGAGCGGCGGCGCTCACGCCGACCCGGCCAGAGCGGCCGAGTTGCTCGCGCCTTACCTCGAGAAGGGGCTGAAAGAGCTGCAGAAGCTCAAGCCGGCCGCGCTTCCGGAGGAGCGGTACAAGAAGTTCCGGAAGATGGGGATGTTCGAGAAGGGGTAGCGGCGCGGTCTCGAGGTCACGCGGTTGCGTGGTCTCGAAGTCAGGCCTGCGAAACCCCGAGACCGCGCAACCACGCGACTGCACTAGCATCCGCCCTTCATTAGCGCTATCATGACGCTAACATATCCACAATTCAGGGGGTGACTGATGCGTATCTCTCGGTTCGTCGTCCTTCTCCTCATGTGCGCCGCGGTCCTTTCGGCGCAGGCACCGCCGGGTGGCGAAAAAAGTGTCGCCGGCGAATGGTCGGCGGTGCACAAATGGCCCTTCGTGGCCATTCACGCCGCGCTGCTACCCAACGGTCACATCGTCGGCTGGGCGCGCAAAGACGGGGTCACGGAGATCGAGACCTACACCGGCGATCCGAAGACCGGCGTTTTCACCAAGGTCCTGAACCCATATGTGCAGGTCTTCTGCGCTGGCCAGACCTTCCTGCCCGACGGTACGCTCCTCGTCGCCGGCGGCCACGACAAGTTCGATGGCTGGGGAGCCATCCAGACGACGCTCTTCGACTATCGAACGAATAAGTGGACCAAGAGCGCCAACATGAACGCGGGACGCTGGTACCCGACCACGTCGCCTTTGAGCAACGGCGACGTCGTCGTGGTCTCCGGCTTGATGCCGCCACACGATCGGCCCGAAGGATCGAACGGCGTCAACGGATTGCCTCAGGTATGGTCGAAGGGAACGTGGCGAGACCTTACTGGTGCCTACAACCCCTTCATCGAACTCTATCCATGGCTCCTTCTCGCACCTGACGGGACTGTCTTCATGGCCGGACCGGCCCCGAATTCCAGCTCGCTCAATACGGCCGGGCAGGGTGCGTGGACGAACGGTAAGACGACCAAATCGGGAAGGGTCCGTGACTATGGGTCAGCCGTGATGTACGAGCCGGGCAAGGTACTGATCGTCGGCGGGAGCGATCCTCCGCTGAAGAGCGCCGAGACCTTCGATCTGAACAAGTCCGGTGCGGAGTGGGAGCTCACCGGTTCGATGACGTTTGCGCGCCGGCAGATGAATGCCACGATCCTCGCGGACGGGACCGTGCTCGCGACCGGCGGAACGAGCGGACGGGGCTTCAACAACACCAATACGCCCGTCCACGAGGCGGAGCTATGGGATCCGGCCACAGGGAAATGGACGACGCTGGCAAAGGCTGCCGTGCCGCGGCTCTATCACTCCATCGCCCTGCTTCTTCCCGACGCTACGGTTCTCAACGCAGGCGGGGGACTACCTCCGTGGGGTGTACCGCCTCCGGGCCCGAACTACGAGGCTGGCCCGTTCTACGCCGACGCCCAGATCTTTTCGCCGCCATACCTATTCCGAGGCGCGCGCCCGACCATCACCAGCGCCCCGGCCAGCGTCAAATACGGCGAGACCTTCAACATCGTCACGCCTGATGCCGCAAACATCGCCAAGGTGTCGTTCGTTCGCCCTGGCGCGGTGACGCATGCCTTTGACGAAAGCCAGCGATTCATACCGGTCGTTCCCACCGTCTCGGACGGCAAGGTCACGGTGACGGCCCCGGACCGCGACACCATCGCGCCGCCGGGACCGTACATGCTCTTCATCCTGAGTCGCGCCGGGGTGCCGTCCGTGGCCAAGTTCGTTACCATCGGCAGATGACGAGGATGCGCTGTCTGGCGATCGCGGCGATGCTCACCGCCGCGATCGCCGCCGTGGCCGGGGCAAATGACATCCCGGACGTGAAGGTCGTCGATCAGACGGGACTGCCACTGCATTTCTATCGCGACCTCGTAGCAAATAAGGTCGTGGTCGTGGCTTTCTTCTTCACGCGGTGCCAGGACGTCTGTCCGACGATGGCCTACACGCTCGTCCATCTCCAGACCGCCCTCGGTGATCGTCTCGGGCACGACGTGTCGCTGGTCTCCGTCTCGCTCGATCCGAAGCACGATACTCCGGAGGCTCTCGCCGCCTGGGGCAAGAGCCACGGCGTGAGACCTGGGTGGACGCTCGTCACGGGCAAGCCAGAGGCGATCAACCGCGTCACCCGGGCCTTCACCGGCGACAACGCGCGCCCCGGTCTGCACTCGATCATCATCTTTCTCGTCAACGACCGGACAGGCGAATGGGTCCGCGATACGGGAAACGCGCCGACCGAGCACTACGTGGAACTGCTCGATCGTATGAGCGGCGGTCGCGGACACGAAATTGAACCACAGAGGCACTGAGGGCACGGAGAGTTTATTGAGCCCCGTCTACAGAATCCTCCGGCGGATGGCGTTCTTGAGCACGGGGACATTGAAATTGATGAGCAGACCGAGCCGGCACCTTGTGAGCTTCATATATGTGATCAGTTGCGCCTCATGAAGGGGATTGATCGTGGATGTCGCCTTGACCTCGACGACAACGAGGCCCGCGACAAACAGATCGAGCCGATACGCGCAGTCCAGTCTCATACCCTTGTAATCCACCGGCAGAACAAGCTGCCGGTCGAAGGGGACATCTCGTAGAGTAAGCTCAAGCGAGAGGCATTCCTCGTACGCCGTCTCGAGCAGACCCGGGCCAAGCGCTCGATGCACCTCAATCGCAGCCCCGATAACCTCGTGCGTAATCCGGTTCCCCTCCGTTATCTCCGTGTCTCCGTGGTTGATTGGGTTGATTGCCACCTACCGAGGCTACCTCGGCGCGTCACGAAAGCAGAAAAAACTGGCCCCGAACCCCTCGGAATGGAAACTTTTGGCCAAGAGCTTCCACTCTGTGTAGATCTCTGAGTCTTACCACAGAGGCACAGAGAACACAGAGCACCTCCGTGACCTCTGTGTCTCCGTGGTTGATTTCCTATGGCGTGCCAACGACCGGCAATTCGACGAAACTCGTGTGATAGATCCGCTGCGTTGCCTTACGGTAGTCGCCGGGCTTTGCCCAGAAGATATTCGGGACGAAGGTCTGCGGATTGCGGTCGTACAGCGGGAACCAGCTCGACTGAACCTGGACCATGATCCTGTGTCCCGGTTGGAAGACGTGATTGGCCGTCGGTAGCGCCCAACGATAGACGAGCGGGGTGTCCGCCGCGATGGCCTTCGGCGTTTCCAGACTCTCGCGATAGCGGCCGCGGAAGATGTCGGCCGAGATCATCAATTGATAGCCGCCCATCTCCGGCTGGCCGGCCACCTCGTCCGGGTAGACGTCGATGAGCTTCACCACCCAGTCGGAGTCGGTGCCGCTCGTCGAGGCGACGAGATTCGCCACCGGCTGGCCGCTGATCTTCACCGGCGCGGTCAGAACGTCGGACACGAACACCAGAACATCCGGGCGGCCTGACGCCTCGCGCTGATCGTCCACGAGCCAACGGGCCCAGCCTGCTCCCTCTTCGTCGATGGGACGGGCGCGGAACGGCACGGGCTTCGCTGGATCGGACACGTACTCATCGAACGCGGCGCCAACGGCTTGCGGCGTCGTAAAACCGAGCTTGAGACCGGCGCCGAGATAGAGCGGTGTTGCGCGAACGGTGCAGCCGGAAGCGCAACCGGCCGGCCAGGAAGGAAGCCGCCGCCAAATGTTCGTCCCGGTTTCGAAGGCCGTGACCGGTGCGATGTCGGCCTTCGGTGCGTCGTCCTTGAGGTAGTGATCGAGGAACGGACGGAGGATCTCGCGGCGGAACGTGAGCGCGGTATCGCTTCCGAATCGCAGGGGACCGAGTGTGCTTCCCTCGTGGATCTCCTGGCCGTGATGCCACGGCCCCATGACCAGAAACACCTTGTCGTTATCCCGGTCCTTCGGCTTGATGGCCCGGTAGACAGCCATGGCGCCGTAGATGTCTTCCTGATCCCAGAGGCTGTCGACGAGCATCACGGGGACGTTCAGCGGCTGCGCGGCGAGCAGGCGATCGACGGCCTGGTCCCGCCAGAACGCGTCATACGACGGATGCTCGAGGAGCTTTCTCCAGAAACCGACCTGCTCGAGGCCGCGGCGGCGTCCGAGCTCACCGGCCGATCCGGCCTCCATGAACATGTCGTAGTCATCGAAATGATTCGTGAACCACTTCGCGTCGCCCTTTCGCGTCCCTTCCTGTTCGTAGATGTAGGACATGCCCTGCTCGCGGAAGGCGCCGTTGTGGAACCAGTCGTCGCCCATCCAGCCGTCGACCATGGGGTTCATCGGCACCGACACCTTCAGCGCCGGATGGGGATTGACGAGCGCCATCAGCGGCAGGAATCCGTCGTAGGAGATGCCGAGGATCCCGACCTTGCCGTTGCTCTCGGGGACGTTCTTCACCAGCCAGTCGATGGTGTCGTACGTGTCGGTGGCGTGATCGACCGGAGTCGGGTTCAGCGGCCCGTGCAGCGGACGGTTCATCACGTAATCGCCCTCGGAGCCATGCTTTCCGCGCACGTCCTGGACGACGCGAATGTAGCCGCCTTCGACGATGACATCGGTGGCGTTGTCGTAGCCGACGAGGTTCGGCCCGAGGTGGGCGCTGTGGGCGTGGCTTGTCACTCCGTCGGCGTCGTAGGGTGTCCGAGTGAGGAGGATGGGCGCGTGTTTGGCGCCCCGCGGAACGAGGATGACCGTATGCAGCTTGACCCCATCGCGCATCGGGATCATGACCTCCCGCCGGACAAAGTCGAACGAATCGTTCGCGGGAACGAGCTTGTCCGGCGTCTCGCTCGGAAGCGCGGGGTACTGGGCGGCGGGCGGCGGCGTCTGCGCGATCACGCTTGATGTCGCCATCATGGCCAGAAGGATTGAGAGCGAGAGTTGCGTGCGAATGCGGGCGGTCAGCCTCATATCAGTTCGTTCCTCGCGCGCATTCTAAACGCGGGCGATCCACGCGGGTTTCACCGTTGCGTCCAGGAGGTCGCTACGACTTCGACGCGCGGCGCTTCTCGGCCTCTGCCAGCCAGCCGCGCCGCAACGTCTCCGTCGAAATGCTCGACGTATACGGCTTGATGTCGAGAATCGGTGTTCCGTCGACCATGTCGACGCCATGGACGTGCAGCGTCGTGCCCTCGCGCTTTAGAAGCTCGACAACCGTGAGAGCGATCGGATTCGGCCGGAATGGCGATCGCGTCGCAAAGACGCCGTGCGGAATCTCTTCGCCACGCGGTGAGCCGAGGAGGTCGAAGCCTTGCGAGCGGTCGAACACCCAGAGGACGAAGAGATGGGAAAAGCCCTCGATATCGGTGAGCCCAACCTCGAACTCGGGAAGGATCTCCAGGGTGCCGTTCGCCTCGTGCTTCGTACCGAGTCCCTTCGGAACCTCGGAGGTCTCCGTGTAGGGAGTGCGCGCAAATCCAATCGCGCGCGGTGTGAAGAGGGGCTCAGGCATCGTCATCGCGATTCCCACTCTACCAGCGGGCAGACAGCCTTCGCGGTGGAACCGGCGTTGAGGGATACTGCGCCATACGGCAACGGCCGGCTCGTTCGCAGGAGACAGCTCATGCAGCTCGGCATCGTCGGACTCCCATTTTCAGGCAAAACGACCCTCTTTCAAGCGGTCACGAAGACTCATGTCGACCCGGCATCTGCCGGAAAGACAGATGCGCACCTCGGCGTGGCCAGGGTTCCTGACGAACGTCTGGACCGATGTGCCGCGATCTTCAAACCGAAGAGCACCGTCCACGCCACGATCGAGTTCGTCGATGTGGCCGGACTGAAGAAGGGGGCCAGCGGCACGACGCAGTTCACCACGTCGTTCCTGTCCGCCGTGAAGAACAACGACGCCCTGATCCAGGCCGTCCGCCTCTTCGCCAACGAAGCGGTGCCGCATCCGGACGGCAACATCGATCCGCTGCGCGACGTGGCCACCTTCGAGACCGAGTTCATCCTCAGCGACATGACCGTGCTGGAGGCGCGCATCGAGAAGATTCACAAACAGATCGGGCGGCCGAATGATGAGCCGTTGAAAAAAGAGCTGCCGGTGCTCGAGAAGTGTCTCGCGTTGCTCCAGGCGGAGAAGCCGCTGCGGAACGAGGTTCTCTCACCGGAAGAACTGCAGATTCTGAAGACCTACCAGCTTCTCTCGATCAAGCCGATGCTGATTGCGCTTTCGCTCGACGAGTCGCAACAACCGATCATGAACGATGAGGTCGGGCGCGTGGCCGCGGCGAAGGCCGGGCTGGGCACCCGGGTGGCCGCGTTCTTCGGCAAGATCGACATGGAGATGTCCGAGCTCTCCGGCGACGACGCCCGTGCCTTCATGGCCGAGTACGGAATCGGGGAGTCCTCGCTCGACACGCTGATTCGCGAGTCGTACGCGCTGTTGGGTCTGCAGTCGTTCCTGACGGTGGGGGAGGACGAGTGCCGCGCCTGGACGATCCGCGTCGGTATGACGGCGCAGGAAGCCGCGGGCGTCATCCACTCCGACTTCATCAAGAGCTTTATCCGCGCCGAGGTCGTCCATTACGACGACTTCATCGCCGCCGGAGGATCGTTCGCCAAAGCGAAGGAAGCCGGGCATTGGCGGTTGGAGGGGAAGAGCTACGTTGTGAAGGATGGGGACATTCTCAACATCAGGCACAGTTGAGCCGGCACGGCCGACAGTTTTGCCCGCGAGGCTCCGCCGGGCAGGAGCGCAATGAATGTCCTGCGGCTACTGGTTGACCGGGACGATAGCGACGGCCTAAACTTAGTCCAATCAACTTAGTCCCATGGAGAATGACATGGTCACGGTGAATATCCACGAAGCGAAGACTCAGCTTTCGAAACTGATCGATCAAGCCGTCAAGGGCGAGGCATTTGTGATCGCCAAGGCGGGCAAACCGCTGGTTAAGGTTGCGGCGATCGATGCGCCCGCTGCGCCGCAACGGCTGGGCTTTCTGGCGGGCGAGATCGCCGTTCCGGAAGATTTTGACCGCATGGGCGAGGCCGAAATCGCTGCTCTATTCGGGACCGGCGTGTGAAACTCCTGCTGGATACGCAGATCCTTCTGTGGGCTGCCGGCCAGCCCGAGCGACTCTCCGCCGCCGCACGTAGACTTCTGAACGATCCGGGCAACGAGCTCCTCTTCAGCGCCGCCAGCTTGTGGGAGGTCGCCATCAAGAATACTTTGGGGCGTGAAGACTTCCGCGTCGAGCCTCGTCTGCTCCGCCGTGGTCTGCTCGACAACGACTATGTCGAACTTCCTGTCACGAGCCAGCACGCAGTGAACATCGATGGCTTGCCTCTGCTTCACAAAGATCCCTTCGACAGGCTACTGCTGGCTCAGGCCATCAGCGAGGGCATCACCCTCCTCACCGCCGACAAACAATTGGCTGAGTACCGCGGGCCTGTCCGCAAGGTGTAGGCCCTTGATACGATCCCGCCATGCGGCGAATCGTTCTTTTCTTCCTGCTCCTTGTATCGGCGGCAACGCTCTCGGCACAGATCAATGACTCCGAGGTGTGGGCCGGGGCGCTCGACATGTCCGCGGGGCATTTCGTGGTCTCGAAGCTCGTCAACATCTCGAACCATCCCGGTTACGACAACCAGCCGGCGTTTCTTCCGGATGGATACCGGGTCGTGTTCACCTCGCAGATCGGGGTGCTCGACGAAACCGGTCATGGGGTTCAGGCGACGATCCGCGACCTCTCGAGCGGGGCGTCGACACCGGTTCCGGGCGCACTCGGATTCAGTCCGACGCCGGCGGCGGATGGCTCGCTCATGCTGCTGCGCGACGGGCGGGTCTGGCTTCACGACATTGCGGGCAAGGAGACGGCGATGACGGAGACCAGCGATGCCGGCTACTTCGCCCGCTTCGACGACCGGACCTGGGTGCTCTTCATGAACGACAAACAGCGCCGCATCGTGATCTATGACCCGTCCGCCAAGTCGCTCGATACGATGGCGGTCGGTGCCTCGACGGCACCAATCCCCGTCCCAGGCAAACGGGCAGTGACGTTCGTCGCGGTCGAACCGTTTCCGGCTCCGGAGGGAGAAGCGGCGAAGAACGCACCGCCACGCAAGCTGTATCTGCGGCAGCTCAGCATCGACGATCGTCAGGTCACGACGCTGGCGGCGATTCCATTCACCACATCGGGAAGCCATGTCTGGAGCTCGCCAGACACGCTGCTCATGACCTCCGGTCACACGATCTACGAATGGAACCCTGCGCATCCTGACGTCTGGCGGCCGGTCGCCCAGTTCGACAATCCGGAGCTGCAGGGGCTCACGCGGATCGCGATCAGCCCGCGCGGCGACCGGATCGCGCTGGTTTCGACGCCGCGGGATGAGACCATCATTCGCGACTCGCGGGCCGCCTCCAATCAGGCGCTCGCTGACCACAACGCGGCCGCCTTCGCGCAGACCCTGAAGGACGACGTCATCGTCACCGCGGCCAGCGGCAAGCTGATTCAGGGACGGGCAGCGATGCGGCAGGAGATCGAAGCACGCTGGAAGGCGATGCCCGATCTCGTTTTCGTCCGAACACCGACGACGATCGAGATCAGTCACAGCGATCCCGCAGCCTCGGAGCGGGGAACCTGGACCGGACACGCAACGACAGACGCGGGACTCGCTGATTGGCGCGGCGAATATCAGGCTGCCTGGAGAAAGACGGTCAGCAGCGCGGGACTGCCGTCGTGGACCATCGCGTCGGAATTGTTCGTCGCACCCGATTGCACTGGATCTGGCTGCGGATCTCGGTAGGCGACGATGCGTTACTGGGTCAACACCGTTTCTCGCGATCACGTTCAGCGCGGCGTTGCTGGCGGCTTCACGCAAGCCGGTCACGGGAGCAATGCAGGGCTCAAGCGAATGGCGAAAGGTGATCGCATCGTCTTCTATTCACCGCGTACGACGTTTCCTGACGGTGAGCCGCTGCGGTGCTTCACGGCGCTCGGTGAGATTGCCGATGACGGCCCGTACCAGGTCGAAATGACGCCCGATTTTCATCCATGGCGGCGGCAGGTGAGGTTCGCTGTGAGCGAAGAGGTTCCCATTCAATCTCTCATCGAATCGCTCAACTTCATTCCCAACAAGAAACGTTGGGGATACGTCTTCCGGCGAGGGCTCTTCGAGATCGGTGCCGAAGACTTTCAGAAGATCGCGCGCGCGATGGGCGCCAGGCCGGCGGCTTAGATAGCTTTCCGGAAATCAGTGTCCAGTCCGCGCTTGACCGGATTGTGCCAGCGAAGCTGGCTTAAGGTCCGTAGCCCCCGGCTTCCAGCCGGGGGAAAGATTGTCGTCTATTGTCCAAGCCCGCTTTAGCGGGCGACAGAACGCCGGCGTCGATGAACGCTCTTTCTGTCGCCCGCTAAAGCGGGCTGCAAACGTGGGTATGCTCGTTTTCCCCCGGCTGGAAGCCGGGGGCTAGGGATCTCAAGCCGGCTTCGCCGGCCATGCGCATTCGTCGAATCAACCGTCCATGACGAGCGGGAGGTCCGCGATGACCTTGGGGGCTTGGGCACCGGACACTCACTTCCCGGAAGCTGTGCCGATGAGGCAACAATGAACCGGGGCTTGCGATGCCGCCGCCCCGTTCAGGTTTGACGCACTACATTCTCGATTGCGTCCTCACGTGCGTTCGCACCTTCAGATTTCGATGAGCCGTCTTCGACTTTGCGGTCTTCCGCACACGCGTGAGCGTCCTGGTGACGCTGCCGCGTGATCGTGCCAGCCTGTGGTGCGTCAGAGTCAGGGTCTTGTTGCCCTCCGTGTTCACCATCGTCCGAGTCGATCCGGTAGGGGATTTCGTCACGGTGGTTGTCACGGAACCGGCAGGGTTCGTCACGGTGTGCGTCCTCGTCGATGTGCCCGTTGAACCGGTCTGGGTCGACATCGTGCTCATCGCTCTCGGGACATTCATCGGCGCCGCGGCGCCCCCGGCGTTCCTGTTTCGCTGCGCCGCCAAAGGCATGCAGACCAGAATACCCAGCGCGACCATGGGGAAAATTCTCTTGCGCATTTGCAGGTCTCCTTTCCGTTGACTTCGCTCGTATACGAGTCGGTCAGATTCATAATTGCCAACGCTGTGCCGATTCTCGCCTGCAGAGCCCGGATTTACGCTGAAGAAATTCGTGCCTCGTTTCGCGATCGCCGAGGCCGCGTTCGATTGGGATATCCATGAGCATGGTCCTCATCCCCGCGCAGACCTTTCTCATGGGATCGGACGATGGCCGCCCCGATGAGCGGCCGGTGCATCGGGTGTCGATCGACGCGTTTGAGATCGGCATCACGCAAGTGACTAACGGTGAATACGCGTCGTTTGCTAACGCTACGGGCCATCCGCTCCCGCCGACGCCGTTCGTCGATCCGGAACAGCCGGTCGTGGCCGTGTCGTGGTTCGACGCGGTCGCGTTCTGCGAGTGGCAGAGTGAAATCTCCGGGCGGCGCGTTCGTCTGCCCACCGAGGCGGAGTGGGAGTGCGCGGCGAGGGGAGGGGCGGAAGGGATGCTCTATCCGTGGGGAAACGAATTGCCGCCGCGGGATGACGCGCGATGCGCAGATGGTCCCGATCCCGTCGGGCGGCATTCACCGAATGCCTACGAACTCTACGACCTCTGCGAGAACGTTCACGAATGGTGCAGCGACTGGTACTCGGCGGATTTCTACAGCCTTTCGCCGGAGCGGAATCCACGCGGTCCGGAGATCGGGACGCGCCGCGCCTCGCGCGGTGGCTCCTGGCGGCATCAGATCAAGATCAGTCGATGCGCGGCGCGATCGAGCATTCCGCCGGCGTTTCAGTACGCCGACTACGGCTTCCGGATCGCTCGCGACGTGGAAACGTGAGCAAGGTCGGCTGGCGCCTTGCATCTGCTCGGTTGCTGCATGTCCGCGATCACCGATTCGTTCGCTCTCGTCCTCACAGGCGGCGGTGCCCGTGCCGCGTATCAGGTGGGGGTGCTGCGCTGCCTGGCACGCCATCTTCCCGAGGACAGCTTCGACATCATCAGCGGCGTCTCCGCCGGAGCGATCAACGCCGCCTTCCTCGCCTCGCGAAGCACGCCCCTCGCGGAGGTCATCGAGGAATTGGCCGAGGTCTGGCGCAAGCTCGAGGTGAAAGACGTGATCCGGATCGACGCCCGATCGCTGGCGCGGAACGTCTTTGGCTGGGGCACGAAGCTCGTTTCCGGTGGTACGGAGGTGGCTTCGCGCGTTCAGGGTCTGGTCGATACCACACCCCTTCGACAGGTTCTGGAGCGGATCCTTCCATCGAACGAGAAGGGGGCGATCGCGGGAATCGCCGGGAACGTCGCCCGCTGTAAGCCCAGAGCGGTGTCGGTGACCGCCCTCGACTACACCACCGGCCAGACGGTGACGTGGACCGACGGGTGTGACATCGAGATGTGGATGCGGCCGCTGCGGCGGGGCGTTCGCGAGACCCTCACCGTCGATCACATCATGGCCTCGGCGGCGCTGCCGCTCGTCTTTCCCGCGGTCCGCCTGGGAAACCATTGGTTCGGCGACGGCGGCGTCCGGCTGTCCGCGCCTCTCTCACCAGCCTTGCACCTCGGCGCGACCCGCATGCTGGCCATCTCCACGCACTACGCGAAATCGTTCTCCGAGGCGGACGAGCCGCAGATCGCCGGCTATCCGCCGCCGGCTCAGATCCTCGGGCAACTGATGGATGCCATCTTTCTCGACGTCATGGATGAGGACACGGTGCGCCTTCAGCGATCCAACGATTTTCTGCTCGACCTGCCGCCCGAGCTTCGCCGGGGCTACCGGACCGTCGACTTCACCGTCATCCGCCCTTCGCAGGACATCGGAAAGCTCGCCGCCGAATACGAGCCGCGGCTCCCGCGTCCATTCCGCTTCCTGACCCGGAGCCTCGGAACGCGGGAGACCTCGAATGCCGACTTCATGAGCCTGTTCATGTTCGTCCCCGAATACATGGAACGGCTCATGGCCATCGGCGAGGCCGACGCCGAGGCCAGGATAGACGACATCAAGCGCGTGGCAACGGCGCCGGGAGGTCCATGAATTGACTCCCGGAGGCAGTTGATTGCATCCCGGAGGCAATTGATTGCATCCCGGAGGCAATTGATTGCATCCCGGAAGCAATTGAAAGCATCCCGGAAGCAATTGATTGCATCCCGGAGGCAATTGAAAGCATCCCGGAGGCAATTGAAAGCATTCCGGAGGCAATTGATTGCATCCCGGAGGCAATTGAAAGCATTCCGGAGGCAATTGAAAGCATTCCGGAGGCAATTGAAAGCATTCCAGAGGCAATTGAAAGCATTCCGGAGGCAATTGAAAGCATTCCGGAGGCAATTGAAAGCATTCCAGAGGCAATTGAAAGCATCCCGGAGGCAATTGAAAGCATTCCGGAGGCAATTGAAAGCATCCCGGAGGCAATTGATTCGCTTCCGGAGGCCATGGATTGACTCCCGGAGGCAAGGTTCAACCGCTTCGGAGTGATTGAACCCACTACTTTTGGTGATGACCCACCATTTTTGGTATCCAGGTGCTGGATGACCGAGCGTAGCCTCTACTCGCCGTAGAGTCGTCGCCTGGTCACGTACACTGCGGGGGAATGCTTCACGACGCGTGGCATCTCATCGAACCGCCCGACGACATCCCGCTCCTCCCGATCCCGAACGAGAAACTGCGCGCCATCGTCGCCCGGCGGGGGATCCTCACCGAGGTCGACTACCGGCGGTTCGTGGCACCGTGTATCGAAGACCTGCACGACCCGGCAACGATCCACGGCATCGGCGAAGCGTGTGAGCGGATCGAGCGCGCCGTACGCGACAACGAGACGATCCTCATCTACGGCGACTATGACGTCGACGGCGTCACGTCGATCGTCCTGCTGCAGACGGTGCTGCGCGCCCTGGGTGCCGACGCCGCGCACGTCGTCCCGCACCGGCTCGTGGACGGCTACGGGCTCAAGACATCGGTGATCGACCGCGTCCTCACGGAACGCGACGTCCGGCTCATCATCACGGTCGACTGCGGCATCACCAGCGTCGATCCGGTCCGCCAGGCCATCGAGCGAGGCATCGACGTCATCGTTACCGACCACCACCTCCCGCCGGAGATGCTCCCCGCGGCCGCGGCTGTGCTGAATCCGAAACAGCCGGGGTGCGCCTATCCATTCAAGGAGCTGGCCGGAGTCGGAGTTGCCTTCAAGCTCTGCTGCGAGTTGCTCCGCCGCGGCGGCAGGAAGATGGCCATCGCCTCGCTGCTGAAGATCGCCGCCATCGGCACGGTGGCGGACGTGGCGCCGCTGATCGGCGAGAACCGGACGATCGCCTGGCTCGGCCTGGCCGGTCTGTCCGATCCCCGCAATCCCGGTTTACGCGCCCTGATCCGCCGTCTGGGCATGCTGGGCCGGCCTCTACGAGCTGTAGATGTCGGGTTCAAGATCGGTCCCCGCATCAACGCCGCAGGCCGCTTGTCCTCCGCGGAGACGGCCATCGACCTCTTCGCCGCAACCTCGGAGGAAGCAGCCTGGACCCTATGCGCCGAGCTCGATCGCCTGAACGCGGAACGTCAGGAGATCGAGAAGGGAGTGAGGGAGGAGGCGGAGATCGCGGTCGCGCGGTTGCGCGGTTGCGAGGTCTCGGGGCGGGAGGCGACGCGAGACCCCGAAACCGCGGGACCGCGTGACCGGACCGCGGTCGCGGAGTCACGCGGTCGCGAGGACTCGGGATGGGAGGGGCCGCGAGACTCCGAAACCACGAGACCGCGCAACCGCATCTTCGTCCTCGCCGGCCAGAACTGGCACAAAGGCGTACTCGGTCTCACGGCGGGACGGATCGCGCAGCGCTATTACCGGCCGACGCTGGCGATCAGCATCGAAGGCGATCTGGCGGCCGGCTCGGGGCGGAGCATTCCGACGATCAATCTTCATGAGCAGCTCGAGTCGGTGGCGGATCTCTTCACGCACTTCGGCGGGCACGAGCTGGCGTGCGGCTTCGCGTTGCCGGCGCGGAACGTCGATGCGTTACGGCGGCGTCTCGAAGAACGGTTCGCGGCCTTCGATGACGCGCTCTTCCGCCGCGAGGCGAAGGTCGACGCGGAATTGACGCTGGCCGAGATCGATCGCGAATTCGTGGCGGCCCACGAACTGTTGCAACCGTTCGGCGCCGGCAATCCCCAGCCCCTGTTTCTCGTGCGTAACGCCGCGGTGGCGGCCGCGCGCGAGTTCGCGCCCGACTGCCGCGAGCTGACGATCGACGACGGCACCGCCAAAGCGCTGGCCGTGCTCTGGCCGTCCGCGCGCGAGCTGGCCTCCGACCTCATCCTCGGCGCCACGGTCGATCTCCTCTTCCAGATCGAGCCGGACCGCTACGCACCCTCGGGAGCGAAGCTGGCGGTGGTCGACGCAAAGCTGATCCGCAGATGACGCGGAGCAAAACCAGAAACCAGAAACCAGAAGCTTCGCCCTGCCACCTTTCTGGTTTCTGGTTTCTGGTTTCTGGTTTTTGTTCCGCGTCATCTGCGGATCAACACGTCATCCGCGAATCGGAATAGCACTCACCCATAACAAGTTACCGGCCCCGTGCAGCGCACGATCCGCATCCTTCGCGTGGCACTTCCCATCCTCTTCATCGGCTTCGTCATTCTGATCGCGCTGAGTTGGCGGCATGGGAAACCGCACAAAGACAAGTCCGATGCGGTGCCGGTGACGTCGACGATCCGCCCGAAGACCGACAAGCCGAGCATGTTGTCGATAGCTTTCGACGACACGCAGACGATCAACGGCCGTATCTCCTCGCGGATCCGCGCGCAACGCGTGGTGGCCTTCCCCTCGGGATGGAACACGCTCGAGAACGTGCACATGACGATCTACCGGCCAACGGGTTTGACGTATGACCTTTCCTGCCCGATGGCGCAGTACAACAGCAATACCAAAGAGTCCGATGCCAAAGGGGGCGTCCACGTCACGTCGAGCGACGGGGTAGTGATCAACACCGCGGAAATCCACTTCGACGGCACGCACCTGACGAACCACGTCGCCGTCAGCTTCCAGGTCGATCGCTGGAACGGCACCGGCGGCGCACTCGATCTGGACGTCCAGGCCGAGATGCTGCGTCTCTACGACAAGGTCGACGCCACCCTGTCGCCGGAGACGCCGGCGGAGTCGCCGCTCAACGTCAAGGGGCAGGAAGGCAACTTTCACCGCAAGGAGAACTTCGCCGAGTTCACCAAGGACATCGTGGCCACGCGCGACGCCGACCGCTTCAACGTCGATCACATGCTCGGTCGATTTGGCGGCGACAAGAAGAAGACGCTCATGGCTCTGGAAGGGCAAGGGCACGTCAGAATCGTCCTGAACGGCGAAACGCCGATCGGCGGCGGGAAGAGCACGGATTCCGGTGGCCGGAAGACGGTCACCTCGGATCGATTCTGGAGCGAGCTGGGAGCGGACGGGCAGATCAGCGCGCTGAACTTCATCGGCGACACCGGTCCGGCTCACGCCGTCATCGAGGGCCCGCCCAACCGCGACGTTCTCGCCCACACCTTCCGCGTCGGGCTGGCCAACAAGCAGGTCAGCGACATGAAGGCAGACGACAACGTCATCATGAAGGAGCTTGCTCCGGTCAAGCGCGAGATGACGTCCGGCCATCTCACCGTGTACTTCGACCCTGCCACGCATCGCGCGGCCAGCGCGGCGCTCCAGGACAACATTCACTACAAGGATCCGAAGAACGAGGCCCGCTCGGTGCGGGCCAACTACGACATCACCAACGATCTGGTCGTCCTCATCGGCGAGCCCGGCTTCTATCCCTCGGTCGTTTCCGACGGTCAGACGTTGAAGGCGAAGCTGATCGAATTCTCGCCGCGTGCCGGCACGGCCAAGGGCACCGGCGAGGTGATCGCCCAGCTTTCCTCGAAGCAGCAGAGCGGCGCGCCGGCGGCCGTCAGTGCCGATTCCACCAACGTCTTTCCCGCGAACAAGCCCGTCTTCGTCAACTCCGACGTCGTGACGATGCGCCAGGCCACGAAGATCGCGGTGTTCAGCGGCAACGTCCGGGCCTGGCAGGAGACCAACACCGTCTTCTCGCAGGAGATGCAGGTGCAGGGCGCCGGCGATCAGGTCACGGCCCGCGGCAACGTCCGGACGCTGCTCTACAACACCAGTACCAACGCCACCGCGGAAGCGAGGAAGGTTCCGATGCAGTCCACGAGCGACGTGCTCATCGCCCGGAAGCTGGAACGCCGGATCGATCTCAGCGGCAACGTCCAGATCGACGACGGCGAGCAGCGCCATCTCACCTCCGAGCACGCTTCGTTTTTCTTCGACGCCAACAAGAAGATGGACCACATCGAGGCGCAGGACAAGGTCGTCCTCGTCGAGAAAGCCACGGGCCGCCGCGGCACAGGCGATCGGGCCATCTACAATGTGGGCCGGCGGATGGTTTACATCACCGGCGCGCCGGCGACGTTGACCTCGCCGGATGGGAGCGACAGCGGCGAACAGATCGTCATGGACATCGTGCACAACAAGGTCGTCGTCCTAAACCCGAAGACGCCGGCACAGGGGATGTACAAGCAGAAGCCCTAGCGGGGAAAGGAAACCGCGCGCACCGTATGAACCGCCGTGCGGCACTGGTGGCATCCCTGTTCGTGGCGCTAGCCGTGGCACGCATCATGGCCACCTATCCACGCTTCTGCCAGACCTTCGATGAGCCGGTCCACGTGGCCATGGGACTGGAGTGGCTCGACCGGGGAACGTATACGCTGGAATTGCAGCACCCGCCGCTGGCCCGCGTCTTCGATGCCCTCCTGCTGCGCCTCGACGGGCAACACTATCCGCCCGGCCCGATCGTGCTCACCGATCCGGCTGCGCCAGTCCGGAAAGGAAATGCGATCTTCGGCGGACCCGACGACTATCAGCGAAACCTCACGCTGGCGCGGATCGGCGTGCTGCCGTGGCTTCTTCTCGCGGCGTTTGTCGTCTTTCACTGGACGCGCTCGATCGCGAACACGGAGTCAGCCGTGGCCGCGGTCGCTCTCTTCACGTTTGTCCCGGCCATCCTCGGCCATGCCGGCCTGGCCACGACAGACATGGCGCTGGCGGCTACGCTTCCCGCTGCCATCTACGCATTGGTCCGATGTCTCGATCAGCCGTCGGCGAGGCGCATTGCCGTCTTCGCGTGCGCCCTCGCGGCGGCTGTGCTCTCGAAGTTCTCCGCGATCCCATTCCTCGCCGTCATCAGCGCGGTGGTGGTGGTGTTGAAGATGCGCGAGAGGGGGGGGAGTGGGGGGTGGGGGGTGGGGGGTGGGAGAGCACGACTTCGTAATGATCTCCCACACCCCCCCCCCCACACCCCACTCCCCCTTACGAACGATCATCTCCCACTCCCCACACCCCACTCCCCACTCCCCACCCTCGAGCGCATCGCGATCGCCATCCCGATCGCGGCACTTCTCATCTGGGCCGCGTACCGATTCTCGATCTGGCCCACGCCAATCTACGGATTCCCTCCGAACGAGCTCCTGGCGATGCTGGCCCAGGCGAAGGCGCCGCCCGATCGCCTGCTCTTCTTTCTGCTCGATCACTTCCGGCTTCCCGCTCCCGAGCTCTTCGCCGGACTCGCTCACCTCGGCGAGCACAGTCTGTTCGGCCACCCTTCCTACTTCCTCGGGCAGATCCGCCCTCATGGGGTCTGGTACTTCTTTCCCGTCGTCATCGCGCTCAAGACGCCGATCGCGTTCGCGATTCTGGCGGTGCTCGGTATCCGCAAGGCCTCCATTCCAATCCTGTCGGCGGCGGCGATCGTAGTGATCGCCATGGCGTCGCGCATCAACCTCGGCGTACGGCACGTGCTGCCGATCTATCCGCTCCTGGCAATCGCCGGTGGAATCGCCCTGGTCGAGATGTGGCAGCGCCGTCGGGTCATCGCCATCGTCCTCGGAGCCTGGCTTGCCGTCAGCAGCCTGCTCGCGCACCCCGACTACATCGCCTACTTCAACGAGCTGGCCGGGCGGCATCCCGAGACGATCGTCGTCGACAGCGATCTCGATTGGGGGCAGGACCTGCCCAGCCTGCGTGATGCCGTGGCCGCGCGCGGCATCGACCGGCTCTGGATCGCCTATTTCGGATCGACCGACCTCTCCCGATATCCGATTGCCCCGGCCATCCGCATGCTGCCGCCGCGGACCAGGGTAAAAGGATGGATAGCGATCAGCAAAACGTCCCTCAAAGGCGTATACGGACAAGCCGGCGACTACGGATGGCTCGATCAGCAGACCCCGGTGCAGGAGATCGGGCGGTCGATGCTCCTGTATCACACCGAGTGAATCCCGATTCATCAGTTAACATCCGCACCCTGAATGGCCGACCGCCGCACTGTTGTTCCGTTTACTCCCGCCGAGCGCGGACGTGCGCCCGGCGAGCCGCTGCGGCTCGTGGCCGAGCATCTCGTGAAGGTGTACAAGCGGCGCAAGGTCGTGCTCGACGTGACGGTCGAGATCAAGCAGGGGGAGATCGTCGGTCTCCTCGGGCCGAACGGCGCGGGGAAGACCACCACCTTCTACATGATCGTGGGCCTGGTGCGGCCGGACGGAGGGCGCGTGATGCTCGGCGACGACGACATCACGTCGCTGCCGATGTACCTTCGCGCCCAGCGCGGAATCAGCTATCTGCCGCAGGAGCCGTCGGTCTTCCGCAAGCTCACGGTCGAGGAGAATTTCCTGGCGGTTTTCGAGACGATGGACCTGCCGCTCGCCGAGCGGAAGGCCCGCACGCGCGTGCTGCTCGAGGAGTTCGGCATCACGCACATCGCCCGGAACAAAGCCTTCTCACTTTCGGGAGGGGAGAGGCGGCGGGTGGAGATCGCCCGGAGCCTGGCCATCAACCCGGCATTCATTTTGCTTGATGAGCCGTTTGCAGGAATCGATCCAATTGCCGTATTCGAGATCCAACGAATCGTTTCGCAACTCCGTTCGCGCGGCATCGGAATCCTCATCACCGATCACAACGTCCGCGAAACATTGAAGATCACCGACCGCGCCTACATCATCAAAGAGGGTGAGATTTTCCGGCAGGGAGCTCCGGAGAGCCTTTCGGCAGACGCGGAAGTGCGAAGAATTTACCTGGGAGAGTCGTTCAACCTGTACTGACGAGAGAAGCTTCAGGAAGTCGTAGTAACCTGCCGCTCCGACCATGGCACTAGAACAGAAACTTCACCTCAGGCTTTCGCAGAAGCTGATCATGACACCGTCGCTGCAGCAGGCGATCAAGCTGCTGCAGTTGTCGAAACTCGAGCTTCAGGAAGTCCTCAACCAGGAGCTGCTCGAGAACCCGCTTCTGGAAGAGTCGGCCGAGGAAGCCAAGCAGGAAGACGCGGAAGCGGAAGCACAGGAAAAGACGCAGACCGAGGAAGAAGCCAAAGCGGCCGAGCCGCAGAAGACGGAGGAGAAAGACTCCTTCGACGAGATCGACTACGACGCCTACTTCCAGGACTACATCGAGTACGGCTACAACCCGCGGATGGGGGAGGAGCACGAGGAGTTCCCGATCGAGAACACCCTCACCCGCCCGCCGAACCTGACCGACCACCTGGCCTGGCAGCTCGGGATGAGCGACGCCTCACCCGCGGTCAAGGAGATCGGCGCGTTCATCATCGGGAACATCGACGAGGACGGCTATCTGCGCGCCACGAACGAAGAGATCGTCGCCGCCGGGCCGTACGATCCGGCCAACGTCGAGAAAGCCATCGCCGCTATCCAGTCGCTGGACCCGATCGGCGTCGGCGCGCGCGACCTGCGCGAGTGTCTCCTGCTGCAGCTCGAGTTCCTGGAGGTCGACAACCCGCTGGTCGAGTCCATCGTCCGCGACCACTGGGACCTTTTCATGCAGCGCCACTTCGCGCAGATCTCCAAGTCCCTCGGCGTGGACATGAAGACGCTCGAAGGGGTAGTCGAGATCATCAAGCACCTCGACCCCAAGCCCGGCCGCAAGTACTCCAACGAGCGCGCCATCTACGTCGAGCCCGATGTCTACATCCAGAAGGTCGGCGACGAATACGTCATCGTCCTCAACGAAGACGGCATGCCCAAGCTGCGCATCAACGGCAGCTACCGCAACATGCTCAACTCGATGGACTCGAAGTCCGACGGCGAGACCGTGAACTACATCAAGGACAAGATCCGCTCGGCGGTGTGGCTCATCAAGTCGCTCGACCAGCGGCAGCGGACGATCTACAAAGTGGCCGAGTCGATCGTCAAGCACCAGCGCGAGTTCCTGGAGAAGGGGATCGACTACCTCCGTCCTCTCGTTCTCCGCGACGTGGCCGACGACATCCAGATGCACGAGTCGACCGTCTCGCGCGTCGTGTCGAACAAGTACATGCACACGCCGCGCGGCCTTTTCCTGATGAAGTACTTCTTCCACAGCGGCATCGACTCGGACACCGGGGAGGACATCTCCAGCCTCACGGTCAAGAAGAAGATTCAGGGCTTCATCGACGCCGAGGATCCAAGAAAACCGCTCTCCGACTCCAAGATCATGAAGATCCTCAACGACGAAGGCATCAATATTGCCCGTCGTACTGTCGCCAAGTACCGCGATGAGCTGAACATCCCCTCGTCGACGGACCGCAAGCAGATTTTCTGAACCGCAATGATGAACCCAGTGCCTGCCCCTCGGGCATAGGATAGGAACATGGCCACGACAATCACCGGACGCCACTACGAAGTCACCGAAAAGATCCGCGACCTCATCACCAGGAAGCTCGACAAAATCATCGAAAAGCTCTTCGACCGGGTCATCGAGGTCCGGGTCGTGCTGCAGGTCGAGAAGTACCGGAACATCTGCGAAGTCCACGTCACCGGCAAGGAGCACGTCGTCAAGGCGGTGCAGGAGTCGGACGAGTCGATGCAGGACGCCATCAACCGCGCCCTCGACCACGTCAAGCGTCAGGCCCAGAAGAACCGGAGCACCATCCGCGATCACCACCGCAAAGACGGCGGCCTGAACAAGACCGTGGCCGGTCTGGTGACGGAATGGGCTGTGCAGGTGCTCGAGCCCGGCCGCCTGCGCAAACCCGGGCCGAAAGGGCTGCCGCGCATCATCAAGACCAACAGTCTGACCATCCTGCCCATGACCATCGAAGACGCCGCCGAATCGCTCGACGGATCGAAGAACGAGTTCATCGTTTTTCGCGATCTCGACAACGACCGCATCTCCGTGATCTACAAGCGCCGCGACAACAACCTGGGGCTGATCGCGCCTGAGGTTTGACGGCCAGCGTTTGCTCCGGTGTGAGAGTGCGTGTATCGTAAACGCATTCGCTCAAAGGGGGCTTGCATGAAATCGTTGCGTTTTCTCGTCGTGGCACTCAGCGTCGCCGTCGTGACCTCCGCGTTCGGGGCCGGTTCCGAAGGTTTCAAGGACTGGGAGAACTCGCCGCAGGGTTATTTCATGACCAGGGCCGAGCATGTGGAATGGAGTGCGCTCAAGACGCCTGAAGAGCAGCAGCACTTTGTCGACCGGTTCCTCGCGAAGCGCGGGCCGGAGTTTCCGGCCATGGTGGCTTCGCGCGCGGCTCAGGCCGACAAACACCTGACGGTTGGGAAACTCGCGGGGTCCAGGACCCTGCGCGGAAAACTCGTCATCCTTTTTGGGCCGCCTTCGGGTATGGACACCAGCAGAGATCTGGATATCAGCGGTGTCCATCGTGATAACCCATATGTCGCCGATGCGTACACCGGCGGTGGCACAGGGGGCGGCGGGATTCAGGGAGGCAGTTTCGATAAGAACGAAGCAGGTATGAGTATGGGTGCGGCAGCGCTGCTCATCAATTATCATTTCACGTACGCGTCGACCGTCGCTGGCCCATTCGACGTGACGATCACGGTCGACCCGAATACGGGAGCAGATCGGTCGCACGACCGCGAAAACTCCAAGAAACTCGATGCCGCGTTCGAAGCGGCTGCCCAGACATCGATCAAGACGAAGTGAGCACGCGGGTCCCCCGAGGACTGCATCGAGACCAAGGTTCGGTCGCTGCTCGCCAGCGAACTCGATGAGCTTGCCCTGAAAATCGTCGCGGGAGACGACCGGCTCGATCGGACCGTTCTCCGGCCGCGCGTGCAGAAACTCGACCTCGATCACCCGCGCGACTTACTTCCTGGAAGAGACGATGGCGCCGAAGGTGACCATGCCCTCGTGCGCATGAGCGCGCATCGGCCAGCGCAATAGAGCGCCGGACGGCGCGGTTGATCAATCCATCGATGTCTGACGCCATCGGCACAGGAGGCTTCAAGTGAGAACACCACGGCTGCTTTTTGTTACAGCGATTCTGCTTTGCTCAACGTTTGTTTACGCCGACGGACTGGTGAACTTCAAAGGCTGGGATGCCACTCCGCAGGCATACTTCATGACCAAAGCGGAGCGCCAGGAATGGTCCACGATTCAGAACGACGACGCGGCGCATAAGTTCGTCGAGAGCTATCTGGCACGGCGCGGCCCCGGGTTTCCAGCCATGTTGGAAGTGCGTGTCGCGGCGGCCGATAAGCATCTGACCGTGGGCAAACTACCCGGCTCACAGACACTCCGCGGGAAGCTTGTCATTCTGCTCGGGCCGCCGTCCTCATTTGAAGCACACGATGTGGCCGACTACTCTCCCATACATCGCGATAACGGAGTGATGGCGGGAGCGCTGACCGGAGGCACCGCAAATGCGGGCGGGGTCGACGAACAGAGCGAAGGAGCCAGGTCGATGGGGAGCGCCACCGTATCGCGCCTTTTCCACTTCACGTACGCAGCCACGCCGGCGGGCCCGCTCGATGTGAACATCATGGCGGATGCAAACAACGGCAAAGACCATCCCAGGGGACGTGACGATGAGAAACGGCTCGACGCCGCGTTCGAAGCCGCTGCCCAGGCGTCCATCAAGACGAAATAGCGCCCTGATTCTCAGAGAAAGCGCGCGAAGCTGACCAGCCGGACGGCGGCCGCAACAGCCGCCGTCCAACTTCCGGAGCATTCGCGCCCGGCTCGTCAGCCGGAAGCACGCGATCGGGAGCGCGGCGTTGAACGTTTGCGTGAACGCGAGACGTGGCGCGCGGTCAACCTCGGGATGCGCGTACCATTGCGTCGTGCCAAACGATCTGGACGACTTCCTTCAGACGACGGTCCGCTCGCTCCTCGGCGCGGAGCTCGATGAGCTTGCCCTCCAAATCGTCGCCGGCGACGACGGTCTCGATCGCACCATCCTCCGTCCTCGCGTCCAGAAACCCGGCCTCGCTTTCGCCGGTTACTACGAATACATCAAGCCATGGCGCGTGCAGATCATCGGCGAGTCGGAGACGAAGTATTTGGAGAGTCTCCCGGCCCGCCTGCGCGAGAAACGGGTGCGCGACGTTTCCGCCCTCGACGTTTCCTGCTTCATCGTGACCAAGGGGATCACGCCACTCGAGGAGTTCAAGCACGAGTGCGAGAAGCGGTCCGTGCCTCTCTTCTCGACGCCGGCGATGTCGTCGACATCGATCACACGCACGACCTACTTCCTCGAAGAGACGATGGCTCCGAAGCTGACCATGCACTCGGGCCTGCTCGACGTCTACGGCATCGGCGTGCTCCTGCTCGGGGACAGCGGCATCGGAAAGAGCGAGTGCGCCCTCGATCTGATCTACCGCGGTCATCGCCTCATCGCCGATGACATGGTCATCATCAAGCGCCATCCGAACGACGTTCTCCTCGGCTATTCGAACGATCTCCTGCGCCATCATATGGAGCTGCGCGGCATCGGCATCATCGACATCAAGGACCTCTTCGGCGTCGCCTCGACGCGCGACGTGAAGCCGATCGACATGGTGGTGCGGCTGGAGAAGTGGGTGGAGGGGACGGAATACGACCGCCTCGGCATCACCGGCGAGACCTACGAGCTCCTCGGCGTGAAGAAGCCCTACGTTCGCCTCCCCGTGGCCTCGGGACGAAACCTGGCCCTCCTGGTCGAGATCGCCGCGCGCAATCACCTGATGAAGCTGCAAGGCTACGACTCCGCCCGCGCCTTCCTGGGCCGTATCGACGCCCAGATCGCCCGGCAGGGGAGTGCCGCCATCGAGTCGCTGCCCCCCTCCAACCCCGAGGAGAAGGCCAGCTCCGAGCTGCGCAGCATGTACACCAAATCGCGCTTCCAGCCGGATGTGCTGGACCGGACGAGAAGGCAGAGGTAACCCGATCGATCGTTCAGAGATCGTGACCTGTCCACCCGAGATCGCAACCCTCGGCTCGGGATAAACTGACGGCAATGCCTCGGCCCGAATATCTCGTCATCATTACAGGCCTCTCCGGCTCGGGGAAGAGCTACGTGCAGTCGACGCTGGAAGACGTCGGCTTTTATTGCTGCGATAACCTGCCCATCGGGTTGATCGAGCCGTTCCTGGAGGAGGTCGGCGCGCACGAGAACGCCAATAGGGTCGGGATCGTCGTCGACGTGCGGACGCACGACTTCGCCAACATCTTTCCTACCTTTTACCGGGAACGGATTCAGAAGCTGGTCGGACATGTGGTCCTGATCTTTCTCGAGGCCAGCGACGAGGTGCTGGCGCGGCGCTATTCCGAGACGCGGCGGCCGCATCCGCTGGCCAAGGATCAGCCGCTCATCCAGGCCATCGCCGCCGAGCGGGCCGCGCTGACCGAGGTCAAGTCGCTGGCCAACATGGTACTCGACACCTCGCAATTCTCCGTTCACGAGCTCAAGGCCGAGGTCATGCGGCGCTTCGAGCTGAAAGACGAAAAAGTGACGATGTTAGTAACGATCGTCACATTCGGCTTCAAGTACGCCATGCCGTACAACGTCGATCTCCTCTTCGACGTCCGCTTCCTCCCGAACCCGCATTTCGTCGAAAAGCTGCGGCCGAAGACCGGACTCGATCCCGAGGTGGTGGAGTACCTGAAAGCACAGCCGGGATACGACGTCTTCTACGGGAAGCTGCTCGACTTCGTCGCCTATCTCCTGCCGCTGTATCAGCAAGAGATGAAGAGCTACCTGACGATCGGCATCGGTTGCACGGGCGGAAAGCACCGCTCGGTGGCCGTCGGCCAGCGTCTGGCCGAGGATCTGTCCGAGCAGGGATACGCGATCGAGATCGTGCATCGGGACTGCAAGAGGTAGGTGGCGAGCGAGCGAACGTAGCGCCGTTGGCTCGACGGCCGGACCGCCAGCGGCTCGCTGGCAGTTCTGAACCCGCCGCCGAGCCGGCAGCGGTCCGGCCGGCGGGCCGCCGGCGCTACGCTCGCCGGCGCTACGCTGTCGATCCTTCCGTTTGCTCTATGATTCGCCCGCTGCAAGGGGAGAGTTGATTGATCGGTGCTTTGATCGTAACCCACGGGAATCTGGCGAATGAGCTGCTCATCGCGGCCCGGAAAATTGAATCGACCGTCGGGGTGATCGAGGCGGTGCCGCTGGAATGGACCGACACGGTCGATGAAGCGCGGGAGAAAATCCGCCTGGCGCTGGAGCGGGTCGGAGCCAACGACGGGGTGATCATCTTCACCGACATGTTCGGCGGGACGCCCAGCAACATCAGCCTGTCGTTTCTGGAGAAGGACCGCGTCGAGATCATCACCGGCGTGAACCTGCCGATGGTGGTGAAGTTCGCCATGCTGCAACAGGACGGCAAGGACCTCACGGCGCTGGCGCATGCCATCAGCGAGCGAGGCTCGAAATCGATCCGGGTGGCCTCCGATCTCCTGTCCGCCGACCGCCGCGCCGGAGAGGCCTCGTGATCGAGCACGACATCGAGATCAAGAACAAACTCGGCCTGCACGCCCGTGCGGCGGCGAAGCTCGTGCATACGGCAGCGCGCTTCCGCTCCGACATCAAGATCCGCAAAGGGGACGAGGAGGTCGACGGCAAGTCGATCCTGGGCATCCTCCTCCTGGCCGCCGGCCGCGGTACGACGATCACCATCAAGGCCAACGGGGACGATGAAGCCGAAGCGGTCGAAGCGATCGAGAAGCTGATCGACGCCAAATTCGATGAAGTAGAATGAAGGCAGCTGTTAGCTCTCAGCTCCTAGCTCTTAGCTCTTGGGCGGCGATGGATTCCTAAGAGCTGACAGCTAAGAGCTATGCTTACAGAACCCGCAGCACGACTGGCCACGGCCTCCCGCAGCGCCATCCGCACGTACAAGGGGATCGGTGTTTCGCCGGGCATCGCCATCGGGCGGGCGGTCATCATCGAGCGACGTGAGGCGGCGGTCTATCGCGTGCCCATCCGCGACGAGGAGATTCCCTCCGAGGTCAATCGGTTTCTGGAGGCGCTGGAGAAGACGCAAAGCCAGCTCCACGACCTGAAGGTCCGTGTAAGCCGTTCGATGGGGGAGGAGTACGCATCCATCTTCGAAGCGCACGCCATGATGGTGAGCGACCCGTCGTTCGCCGACAAGGTCGTGCAGAAGATCGAGGCGGAACAGGTCAACGCCGAATGGGCCCTGGCCGAGGTGCAGGAAGAGCTGCAGGCGCGCTTCCGCAGCTTCGATGACGTCTATCTCCGCGAGCGCGTAGCCGACGTGAAAGACGTCGCCGACCGCGTGCTCAAGAATCTGCAGGGCATCTCCCATCACGACGTCTCGGAGATCACGCACGATGTGATCATCCTGGCAGACGATCTGACGCCGTCCGATACGATCCACTTCAACCGCCGGCCGATCGTCGGATTCGCGACGGAGGCGGGCGGACGGACTTCGCACACGTCGATCATCGCCAAGTCGCTGTTCATGCCGGCCGTGATCGGCGTGCCGCGCCTGACCAAGGTCGTCGACAACGATGAGATGGTGATCCTCGACGGATACGAGGGCACAGTCCTCGTCAATCCGACGCAGGCCATGATCGCCGAATACCAGACGCGGGTGATTCGCCACGAAGAGGCCGAGCGGCGCTTGCTCGAGAACCGCGATCTGGAAGCGGTGACAAAAGACGATCGCCGCATCACCCTGCAGGCGAACATCGAGCTGGTGGAAGAGCTGAAGGACGCCATCCGCTTCGGCGCCGAGGGGATCGGGCTCTATCGCTCCGAGTTCCTCTACATCTCGAAGAGTCCGCTGCTGCCGAATGAGGAGGAGCACTTCCAGCTCTACCGCGCGCTGGCCGAGGCCACGGCGCCGCGGTGGTGCGTGATTCGTACGTTCGACCTCGGCGGGCGCAAGCTGGCCAAGGAGGTCATCGGCAGCAAGGAGAGCAATCCGGTGCTCGGCCTGCGCGGTCTGCGCCTCTGTATGAAGCACCGCGACATGTTCCGCACGCAGTTGCGGGCGCTGCTGCGGGCCTCGGCGTTCGGCAGGATCAAGATCATGTTTCCGGTGGTCACGAGCGTGCAGGAGCTGCGGCAGGTGAAGACGCTCGTCCGCGAGCTGAAGGCCGATCTCGACGCCGAGGGGATTGCCTACAACCCCGAGCTACCGATCGGGATCATGATCGAGGTGCCGTCCGCCGCGATCATCGCCGACATCCTGGCCACCGAGGCGGACTTCTTCGCCGTCGGGACGAACGATCTCATTCAGTACTCGCTGGCCATCGATCGATCGAACGAGAACGTCAGCTATCTCTACGAGCCGCTCCACCCGGCGTTGCTGCGCCTGCTGAAGTTCATCATCGACGCCGGACACAAGGCCGGGATCCCGGTCTCGCTCTGCGGCGAGATGGCGTCCGATCCGCTCTTCGCGGTGGTGCTCCTTGGGCTGGGGCTCGAGATCTTCTCGATGAATCCGTCGTCGATTCCGGTCATCAAGAATGTCATTCGCTCGGTGCGTTACAAAGACTGCAAGCGGATTGCGGAAGTTGCCCTGACGAAGAAGACAGCGCAGGAGATCGAGGAATTCGTCATCGAGAGCGTGGCCAAGCATTTCCCCGAGGGGCTGGTGAACAAAGACCTATGATCGACGATCGACTTTTCGCGACGCTGCCGATCAAACGCGTTCCGAAGCCGTGGGGCTACGAGTTGATCTTCGCAAAGACGGACCGCTACGTCGGCAAGATCCTGCACATCAATCGGGGCGAGAGTCTCAGCCTGCAGTTCCACGAAATCAAAGAAGAGACCCTGTTTGTTGTATCCGGCGAGCTCAGGCTGACGATCGAAGTCGGAGGAGACCGGCGGGAATTGATGCTGCGAACGGGTGAAGCGTTTCACATTCCACCGCGGATGATCCATCGAATGGAAGCAATGAAAGACACGGACGTCGCGGAAGTGTCGACGCCGGAGCTCGAGGATGTTGTCCGGCTCGACGATCGATACGGCCGCACCGGTACAAATACCCCATGAAACGACTCATCGCCATCGCGGTCTTCCTCGTTGCGGTCGCCGGCATTGCCGATGATGATTCGCCGCTCGTGAAGGCGGCCAAAGCGAGCGGCGGGCCGAAGAAGAAGACGACGAAAAAGGTCATCACGAACGCGGATCTGACGAAGCCCTCAAACACGGCAGCAGCGACAACGACTGCGCCTGCACCCAAGGCAACAGCGTCAAAGACTCCGGCGGCCGCGCCGAAAGGGTCGATCGCGGCGCACGATAAGCTCCTCCATGACCGAGCCGCGGCGCAGACTCGCATCGATCTGGCCCAGGCCAAGGTGAACGATCTCGGCAAGGAGCTCGATCGCGTCGAGCAGGCCTATTACGCGGAGAACGATCCGAACTATCGCGACAAGACCATCGCCGAGCGTTTCGAGCAGACCAAGAAGCAGCTCGAAACGGCGAGGAAAGAGCTTGCGGACGCCACCGATGCGCTGGAGAAACTGAAGTGAAGTCCTTCTTCATCGAAACGTGGGGCTGTCAGATGAACGATCTCGACAGCCAGCGGCTCTCCGGCAGCCTCAAGCTTCGCGGATATCGCCGCGTGGAGAACGAAGGGGAGGCGGACCTCATCCTTCTGAACACGTGCTCGATCCGCGACAAGTCGGAGCAGAAGGTGTTCTCGCACCTCGGGCGGCTGCGCGAGTTGAAGAATGAGCGTAATGACCTGCGGATCGGCGTCTGCGGCTGCGTGGCCCAGCAGGAAGGGGAGGCCATCCTTCACCGTGCGCCCTGGGTCGATTTCGTCATGGGTCCCGGCAACGTCGGTCACCTCGATCAGATCCTCTCGGGCGATCGCAAGGTGGCCATCGACTTTCCCGACGACCGCAACTATGACTACCTGACCGTCGACCGCCCCTCGGCCACAAAAGCGCAGGTGACGATCATCGAGGGGTGTAACAAGAACTGCACCTTCTGCATCGTGCCGACGACGCGAGGCCGCGAGGTCTCGCGTCCGTTCGACGACGTGCTGAAGGAGGTGCGCGCGGCCGTCGTTTCCGGCCGTGTCGAGATCGAGCTGCTGGGTCAGACCGTCAATGCCTATCGATGCCCGGTTACGGGCCGCGATTTCGGTTCGCTGCTGTCAGCGGTCGCGGAAGTCGATCATGTGGCCCGGCTGCGCTTCATGACCTCGCATCCGGCCGAGGTGAATGACTCGATGATCGCGGCCATGCGCGATCACGGAAACGTGTCGCGCTATCTGCACCTGCCTGTGCAATCGGGATCGTCGAAGATCCTTCGACGGATGAAACGGCTCTACACGCGGGAGAATTATCTCGATACGATCACCCGCATCCGCGCGGCCATCCCGGAGATCCACTTCTCGACCGATGTGATCGTCGGCTTCCCAGGGGAGACCGAAGAGGATTTCGAGCAGACGCTGTCGCTCATCGCTGAGGTCCGCTACGGCTCGATGTTCGCGTTCAAGTACTCGCCGCGTCCGGGCACGCCGGCGTTGAAGATCGGTGCGCCTATCGAGGATGGGATCGCATCGGAGCGCCTGACCCGGGTGTTTGATCTGCACGAGCGGATCAAGCGTGAACATCTGGATTCGTATCGCGGCCGTATTCTGGACGTGCTGGTTGAGGGCCCAAGTAAGCATGACGCGGCGATGATGACCGGACGCACGGACCATAACGTCGTGGTGAACTTCAGCGGCGACTCATCGGCGCGGCCGGGGAGTATGCTGGGCGTGCTCATCGAGCATGCGCAGCATCACACGCTGCGCGGGGAGGCCGTCGCATGAATGAGCTGGTACCGATGTCGATCAAGGGGCTGATGCTCGACCCCGTCTCCAATTCACCGATCGTCGTGCTGAAGGATGAGGAGGAGAAGTTCTTTCTCCCGATCTGGGTGGGCATTTTCGAGGCGAACGCCATCGCCCTGCAGCTCGAGAACGTCTCCACGCCGCGCCCGATGACGCACGACCTGCTGAAGAGCGCCATCGCCCAACTGGACGCGCGCGTTACGCGCATCGTCATCAACGATCTCCGCGACTCCACCTTCTTTGCCCAGATCCGGGTGATGGTCAGCCGTGCCGGCGCCGACACGATGCTGGAGCTGGACGCGCGCCCGAGCGACGCCATCGCCCTGGCCCTGCGCACCGAAGCCCCGATCTACGTGGCCCAGTCCGTGCTCGATCAGGCCCAAACCATTTCGCCTGATTCCGAGGACAAGGACGAGAAGACAAAGAACTGGTTCGAGCAACTGGATGCTGAGGATCTGGGTAAGTACAAGATGTGAGTTTCCCGGGGGTCGGGGGTCGGGAGTCGGAGAGAATCGATACTCGACAAGTTCTGCCTTCTCCGACCCCCGACCCCCGACTCCCGACCCCCGACACCGCAGTTGTCCCTTACAATCCAACCCGCCCAATGATCATCACCGTAGCCAACCAAAAAGGCGGGGTCGGCAAGACGACCACCACCATCAACCTCTCCGCCGCCGTCGCAAACAAAGGCCATAGAACGCTGCTGATCGACCTCGACCCGCAGGCGAATAGCACGATGAGCTACGTCGACCCGCGGTCGATCACGCGGTCGATGTTCGACGTGCTCGTGAGCGAGGAGCTGGGGCTGAACGACGTCATCGTCCCGACGCCGCTGCCGAATCTCTTCCTGGCGCCGTCGAAGATCGCTCTGGCCAAGCTGGAGTCGAAGCTGATCGGCGAGATCGACGGCCCGTTCCGGCTCAAGGACAAGATGAAGGACGCGCCCGCGGAGTACGACTACATCTTCATCGACACGCCGCCGACACTGGGCATGATCACCGTCAACGCCATGGTGGCGTCGACGCACGTGCTCGTGCCGATCCAGTCGTCGTACTTCGCCCTGGAGGGGACGGACGATCTGCTGGAGACGATCGAGAAGATCAAGGCGCGTCCGAATCCGAATCTCCAGCTTCTGGGTGTGGTCATCACCATGCACGACAAGCGCACCACGCTGGCGCGCGATATCCACGAGCAGATCGGCCAGGTCTTCGGCGAGCGGCTTTTCAATACCGTCATCACGAAGTCGATCCGCCTCGAAGAAAGCCCCGCCTACAAAGAATCGATCTTTACCTTCGCTCCACGATCGAGCGGGGCGATGGAGTACTACTCGTTGAGCGAGGAAATCCTTTCCCGAGTCTGAGGTTACCGATGAGCATGAAACGCGGACTACCCGAGCGCGCCACCATGCGGCACGATGCCCACTTCGTAGAGGAACTGACCCGCCGTTCGGGGCGGCACATCGGCTCGATGATCCCGCTGGAGCTGATCGAACCGAACGCGGAGCAACCGCGCACGAACCTCGGCAACATCGAGGAGCTGGCGTCATCGATCCGCGAGAAAGGGGTGCTCGAACCGATCCTCGTTCGCGCCGCCGGCCCGAACCGCTACCAGATCATCTCGGGTGAGCGCCGTTTCCGCGCCGCCACGCTGGCCGGCCTCGACGAGATTCCGGCCATCGAGCTGGACGTCGATGACAAGGAGCAGCTCGAGATCGCCCTCATCGAGAACATTCAGCGCAAAGACCTGACGCCGTTCGAAGAGGCCGAGGGGTTCTTCGTACTGCAGCAGAAATTCGGCTACACGCACGAGAAGATCTCGCATGTCATCGGCAGGTCGCGCACGACGATCACGGAGACCCTTTCGATCAACGACATCCCGGACCGCATCCGGGCCATGTGCCGCGAGGCCGGCATCTCCAACAAGTCGATCCTCGTGCAGATCGCCAGAGCAGGGGACGAAGAGGCGATGGAGGACGTCGTCCGCCGCTTCGCTGCCGGAGAACTAACGCGCGATGAGGTGCGCAAGCAGACCGCGAGACCGGAGCCGAAGAAAGCCGGCCGGCCGAAGAACTTCACCTGGCAGGTGAAGGACAAGGCCTTGCCGTTCACGGTGAACCTCAGCTTCCGGAAGGCGAACGTGGACAAGCGGGAGATCGCGGAGGCGCTGCGGGAGTTGTTGCGGAGGATCGAGAGCGAATGACAATCGTAGCGCTGACGGCTCGTCGGACCGCCAGCGGTTCGCTGGCGGATTCGTGAGCACTATCGCCGCCGAGCCGGCGGAGGTCCAGCCGGCGGGCCGCCTGCGCTACGATTATCGCGATTGACATCAGCATCGCTACCCTCTATCCTCCCGCCCCAACATGTCACGCCACACCGTTTCGATGATGAGCCGAATGGTGATGCGCCGCCCGGGCGCGGACGCGTAGACTGACTGCCTCCTCGACCCGGGTCCCTCCTAAAGCCTTTCTCCCCGACAAGTCAGCAACATGAGAGTCCGCCGCCATTCGTGCGGCAGGAGGGGAACGACATGTACCGTTTCGACACACTCGCTATCCATGCCGGACAGCCGAACGACGAGGTTACCGGCGCAGTCACTGTTCCGATCTATCAGACCTCGACCTTCGGGCAACTCGAACCGGGAGTTCATCGCGGCTTCGGCTACGCACGCACGGAACATCCTACCCGGCGCGCTCTGGAAGAATGCCTGGCCTCGCTCGAGGGCGCGCGATACGGGCTCGCGTTTGCCAGCGGCATGGCCGCAATTCACAACGTCCTCTCGCTGCTGCGTCACGGCGATCACGTCGTCTCGACGCAGGACCTGTATGGCGGGGCATGGCGAATCTTCACGAAATACTTCTCCAAGTTCGGCGTCGACTTCACCTTCGTCGACAGCAGCGACGTCGTTGCGGTCGAGCGGGCCATTCGTCCCGAGACGAGGCTGCTCTGGCTGGAAACGCCGTCCAATCCGCTGCTGAAGACGACCGACATCGCCGCGTGCAGTGCCATCGCGCGCCGGGCGGGGATCCGAACCGTCGTCGACAATACGTTCGCAACCCCGGTGCTGCAACAGCCGATCGCCCTCGGCGCAGACATCGTCGTCCACTCGACCACCAAGTACATCAACGGGCACAGCGACACGCTCGGCGGTGCTGTCATCACAGACGATGAGTCGGTCTTCACCGAGCTGAAGTTTTTCCAGAACGCCATCGGCGCCGTTCCCGGACCACAGGATTGCTTCCTGATCCTGCGCGGCATCAAGACGCTTCCGCTGCGCATGGCCAGGCATTGCGAGAACGCAAGGGGAGTGGTCGACTATCTCCGGTCGCACGACCGGGTCGCGCGCGTCCACTATCCGGAGTTCGGCGCCATCGTCTCGTTTGAGCTGGATGCCGAGGTCGACGACACCATCTCGTTCACCAAGCGCCTTCGCCTGTGGACGCTGGCGGAGAGTCTCGGCAGCGTGAAGAGCCTCTTCTGTCATCCGCCGACGATGACGCACGCTTCGGTCGAGCCAGAGGTCCGCCGTCGCGTCGGGATCGCGGATGGATTGATCCGTCTGTCAGTTGGGCTGGAAGACGTTCGCGATCTGATCGACGATCTCGACCATGCGCTGGCGGATGTGGCGACGCCGAGGAGGGTGGCATGCGCCGGATAAACATCGGGCTCCTCGGGTGCGGCACCGTCGGCCGTGGCTTCGTCGACCTTCTGGCTCGTGAGCGTGAACGTATCCGAGGCCGCGACGGTGTCGACATCGCCGTCCGGCGCATTCTGATTCGCGACCTTGGGAAGCCCCGTCCGGGGATCAATCCTGCATTGCTGAGCACCTCGGCGATCGACATTCTGGACGACGGCTGCGACATCATCGTCGAGCTGGTCGGCGGTGTTCACTCCGCCGGCGCCTATGTTCGTCGAGCGCTTGCGAACAGCCGACACGTTGTGACGGCCAACAAGGCGCTGTTGTCCGATGCCGGAAGAGAGCTATTCGCAACGGCAGCGCGCAATCGCGTGCGAATCGGGTTCGAGGCCAGCGTCTGCGGCGGGATTCCGATCGTCCGGGCGTTGCGGCACGGCCTGGCCGGCGATCGAATCGAATCGATCAGCGGAATCCTCAACGGAACGTGTAACTACATCCTGACGCGGATGGAGCAGGACGAGCTTGAATTCAGCGAGGCGCTACGGTTGGCCCAGGAGCGAGGATTCGCCGAGGCCGACCCGTCGCTCGATATCGATGGCGGTGACGCTGCGCAGAAGCTGCGCATCCTCGGCGAATTGGCCTTCGGGCCGCAGACCGTACGGATGCGCGTCCACGGGATCGGCGATGTCACGAGGGCGGAGATCGAGCAGGCCCGGGCCAGGCGGTGTGTCGTAAGGCATGTAGCCACGGCGCGCCGCATTGCCGGCGGGATCGAGATGCGGGTCGAACGACGCGAACTGCCGGAGTCGCATCCCTTGGCCGCGGTACGCGACGAGAACAACGCCGTGGTCATTCGGGGGCGAGCGGTGGGAGAGATGATGTTTCAGGGAAAGGGAGCGGGTTCGCTTCCGACAGCAGCAGCCGTACTGTCTGATGTGATCGAGATCGCCAGCGGTCCGGAGCGCACGCGTCATTTAACATAATCGCTCTTAGTAGACGCTGTGGAAACCCTGAACGCGCGCAACCTCATAGCGACCAGTCTCGCCACCATCAAGGCGATAAAGCAATTTTGGCAACAGCGAAGGACAAATTGCTTCTGCGAGAGGCGAAATGCCCTGGCGAACGACACCTTTGCGCTCCAGTGGAAGCGAAATCTGCTCTCCGGGAGGGCGATTTCGCTCAAAAACAGTCGGTTTGCACGACACCAGGAGCAAATTCTCCTCCTTCGTAGGTCCATGGCCCTCTTCGAGAGCAGATTTTGCTTCTGCAGGAGCAAATTCTCCTCCTTCGTAGGTCCATGGCCCTCTTCGACAACAGATTTTGCTTCTGAGGGAGGACGAACCTGCCAACTCACGGCAGTTTTGCCCGCATCAGACACTCTTCGTGGTCGGGACAAGCATCAGCGACGATTAGAGCTGCTTGCCCCGCAGTTCTAGTTGACGCCGGACACACGTTTCTCCAGGCACGGAGCAAGCATCTGTCCCCTCGGGCTGTGCCGAACCGCCGCGCCAAACTAGGACCGGTATCTTTAGTGCGAGGCCGAGGGAATATCTCCCGACGTCACTTCCTTAAGGCAGAAAGGTCCGAGTTCCCGAGAGGAGTCACCAGGGATGCGTCATGCACTTTGTGTCATGTCATTCGCCGCAGCTTGCTTTGTCGCGTCCACCTTGCGCGCCCAGTCACCGCCGGTCCATCTCCAAACCGTGACGGTCGATTGCTGGACAAACACGCCCCCGAAGTTCTGTAACAACGCCGCGCTTGATCCGTCAGAATGGGATTTCTCCACGATCAATCTGAACACCCCCTGGTCGACGACCTGCACCTACACCGATCCCCTGCCGCAGGCCTCAGCAGTCCTTGCGATCCAGGCCATACCGTGGGCGCAATATTGCGGAGACGACTTCACGACACACGCGTCCTACGCCACACGACTCGACGGCGAAAACGGCGACATCCCAGCGGTGGCTTCCGACGACGGTTTTCACTGCGCCTGCGACGACATCGTCGGTTCGTTCGTCAACTACACCGGCAAGAACTACCATCCCGGTGACGCAAACACTCTCGATCTGTTCGGTGACGGTAACGCAGCCTACAGCATGCGGCTGTATCGAGTGGACCTCTCCATTTTATACACCGATGCTGCGCCTAAGTACTCTGTTCAAGTGGGATTTGAAACGCCCGGCACAGCGCCGGCGCTCTTTACCAAGGTGACAACCAGCGCACCACTCACCCTGCAGGTTCCGCTCGGAGCGGTGTTCACGGTGGGCCTGCAAAAGACGACTGCTCTCACTCTGATTCCGACCCCGCTCAACGCGATCTTCGGTGCCGGTGTCAGCACCGTGCAACCTGCCGTTCCGTTGATGCCTACCGCGACCGTCATGCCCGTTGTGCAAACGCTCTTCGCAGACCACTCTCTGGTCCAGGTCGACAACGACGACGTGTCGGCGACCAAGCGCTTCATCGCCGTGCACTTCGGAACAACGCCGATCACGATGACACCGGTCACATCGGCAGACGATCCGCAAAGGCAGATCAACGTCGAGGTCATCCTCCCAACCGACCTGGGAACGAGCGAGCACAGCTTCAGCGACGGAAGCAATGATCTTGACCTCGACGATTACGTCAGCAATGTCGCTCATAACACAGGGATCCCGCCGCAATACCTCAAGGGGCAAGTGCATCAGGAGGAGTATCTCGGGCGTTACCTTGTCGCTGACAATTGGCGTTACGAACCGGTTGGCTCCGACTTGGAAGACGTCTCTGGCGGCGCGCGACGAGCATATACCGATGCGGACTTCAGCCCCTTTCGGCTCGATGATGCGATCGGAGTCACGTTACATCCCGGCGTCCAGGATGAGCTCGATCCCCGTAACGTCTTCTTTCTTCGACGAGTAGATCCTGCAACGGGATCAGTTGTCGACAGACGGATCAGTGATGCTGACAGAGGAGTCACGGCTCGGGAAATCTGGGACGATAACGACAGCGTTACTGGCAATGGCCACATCCGCATGAATTTCTCCCTGTTTGCCTCACAAGCCGTTCTCGCTTCCATCAATGCTCCTAACAGCACTGTGTTGGACTTCGTGGCCCAAACCCCAACCGCATCAAGTTCCGGTCTGATGCAAGTGATGTGGGACGAGGCCGTTGACGACGATCTCTGGAGCGGCGTCACCATCCCTGGGAGTACGAACCCGGTTCACGAGCCGAAGTATGTATTTGACCGGCGCGACTACATCAATATCGGCGGCGGATCGCTGCAAATTGGCGCGAATAAGGATGTGCAGGATTGGCGCGGCGGTACTGTTACAAAGTTCCCGAGCCTTGATGCATTCGAAGCGGCGATAAACCTGATGATGCGGTATTACAATTTCAAATGGCATGAGGGCCCAGTGCACTATGGCGATAGGGTAGTGACGTACAGCCGAAGCGCAGGGCCAGCCGTACCGGCAGTACCTTTCCCTTAAAGGAGGGACGACTATGAAGCGTTGGATCGCTTTCCATGCACTCCTGATTATGGCTGCTAGTTCAGCGTTGGCCGCGAGCGCCGAGAGCGTCGTGAGTCGTTTCTTTCCGCCGGCCCTTACGGTCGACAACCTCAACAAACCCGTTCCAATTAAGAGTCGGCATTACACGTTTGTTCTTGGCGACTTGAATCACGATGGCACGCAACTCATCTGCGCGGTTTACTGGAACGAACGAGATGGCGCGGTCAGTGTACTCTCACCTGTCGGTGACGGTAGTCTCATTGCAACCGTCAGCCCCGCAGATATGCCTGGTCGGAGCGGCAAAGTGCAACTTCTTGATTTTGACAACGACGGGCGACCAGAGATCGTGGTTACGATGGATCAATTGCGAGGACCGTCCGCAGCGTGGATCTACAAATGGACAGGGGCAGCACTACAACTGATGGGACCGACTGACCCCGAAGGCAGGGACGCTTACAGCAGTGACCTCGCAGATCCGACATTTCTCGACGTGGATGGGAGCGGTTCGATATCTGTCATCGATCACTCATGGGGCCGCGGACCTTGCGTGCAACCCTGCGATGAGGAGCAGGTCTTCGTACAGTACCGCCTGTTTCAGCTGGTCAACGGCAATTTCAAGCCCTCGGGTGACATTGATTGCTTCAAACAGTATCTCCGCGGTACCGGAGCACCTCAAGCTCAGACCGACTCGTTCTCTGCGACCGATCCCGCGGCGCCTAGACAGCTGGTTGTGGTCAACGGTGAACGTGATGGCAGTGCGCGCGCCTCAAGCGCGCGGGTCGTCCTGAATGGTCAATCCGTCGTCGGATCCAGTAGTTTCAATCAGAAGGTAGGAGTCATACGTCTACCCGTCGCCCTGGCAGCTAATAATACATTGACCGTCACCATCGACGGCAAGCCGGGCGCGACAGTAACGGTGCTGCTGTTACCAAGCAAGTAGCGCAAAAGACTTCAAAACGCAACATCCGTAGGATGAGTATGATGCATGGCGCATCGATGCTATTGGCCGTGGTGCTGACGACGCCGGTCGCGGGCTCAGCGCCAGCCGCGACTGTTCAGAATGTCGTCGCCCGGTTTTTCCCAGCGGCACTCACGCTCGATAGCCAAAACAATAGCGTGCCCGGTGAGGATCGTCATTCTGCCTTCGTCGTTGGCGATCTGAACCATGATGGTTCACAATACATCTGTGCTGTCTACTGGAATAACGACTCAGGCGCCATCAGCGTGCTTTCTCCAGCAGGAGATGGCTCAGTGGTCGCGAGTATTCTGCCTAGATACATGGGCGGCGTTGAAGGCGAGGTGGAACTCCTCGACTTGGATCATGACGGACGACCGGAGATTGTGGTTACGATCAGTCGATCGCGTGGTTTGCCAGGGACGTGGATTTTCAAATGGACTGGAACGGCTCTGCGCTTGATAGGGCCTATACATCGCGGGGGCGATGCATACGATAGCGACTTAGCTGATGCAACGTTTCTCGACGTTGATGGAGACGGAACTGTCGCTCTCGTCGATCACCACGTGGGTGGCCGGATCTGTGATGATTGTGATGACTATGAACAGTTCAGCCTGTTCCGGATGCAAAACGGCGATTTGAAGCTCTCGGGCCGGCTCGACAGCTTCCTACAATTCACGCGCGGTACCGGAGCGCCCACGGCTCGAACGGCGACATTCACTGTAGCGGTCAACCCATCGGCGGCACGACAGTTGATTGTGGTTAATGGAGAACGCGATGGCAGTGCGCGCGTCTCCAGCGCGCAAATCGTCCTGAATGGCCAACCGGTCGTGGGCCCCAGTAACTTCAATCAGAAAGTGGGGGTGATCCATTTGCCCGTTGCCTTGTCCGAGAACAATACATTGACTGTAACCCTCGATGGCAAGCCCGGTGGGACGGTCACGTTGCTGCTGCTTCCAACGCCCTAGCCGGGAGCTGGGATCGATAAGGTCACCTGACGGCGTGAGACGGTCTCGTCATCGAGCGATTTCGGCCAGACGCGCGGCAGTTGGCTGGCGCCGGTAGTGCTCCCAAATGTGGCTCGGTCGCAAGCGTCGCGGTCCGGAGCCGAGATCCTCACGCTCCGAGATGGGCAGCACGGCAGAGGGCGGCACCGTTAGGTCCGGGAGTCCCCCGCGGGCCTACGACGATACAATCCTCGGCGCAGATGAAGATCCTGACGCGATACATCTTCAAGGAGATGCTCGGGCCGACCGCGCTCGGCTTTGCCTTCTACACCTTCATCATCCTGATGAAGAACCTCTTCGACTTCGCCGGGATGATCATCAAACGCTCGCTGCCGGCGTCGACCGTGGGCAGGCTGCTGTTCCTCTCGCTGCCGCACATCATCGTCCTCACGGTGCCGATGTCGCTGCTGTTCGGCATTCTCATTGCCGTCGGGCGGCTGTCGTCCGATTCCGAGATCATCGCCATGCGCGCCCTGGGCATCTCCACGCGCACGATCTACCGGCCGGTCTTCCTCTTCAGCTTTCTGGTCTTCCTCATCAACCTTTACCTGATGAATTTCGTGCTGCCGCGCGGCAACGCCGAGTTCTCGGCACTCCGATCCGAGATTTTCACCTCACAGATCGAGAAGGAGCTCAAGCCGCGGGTTTTCTACGATGAATACGAGAACCTGACGATCTTCGTGAACGACATCGATTCGAAGACGCTGCAGTGGAAAGGCGTCTTCGTCGCAGACAGCCGGACCGCGGACGAAACGCGCACCGCCACCAACAGTGCGCCGGTCACGATCGCGCAGCAGATTCAGGACGCGCACCGGGAGGCCGCCCAGCAGCCGTCGATCCTGCCTCAGCGCTCCAGCAACAAGATCATCGTCGCCGAAAGCGGAAACCTTTCGATTCTGAAGCCCAGCAATCAGGTCTGGATGAATCTGAAGACCGCGCAAACACACCTGTGGGATCCGAAGAAACCCGACCGATACGACCTGAACAACAACGTCGTGCAGCGGATGCGGCTACCCGACAAATACTCAGATTCCGGCGGCGGGTACCAGCGTTCACTGCGCGAGATGAGCTTCCGCGAGCTGATGGAACAGGCTCGCTGGTCGCAGTACTCACACGATCCCGACGCACGTGAGACCTATTGGGCGGCCAAAGTCGAGATGAACAAGATGTTCGCGATTCCGTTCGCGTGCATCGTCTTTGGCATCCTCGGCCTGCCGCTCGGCATCACCAACCGGCGCGGAGGGAAAAGCTCAGGCTTCTCTTTGAGTATCGCGATCATCCTTATCTACTACGTGATGATCAACAACGGCGAGCACCTCGCCGATACGGGCAAGATCGGTCCGGCCGTGGCCATGTGGACGCCGAACCTCGTTCTCCTCGCGATCGGCATCTACCTGCTCATCCGGGCTAACCGGGATACTGGCGCGCGACGTTCCGACGTCGGCATTATCCGGCGTCTCGTTCAGGCGATCAAATCGCGGAAGAGAACGGGCGCGGCCGTTGCGGACGAGGAGCCGGCCATCCTCAGCCGTTTCGATATCACCTTTCCGAACACGCTGGACCGCTACATCCTGCGTGAGTTCCTCAAGATTCTCACGCTCGTGCTCGTCTCCACCGCGGCGCTCTTCATCATCGTCGACTACACGGACCTGAGCGGAGACATTCGCACGAATCACATCGCCTTCCACACGGTGGCCACTTACTACCGCTTCCTCATTTTCCAGATCCTGAACTATACGTTGCCGATCTCGGTGCTCGTGTCGACGCTGGTCACCTTCGGCATCTTCTCGAAGAACAACGAGGTCACGGCCTTCAAGTCCGGCGGCATGTCGCTCTACCGAGCCGCCCTGCCGATCGTCGGGATCGCCATGGTGATCAGCATCCTGGCGTACCTCCAGCTCGATTATGTGCTGCCCTACTCGAACCAGCGTGTGGAAGAGGAACGGAACAGGATCAAAGCGAAACGAAACGTGCACGCGATCGCCACACCGCACCAGCAGAGACTGTGGTTCCTTGGCAAAGGCCGCTACATCATCAACTTTCTCGCGTACGACCGCGAAGAGAAAGAGCTGTCACAGGTACAGGTATTCGAGCTTCATCCGACAAAGTTCCGTTTGACGCGGCGTGTGTACGCCGACCACGCACGGTGGGATGGCATCGGCTGGGTGTTTTCGAACGGATGGATTCGCTCATTCGGGGACGACGGCAGCTCGACCGATACGCCGATCACGCGCCCGATCCGTCTTTTCTACAGCGAACGGCCCGAAGACTTTGCAACCGAGGCAAGGGCGCCGGAACAGATGACCTTCGCCCAGTTGCGGCGGTATATCGAAACGATCCGCAACTCCGGCTATGCCGCGGAAGAGCTGACGGTGAAGCTCTACACGAAGACGTCGTGGCCCTTCATCAGCCTGGTCATGGCACTCATCGCGCTCCCGTTCGCGTTCCGCATCGGCAAGCGCGGGGCGCTCTACGGCGTCGGTATCGGCCTGATCCTGGGCATCTTCTACTGGATGGTCTTCGCTGTCTTCACGAAGTTCGGAGAGGTGGGCAACCTGCCGGCTGTTCTGTCCGCCTGGAGCGCGAACATTCTCTTCGCCATCGCGGCGATCTACATGTTCTTGAATGTCGAGACGTGAGGAGCAGTAGGTTAGTAGATTAGTGGGTTAGTAGATTAGTGCGTCAGTGGACCGAATCAGTCAACTCCGCTTCCAATCTAATCCACTGATCGACTAATCTACTAATCGCTAGAACCACTCGCTCCGGCGCCGCGTGCTCGCTTCGAGACGGGGTGTGGCGACGACGTTGGTCAGCACAAACGCGGCCGTCTGCAACAAGCCGTCGGCCGCGCCGACCGAAATCGTGTTCCGGCCACGGTCGAGGACTAGCTGCACGTTGCAGACGGAGGCGGGACAGTCCGCATGCCGCACGTCCGACAGCTCCCCTCGCGAATTCTCTACGGCGATCGCCAGACGCATCGGCGGAAGCGACTCAGGCAGCTTGACCGTCAGAGCGACCGTACAGGTTCGGCCATCGCAGGAGACGTCGCCGGCGCGTACCTCGAAATCGAAGTCGCTGGGCGCCTGCAGCGCGAGCAGCGAAGCCAGCACGCGCGAGTCGAAGTCGGAGACCGTGCGCCGACCGTGCGGAGCGTGGACGCGAAGGTTGCCGATCAGCGGGCGATGATCTGATGGGGCATCGTTGGGAGCGGGGGCGACTGAGGCAGCCGGGGTGTGATCGGCGCGCATCGGCGCCGCCAAGGTACTGACCAGGATCATTGCCGGAACGAGTGCTCCGAGTCGCATCCTACGTCCTCCGCTGTGGCGAACAGTGGATAGAGTAAGCCCAGATCGCGCGTTTGTCGAGTTCTCACGGGGAATCGAAGGTGAGATGGCGAATTCACCTTCTCCGACACCCGACTCCCGACAACCGACACCCACCATCAAATCGCGTTCACGATCTCTTCGCTCAGCCCCGTCCATCGGCGAAGGTATGCACGGCGGTCGGTGTTGTATTTGTCGACGAGTTGCTGGTACTCATCGCTCCTCCCCTGCCGCTCGTACATTTTTTTCGGCTGCAGGTAGTCGGCGTCGTCGATGCCCGGCACTTCCGTCGCCACGAGATAACCGAAGTCCGGATCCTTCTCCCACTTGATGGTTCCCTCGGCGATGGCTTTCACGACCGCTGACGAATGCTGGATCTTCACCTTCTTCGAGCGCTCGTCCTTCTCGTCCCCTCCGATGCGTCCGGTGTTCATCAGATAGACGTCCATGGGACTGGCCTTCATCAACTCCAGCATGCGGTTGCCTTGAAAGGCGTGCAGGAGTGGGAAGAACGGATTCGTTCCCGGCACTCGCAGCGACTTGCCGGCTTCGGCCGCGCCGCCGGCGCTCGTTCCCTTCGTCTCACCGAGCATGAAGTACGCGGCGGCGAGCGGTCCTTCCAGCTTCGCCACCGCCGGGATGATGTTTTCGTTGCGGTTGAGGATGAGCAGGAAGTCGACGTTGCTGACCTCGCGTGCATCGAAAGCGCCGGCCACATCGTCCATCCGGATCACCGCCCGCCCGTTCGGCGTGTAGGAGGTATCGAAGTAGTCGATCTTGCCGCCATCGTCCTGCGACACGTTCTCGAGGTACGCGTACGGCGAGGCGCAGGCGTGGTAGATCGTCGGCTCGTCCTTCGGATTGAGGCCGAACGTCTTGGCGAAGCAACCGTTCTCGGTCGCGAACACCTTGCCGCCCGGCATCAGCGCGCAGAAGTCGTCCTGGACAGGCTGCGAGTTGTTCTGTTTCGTGAAGGTCGTCGTGGTCTTGCCGGTACCGGAAAGGCCCACTATGAGACCAACACGTAGCCCCACCTTGTTCGGGCCGTCTACCGGGATGACTTTACAGCCCGCGTGCAGGGCCAGGCCTCCCCGCTCGTAGACGATCTTGTTCCACATCCGAAGGCCGCCTTTTTTCGACTCTCCGAAGTAGTCGGAGTTGAAGACGCGCGTGATGAACGCTTCGAGATCCACCGCGATCAGCCGTTCATCCGGATACCCCTCGGCTTTCAGGTTCGGCGTGTAAATGACGGTCACGGTCGGCTCAAAGCCTTCGAGATCCGCCGGCGTGGCCGGATAGTAGAGATGCTGCTGCATTCCGGCGATGTTCGCGTTGGCCTTCTCGATGATGAGGCGCGCCGGGACGCGAAACTGCGGATCGTTGCCGATGAATCCGTCGACGACGAGCATGTCCCGCGTCCTGATGTAATCGTTCTGCAGCCTGGCCATGCGGTCGTACTCGGCGCGGCTGATCGTCTGATCGGAGTGATGCTCCGGCGTGTCGGTGGCGACGAAGGTCGAGCCCTTCGAGCGCGAGACCACCTTCGTGGCCACGTTGACGTTGCCAAACTCCGTTTTCCGGCAGTTCTTCATCTCCTCCGTGAACTGGCGGAGTTGCTCGGGCGACGGGTTCCAGACCACCGACTTCGGCTCGACGGGAAGCGTCAGGATTTCGGTCATGAGTTCATCCTCTCGGCGGTTCAGACTGTGGGTTGGATTCACGCAAGGATTGCGACTGAACGGCTGCAGGCGCCCTGCCCACGAAGGTGCGCGATTTTACATGAAACCGTAGAATGCGCGGCTGATGCGGATCGCGATCATCGGTGCCGGCGGTGTGGGCGGCTATTTCGGCGGCAAGCTCGCTCATGGCGGCTCTGACGTCGTCTTCATCGTACGAGGAGCGACGCTCGATGCCCTGCGCACGAGCGGGCTCCGGGTCGACAGTATCAAGGGCGATTTCGCCGTCGAACGGCCAAACGCCACGGACGACCCGGCTATCGTTGGCAAAGTCGACGCCGTCTTTATCACCGTCAAGACATGGCAGATCGCCTCGGCCGCGGAATCCATCAAACCGATGATCGGCGACGACACGATGGTTATTCCGCTCGAGAACGGGATCGACGCTCCCGACCAGCTCGCGGCGGTCCTTGGACACGACCATGTTCTTGGTGGCCTGTGCGGCATCGTCAGCTTCATCGCCCGGCCTGGCCACATCCGCCACATCGGCGCCGAGCCATTCGTGATGTTCGGCGAGCTCGACAACCGCCGAACGACGCGCGTGGAGCGACTTCGCGACGAGTGCCTCCGTGCCGGCGTGCAGGCAGACATACCGTCCGACATTCACCACGCGTTGTGGTCGAAGTTCGTCTTCATCGCGCCGATGAGCGGTATCGGCGCGGCGACGCGAGTCCCGATCGGAGTCTGGCGGTCGATGCCGGAAACGCGTGAGCTGGCGAAGCGCGCCATCCGTGAGATCGCCGATCTCGCACGCGCCCGCGGAGTCGACCTCGGCGACGAGGCCGTCGAGCGAACGCTGGGGCGCTTCGACGGCCTTACTCCGGATGCGACGTCTTCGCTCCAGCGAGACATCATCGATGGCAAGCCTTCCGAGCTGGATGCACAACTGGGCGCCGTCGTGAGGCTCGGCCAAGCCGCCGGAGTGCCTACACCCGTGTGCGAAACGCTGCTGGCACTTCTCCTGCCGCAGGAACTGAACGCCCGGAAACATTGAGAAGCCGCCCCGCTGTCGCATACCATCACCGCGGATGTCCAAGCCTCGAAAAACTGCCGTCATTCGCGACGCAAAGATCCATCCGGCCATCGCCGAGGCAAGGCGGGTGCTGGAAGTCGAATCGGCGGCCATCCTCGGCATCATCGACCACCTCGACAACACATTCGTCGACGTCGTCGAGCTGATCAACGCCTCGGCCGGCCGCATCGTGACGATGGGACTCGGCAAGTCCGGCATCATCAGCAAGAAGGTCAGCGCCACGCTCGCGTCCACCGGCACGCCGTCCTTCTTTCTCCATCCCGCCGAAGCGATTCACGGGGACCTCGGCATGATCGTCCGAGGCGACATCGTCCTGGCCATCTCCAACTCCGGCGAGACCGAAGAGCTGCTGCGGCTCCTTCCCAGCATCAAGCGCATCGGAGCAGAGATCGTGGCCATCACTGGCAACCCGCAGTCGTCGCTGGCAAAAGGGGCCGACTATCACCTCTCCGCGGCCATCTCGAAGGAGGCCTGCCCGCTCGGGCTGGCGCCGACCGCTTCCACGACTGCAACACTGGCTCTCGGCGACGCGCTGGCAATGGCCCTGCTCGTGCGCAAGGGCTTCAAAGAGGAAGACTTCGCGTTTCTGCATCCTGGCGGAAAGCTCGGGAAGCGCTTCCTTCGCGTGTGCGACCTCATGCACTCCGGCGCGCAGACACCAATCGTTCGGCTGGCCACGCCGATGCACGACGTGATCTACGAGATGTCGGCCAAAGGCTTCGGCATTACCGCCGTCGTCGATGACGAAGGCACCCTGGAAGGAGCCATCTCCGACGGCGATCTACGGCGCCTGTTGCAGCGGGACACGGAAATCCTCAAGAAAACCGCGGCGGACTGCATGAAGCCCGATCCTGTCACGATCGACGGCAACGAGCTTGCCTCCGCCGCACTCGAGAGGATGGAGGAGCGCAAGATCACCTCGATCTTTATCGCCGACGCTTCGGGTCGCGTCGAAGGTATCATTCACCTCCACGACCTCTGGGGGCTGGAACTCTTCTGATGGATTCGACGACTACAGTCGTACTGCGCTATCGCGACGGACGGACGGAGCGGGCCACGCTCATCGAGACCGACATCGACCGGCAGATCGTCCGCGTAACGCGCGACGACGGCGCCAGCGATGATGTTCCGTTCTCTACGCTGAAAGGGCTCTTCTTCCCGCACCACGATCATGACGAGGAGGCCGAGTCGCCGGCAGGCAGCACGATTGCAGTGGAGTTTGCCGACGGCGAGGTCATCCGCGGTGTGGCGCACTACAATCCCGAGCGCAACGGCTTCTTCCTTTACCCGCTCGATCGGAGCAAGAACGACCGCATCTTTGTTGTCAATTCTGCGATCGTTTCGATCGAAGTCGAAAAACTGTAAAGCGTTTCATGCGCTACAGAGTTGTTCGGTCTGGCACCTGGAACTCAGCAACCGAGGAACTCAGTAACCTCCCCACATGAAAATTACGACACTCCTTCTCGCACTGACTATCGCCGCCACCACCGCGTCGGCGGCCGAGCTCGATCGTGCTGCCGCCGCGCTCGCCGGCACCGAGGCGCAATTCACGCAGCGTTTCACGCCAAAAGGGTTCAAGAACAGCCAGGTCGACAGCGGCAGCGTCGTTTTCGGAACGCTGCCGATGATGCGTTGGAGTTACACGCGGCCTGAGGAGAAGCTCTTCGTCTTCGACGGCGGCCGGTCGTGGTTCTACATCCCCGCGGAAAAGCAGGTGACGGTGATGACGATCGATGAGCGTCGCCGCGCGGAGCTGCCGTTCCTCATCATCGGCGATCCGGCCGCTCGCGAGCGCAACTTCGTCGTCCGCGAGACCACAAAGGGCGGAAGCGTGATCGCAACGCTCCAGCCGCGGGATGCCTCGGCGCTGATCCGAAGCGTCACGATCACCATCACCGCGGCGACCCATGCCATCCAGCGCGTGACCTATTCCGATCGCGACGGCAACGAGACCACCTTCGAGTTTTCCGGTTTCACGGGCCGAACGGTTTCACCCGATTTCTTCCGCTTCACGCCGCCCGCCGGTGTGGAGGTGGTACAACAATAGGGGGTGGGTTGTGGGGAGTGGGGGGTGGGAGAAAGGCATACGAGCGTTCGAGATGCGCTCGACGAGATTCGCTCGTGTCTTTTTCTCCCACCCCCCACTCCCCACAACCCACTCCCCACACGCAAGGAGGCGCCATGGCTCAGGATTTCTCCTTCGACATCGTGTCAAAAACAGAGATGCAGGAGGTGTCGAACGCCGTGCAGCAGGCCCAGAAGGAGCTGGCGCAGCGCTTCGACTTCAAAGGGAGCAAGAGCTCGATCGAGCTCACGGCCGAGGAGATCGTCCTCGTCAGCGATGACGAGGGAAAACTGCGGAGCGTCAAGGACATCCTCGAGTCGAAGCTGGTCAAGCGCGGCGTGTCGCTCAAGGCGCTCGACTACGCCGTCCTCGAACAGGCCGCGGGCGGGACGGTACGGCAGAAGGCAAAGATCGTTCAGGGTATCGAGATCGAGAAAGCAAAGGCCATCGTAAAAGCGATCAAGGAGGCCAAGCTGAAGGTACAGGCCTCCATTCAGAGCGAACAGGTCCGCGTTACCGGCCGTGCCAAGGACGATCTTCAGAAGGCCATGGCCCTTGTCAAAGGCAAGGACTATGGGATCCCGCTGCAGTTCACGAACTACCGCGGTTGAGGCTTCCGGACCAATTCGATTATTCTGTGCGACGTGACGGCTCCCCTACCCAGCAGCGCGGCGGTCGAACAGCTCTCGCGTGTCGAGCGCCTTCTCGATCTGGTGGCGCCGAAGCTCCAACTCGTGGAAAGAGAGTTGGCGCGCAACTTCGAGTCGAAAATCAAGACCCTTCAGGACGTGGGCGATCACATCCTCGCCGGCGGCGGTAAGCGCCTGCGCCCCGCACTCCTGCTCCTCGTGGCGCAAATGCTGCGCTACGAGGGCCATCGCGACGTGAACTACGGCGCGGTCGTCGAGTTCATCCACAACGCCACGCTCGTACACGACGACATCATCGACGAGGCGGAGGTCCGCAGGGGACGGACGTCGATCAACTACCGCTGGGGCAACAACCTCACCGTTCTCGTCGGCGACTACATCTTCATGCACTCGATGTCGATGGCCCTGGCCGAGGGCGATCTTGATGTGCTGCGGCTCTTGTCAACCACCACGATCAAGATGATTGAGGGTGAGATCCTGGCACTCGAACAGAACGGTCGCGCCGACCTCTCCGTCGACGACTACTTCACCATCGTCGAGAGAAAGACCGCTCTCCTCTTCGGTGCCTGTTGCCGGATACCGGCCTTCCTCGTCGGCCGGCACGACGAGATCGGCCAGTCGCTGTTCGACTACGGCATGAACCTCGGCATCTGCTTTCAGCTCATCGACGACATCCTGGACTTTACGTCGAGCACGGAAGTCCTCGGCAAGCCCGCGCTGTCGGATCTGAAGGAAGGGAAGCTGACGCTGCCGCTCATTCTGGCCATGCCGCGCGCAACGCCCGCCGAGCGCGAGAAGATCGCGCTCATCGCCGCGGTCAAGTCGTTCGACGGGATCGATCCCGCCGAGATGCTGGCGCTGGTTCGCAAATACGAAACGCTCGACGAGACCCGCGCCATCGCCCGCGATTACGCAAATCGCGCCCGTGTGGCGCTGGAGCCGTTCGCGGACTCGCCGGCGAAAGAAGCGCTGGAACTGGCGCTCGACTTCGTCCTGGAACGCGATCGGTGAACAGTCGATACGGCTCATCCGGCTTGACCTTCAGCGTGCTTTGTACTACAAAGTACTCATGAACGCAATCAAACGCACACTCGCCGCCACCGAGCTGTTCCTCGTCTTCCCCGGTGCGCTCTTCATGAGCGCGCTCATCGTGCGGAGCCTTCAGCCCATGAGATATGAGCCTGCGCATACCGCCCAGCGTCTGGTGGACTGGTTCAGCGCCCGCCCATTCCTCGGCCTCGACGTCTTCCTCATTGCCCTGCCGTTCGCAGCGTTCGCCATCGGTTGCTACGCTCTGCTGCGTAGCTGGCGCGGCGACGGGAAACTTCGACAGGCAGCGCTGGATACGTTCGCCGCTGTGCGCGCACACCTGTCTACATTGTTCATCGCCGGAGCGACACTGGTGGCCGGAGGCATCCTGGCCATCGTGGCCGTACACATGATCACGGACTGAGCATCACGAGAGCATCTCCATGATCTCGGCCATGCCGGTGCGCGCGCGGAGTCGGATGGCCTCGTCCCCCTTGCCACTGCTGGTGCGGAGAACCTTGTTGTATTGCTCGATGGCGCGCGAATAGTCCTGCAGGCAGCGGTGATAGATCTCCCCTTTGCAGAGCTTGGCCTCGGCGTTGATCGGATCGAGCTCGAGGATCTTGTTCAGAAAGATCAGCGCGGCGTCGTACTTCAACTCTTCCAGAGCCATCCGGTAACGGAGGCGGTACAGCGCGATCAGCTCATTGTTCTTTGGCGCGATCCAGGCTCCGGGCAGGTAGTTGCGGATCGTATTCAGGAGCCGGTTGTTGTTGAAGGAATCCGACCGCTTGATCTCCAGTCGCTGTCGCATCACCCACACCCTCCCGTATCGGATTCACTCGAATTGTGTTCATGATAGGTTCTGCGGGAGCGATCGTCAAGACGTTGACTAGTGACCGGGAGTCGGGGGTCGGGAGTCGGAGAATGGCTCTTTTTCTCCGACTCCCGACTCCCGACCCCCGACTCCCGATTTCAGCTACCATCACCCGCGATGCGTACCGCCACCTACCCCGGATCGTTCGATCCGTTGACCAACGGGCATCTCGACATCATCCAGCGCGGTGCGCGGCTCTTCGACCGCTTCCTCGTGGCCGTGCTGGAGAACGAAGGGAAGGCTCCCCTCTTCAGCGTCGCCGAACGGATGGAGTTGATCGTCCGCTGCACCGCCGGCGTGCCCAACGTGGAGGTTCATTCGTTTTCCGGTCTTCTGGTCGACTTCATGCGCCGCGTCGATGCCAACGTCGTCGTGCGCGGCATACGCGCCGTGTCGGATTACGAATATGAGCTGCAGATGGCACTCATGAACCGCGAGCTCCATCCGCAGACCGAGACCATCTTCATGCTTCCCGCGGTCGAGTACACCTATGTCTCCTCGCGCCTGGTCAAAGAGGTCTTCCGCCTCGGCGGCGACGTAGCGCGGCTCGTGCCGCCAATCGTGCTCGAGTCGTTGAAGGCGAGACTGCCTGTGACCGTGGGCTAATTCGAGCGCGGATCCAGAGCGTCGCGGAACCGGTCGCCGATGATGTTGAAGGCGGCCACGGTTAGAAAGATGGCCACGCCCGGGAAGACGACAAGCCACCACGCGTATTCGATGTAGGTCTTCGCCGACGCCAGGATGCTGCCCCACGTCGCGGTCGGCAACGGAACTCCCAGCCCGAGGAATGACAGAGCCGACTCGGTGAGGATGGCGTAGGCCACGCCAAAGCTGGCCGAAACCAGAACCGGCGCCAGCGCGTTCGGCAGGAGGTGCCGGAAGATGATGCGGGAATCGCGTGCGCCGCTCGCGCGCGCCGCGTACGCAAACTCCATCTCCCGGATGCGCAGGAACTCGCCGCGCACATAGCGCGCCTCGCTCGTCCACGTCGTCAGGCCCAACGCGATCATGATCGTCCAGATCGACGGTCCGAAGAACGCCACGATCGCGAGCGAGAGGAACAACAGCGGGAAGCAGAGCACGACCTCGATGAGGCGCGACAGGAGCCAGTCCGCCGCACCGCCGTAGTAGCCGGCAATGGCTCCCAGGAACGATCCGACCACGAGCGCCATCGCCGTCGCCAGCAGACCGACGGTCAGCGACACGCGCGCGCCATGGATCATGCGCGCCAGCACGTCCCTCCCCAGCTCGTCGGTACCGAGTCGATGTTGCTGGTCCGGAGGGTGAAGCCGGTTGACGACGTTCACGTCGTCCGGCCCGAACCCGATCAGAGATGACTTCGACGAGCTGGCGATCAGCGGAGCCGAGAGGGCGATCAGCGACACGACGCCGACGTACAGGAGGGCCATGACGGCCAGCTTGCTCCGCCGGTAACGTCGCCAGGTAATCGCCCACATCCCGCCTGCAGGCTCGCTCATCGGGCCTCCAGCCGGATGCGCGGATCGGCCGCCGCATACAGGAGATCGGTGAAAAGGCTGGCAAACAGCGTGGCTACCGCCGTGGCGACGGAGAGCCCGAGCACCGTCGGATAGTCCCGCGCCAGGATGGCGTCGAAATAGAGCCGTCCGATGCCGTCCCATTGAAAGATCTGCTCGACGATCACGGTCCCCGAGATCAGATACGGAAGCGTGAGACCGAAAAGGGTTATGAGCGGGATCAGCGCGTTGCGGAAGGCGTGGTGCCACAACACGGCGCCGGACGTGGCTCCTTTCGCGCGCGCGGTCGTGATGTAGTCCTGCCGGATCACCTCGGTCAACGCCGATTTCGAAAAACGCGCGAAGACGGCCAGTTGCGCGTACGCCAGAGTCACGACCGGCAGGATGAGGTGTTTCGCCCGGTCAACCAATTTCATGGTCGCGCCGAGGTCGAGGTAGTCGTCCGACGTCATTCCGAAGAGCGGCAACACGTTCAGGCGAACCGAGAAGAGCTGCATCAGCAGCAGCGCCACCCAGAAACTCGGCAACGAGTAGAGCAGGAACGACGTGACCGCCGAGGCACGCTCGATCGGCTGTCCCGACCGCGCCGCGCTCCACAAGCCCAGCGGGACACCGATAAGCGCCGCCACCAGGAAGGCGATGACGTTGAGGATGAACGTGTTCGGCAACTTCTCCGCGATCCGTTCCGTGACCGGCTGGTGATCGATGAACGAATTGCCGAAGTCGAGCGTCATGATCCCGCGCAGCCACCAGCCGTACTGGCGGATGAGCGACTCGTCGAGGTGATGCGCGTGCCGGATCTCGTCGAGCACAGGGCGCGAGAGCGACTGCGCACCATGTGTGCCGATATAGAAGGAGATCGGGTCTCCCGGCACGCTATGAACGAGCACGAAGATCGCGATCGTGATCCCAAAGAACGTCAGAACGCCATACAGCAGGCGGCGAACGACGTAAGTGAGCATTCAGCGAGTTTATCCGAGGCGGGGGTCGGGAGTCGGGGGTCGGGGGTCGGAGACTGGATTCAATGAATGTGGAAGATAGCGGCCACTCCGACTCCCGACCCCCGACCCCCGCGCCGCTACCTCGCCTGCTGACTCTTCGGAATCCACCAATCGAGCTCGCCGGGATACCAGAGATAGAGGCCCCAGCCCTTGCTCTCCTTCACACCCTTCACCCGCTTGGCGATCGCCCATTTGACCGACACCTGCACGGTCCAGGTATACGGCTGGTCATCGGCGAGAATCGCGTGGAGCTGGCGATAGATGGCCACCCGTTTGGAGCGATCGAGCTCGCGGCGGCCCTGGTCCATGAGCGCGTCGGCGGTGGGGTTCTTGTAGAAGACGAAGTTCTGGCCGGCCGGCGGGAACTGGGAGGAATGGTAGAGCGCGCGCGGATCGGGATCGGGATCGAGATCCCAGGCAAAATACAAAGTCTGGAAGTTGCCGGCCAGGAGACGCGCGAAGAAGGCGCTCGGGTCGAGTGGCGTGATTTTCAGGTCGACGCCGATATTCTTGAGTCCGGCCTGGTAGAGCTGCGCGAATGCAATCGAAGTGGGGCTCCCTTGGCCGATGATCATCTCCAACGTGAATGGTTTCCCGTTCCTGTCGAGAATCCCATCGCCGTTCGTGTCCAGCCACCCGAGGGAATTGAGGATTCGTTTTGCACCGTCGGGATCGTAGCGAATCACCGGCACTTCCGGGTTGTACGACCATTGGTCGGGCGTGAACGGGCCGTTCATCGCCCGCGCCGTGCCGTGGTAGAGATTGTTGATCACCGACTGCAGATCGACGCACATTGCCAGGGCCCGGCGGACGCGTTTGTCGGCCAGGAGTGGGTCGCGGGTGCTCCAGCCGATGTAGTTGTAGCTGAGGGTGTAGAAACGGCGGAAATCGATCGTCTTCTGGAGCTCGGGGCGGCGGCTCTCCATCATCCACACATCGGAGCTGATGATGGTCTCGTCGATGTCGCCCCGTTTGGCGGCCTGCCAGGCCGTGTTGTCGTCGCTGATGACTTTGAAGAGGATGTTCTGGATGTGCGGCTTCACGCCCCAGAAATCGGCACGGCGCTCGAGGAGGATCTCTTTCCCGGGAACGCGCCGAACCAGCTTGTACGGCCCCGCACCGACGGCGCTCATCGTGAAGCCGGTCTTGAAGTCACCCTGCGAGTACACATGCTGCGGAATTGGACGCACCATCGTGAATGACACGAGCTGCGGCGCCAGGACATCCTTGAAGGCCACGACGACCGTGTGCTGGGCATCGTCCGCGGACGACTTGGACGGGTCGAACAGCTCGAACTGCCCCGCGAACTGCGCTGATTCCGACTTCGGGTCGACGATCTTGTTGATCGTGAACAGAACGTCGCTGGCCCGTACGGGCGTACCGTCCGAGAAGGTGGCCTTCGGGTTCAGGTGAAAGGTGTACACCTTCCCGTCGCCCGAGATCTCGTACTTGTCGGTCAGCGAGCCGGCCGTGGTCGGCAGCAGGTTCGCGTCGAGCTGCAGCAGCGGTGTGAAGAGGTAGGCAACCACCCAGTGCTCATACCGGCTGTTGATGAGAACGGGATTGAGCGTCCCGACATCGCCCTGCAGCCCCCGCATGAGAGTCCCGCCGTCCTGGGGAATGTTCTCATCCTCGACCACCGCCTGTGGCCGCACCGCGCTCTCTTTCGAGCAAGCGCCGAGGAGTAGCAGGCAGAGAGCGAAAGCGACACGGATGCGGTTCATCGAAGTGATTATAGGCCGCACGGCCAAAACGCCCGGCACGGCCGGAGCGCAGTCGGCTCGACGGCTGGACCGCCAGCGGCTCGCTGGCGGCCCTGGCGGCGTCCCGCCGCCGGGTTACCAGCGAATGTTGGGAGTGTTTGCCGGGTCGGCAGCGCTCCTTTACGGCAGCGTGATCGACTCCGTGGCCACGTTGTAGAACGCGTCGACGGCGCGGACGATGACGAACTTGCCGGCCAGCGCGCCGCGCTTCAGGCGGTAGGTCTCGCTCGGCGAGTCGCTGATGCCGTCGACCGGCGTGATCCGGATCCACTTCTGCGCGTCGGCCGAGTATTCGACTTTGCCGATGGTGGAGAGCTTGTCGGTGACGTGGATGACCACATCGTCTCCCTCCGGTGTGAACGTGATCGCAGGCGGCGTGTTGTCGATCGTGAAGTCGATCCCCTCTTTGACGTCGCTCAGCGGCGTGTCGGGGTTGTCCTGGCTGTCCGTCGCGGAGAGCCGCAACTCGTAGTTGCCGTCGGGAAGCTGCGACGTGTCGAAGTTCATCGAGTTCTCGTCGACGTCCTCCCGCAGGCGGAGCCATTTCTCGGTTCCCTTGCGGCGGAATGAGAGCGTGAAGCGCAGCGAATCGCCGTTGTCGTCGTGGGCGCGCCAGCTCACCGTGCGGAATCCTTTGCGATAGACCCTCTTGCCCTGCTCATTCCGGTCGCGCGGCGTGTCGAGGCTGGTAAAGATGCCGTACTCGTCGGGGTTCGTGGCCTCGACGATCTGCGGGGACTGCGGATAGTTGCCGGTGATGTAGACGACGGCCGGATCCTGGACGACGACGTTGTCGATGACGGGGGCCACGTTGCGGTTGATGAAGGCCACCGTCACGGAGTCGACGGAGATATTCGCGGCCGGCTTGGGCATCGTCAGCTTCCACTGCACGTACCGTCCCGGCGGCGCGTCGATGGCTCCGTCGGTCGCCGTCGATGCGGCGCTCCATGGGCTCCAGGTGGCGTCCGGTGTGCGCGTGTTGCCGGAATGGAAGGAGATGGCCAGATGGCCCTCGCCGGTGTTCTCACCCTCGATGCGGTAGTTGCCGAAGCGTGAGAAACGCTCCACATCCTTCGCGGCGGAACGAAACTCCGCCTTGGCTGACGGGCCGGGATCCATGCGATAGACCGCGCCGCTGTTCGTCGTGGTGACCAGCGTCTCGCCGCCCGCCGTGGAGATGGAGACGACCTGCTTCTCGGACACAGTGCCCACCAGGGCCACCTCGCTCCCCCGCAGCTCGTAGATGCGGCCCTGTGGCCCGGTGGCCAGGAGGATCGTCCCGTTCGGACCGCCGGTGATTCCATAGGTCATCTCATGCTCGAATTTGCGGACGACTTCGACGAAGCCGTCCGGGTTGATCCTGTAGATCTCGCCGCTGCCGCCCTGATTGCTCGGCGCCGATCCGCTGCCGCCGTCGTCGAAAGAAACGCTGACTTCGACGTTGCCCGTGGACTCTTCTTTCTTCGCTTCGCTGGCCGTGGCGCTGGCGGAAGCGGCCGCTGTACCCGGCTGCGCGCCCGGCTTTGCCGGCGTCGTCTTCGCCGGTGGCGCGGACGGGAGGACGTTGCTCGCCGCCGATGCCCAGCCGATGCCGTCCGCGTCGACGTAGATCGACGAGATCTCCGGCAGCGGCGAGTCGTAGAGAGCGTGCGCGCCCCCGTCGGGACGGATCTCGTAGATGCGGCCCTTCGCCGACCCGCCGGCCAGGATCGTCCCGTCTTTCTTCACAGCCAGCGCGCGGATGTGCGTCTCCGGCGAATCGAAGAGAACCTTGCCCTCCCCTTTCGGCGTCACGCGGAACACCTTTCCGTCGACGCCGGTAGCCACGGCCAGATCGCCGTTCGGCAGAAACGCCAGGGCCCAGATGTAGGCCTGCTTCGGATCGTAGAAGACCGTCGACTTCCCGTCGTTCGGATCGATGCGGTAGACCTTGCCGTTCGGCGAGGTGCCCGCGTAGAGCGCGCCGTCATGGAAGGCCAGGGCATAGATCTCCGGCTCTGCCGCGGTGTAGATCGCTTTCAGCTCCGTTCCTCGGAGACGGTAGATCTTCCCGTCGTTTCCGGTACCGAAGAAGTGATCGCCTTTCGATCCTGCCACCTGGGCCAGGACGAAAGGATCGGTGAACGTGCCAAGCCGCTTCAGCGAAGGGCCCGGCCGGAGCTCGCCGCGCGACGTGATGGCGAAGCCGGAGATGTCACCGGTCAGAAAGTCTTCGGCGTTCCGCACCCGCCAGAACTGCGGAGCGACAGCGAAGAGGTTGGATGCTGCGAACAACAGGACTGCCAGCGCGACGACACGACGCATGAGGGTTCTTCCTTTCGAGTACTTTCGAGTGGCCGGAGGCCAAGGGGGGTCTTATCGAATCAGCCAGTGGCCGGGCCTTCTCAGTGAAATCGGAAAGAGGGTGTTCATCGAGCGTCCTTCTCCCCCCCGCGCTTTTCAGCGGGGGGGAGAAGGTGCCGAAGGCGGATGAGGGGGCGATGGTTCTCGCGGTGCAGTGGACTATTCTCATGAGCGGGTCGGGGAGATCGGTGACGATACTCAACTTCAGCGCGAGAACGGCCCCCTCATCCGCCTTCGGCACCTTCTCCCCCGCTGAAAAGCGCGGGGGAGAAGGCTCTCGACCTATACATTTGTCCGAGATTCCACTTATGTCCGAGATTCCACTTGGTGCGTGAGAAATGCCGATCAACTGGCCGGCTTGACGTCGAGATCGATCTTCACGACCCCGTCGATGATGTAGTCGAGCGGGTGCGCGAGATGCTCGGACGCGTGATAGCGGACCGGAGCCTGCGGTCCATTCGACGTGTCGCTGCTCACGATGGCGCGCATCGTCGGCGGGAGATTGGGCAGGTAGACGCCGGCCGTGACCGCGCCGTCCGTCTGCTCGTACAGGCCCAGGGTCAATTCGGTCGACGGGCGGAGCCGGCGAAGCACGGCGATGACCTGATCGAGACTGCGCGGATCGGGCGGGACGAGCATGAAGTCGACCTGATTGAGCACGGAACCGCTGCCGATGAGCATGTACGCAGCGCCCGCGGGCTGATCCTCGGGGATGGTCACGTCGAACGTATCGACGAACGCGGCGCCGCGATACGGCTTCAGAACCGCGCGAACCTTCACCGTGTCTCCGGGATGAATGCGCCCCTTGTCCGGCATCTCGACCGATGCTTCCAGGATCTTGGCGATCTTGAGGTCGTCGGTGTGGCGCAGGTGGATCTTCACCGATTCGATGTCCGCGGTACGGAACTCGTTCGACATCACGTAACCGGCCACGACGGCCAGATAGGTCGGGATGGCCTGGCGTGCCTGCGCGCCTGCCCAGCCCTCACGCAGAGTGATCGGCTCACGGAAGCCTCTCACCTTGATCTCGGACTCGAGCATCACCGTCCGCTCACCTGCCGCGCGCTGGGCGTTGGCGACGACTGTATCGGCCGCCATGGCCAGGATCAGCGGCGTGAGCTGCGAGTGGCGCAGGACGTCGACGTGATACTTCTGCGCCGGGCCGCTGCCCTCGACGTCCATGTCCACCGGGATCATGTCCGCCTTCTCTCCCATCACGCCCATGATGCCGACGGCGCGATCCTGCCGGAATGCTCCGACCACCGCGCCGGTGTTGGCGAATTTGAAGGAACTGGCCAGGCTGGGCAGCACACCGACGATCTCCGACTGCGCCATCGGGAAGGCCACCTCGCCCATGTCCAGGAACGGATGGCCGAAGGCGTAGACGCGGTCGCCGTCGATGTACGTCACCGTGCCGGTGGCGGCCACGTTGAAGTCGCCCCGCAGAAGGACGGCGCCGATGGCGTCGCCGGCTTTGAATTCTTTTGCTGCCGGAACATTGGTCGTGGCCGAGTTGGACGAAGCGCCGCTCGGAACAGGCATGAAGCCCATCGGATCGAGGTACTTGCTGAAGCGTCCCAGCGTGTCGGGCGAGAAGCTCGACATCGAGAGCGGCGTGGCGATAGGCCTCGCGCCTGCTACAGCCGAGGCCGGAGTGGCACCGGCAAGACCACTCATCATCAGGTCGAATTTCTCGGCGGTCTTGTGCTCGATGATGGCCTGAAGGAACTCGCCGCCGGTCATGCGCGGAGTCGCCGCGATCAGTGCACCGCCCGGAAGTCCGTCGACCTCGGCGATCTTGAGCATCTCGTCGATCGGCGTAATTCCGGCGATCGCTTCCTTGGAGAACTGCCACGAGTAGGCCAGCGCGCCGATGACCTTGCCATCGATATAGATCGGCGATCCGCTCATCCCCGCGATCACGCCCGAGCGCTCGATCTCCGGACCGGAGATCTTCGCCAGGATCAGATCCTGTCCGGGTCCGATGTTCTCGAGCAGACCCGTGATCTCGACGTCGAAGCGTTCCAGCTTGGTGCCGTCGAACACCGTCTCGCCATAGCCGCGCATCCCCTTGCGCACCTGCGAGAAGGGCATCGTCTTGGTGGAGGCGGATGCGGCCGCGGACAAACCGGTAGCGAGCGCGAGGGAAAGGGCGAGGAGTCTGTGCCGCACGCGGGACGTAACAGTGCGTTGGAACGAGGCTATTTCGCTTACGCGGGCGTCGGGGGTCGGGGGTCGGGGGTCGGAGATGCGAAGTTGGCGTTTGTTTCCTGGTTGCAGGTTGCTAAGTACAGCTACGGAAGTTCGCGTCCAGTCTGACTCTGGAACCAACGACTTGAACTCACGCGGAGGCGCGGAGACGCGGAGAAGATGACTGAGAATTTCTTTCTCCGCGCACTTCGCGCCTCCGCGTGAGTCCTTCAGACCGGAAGCACACGCCGTTGCATGGGTTCAGGCCCTGGACACCTGTACTGAGCGTCGACGCGTTGATCGTGAAGAAACAATTGACTGGCAGGCCAGCTCACTCTCCGACCCCCGACCCCCGACTCCCGACCCCCGCTTCGCCATCCGGTATCCAACACGTAACCACCATCCCACCCCCATCCCGACGGGCGATGCGGACGTTGCCGCCGTGGGCGTCGATGATCTCGCCGGCCAGCGCAAGGCCGAGGCCGGTACCGCCGGGCTTGGTGGAGTAGAACGGGAGCAGCGCGTGACGGAGCGTCTCTTCGTCCATCCCCTGGCCGCGGTCTTCGACGATCAGCGCGCTTCCGCCGTCGCGCCGTGCCACGCGCACGACGATATCGTCCTCGGTGCTGCCCGCCTCGCGGGCGTTCTTCACCAGATTGATCAGCACCTGTTCGATCTGCCCACGATCGATCGTCGCCTCGTGCGACGGCGCGACGTCGGCCACGAACGGCGTGATGTTTCTGACAACGGCGACCAGCTCACTCCAGACCACCGTCTCGCGCCGCGGCTTCGGCAACCGGGCCAGATGGGCGTACCCGTCGATGAACTGCTGCAGCGAGGCCAGCCGCTCCGCGATGGCGGCATTGATCTCGGCCAGCCGTCCATCGTCCTCCCCCCTCGATCGCACCACGCCGGCCGAATGAAACAACGAGTGGATCGGCGCGAGCGAGTTGTTCAGCTCGTGATTGACCACGCGGATGGCCCGCTTCCAGATGTCCAGCTCCTGCCGCCTCAGGTCCTGCGTCAGACGGGCGATGAGGTAGAGCGTGTGCTCGCGCGTGTTGAGATAGAACGTCCGCCGTGTCAGTTGAAACGTCTCCCCTTCGACCGTAAGGATCGCGCTCACGCCGGCGCGGAGCGCCTCCTCTAACGCCGGCACCTGTTCGGCGAGCTCATCGAACCGCCGCCCCTCCAGACGCTCCCCGCCGCCGAACAGATCGCGCGCGGCGCGGTTGACGAACACGATCCGCCCGCGATCGCTCGTCAGAATCATCGCCAGCGGCGATGCCTGCAGCACCGTCTCGAACAGCAGCTCCCGCTGCACCGACTCGTTCCTCTGACTGCGCAGCACGTCGCCAATGTCGTTGTAGACCGCGACCAGATCGGCGATCTCGTCGCCGCCGGTGACGTGAAGCCGAAGGCTGAAATCATCGTCCGCGAAGCCCCGCACACCGTCGACGAGCGCCCCGAGGTTCCTGCGGATACGCCGCAACGGCGCGCGCATGGTGATGGTCATGATGGCCAGGCCGAGGATCAGTAGCGCGGTAGCGAAGAGCAACGCGTTGCGCGGAGCTACGTTGAAGAAGACGTTCGCACCGAGGCCGGCGAGCACCGCGATCACGGTGATGGTGGCCGTGAGATGGAGGGCGATGGTGCGCGTGAGGCGGCGTTTGGTCATGGGTTGACCGGGCATCCATACAGGCTTTTGTGCTCGCTTCAGTGTACGTTGGCTACCTTCGATGAACCCACATCACATCCCACGCCGGTGAGCTAGAATCCGTCAGGTTACGCAGGTCAAACCCCGCGCAGTCACCATCCTCTACCTTCGAGTCGTCGTTTGTCGTTGGCACCGTTCAATCTCCGCCCTCCTGGCGGAAAAAGGAGAAGCCATGAACTTCGCGCGTTTGGGACCAGTCAGAATGATCACCGTGATTACCGCCCTCGGCTTGGCCGGGATACTGGGCGTGCATGCGCAGCAGCCGCCAACGGTCAAGCGCAACATCGTACTGAAACAGGACATGAGCATTCCAGACCGGGAAGGTGTCATGGCTCTGGTGGAATTGCCTCCCGGCGCTGCGGAGGGCAGGCACACGCATCCGGCGGAGGTGTTTGCCTTCGTCCTGGAGGGTTCGATTTCCCTCGAGAATGAGGGCAACCCCACCGTGACCCTGAAAGCCGGCGACGTCTTCCACATCTATCCGGGTAAGGTTCATCAGGCGACGAACATCGGTACCGTAACGGCCAAGCTGGCCGCGGTCTTCGTCGCCGAGAAGGGAAAACCGCTGACAACGCCGGTCAAATAGGGAGCAGAATCGCGAGGTTGGGGTCGCATCTGGAAACTCAACGTAACGTGAATGCGAGACGGTCTGGGGAAGTTGGTTTTCCAGATGCGACCCCGCCGCCCCGGTTCCTATGATTATCGAATGCCACGCCTGCGAAGCGCGCGTCGACGCGAAGGTGGTCGGCGAAAGCCGGTCGCAAGATGAGGGCGAGCCGCCCTGGACCACATATCTTCTCACTTGCCCAGGGTGCGGTTGCTCTCTTGTTGGCGGGTGGTATGACGGGGAGGAAGGTCTCCTGCCGAGGCTGTGGCCGAAGATGGAGAGCCATCTTGATCGTCTCATTCCAGAAGAAATCCGCAACTCGCTGGCGGAAGCCACTATCTGCTTCAAAGCAAAAGCGTATAACGCAAGCACGGTGATGGCCGGGCGAGCGCTCGAAGGCGTGTGCCGCCATTTCGGCACTGAGAAGATCTACCTGGGTCCTGGTATTCAGCAACTGCGCGAAAAAGAGGTGATCGACGCACGCCTTGCAAGATGGGCCGGTGAGTTGCAGAAAGCACGGAATCTCAGCGCACATGCTTCGGGAGAAAAGGTCTCTCGCCAAGATGCGCAGGATCTTCTGGATTTCGTACGAGCTATCTGCGAGTACGTGTTCGTCCTTACACGCAAGTACGACAACTACATGTCTCGAAAGACGAAGGCTCCAGCAAGCAAGCAGTGATCGTCGTGGGTCGGTATCAAGACCTAGAAGAGTGCGCTGGCGCCCAACAAGCGCTTGCAGCGGACGTAGTGCCGTTCTCTGCTGTGTCACAAGTGGGATACCCCTCGCCTGTGGGACCACGCCCTGAAGAGCAAGGCGTTATGTCGACCGACTCCTGATGTCTTCCCCGCCTGCTATCATTCGATGGCTAAACGTATGACCTATCCGCTTGGAAAGATCTTTATCTCGCACAGCGCTCCAGACAAGGAATTCGTCCGCGAATTGGCAAATCGGATCGAAGCGGAGGGTTTTTCCCCATGGCTCGATGAGCGTGATCTTGTCGTCGGCGATCCACTGCCCCAAACAATCGCTGAAGCGCTAAGGAGCGCCCGTGTTGTGTTGGTTGTCATCTCGCAAGCGTCTGTCGCATCGCGCTGGCTGCGTTACGAGCTCAATATCGCGACCGATCGGATGATTAAGGGAGAGTGCCGGGTCATACCGATACTCATCGACAATGTTTCTCTTCCCGCCGAAGCGGAGGCACTTCTCTACGCGAATTGTAGGGAGTCTCTCGATCACGGCTGGCCAAGCGTACTAACGGCTCTCCAACATGAAGATCATCGCGCGACGAACGAGCTTGGCTTCCGGGCACAGGCCACTCGCCTGATCGAGAAGGTCTTCGCACATGGCTATACGCTCTCACTAGCCGAGTACGGCGGCGACGACTACAACGTCGTCTATGTGAAGGCTCGCGATCACCAAGGCGAGGAGTTGACAATTCCGTACGAGACGGTTCAAGCGCATGACTCCGTCGCGAAGCCGCTTGGCGATGCGTGGTGGAGCGACTACTCCGACGCGACCGAACGAATCGGCTTTCCATATTCGCTGATCGTAACCAATCGTCCCCTCGATATTTCGCTCGACCAAGTTCACCGCGAAACGTCGCGCGTGGGGCTCAAGAGTAGCGGCGACCACGGCTACAAATTTGGCGAACACCACGTCGTCTTCGTTGATCTCTCTGGAGTTGAAGATGAAGGAGAGCGAAAACAAATGCTTAAGCTTGCGAAAACGTTCATCACGCACGCAGCACGGGAGCGCTTTCCACAGCCGGCGGCCTAACTCTGCGCTGCGCGGACTTGGATCCGTTAGGCTTTCGCTCCGATGCTCGTACCTCCTCACGGACGGCAGTAAAACGACCGGGCGCGCTTGCGCGCGCCCGGTCTCCCTCCCGCCCATCACACTCATGCCTTCGGATTGCCGGACGTTCCGGAACCTGCCGGCGCCGGTTCGGGCGCCGGTGTGCCGGGTGCCGGAGACGTCGGCGTATTGGGAGCCTGGGCCGCCTTCTTGCGGCGGCTGAAGCTCTTCAGACGCTTGATCTCCTGCACGTGCGGCACGAGGACGGCGTTGGCCGGGTCGCGCGCCAACTGCGCGCCGATGCTGTACGCCTGCGCGGCGAGGAGCTCGACGCGCTGGCGGCGGATGAGGTTCGCTCCGGCGACGCCGTTCAGCATCGTCCGCAGCTCATCCTCCACCGCCGTCCAGCGGTTGGACTCGTCGTACAGGTTACGCACGTCGGCGGCCGGCTGGCCGACCGCCTGTGCGACGTTGTCGAGCGCACCGATGACGTTGATCGACGCCTGCAGGATCGGATTGGATGTGCGCAAACGTCCATGCAGCGCTCTTCGCTGTGCGGCCGTCAACGGCGTCACCTCGCTGATCTGCGTGTTGATGGCACGCAACTGATCGACCACTGCCTCGGGGGCCAGTGCCGTCGGTGCCGGCTGCGGGAGGTCCGCAGGGACGGCGGGGTTTTGGGTTGCCTGATTGGTATTCATGTCGTTTCTCCTTATGACCACGAGCAGTCAGGCCGGAGGTGACGTTCACGACTCGTCGACAAGTGCGAGCGGCCACCGGCTGGAAGTCTCGGCCACGCGCCGATACTTCCGGTTGATGTGTTCCCGAAGCGTGTACACACCTCGAGAGCCCGCGGCAGGAGGAGATAACTCGACTCCCGCGCCGGTACAGGACTATGTGCTATCCAGCACGCCCATACCGCCGACGGCCGCCAAAGTCGGAGGTCTTACGATCTTCGACTTTGCAACGCTATATATATGTCGACCGAATCCAGATGTCAAGGGGTACGCCCACATCAACCGAAAAAAACTTGATGCGCCATGGAGAACGGACGTCCCCGCCCTGCTTTCCGCGCCGCAATCACCCGACTCATCGCGGGAGCCGCCGGCTCACAGCGCACGCTGGATGACTCACAGCGCACGCTCGATGCCGGCAGGTGCGGGTCGGATGCCGGCAGGCGCCGGATGGGTGCCGGCAGGTGCCGGTTGGATGCCGGCAGGTGCCGGTTGGATGCCGGCAGGTGCCGGTCGGATGCCGGCAGGCGCCGGATGGATGCGGCAGGTGCCGGTCCGATGCCGGCAGGTGCCGGATGCATGCCGGCAGGTGCCGGTCGGCTGCCGGCAGGTGCCGGTCCGATGCCGGCAGGTGCCGGATGCATGCCGGCAGGTGCCGGTCCGATGCCGGCAGGTGCCGGTCGGATGCCGGCAGGCGCCGGATGGATGCCGGCAGGCGCCGGATGGATGCCGGCCGGTGCCGGTCCGATGCCGGCAGGTGCCGGTCCGGTGCCGGCAGGTGCCGGATGGATACCTGCAGGCGCCGGATCAATGCCGGCAGGTGCCGGTCCGATGCCGGCAGGTGCCGCGCGTTGGCCCCGCGCGAACGTTCCAGCCGCGCACGACCGCCCACCCTCGGATCGATCGCGTGAACGGACGTACCGCGGGTTCCGGGCTGGGGATTCTTCGCGTCGCTCAGAATGACAGATCAGGTTGGTCCTATCTGCGCTCCATCTGCGTCATCTGCGGATGACGGTTTTCCTACCGCGTGGACCGTGGCCCCGCGCGGACATTCCATTCACGCACGACCGCCCACCCTCGGATCGATCGCGTGAACGGACGTACCGCGGTTTCCGTGCTGGGGATTCTTCGCGTCGCTCAGAATGACAGATCAGGTTGGTCCTATCTGCGTTCCATCTGCGTCATCTGCGGATGATGCTTTCCTACCGCGGCGGTGGCCCCGCGCGAACGTTCCGGCCGCGCACGACCGCCCACCCTCGGATCGATCGCGTGAACGGACGTACCGCGGGTTCCGGGCTGGGGATTCTTCGCGTCGCTCAGAATGACAGATCAGGTTGGTC
>Ga0210394_10000522_pt1 | contig 79432 bp, 78 predicted proteins | sample IncBWC12MmetaG_FD_160121 | JGI IMG/M metagenome (GOLD analysis project Ga0210394, IMG submission 160121) | Forest soil microbial communities from Barre Woods Harvard Forest LTER site, Petersham, Massachusetts, United States - Inc-BW-C-12-M | ecosystem: Environmental > Terrestrial > Soil >... | reverse complement strand
CGAAGAAATTCGCCGCGGAAGGGTTCACGATTTTCGCCGGCCGGCGCAATGCCGACAAGCTCGCGCCGCTCGTCGCCGCTATCGAAGGCGCCGGCGGGGCGATCGTCGCCCGCGAGCTCGATGCCCGCAAGGAGGACGCCGTCACCGACTTTCTCGGCACCGCCGATGCGCACGCCCCGCTTGAAGTCTGCGTCTTCAACATCGGCGGCAACGTCAGTTTTCCGTTGCTGGAGACGACCGAGCGGGTGTTTCGCAAGGTCTGGGAATTGAGTTGCTACGCCGGATTTCTCAGCGGCCGCGAGGCCGCACGCCTGATGCTGCCGCGGGGCAAGGGCTGCATCTTCTTCACCGGCGCCACCGCCAGCGTGCGCGGCGGCATCGGCTATACGGCGTTCGCCAGCGCCAAGCACGGGCTGCGCGCCGTCGCCCAGAGCATGGCGCGCGAACTCGGCCCCAAGAACATCCATGTCGCGCATCTCATCATCGATGCCGGCGTCGACACCGCCTTCGTGCGCGAGCGTATCAAGCAGCGATCGGGCGCCGAGGCTTTGGAGCGGCTCGAGCCGGACCAACTGATGAATCCGGCGTCGATCGGCGAAGTCTATTGGCAGCTCTATCGGCAGCCGCGCGATGCCTGGACGTTCGAGCTCGACGTGCGCCCGTATCGGGAGGTTTGGTGAGATGGCGAATGTTGAATTTCACTTCGATTTCGGCAGCCCCAACGCCTATCTGGCGCACTTGGTCGTTCCGCAGATCGGACAGCGCACCGGCGCAAAATTCGAGTACGTGCCGATCCTGCTCGGCGGCGTGTTCAAGCTGACCAACAACCGTTCGCCGGCCGAGAGCATGCGCGGCATCAAGAACCGGCTGGAATACGAAGAGCTGGAGCGGCGGCGCTTCATCCGGCGTTACGGCATCGCCAACTTCACCTGGAATCCGTTCTTTCCGGTGAATACGCTGTTGATCATGCGCGGTGCGGTCGCGGCGCAGCGCGAGGGGGTGTTCGAACGCTATGTCGAGGCGATGTTCCGCTGCATGTGGGCCGAGCCGAAGAAGATGGACGATCCCGAGATGGTCCGTGCGGCGCTCACCGAGTCCGGCCTGGACGCCGCGGCGTTGCTGGCACGCACGCAGGAGGCCGAGGTCAAGGACCGGTTGCTGAAAAACACCGAAGCATCGGTCGCGCGCGGCACCTTCGGCAGCCCGACTTTCTTTGTCGGCGATGAGATCTTCTTCGGCAAGGACCGGCTGCGCGATGTCGAGGAGGAGATCGTCCGTGGCAACGGCTAACGATGGCGGACCGGCGGTTTGGCTGGCGGCCGGACTGCGAACGCCTTTCGTTAATGTCGACGGACCGTTCTCCGAGCGCGACTCGCTCGGGCTCTCGGTGCCCGTGGTCCAGGCGATGGCGCGGCAAGTCACCGGGTCGATCGACCTCGCGGTATGGGGCTCCGTGGTAGTCAATCTCGCCTACGCCAATCTGGCGCGCGAAGTGTGGCTCGAAGCCAAGCTCGATCCGCATGTGCCGACGTTCACCACCATCATGCAATGCAGCACCAGCATGGCCGGCGTGTTCGAAGCGGCCGGAATGCTCGGTCGTCGCGCGGCATTGGCGATGGTCGGCGGCGTCGAAAGCATGACCCGCGTGCAGATCGGATTGGGTCCGAATTTTTCGGTTTGGCTGCGCCGCCTGTTTCAAGCGCGCAGCGCGGCCGATCGTCTGCGCGTTCTCCGCCGATTGCGGCCACGCGACATCCGGCTATTCGTGCCCGAGGTGAAGAACCGCGTCACCGGCCGGAGCATGGGCGAGCATACCGAGGATATGGCCAAGGACTGGAACATCGGCCGCCGGGAGCAGGACGCGCTGGCGCTCGAAGGCCACCAAAGGGCGGTGGCCGCGCAGGACCGTGGGTTCTTTGCCGATTTGATCGTTCCAGTCGACGGCGTCGACAAGGACCATTTTCCGCGCCCGGATACGTCGATGGAAAAGCTTGCCAAGCTCAAGCCGGTGTTTGATCGAACGAGCGGCCGCGGTACGCTGACGGCCGGCAACAGCTCGCCGTTGACCGACGGCGCCGCCGCGATCTGGGTCGCCACCGACGAGGGCGTGAACCGATTGCCGGCCCGGTTGCCGCGCGCGCGTTTGCTGGATTTCGAGCTGGCTGCCGTCGATATTTTCCATGAGGGCCTCCTCATGGCGCCGGTGTCGGCGATTCCGCGCCTGTTGGCGCGACACGGCCTCAAATACGATGACATCGCGCTATGGGAAATTCATGAAGCCTTTTCGGCGCAGGTGCTCTGCCACATCAAGGGGCTCGAGGATAAGGAGTTCGTTCGCGCCAAGGCCGGGGTCGAGCCCAATTTCGGAAGCTTTCCGCGCGAGCGGATGAACCCGAACGGCGGCAGCGTCGCGCTCGGCCATCCATTCGCCGCCACCGGCGCGCGGATTCTCAGTCAGGCGGTCAAGGAGCTTTCGGCGTTGCCGCCGGGCAGCCGCGCCGTCGTCAGCATCTGTTCCGACGGCGGTCTCGGCACCGTGGCGCTGCTCGAACGCTGAGCCGCGTTCCGCTTGTCGCATTTCTTGTCATTGTATTTCTTGCGGCAGCAGCCATTGTGTTGCCTGAACCTTCTTCATCATGTCGGCGTCGACGAACGGCATGATGGTTTTGCCGAAAGCAAGCTTGAGCTGCTGGTACTCGCGGGCGCAATCATCGGCGCGCGTCTTTGGCAGCCAACCCATTTGAACAAAATCCTTGAACGTGTCCGGATCGCCTCCGTAACCGAGACAAAGCGTATTGTAGAGACGCTGGCTTGCGGTCCCATGCTCGTCGGAATACGCGCATAACGGATCGTTCAGGCAGCGTTGGGTGGCGTCCTTGGGAGGATTGGGATCGTCGGCCGTGGGCGGGTCGGCGCCGTTTTTGGCCTCCATTTGCCAGAAATAGGCAAAGCCTTTGATGATGGTGCGCTGAACGTCCTTGTTGAATTGCAGAGCGATGAAGGCCGCCATCTGGTCCGCCGCGTCTTCCTCGCGGCCGAATACCGGAACGTCGAGCAAGTCGAACAGGGCATGGCCGGTCTCGTGCAGCAGCGTCCCGGCCCACATTCCGGTGATGACGTTTTCGCGCGTCACGCCCTGCGGCGTTGTCGCCGTCGGCGCGGCCTGGATCACGTCCTGGTACCATTCGTAGCAGAAGTGGAGCGCGCGGTCGCCGGAGGAATAAAACGGGCTGTCGCTGTTGAAGGTCGGCTGGCAATTCAACCCGATCAGCAAGAGCGGATGGGTCAGGTGCAGGGGCGATAGGAACTGACTGTACGCTTCAAGGATGTGTCTCGATTGCAGCGCGGTGTAGGCGGCCTTGTTGGCGTCGTTCGGCGCCAGATAGCAGACCGGGAAGCCGCTATTGTCCAAGCCCGGGATCGGTCGATATTTCGGCCCCGGATCCGCCAGGCAATCGTCGGCCATGGCGCGCGCCGGCAACGCGGTTTGGATGGCGAGCCCAAGTGCCAATGCTGCGGCAAGCCTAACGACGTTCGCTGCGAAGCTCCGTCCGGCGCGAACGCGACGCAGCATATTCGGCTTCGCCGTCATTTGCTCAGCTCGCCCGGACGGAACCACTGCGCCGCCTTGATCTGCAGCAGCAAATCCGCATCCACGTACGGCATGATCCGCAAACTGAAGGCCTCGCGAACTTGCCCGTATTCGCGCGCGCATTGCTTGGCGCGATAGTCGGGAAGTATCGGGTCCTGGCCATCCGAGGCTTGCGTCCAGCCGCCGAAATCCAGACTGTCGCCGCCATAGGCGATGCAAAGGAAATTGTAGAAACGCTGCGCGTCCGGCGATCGGGTGTTGGCGAATGCGACCCCGGTCCAGGTCTTCCGCGACAGCAGGAAGAATTCGGCGGAGCCGACCATCGTCGTGTGCGCGACATTTTCTGGAAATTGCATCATGACGAACGCAGCCAACCGGTCGGCGGCGTCATCTATCCGCCCCCAGACCGGAATCTGCAGCACGTCGAATATCGCATAGGCCAGTTCGTGCAGCACAACCTCGGTGAATGTCCCGACGATCACCATCTGCTTCACGGGGTCGTTGTCGGTTATGCCGGCTGCTACCTTCTCGATCTTGTCGATCAGTTCGTAGCAGATCGTGACCGGAGCGCCGGACACATAGGCGCGGCGTTCCGCGCCGCAACTGTCCACCTGCAGCTTGATCGGGCGCGGGAGCCGCAGCGGCGACAGAAATTTTTGTATTTCCTCCAAGGGCTGACGCACGCGCAGCCATGCATAGATCGTGGTGAATTCATTGTATTGGTTCGCATCCGCGGCAGCGGAGTTGTACTTCGGCTGGATGTATTCCACTTGGATTTGCGGGTTGGGCTGGAGGACCGGCGCTTGTGCCGTGGCCGTTGTCGCGTGGAACGCCGGCCAAAGTCCGAGCGCGAGCGCAAAGCAAACAACACTCGTTGTAGTCGAATGGCGCATTCGCTCCGCCGCCCAGCCTATCCGATCAGCCGTCGCGACAAATAAACGACCGGGCGCAGACAAGATGTCAAGCATTCGGGGAGAAAAAACGGGCGATCTAAGCTGCCGGATCGTCTGCCGCGGCGATGGCGTGGAAGAAGGCGCCGGTGACGCGGCCGCGCCGGCCGCCGGCTTCGACCGCCCGACCCTCGGCGTCGGTCACGTCCGCGAACGGCTCGTCCTGGCCGGCGGCGGTGAGTGAGGCATAGTGGAATTCGTGGCCGCGCACGATGGTGCCGCTGCGGCCGAGCGCGCCGTCGGAAAGAAGCCGCGCCGTGCGGTAACCGAGATGCAGCTTGCGCGCGACGAAGCTGGTCGCGTGACCGAGCAATCCGGTCATGGCGCAACGCCGTCCCGCTGCGTCCTCGAGGCCTTGGCCGAGAACCATGTAACCGCCGCACTCGCCATGCACCGGGCGGGTCGCCGCAAAGCGCCGCAGCCCCGAGGAGAATTTGTGCGCGCCGGCGAGGGTCGCGGCGTGCAGCTCCGGATAGCCGCCCGGCAGCCAGCAGCTGTCGGCGCTCTCGGGCGGCGGCTCGTCGGCGAGCGGTGAAAATGGCAGAATCTCGGCCCCTGCCCGTCGCCACGCGTCGATCAGATGCGGATAGATGAAGCTGAAAGCCTGGTCGCGTGCGAGCCCGATGCGCTGGCCCGGCGGCGGCAGGACTGCTTGCGTTCCCTTGTTCGTTGCCGCCGGGGCTAGCGGCGCGGCGCACGCCATGATGCCGTCGAGGTCGAGATGGCTTTCAGCCGCCGCGGCGAGGCGTTCGATAAAGGCTTCGAGATTGGCATGCTCGGCAGCTTGAACAAGGCCGAGATGACGCTCGGGCAGCACCAGCGCCGCGTCGCGCGGCATGGCGCCGAGCAAGGGAATGCCCAGCGCAAGGATGGCGTCGGCGACGAACGCGCGGTGCCGCTCACTGCCGACGCGATTGAGAATGACACCACCGAGGCGCAGGGCGGGATCGTGGGTGGCAAATCCGCGGACCACGGCCGCGGCCGATTGCGCCTGCCGCGCCACATCGAGCACCAGCACGACCGGTAGGGCGAAACGCGTGGCGAGATCGGCGGTCGCGCCGGTCCGCCCCGCTACGCCGGGGGCGCCGTCGAACAGACCCATCACGCCTTCGATCACGAACACGTCGGCGCCGTCCGCCGATCGCGCGGCGAGCGTGTCGAGCAGCTTTTCCGGCATCGCCCAGGAATCGAGATTGACGCTCGCCGAACCGGTGACCCCGGCATGGAAAGCCGGATCGATGTAGTCGGGCCCGGCTTTCGCCGCGCGTACGACGAGGCCCCGCCGTTTGAGCGCGGCAAGGAGCGCGAGCGTGACTGTGGTCTTGCCGGCGCCCGAGTGCGGCGCCGCAATGATAACGCCGCGCGCGGTCCTCATCGCATCCGACTCCCGTGATGACGACCGCAACGCCCGGGATTAAAGGAAGAGTAATGAGCAAAGAGGAACGCCCGCTGCGCCGGGGTTGGACCACCGGCACCTGCGCCGCCGCTGCGGCCAAATCGGCCTTCGCGGCGCTCGTGACCGGCGAATTTCCCGATCCGGTCGAGGTGACGCTGCCGCGCGGCGTGCGCCCGAGCTTTGCTCTTGCACTCACGCGAAAGGACCAAGGCTCGGCGACTGCCGGGGTCATCAAGGACGCGGGCGACGATCCCGATGTGACCCATGGCGCGCTCGTCCTGGCGACGGTGCGTGCCGGTGCGCCCGGCGCCGGTGTGACATTCCGCGCCGGTGAGGGCGTCGGCACGGTCACGCGGCCCGGTCTTCCGCTGCCGCCGGGCCAGCCGGCGATCAATCCGGTGCCGCGGCGCATGATCGAGAACGCCATCGTCGAAGTCGCCGCCGCGGCGGGATGCGCGGCCGACGCCGATGTGGAGATTGCGATTCCCGGCGGCGAAGCGCTGGCGGCAAAGACGCTCAACGGCCGCCTCGGCATCGTCGGCGGACTGTCGATCCTCGGCACCACCGGCATCGTCGTGCCCTATTCGTGCGCGGCTTGGATCCACTCGATCCACCGCGGCATCGATGTCGCGCGTGCCGCCGGCCTCACCCATGTCGCCGGCGCGACCGGCGCCAGCTCGGAGGCCGGAGCGCAAAAGCTCTACGGCCTGCCGGAGATCGCGCTGATCGACATGGGCGATTTCGTCGGCGGCATGCTCAAATATCTGCGCACGCATCCGGTGCCGCGTGTCACCATTGCCGGCGGTGTCGCCAAAATGACCAAGCTGGCGCAAGGCCTCACCGACCTTCACTCCAAGCGCGGCGCGGTCGACCGCGCACTGCTTGCGAGCCTGGCGCAGGTGGCCGGCGGCTCCGCCGAACTCAGCGCGCGCATCATGACGGCGAACACCGCGGCGGAGGCTTTTGCGCTGGCGCAATCCGAAGCGATCGCGCTCGGTGACGAAGTCGCGGGTGCGGCGCGGCAGACCGCGGAGCGGCTCGTCGAGGGCCGCGGCATCGCCATCGAGATCGCGTTGTTCGACCGCGATCAGGCGCTGGTCGGGCGCGCGCCGTTCCGCGCCGCATAGCGCCGCGCTCAACTTGCGCCCCGGCGGAAGCGGCGGCGATAGTCGGCGTCATAAAGCGCACTCTCGCGGAAATCCCGCGCCGCCAGTGCACGGCCGACGAGCACCAGCCCCGTGCGTTCGATGCGCGCGGCGGAAACTTTTGCGGCGATATCGGATAGCGTGCCGCGCAGGACGCGCTGCGCCGGCGCGCTCGCCTGCGCCACGACGGCGGCCGGACAATCGGCGCCGTAATAGGGTGTCAGCTCCGCGACGATCGTCTCGATGGCGTGGATCGCCAGGTGGATGACCAGCGTCGCTCCGCTGGCGGCGAATCTCGCGAGTGTTTCGTTCTCCGGCATGCGCGATGCGCGTCCGCCGACGCGGGTGAGCACGACGCTCTGCGCCAGTTCCGGCACCGTCAGCTCGCATTCCAGCGCCGCGGCGGCTGCCGCGAAGGCGGGCACGCCCGGCGTGAGCGTGTAGGGTATGCCGCGCCGTTGCAGGCGGCGCAGTTGCTCGGCGAGCGCGCTATAGATCGAGAGGTCGCCGGAATGCAGCCGCGCCACGTCGTGGCCGGCGGCATGAGCGGCTGCAAACTCGGCGTCGATCTCGTCGAGCGACAGCGGCGCGGTATCGACAATGCGCGCGCCCGGCGGACAATAGGCGAGCAGTTCGCGCGGGACGATCGAGCCGGCATAGAGGCAGACCGGACAGCGCGCGATCAGATCGCGGCCGCGCACGGTGATGAGGTCGGCCGCGCCCGGGCCGGCGCCGATGAAGTGCACGGTCATGTCGCCGCTCCCGCGATCGCCAGCGCGCAGGTTGCCGCGCCGATCGCCAGGCGCGGGCAGATCAGGCGCGCGGCGGGGCCGGCGGCGGCGAGCGCCGCGCCTTCCGCGACTGCGGGAACACCGACCAGCGCCAGGACGCGCGCCGAACGCGTTTTGATGCGATCGCTTGCGGCCTTGATCTCAGTCGCAGAGACCGGCACCAGGGCGACGCCGAATTTTTCCGCCGCCGCCTGGACGCCCCGCTCGGTGCTCTTGGCCGCGATGGTGGCGACGGCGCCGAGCGCGTCGGCGGAAACATTGGCGCGCGCCAGCGCCGCGCGGATCGCGGCTTCGATGTCGCCCGCCGGCGCGCCCCGTCTGCAGCCGACGCCGGCCACGATCATGGTTTTACCCAAACCCACTGCGTCACCGGCAGGGCAGGGCGCCAGCCGGCCTTGTCGCCGACCGCGCCGGAGCGGGTGATGGCGATGCGCGTCAGCTCGCCGCCGAGCGCGGCGTGGCGCGAGAGGAGCACCGCTTCGCTCTCGAGCGTCACCACATTGACCACGAGGCGGCCGCCGGGGCGCAGCGCATTTGTGGCGGTGTCGAGCATGCCGGGGTCGCTGGCGCCGCCGCCGATGAAGATGGCGTCCGGCGGCGCCAGCTTGGCGAGCACGGCAGGCGCGGCATCTTGGACGATCTCGAGGCCGGGCACGCCGAAGGCGGCGGCGTTGCGCCGGATCCGCCCGGTGCGCTCCAAGCGTTTCTCGACGGCGATTGCACGCATGCTTGGATCGGCGAGCATCCATTCGATCGCCACCGAGCCGGCGCCGGCGCCGATATCCCAAAGGAGTTCGCCGCGGCGCGGCGTCAGCGAGGAAATCGTCATCGCGCGGATTTCGCGCTTGGTGATCTGGCCGTCATGCTCAAACAGCGCATCGGCGAGACCCGGCGTGTAAGCGATAATCCGCGCGTTTGCGGCAGCCTCGACTTCGATCGCGACGGTGTTGAGCGGATCGACCCTGCCGAAATCGAACGTGGCCGCGGTGGTGACGCGAACGCGCTCGCGCGGCCCGCCGAGCGCCTCGAACACGGTGAGCCGCGAGGCGCCGAAGCCCGACGCCGCGAGCAGTTTCGCCAGCGCCGCCGGCCCCTCGCCGTCGGAGGTCAACGCCAGAATGCGTGCGCCGGGCTGCAGATGCGGGCGTACCAGATCGAGCTCGCGCCCGTGCACCGAAAGCATCGTCGCCTGCTGCAGCGACCAGGCGAGCCGCGCCGCCGCCAGGCTGAAGGCCGAGGGCGCCGGCAGGACATTCATCTCGCGCGCGTCGATGCGGCGCGCCAGCACGGCACCGACGCCGTAGTGGAACGGATCGCCGGTGGCGAGGACGCAGATGGGGCGGCCGCGATACTGCAATACTTCATCGACCGCGCGGTCAAACGGGCTCGGCCATGGCCGCTTCTCCTTGCGGATCAGCGAGGCGACGAGGTCGATGTGACGCTCGCCGCCGAAGACGATCTCGGCGACGGCGATAAGCCCGCGCGCCGTCGCGCTCAGGCCGGTGACGCCATCCTCGCCGATGCCGATGATGGACAGCCAGCGCGGCATTGCGGCAGTGTCGCGGGTGGTCGCATCAGGAGGCGGCATGCCACGCGTTCTCATTCTCGGCGGCACCGCTGAAGCGCGGCTGTTGGCGGAACGGCTGGCCGGGCGCTCGGATCTTACCATCACGCTTTCGCTCGCCGGCCGCACGGCTTCGCCGGCGCGGCAGCCGGTACCGGTGCGCGTCGGCGGTTTCGGCGGCAGCGCCGGACTCGCGCATTATCTGGCCAACAATCGCATCGATGCGTTGATCGACGCGACGCATCCCTACGCCGCCGCCATCTCGGCGAACGCCGTCGAGGCCGCGCGCGCGAGCGGTGTGGCGTTCGTGGCCTTGCGCCGCCCGGCTTGGAGCGCGATCGCGGGTGATCGATGGACCGAAGTGAGCGATGTGCACGCCGCGGTACGGGCGTTGGGGATCGCGCCACGCCGTGTCTTCGTCACGCTCGGACGCAACGAGCTCCAGCCTTTCCTCGACGCGCCGCAGCATCATTATCTCATCCGCAGCGTGGATCCGGTCGATCCGCCGCTCGCCTTGCCGCACGTGGCCTACGTAACAGGCCGGGGCCCGTTCAGTGAAGCCGACGATCGTGCATTGATGCTCGGGCGCGACATCGAAATCCTCATCGCCAAGAACAGCGGCGGCACGGCAAGCTACGGCAAGATCGCTGCAGCGCGCACGCTCGGCATCGGCGTGATCCTGCTGCGCCGGCCGGCCCCGTCGTCGGCGCCCGCCGTGGAGACGATCGAGGATGCAATCGCCTGGCTCGATCATGCGCTCGCCTCGGCGGCCGCGCGCGGGGTGTAGACCAGCGGACTGCGGCCGGGGCGGGCGATCACGCGCGTCTCGCGCGAGCCGACGATGACGAGGGTCGCCATGTCGGCCTGCGCCGGGCCCGCCGCATCGAGCGTCACCACACTGACATGCTCATCCGGCCGCCCGACCGCACGCCCGAGGACGACGGGCGTCGATCCCGGCAGATGGCGGCGCAAGCGTTCGAGCGCGTTGCCGAACTGCCACGGCCGCGCCCGCGACACCGGATTGTACAGCGCGATGACGAAACCCGCGCCGGCCGCCGCATCGAGCCGTCGTTCGACCAGTTCCCACGGTTTGAGATTGTCGGAGAGCGAGAGCGCGCAAAAATCATGGCCGAGCGGCGCGCCGATCCGGGCTGCGACCGCAAGCATGGCGGTGATCCCCGGCACGATGGTCAGATCGAGCTCCCGCCAGCTCTCCGGCCCGGTTTCGACGGCTTCGCAGATCGCGGCCGCCATGGCGAAGACGCCGGGATCGCCGCCGGAGACGACAGCCACGCGCGCGCCCTGCGCGGCGTGAGCGAGGGCGGCGGCGGCGCGCGCCCGTTCCTCGCCGTTCTCGGACGGGTGGCGCTCTTGCCCGGCGCGCTCCGGCACGCGGCCCAGATAGGGCGCATAGCCGTAAAGCGCTTGCGCGGAATTGAGCGCATCCTCGGCCTCGGAGGTCAGGTAGCGCGCGTCGCCCGGTCCGAGGCCGACGACGGCGAGGTGCCCGTTCACGGCCGTTCCTCCCAACCCGGCACCAAGACGACGGCGAAGTACGGCGCGTCATCGTCGGCTTTGGCGGCGAGCGGGATCATGACCGCGTCGGCCATGGTGCCGCGCTCGACATAGATCGCCCGATCGAGCCGGCCGCTGCCGGCGAGCGCTCGGCGCAGCTTCGGCAAATGCCGGCCGACCTTCATCACCACGACGGCATCCGTGTCGGCGAGACGGCGCGCGAGCTCGTCTTCCGGCAACGTCGCGGGCAGCACGGTGAAGATATCGTCGCCTTGCGCGATCGGCATCCCCGCCGCCGACCAGCAGCCCGACATGCCGGTGACCCCGGCGACGATCTCGGTTGGGAAACGCGGCGCGAGCCGTGCGTGCAGATGCATGTAGGAGCCGTAAAACAGCGGATCGCCTTCGCAGATGATGGCGACGACGCGCTCGGCTTCGAGGTGCGCGGCGACCGCCGCCGCGGCGCCGTCGTAGAACGCGCGAATCGTTTCGCGATACGCGCTGCTGCATTTCGGCAGCTCGGTCGTGACTGGATAGAGCAGCGGCAGTTCGGTTATTCCCGCGCGCAGGTGCCGCGCCGCGATCGCGCGCGAATGGCTGGCGCGTCCGGCTTTGGCGAAATGCGCGATCACGTCGGCCTCGCCGAGCGCGCGCGTGGCCTTGAGCGTCATCAGCTCGGGATCGCCGGGGCCGACGCCGACGCCGATGAGCTTGGCCGCGCTCACAGCCCCGACCTCGCCAGCGCATTGACGGCGGCGGCGGTCATGGCGCTGCCGCCCATGCGCCCGCGTACGGTGAGGAAGGGCAGGTCGCGCGAACAGGCGGCGAGCGCCGCCTTGGCTTCCGCCGCGCCGACGAAGCCGACCGGAATGCCGAGGATCGCCGCCGGCTTCGGCGCGCCAGCGTCGATCAAATCGAGGAGCCGGAACAGCGCCGTCGGCGCGTTGCCGATGGCGACGATGGCGCCGGCGAGCCGATCGGACCACAAATCGAGCGCCGCGGCCGAACGCGTGGTGCCAAGCTTTTCGGCCAGCGCGGGGACGCGCGGATCGCGCAAGGCGCAGATCACGTCGTTGTTCGCCGGCAACCGGGCGCGGGTCACGCCGTGCGCCACCATCTCGGCGTCGCAGAGGATCGGCGCTCCGGCGGCGAGCGCGCTACGCGCGGCAGCGACGAAGTTCGCGCCGAACACGATGTTCCGCGCCGCCTCGACGACGCCGCAGGCGTGGATCATGCGCACGGCGATTTCGGCTTCGTCCGCGGAGAAGTGCGACAGATCCGTCTCGGCGCGGATGATGGCGAACGAGCGCTCATAGATCGCCGCACCGTCACGCAGGTAGGCGGCGCGCTCAGACATGGCCGGGTTCCGCTGCCAGCACGCGCGCCGACCTTGCGATCGCGTCCGGCAGCTCGCGTGTTTGGACGAGGGTATCCGCCCGGTCGCCGGAGGAGCCGTTGGTGATCAGCGCACATCCGGCTGCAGTCCCGACGACAGTCAGCGCGGCGTGCCCGGGATGCGCGCATCCCTTGGCGCAGCCGGAGATGTGGATTACGAGCTGGTCGCTGACGAACGGGGCGGCGCTCTCGGCAATCCGCGGCGCCATCGTGCGAGCGGCGATGTGCGCGGAGGCGCAGACCGGAGCGCCGGCGCAGGCAACGACCCGCCGGCGCGGATCGTCGGCCCGGACGATGAAGCCAAGCTGCTCGGCGGCGGCGATGAATGATGGCGCGGTCTCGCCGGTGAGGCCGATGGTCAACAGCGTTCTTCCCGGCGCGGTACGCATGCCGCTTGCTCCTGCGTCCGCGGCGGCGTCGATCAATTTTTCGAGCGCCGTCGCGTCGGTATGGCCGAAGGCAAGCCCGATGCCGGCGGCCAGCGATCCGTCGCGCAGCCGGTGCGTTCCGATCGCGTCAACTCTCCGCTCATCTACTGGCAAGCGGAAATCTGGTTCGTCGCTTTCGCGGACGGCAGGTGCGATCAGCTCGCGGAGTGCGGAGTGGAACCGCGCAACGCCCTCGCCGGCGAGAACGTCGCGCGCGCGAGCGTCGCGCCCGTGGCGCGCAATGACCTCAAGTAGGCGCGTCGCAGCGGCGACGCCTTGCGCCGGCAAGACGGCGCCGAGTTGGACCGCGCTTGCCCCGTCGCCGCCGACGCTCACGCGCAGCGACATCGCGTCGTTGCTCGCCTCGGCGCGCAGACGGACGTCAGCCGCGAGCCCTTCGGCGAGGTCGAGCGTGCCGCCACCGTCGATGGCAACGCTGACCTTTGGCGCCAGCCTTGTGGCGAGCGACGCGTCGGCGAGCGCGCGGCGCAATTTCGCCGCAAGAGCGGCGGCGTCGAAAATCTCCTCCGGGTCGATGCCGGCGAGCGGATTGGTCAAAACCGGAATGCCGTCTTCCGCCGCCGCGATACCGAGCGCGGCAATGTCCGCCGCAAGGCGTGGCGCCGAAGCCGCACTGAGGCCCCGGATCTGGATGCTGCCGCGGCTGGTGATTTCGATGACCCCGTTGCCGTGCGTCCGCGCGGCGGCGCACAGTCCGGCGAACGCATCGAGCGCGACCGTGCCGATCAGCATGAGCCGCACCAGCAATCCATCGCCGGTCGGCATCGGCTCGGAAAGTCCGGGACAGGCGCCGCGGCGCTGATTGATCGCGCGCGCGGTCATATCACCGCCTCCGCGCGCAAAGCCGCCAGGCCGGCATCGATATCGTTGCGCCGCGGATGCCACAGACCGCGCCGCCGCGCCGCTTCGAGCCGCTCGACGATCGCCGCGGCGGCCTGTGGATTTTCCCGCAGCAGAAAGGCGCGCACCTCGGAGTCGGTCACATAAGCCTGGTGCAGAAGATCGAACAATTCGCCGGCGACGGCACCGGTCGTCTCAGCAAAGTCGACCAGCCGATCGACGGTTTCGGCAAGCTCGGCGGCGCCGCGCGGGCCGTGGCGCATCTGCCCGGCGATGAAACGCGGGTTGATCGCGCGGGCGCGCACGATCCGCGCCAATGCCGCCGACAGCGTCCGCGCGCGGGGGCGCTGCGGATCGGTGAGGTCCAGCATCACCAGATCGACGGAACGGCCGAGCATCTTCGCCGCGGCGGCGAAACCGCCGACAAACGCCACGTCCTCGGCGCCTTCGAGCAGATCGCGGGCCGGGTCGTCGCCGGGATGCACGAGGATGTCCGTGCCGGCGATGCGCTGGGCAAAGGCGCCCGGCACCTCGTTCCCTTCCGCTGCGGCGCCGCCATAGCTGTGCGACGTGGCGGCGAGATAGGCCGCGCCAACAGTTTCAGCCTCGATATCGCGGCCGAGCAAATCATCGACGCCCGACCCGTAAGCGCCGGGCGCGGCGCCGAAGATGCGATCGAGGCGCGTTGTGCCGTCAGCGGCAGCGGCATGCCGGGCCGCCGCCAGTGGATTTTCCTCGTCAGTCTCCGCGCGCGCGGCGACCGCCTGCACGGCAGCATCGATGAGCGCGATCTGCGCCGGAAAGAGATCGCGAAACAATCCGGAAATACGCCAGGTGACATCGACGCGCGCACGCCCGATGGCGGCGGCCGGCAGCACTTCGATTCCGGTGACGCGGCCGCTCGCGTGCTCCCAGATCGGCCGGCAGCCCATCAGTGAAAATCCCTGCGCGATCTCCTCGCCGCCGGTACGCAGCGTCGCGCTCCCCCACAGATCGATAACGACGGCGCGCGGCAACTCGCCATGCGCCTGCAGGTGCGCGCGCACCACCTCGTCGGCGGCAAGCCGCCCAAGGTCCATCGCGGTCGGCGTCGGCAGCGTGCGCGGATCGGCGGTGAAGAGATTGCGGCCGGTCGGCAGCACGTCGCGCCGTCCGCGCGTCGGCGACCCGGCCGGCCCCGGCGCCACGCGCTTGCCGTCGAGCGCGGCGAGCAGCGCCGCGCGCTCCGCTTCCGCGCTCGCGCGCCATGACGGATCGCCGGCGTCTGCGGCAACGCGGCCGTAGATATGCAGGCCATCCTTGATGGCTAGGTCCTTGAGGTCGCAAAGCCAGGCGTCGATGCGACGCAACGCGTCATCGGGACCGATAGCGCGGTCGACGCCGGCCTCGCGCGCCAGGCCGGTGCGCTGTGCCGTCTCGACGATCAGGCGAGCGAGGCGCTCGCGGCGGCGGCGGTCGAGACCGTCGGCTTGCGCATATTCGTCGATCAGGCGCTCGAGCTCGCGCGCATCGCCGGTCAGTCCGCCGTCCACGAGCGGCGGCGGCAAGTGGCCGATGGTCACGCCGGCGATGCGGCGCTTCGCTTGCGCTGCCTCGCCCGGATTGCTGACAATGAACGGATAGATCACCAGCAGCGGGCCGGTGACAATCTCCGGAAAACATTCCGCCGTCAGCGCGACCGCCTTGCCCGGCAGCCACTCCAGCGTGCCATGCGCGCCCATATGCACAAGAGCATCGGCCTTCGTCACCTGTCGAAGCCAGAGGCCGAAAGCGACGAGCGCGTGCCGCGGCGGCAAGGCGGGGTCATGATAGTCCGCGCGTCGCGCGCTCGAACGGCCGCGATCGGGCGGCAGCGCCACCAGGACATTGCCGAATCCCGCAGCGCGGAAATGGAAGGCGCCGTCACGCGCATCCGGATCGTCCGCCGGCTCACCCCAGGCCGCATACAGCCTGGCCACGGCAGCGCCGGGCACACGTTGCAGCAGGCTTTCGTATTCCGCGATCGAAAGCTTGGCATCGGCGGCACCGGCAGCGAGCGCATCGAGGAGATCGCCGGCCGTTTTCGGCGCGCCGCTCACGCCATAGCCGGCGGCCGCGAGATCATCCAGCAGCGCGAGCACGCTCGTGGGGACGTCGAGACCGACGGCATAGCCGGTACGGCCCGGCGCGCCCGGATAGTCGGGCATCAGTACGGCGATGCGCCGCTCGCGACGTTGCATGGCGCGCAGACGGACGAGCGCCGCGATCCGGTCGGCGGCCATCGCAATCCGGTCCGCTTCCGGCCGGCTCGCCAGCGCCGTGAACGCCAGCTCCTTTTGCGGCGGCAGCGGGTCTTTGAAAGCGACCACGCCGGCGAGCACACGGCCGTCAAGCTCGGGAAGGACGACATGCATCGCCAGGTCGGCGGCGCCGACACCGCGCGCGCTGTCGCGCCAGGCAGCGCGTCGCGTGGTGGCGCTGACCACCTGCAGCACCGGGACGCCCGGTCCATCGAGCGGCGTCGGCTCGCCGATATTGCCGCCGGCGGCAAACGCCGTCGTGGTGACGATCACGGCGGGAGCAAGCCGATCAAGCGCGGCGCGCAGGAATTCGGCAGCGTCGCCATCCTTCAAGCTGGTGACGAACAGCGGTGCCGGCGCTAGGCCGCGCGCGATCAGCGCCGCGCAGAGCGCGTCGATCGGTGCGGTGTCGTCAGCAAGCAGCGTCGCCCGGTAGAAGATGATCGGCACGACGGGCGAACCGGGCTTTAGCGAGGAGACCAGCCGGCCGAGTTCGACCGCGCGCTCGCCCGGCAGATATCCGGCAAAACGCGGGACGGCTTCCGGCTCGCGCACGTCGAGAGGATGCCCGGCATGGCGGGCGAGCCGCCGCAGGAGCGCGCGCAAATTCTCGCGGCCGCCTTCGCGGAAATAACGCAGCAACGTGTCGCGCTCCGATGGCGGCAGCGTCGAGGCTTCTGCCAGCCGGGCGTCATCGCGGTCCTCACCGGGCAGAACCGCAAGCGCAATGCCGCGCTCGCGCGCCAGCGCTGCCAGCCGTTCGACGCCGTACTTCCACCAGTCGAGCCCGCCGAGTAGGCGCACCACGATCACTTTGGCATGCGGGCCGAGGCGGTCGATCCAGAGATCGACCGACATCGGATGGCGGAGGTCGCGCAAATGCGCCAGCCGAACGCTCGGCAGCACCGCGCGCTCCGCCTCCCAGGCGGCGGCAAGGCCGGCGAGGTCGCTGTCGGCAAAGGAGAGCACGGCGATATCGCCCGGCGGCTGGCCGAGGTCGACAGCTTCGACGATCTCGTCGAGATTGGTCGAGGTCGTCGCCAGCAGGTGCATTGCCCAACCCGATTGCTAGCCGATCAGCGCGCGCGTGACCGACGCGCGATCGAGTCCCTTCAGTCCGATCACGACGAGGCGGCCTTCGCGCGCCTCGGCGGCGGCCCAGGGCCGGTCGTATTGGTGCGTCACCCGCGGGCCGACCGCCTGCACCATGAGGCGCATCGGTTTGCCGGCCACGGCGGCGAAACCCTTGACCCGCAGCACGTCGAAATTCTCGGCAAGCGCGCCGATGCGCGTGGCCAAGGCCGAGGGGTCGGTGATTTCGCCGAGCGGGACCACGAAGGTGTCGAAATCGTCATGGTCATGCTCCGGCTCGGCATCGTGCCGCGTGCGACGGTCGGCAATCTCATCCTCGGTGCCGACGCCGAGCCCGAGCAGCAGCTTTTGGTCCACCTTGCCGTCGGCGGCGGCGACCATCTTGACGCTGCGCGGCAGCACCTTGGCGATTGCCGCGCGCGCCTTTTCCACGCCCGCCGCGTCGATGAGGTCGCGCTTGTTGAGTACGACCAGATCGGCGCAGGCGATCTGGTCTTCGAACACCTCTTCGATCGGATCGTCGTGCTCGAGTGCGGTGTCGGCGACGCGCTGGCGGGCGAGCGCGTCGAGGTCATGCGCCACCCGGCCGTCGGCAAGCGCGGCGCCGTCGACGACGACGACGACACCGTCGACGGTGACCCGGTTCTTGATCGCCGGCCAATGGAATGCCTGCACCAGCGGCTTCGGCAGCGCCAAGCCGGAGGTTTCGATGACGATGTGCTCGACGCCGTCGCGCGCGAGTATCGCGTCGAGCGCCGGCACGAACTCGTCGGCCACCGTGCAGCAGATGCAGCCATTGGCAAGCTCGACAATGTTCTCCTCCGGGCATGCGGCGTTGCCGCAGCCCTTGAGGATTTCTCCGTCGATGCCGACGTCGCCGAATTCGTTGACGATCACGGCCAGGCGGCGGCCCTGCGCGTTGGCGAGCACGTGGCGGATCAGCGTCGTCTTGCCGGCGCCGAGAAAACCGGTGACGATGGTGCAGGGAACGCGGCCGAGACGCGCAAGCGTGCCGTTCATCCGTCAACCTCGTGAAAATCAAGCGGCGGAACGCGCGCGATCAGACCGCGCTTGAGCGGCGCCGGCCGTCCGCGCCACGGCAGGATGCCGTCGGCGGCGCTGGCGAGCATGCGCGCGCCTTCGACCAAAGCTTGCGCGCAGGTCACGTCGAGATTGCCGAACACGTAGGTCCACGAGCCGTTGCAGCGGAGCGCGGCGCTCGGGCCGCGCGAGCAATTGGCAAGGCACCGCATCGGGCGAACTTCGACTTGGGTGCCGGCGGCGGCCTGCGCGGTCGCGGCGGCAAGGAGCGCCCCGGGCCGCGCCGGGCTGTCCGGGTCGCCGACCGGCCGGCAGGTGATGCAGACATAGATGACCGGCGCGTCGGCGGCAGCCGCGCTTCTCGCGTCTTCGCTGTCGAAATGGCTCACCCGTGCTGCTCCGGAACGCCAATCAAACGGGTGCGATGCGAACCGGTCTTCGTCGAGGCACCCCGCCCGGCTGCGACCGAATCGACGGCAGGTCTCCTGGCTCGCGGCTCGCTGCCCGTCACCGCCTTCCCGGATTGCTCCAGTGGCTCAGTGGCACGGGCTAGCCGCTTACAGTTGCGGGGGCAGCTGCGGATTAGGAACCCTCGTTCCGCACCGCATTCCCTGTTCGCTCTCTTAACGAGAGACCGTCGATGGCGGCACTTAACGGTCGCCGCCGCGTCTTTGTCAATGGCGCCCGCACGGCGCTATAGTCGGTCGATTGGTGGGTCACCTCCGGCGCGTGGGAAATAAGAACGCGCGGTGAGCGACGGTGTGGGAAGAGATGGCGTAACGACGGATCGGTTTGCATGGCCGCCGTACTGACCCTCGTCCTCGGCGGCGCCCGCTCGGGCAAGAGCCGCTATGCCGAGAGCCTGATCGCGGTGCTGCCGCCGCCTTGGGCCTATGTCGCGACCGCGGAGGCGGGCGACCACGAAATGGCGGTCCGTATCAGAACCCATCGTGCGCGCCGCGGCCCATCATGGCGCACCATCGAGGCACCGCGCGATCTGACGGCCGCGTTTGCCGCCTGCGAGCGGATGCCGATGCTGGTCGATTGCCTGACGCTGTGGCTCTCGAATCTCATGCTCGCCGATGCCGAAATCAACGCCGAAGTCGGACGTTTGGAAGAGGCGCTGGCGGCAACCGTTGCACCGGTGGTGCTGGTGGCGAACGAAGTCGGCTCCGGAATCGTGCCGGACCATGTGCTGGGCAGAAAGTTTCGCGACTTGCAGGGTCTTCTCAACCAGCGCATCGCCGCCCGCGCGGATCGTGTCGTGCTCATGGTCGCCGGCTTGCCGCTGGCGCTAAAAGGCGCTCTGTAGCCAGACCATGACCGAAACGATCGACCAGGTGGAAGCCGAGCGTCACCGCGCCAAGATGGCCAAGCGCAAGGCGGTGCAGGATGCCGAGGTCGCGCAGAAGACCGTCGAGAAGGGTCTTCTCATCGTGCACACCGGCACCGGCAAGGGAAAATCGACCGCCGCCTTCGGCCTGGCGCTGCGCATGCTCGGCCGCGGGCACCGCATCGGCGTGGTGCAATTCATCAAGGGCGCATGGCACACGGCGGAGCGCGATGCGCTCGCGCGCTTCGGCGAGCAAGTCGTTTGGCACACCATGGGCGAGGGTTTTACCTGGGAGACGCAGGATCGCGCCCGCGACGTTGCCGCCGCCGAACGCGCCTGGGCGAAGGCGCGCGAGCTTTTGGACGATCCGAGCTTCTCGCTGATCGTTCTCGACGAGCTCAACATCGCGCTGCGCTATGATTATCTCGATCTCGCCACCGTCGTCGCGGCTCTGGTCGCGCGCCGGCCGGGCCTGCATGTCGTCGTGACCGGCCGCAACGCCAAGGCGGAGCTCCTTGCCGCCGCCGATCTCGTCACCGAGATGACGCTGGTGAAGCATCACTTCGCCGCCGGCGTAAAGGCGCAGCCGGGCATCGAGTTCTGAGCCGGAGCGGGCGCGATGACCGCCAGCGCGCTCATGTTCCAGGGCACGGGCTCGGATGTCGGCAAATCCGTGATCGTCGCCGGGCTGGCGCGCGCGCTGACGCGGCGCGGCCTGAAGGTCCGCCCATTCAAGCCGCAGAACATGTCCAACAACGCCGCGGTGACCGCGGACGGCGGCGAGATCGGCCGCGCCCAGGCCCTGCAGGCCCGCGCGGCCAAGGTGGCGCCGAGCGTACACATGAACCCGGTGCTGCTGAAGCCGCAGAGCGAGATCGGCGCCCAGATCGTGGTGCAGGGCCGCGTTTACGGCATCGCCGCGGCGGCGGCGTACCAGCAGATAAAGCCGGAGATCTTGCCGTTCGTGCTCGACAGCTACGCGCAGCTGCGCAGTGAGGCCGACATCGTGCTCGTCGAAGGCGCCGGCAGCGCCGCGGAAATCAACCTGCGGGCCAACGACATCGCCAATATGGGATTCGCGCGCGCCGCCGACGTGCCGGTGGTGCTGATCGGCGATATCGACCGTGGCGGCGTGATCGCGAGTCTGGTCGGCACCAAGTCGGTGCTGGCGCCCGAAGACGCGGCGCTGGTTCGCGGCTTCATCGTCAACAAATTTCGCGGCGACGCGGCGCTGTTTGCCGCCGGCATGGAGTACATCGCGCGCGCCACCGGGTGGGAGGCGCTTGGGCTTGTTCCCTATTTTACCGATGCGCGGCTCTTGCCGGCGGAGGATGCGCTGGCGCTGGGGCAAACCCCGCCGGCTAAGCCGCAGGCGCGCTCGCGCATCGCCGTGCCGATCCTGCCGCACGTCGCCAATTTCGATGATCTCGATCCGCTGGATGCCGAACCGGCCATCAATCTCGTGCGCGTGCGGCCGGGCGCGGCGCTGCCGGGCGATGCCGATCTCATCGTGCTTCCCGGCTCGAAGGCGACGATTGCCGATCTCGCCGCACTGCGCGCCGCCGGCTTCGATATCGACATCGCCGCACACCGGCGCCGCGGCGGAATGATCCTCGGCCTGTGCGGCGGTTATCAAATGCTCGGCCGCCGCATCGCCGACCCACAAGGAATTGAAGGTCCGCCGGCTTCGGTCGATGCCCTCGGCCTTCTCGACGTGGCAACGACGCTGGCCGGCGAAAAGCGGCTTGAGCCGGTCCACGGGACGACAAACGACAGCGCGCCGTTCGCGGGTTACGAGATGCATATGGGCGTGACCGAAGGTCCCGATTGCGCGCGGCCGTTCGCGCGGCTCGCCGACGGATCGCCGGAAGGTGCGATGTCGCCGGACGGACGGGTGATCGGCACCTACGTGCACGGGCTGTTCGCCGATGACCGGCAGCGCGCCGCTTGGCTGACGCGGTTCGCCGCCGGCGGCGCGGCGATCGCCTATGACGATTTGGTTGAGCGGACGCTTGACGGCCTCGCCGCGCATCTCGCGACGCATCTCGATCTCGACCGGTTGCTCAAATTGGCGCGCTGAGAATGAGCGCGGATAGAGCAAGGAGCGCGAGCAGAAGCGCGTCGGCGGCGCGGTAGAGCCTGAGCGCGCGGCGGATATCGGCGGCGTCGGCTTCGCGGCGGCCGTCGCCCATCATCGCATCTTCGACCGGAACGCCGCCGTAAACGCGCGGCCCGGCAAGCGCGAGGCCGAGCGCTCCGGCCATCGCCGCTTCCGGATAGCCGGCATTGGGCGAGCGGTGGCGCGAGGCGTCACGGCGCACGGCGCGCCACGCCGCGCCGGCGGAAGTCTTTTTGCTCAGCGCCGCCGCGGCGATGAGCAGGAGCGCCGAAAGACGGGAGGCCGGCAGGTTGACGAGATCGTCGAGTCGCGCGGCGGCCCAGCCGAACGCGGCGTAGCGCGGCGTGCGGTGGCCGATCATACTGTCGGCGGTGTTGATCGCCTTGTAGAGTGCGGCCCCAGGGAGCCCGATGATGGTCATCCAGAAGACCGGCGCGACGACGCCGTCGGAGAAATTCTCCGCCAGGCTTTCGATGGCGGCGCGGGCGATTCCAGCTTCGTCGAGCGAGGCGGTATCGCGGCCGACGATGTGCGCGACTGCATTGCGGCCGGCCTCGATGCCGTCGCGTTCGAGCGCGCGCGCCACCTCCGCCACGTGGCGGTGCAAGCTCCGTTGCGCAACCAACGTGCTGCCGAGGAGGCCGGTCATCAGGATGCCGAACGGAAGGCGTAACAGCGCGTGCTCGGCGAGGAAGGCGATCGTACCGACGATGGCGAGCACGACAACGAGCGTGATAATCCCGGCCGCTCGCCGCGTCTGAACCGTGTCGGTCTCGCGGTTAAGCCGACGGTCGAGCGCATTGATCAGGCGGCCGATCCAGCTCACCGGATGGCCGATCATGCGCAGCAGGCGCTGCGGATAGCTGAGACCGAGCTCGATCAGCATGGCGATGAGTGCAAGCGTAACCGACATGAGCGTTTTCACCGGCGCGGACGAGCCGCTCCTGCATGGCGGCGATTTGGATGCCGCCCGACGCCTGTTCCCGGGCGCGCCCGAACCTTTCATCGACCTGTCGACCGGGATCAATCCCAATCCGTATCCGTTGCCGCGTTTCCCGGCCGATCTGTTCGCCCGCTTGCCGGCTCCGGATGCGGTGAGCACGCTTGCCGCGGTCGCCGCGCGTGCCTATGGCGCGCCGTCCGCCGCTCAAATCGTGCCGGCGCCGGGCACGCAGATCTTGTTGCCGCTGGTCGCCGCTTTGGTGCTGCCGGGCCTCGCCGCCATTCTGGCACCCACTTATGGCGAACTTTCCCGCGCCGCGGCGCTGGCCGGGCACAGCGTGAAGGCGATGCGCGCGCTTGACGACATCGGCGACGCCCGCCTCGTCATGATCGCCAACCCCAATAATCCCGACGGCCGCATCCACCCCAAGGACGCCTTGATCGCGCTCGCCGATGCGCTGCGCACGCGCGGCGGCGTGCTCGTGGTCGACGAGGCGTTCATCGATGTCGGGCCGCCGGGCGCGAGCCTCGCTGCCGAGCTATCGCCCGGCAACATCGTCGTGCTGCGCTCGTTCGGCAAATTCTTCGGGCTCGCCGGCATCAGGCTTGGTTTCGCGCTTACCGCTCCGCCAATGGCGGCACGATTGTCCGCCACGCTCGGTCCGTGGGCGGTATCGGGGCCGGCGCTCGCCGTCGGCGTCAAAGCGCTAGCCGATGCGGCCTGGATCGAGCGGACGCGGAGCCGGCTGGCGAAAGCGGCAAAGCGGCTCGACGCGATCCTGATCGGCGCCGGCCTCGAGATCGCCGGCGGCACGAGCTTGTTCCGGCTGGCGCGAACGCCGGCGGCGCAGGCGTTGTTCCGTCATCTCGGCGGTGCCGGCATCCTGACGCGGGTGTTTCCGGATCACCAAGAGTGGCTGCGCTTCGGCCTTCCTGGAAGCACACGACAATGGCGGCGTCTGCAAGCGGCCATGGAGCGTTGGCAGCGCCGAGCATAGTGCTGCGCCTTCCTTTGGCCTGCCGCGCGGCCCATATTGCAGACGATGGCGAAACATCCCGGCACTCCGAAAAAAGACCCGGCAAAACCGACGCGCGCCAAGGCGTCGCGGCCGGACCTGCCGCCGACCGAGCCGGCGCTGGCGGATCTGCTCAATCCGGCGATCAGGCGGGGTCGGGCGGGAGTTGGATCGCAGACGGGTTCCCCCTCCTCGCCGGGAGGTGAGGAAGAGCGAACGTCGAAGATTGCGCCGGCACCGGATAATTCCTGGGACCGCCGTGCCGATTTCGCCAACGCCCACACCGCGCGCAAGTCGACGCAGCAAGGCAAATCTGCCCAGCAAGGATTGAGCGAGCGGCCGCAAGCCGGCTATGTCGGCAAAGGCGCGGTCGATCTCGATCCAGAACTGGCCAAGGCGCTGGGCTATGACGACGGCGATCCGAGCAGGCCGCTCATCGGCCAGCCGCCGCCCGAGCGCGACGAGATTTCCGAGATTTCCGAGCCGCAGCGCGAAAAGCGGCACCGGCCGTCGCCGCAGCCGGTGACGCTCGGCGTCACCGCCAGCATGCACGCGCTGGAGAAATTGCTGCGCGAGGGCCGCGAAGAATTCCGCGAGCAGGACGGCGCCAACCGAATCTGGATGCCGCATCGGCCGCCGCGGCCGGACAAGTCGGAAGGCGGCCGCCCGCTCGTCATCAAGTCCGAGTTCGAGCCGAAGGGCGATCAGCCGCAGGCCATCGCCGACCTGGTCGAGGGCGTGCGGCGTAGCGACCGCAGCCAGGTGCTGCTCGGCGTCACCGGCTCGGGCAAGACCTTCACCATGGCCAAGGTGATCGAGGAGACGCAGCGCCCGGCGCTGGTCCTCGCTCCGAACAAGACGCTGGCGGCGCAGCTCTATGGCGAGTTCAAGACCTTCTTTCCCGACAACGCCGTCGAGTATTTCGTCTCCTATTACGACTACTATCAGCCGGAAGCCTACGTACCGCGCACCGACACCTATATCGAGAAGGAATCCTCGATCAACGAGCAGATCGACCGCATGCGTCACGCGGCGACGCGCGCGCTCCTCGAACGCGACGATGTGATTATCGTCGCCTCGGTGTCGTGCATCTACGGCATCGGCTCGGTCGAGACCTATTCGGCGATGACGTTCTCGATCAAGCGCGGCGAGCGGCTCGACCAGCGCGCGCTGCTCGCCGATCTGGTGGCGCTGCAGTACAAGCGATCGGGCGGCGATTTCTATCGCGGCTCGTTCCGCGTGCGCGGCGACGTGATCGAGATTTTCCCCGCCCATTATGAGGACCGCGCCTGGCGCGTCTCGCTGTTCGGCGACGAGGTGGAATCGATCCACGAATTCGATCCGCTCACCGGGCAAAAGACCGACGAGCTGGAATTCGTCAAGATCTACGCCAACTCGCATTATGTGACGCCGCGGCCGACGCTGCTGCAGGCGATCGCCGGCATCAAGCTCGAATTGCGCGAAAGGCTGAACCAGCTCAACGCCGCCGGCCGCCTGCTCGAGGCGCAGCGGCTGGAACAGCGCACGCTTTACGACCTGGAGATGATGGAGGCGACCGGAAGCTGCGCCGGCATCGAGAACTATTCGCGCTATCTGACCGGCCGCAAGCCCGGCGAGCCGCCGCCGACTTTGTTCGAATATGTGCCCGACGACGCGCTCGTCTTCGTCGACGAGAGCCATGTCACCATCCCGCAGCTCGGCGGCATGTATCGCGGCGATTTCCGCCGCAAGGCGACGCTTGCCGAATATGGTTTCCGCCTGCCCTCGTGCATGGACAACCGCCCGCTGCGCTTCGAGGAATGGGACGCGATGCGGCCGCAGACCATGTCCGTCTCGGCGACGCCCGGCCCCTGGGAGCTCAACGAATCCGGCGGCGTCTTCGCCGAGCAGGTGATCCGCCCCACCGGCCTGATCGATCCTCCCGTCGATGTGCGTCCGGCGCGCACCCAGGTCGACGATCTCGTCGGCGAGGTGCGCGCGGTGGCGCAGCAGGGCTATCGCAGCCTGATCACCGTGCTCACCAAGCGCATGGCCGAGGATTTGACCGAGTATCTGCACGAGCAAGGCATCCGTGTGCGCTACATGCATTCCGACATCGACACCATCGAGCGCATCGAGATCATCCGCGACCTGCGGCTCGGCGCCTTCGACGCGCTGGTCGGCATCAATCTCTTGCGCGAGGGCCTCGACATCCCCGAATGCGCGCTGGTCGCCATCCTCGACGCCGACAAGGAAGGGTTCCTGCGCAGCGAAACGAGCCTGGTGCAGACCATCGGCCGCGCGGCGCGCAACATCGACGGCCGCGTCATCCTCTACGCCGACGGCATCACCGGCTCGATGGAGCGCGCCATGGCGGAAACCAACCGCCGGCGCGAGAAGCAGGCGGCGTTCAACGCCGCCAACGGCATCACCCCGGAGAGCGTGCGCAAGGGCATCGGCGACATCCTCAACAGCGTGTATGAGCGCGACCACGTGCTGATCGCGGCCGGCGTCGGCGAGGCCGGCGAATTCGAGGAAGCCGCCACCATCGGCCACAATTTCGAGGCGGTGATCGCCGATCTGGAAACGCGCATGCGCGCCGCCGCCGCCGATCTCGACTTCGAGGAAGCCGCCCGGCTGCGCGACGAGATCAAGCGCCTGCGCTCGACCGAGCTCGCGGTGCTCGACGACCCGACGGCGAAATTCATTTCACCTCTCCCCGCGGGCGGGGAGAGGTCGTCGCGCGAAGCGCGGCGGGCGAGGGGGCCTCTCCGCGATTCTGAACCTAGCGGCGACGCCCCCTCACCCCGACCCTCTCCCCGTGCACGGGGAGAAGGAGAAGCGAGCAAAATCCACAAGCCCGCGCTCGACGAAATGGGCATAGCGCTCCACCACGAAGTTGCGCCGCACCGGCCGGACTCAAAAACCGGTCCGCGCTCGACGCTCGGCCGCCCCGGCATGCGCGGCGGCTGGAAGCCGCGCCGGCGCTGAGCAAGAATGCGCGTCGAGTCGTCGCGACGTTCCTTCGTGCAATGTTTCTTTCGGGATGAGTGACGCATGCCCTCGCGGCGCTCGCAGGAATCGCCTGCAGCGACGCGAGCCGACGGCTGCTGTTCGAAGCGAACGTCCGAACGCTACCACCACCACCGGCGCCAATACGGGCCGTAGCCGTAATAGTACGGACGGCCGTAGTAGTAACCTGGCGGATAATATCCCGGCGGCGGCGGGTAGTAGCCGGGAGGTGGCGGGTAGCCGGGAGGAGGCGGATAGCCCGGAGGAGGCGGCGGCGCGCCGGGAGGATAGGGCGCTTGGGCGGTGGCGCCGGGCGGCGGGGGACCTCCAGGTCCTCCTGGAGGCGGTGGCGGCGCCCCGGCGCCAGGTGGCGGTGTCCCGGCGCCAGGCGGCGGTGGGCCTCCCGCGCCGGGTGGCGCGCCTTGGCCTCGATCTAAATTCCTGGCGACGGCGTAACCGCTCTGTCCGTTCCAGGTCACCGAGCACCACTCGCCGTAGCAGTTGTTGACCTCGACATTGCTGCCGCCGGGAATGGTGGTGACGACCGGGTAGTTCGTTCCCGGTCCTTGCCGCATGTTGACGTTGTTGGTTGCGAGCGCGGGCGCCGCCGCGGCGTAGTGAACCGACAACGTCAGGAGCGCGCCGCCGCATGCCGCAATCCGTGCGAGCTTCATGATTGCCCTCCACCGTCCGTCGCCCTGCCTTGATGTAAGACCAAGACCGTCGTCTTTTTCAACTGGCTTGCGGCGGCGACGCCGCGGAGCCGCGGAGCCGCCCGGTCGGTGCTAACGCGTGAGCTTTCCGAGCTCGGGGAACGGCGCATAGGCCGCGTCGGCGCAGGCCTCGTGTGCCGTGTCGACGAAACGGTCGAACCGGCCGTAGACGAAAACGGCGGCAACCTCCTTCACGCCGGCATAGCTGTTGCCGCGCTTGGCGTTGAACCGCAGACAGACAATGTAGCGTTGCGAGTTCCCCACCGGCTTCACCGCCGGCGTCGAGATGGCGGAATCGCGAATCCCGGTCGGATCGATCAGATAGGCGTGCATGGCGCCAAGAATGTCGGTCTTGTAGTTGGCGGGCGGGACGTTGAGCTCCTCGTCGGTCGGCGGCACCGGCTCGATCGAGCGGTAATCGTGCCCGCAGCCGCCGAGCGCAAGCGTCAGGCCGACGAGCGGGCCGAGCAACCGCCAGCGAACGCTATCCGCCTGCATACCCCGCCCTCTACCCCTGGCGCACCGGCTTCGGTTTAGACCCGAATCGAAGCCGGCGCCATTGCGGCGTCACGGCGTGTCGCCATATTGAAAAATCCCCTATAAGGGCCGGCCGGCCGCCGCCGGCTTGCTCACAGAGTGCGGTCCTTAGCCCGGCTGATGCCTACAATCGCGCACCTCGTCCACGTCTACGGCCTCATCGTGGTCGCCGGCGTGATCGGCCTCGAATGCATCGGCCTTCCGGTGCCCGGCGAGACCGTGCTCATTCTCGCCGCGGTGTTCGCCGGGACGATGCACGATCTGAATATCTTCGAGGTCGTCATCACGGCGGCGGTCGCCGCCACGGTCGGGCAGGCGGTCGGCTACCTGATCGGCCGCGAATTCGGCTACTGGCTGCTGCTGCGCTACGGCAACTATCTGCGGATCACCGAAAGCCGGATCAAGCTCGGCCAATATCTGTTCTTGCGCCATGGCGGCAAGATCATCGTCTTCGCGCGCTTCGTGCCGGTGCTGCGCGCGCTTGCCGGCATCCTCGCCGGCGCCAATCGGATGCCGTGGCGGCAGTTCCTGCTCGCCAATACCGCCGGTGCGTTCGCCTGGGCGGCCTTCTTCGGTTTTGCCGCTTATATGTTCGGACGCCAGATCGAGCGGATCGCCGGGCCGATGGTCATCGTCATCGGCGTTGCGGCGGTCATCGTGATCGCGGCGGGCGCCAGCTTCGCCGGGCGGCACGAGGCGCAGCTTGCCGAGGAGGCCGAACGGGCGCTGCCCGGGCCGCTGCGCTGGCCTTAAGCCTAGGGGCATCGTGCGGCGCGGCAAAAAGCCCTTGAACTACGGGCGCTTACCGGAATGGGCCGGCGGCGCGGCCCTTGCGGCGGTGGTTTCGCGACGCCATATCTCGGGTCGTGGCGGGATGAAATCCCGCCGGACGACGGGGCGCCATGCGGGCCCCGCAAAGTCGCTGAAAAAGGACTTTGAAACCATGTCCAGGGTTTCGTCGCTTTCGAGTCCGTTCCTGCTTGGCTTCGACGAGATCGAGCGTGTGCTTGACCGCGTCGCCAAAGCGGCCGACGGCTACCCTCCGTACAATATCGAGCGCATCGCGCGCGACGGCAACAATCCGGAGCGGCTGCGCATCACGCTGGCGGTGGCGGGCTTCACCCGCGATCAACTCGACGTGACGCTGGAAGAGAGCCAGCTCGTTATTCGCGGCCGGCAGCAGGACGACAAAAGCCGGCAGTATCTCCACCGCGGCATCGCCGCGCGCCAATTCCAGCGGAGCTTTGTGCTGGCGGAGGGAATGGAGGTGCTGGGCGCGGACTTGAAGAACGGGCTACTGTCGATCGATCTGGTGCGCCCGCAGCCGGAGCGGATCGTGAAATCGATCACGATCACCGACAGCGATGAAACTCAATAGGGCTCGACCGTATTATTGGAAAGGAGTCGAGTGCCATGACCTCGGAAATGAACGGTACCGAAATGAAACAGGTCCCCATATCTCCCGAAGCGCTTGCCCATCTCGGCGACGGGGAGATCGCCTATGTGAAGGCGATCCGTTCGGAAGATGTTGCCACGCTATTCCCGCAAGTGCCGGAGATTCAGCCCGGACTGAAACTGTTCGCACTGCACGCGGCCGACGGCACGCCGATCATGCTCACCGACAGCCGTGAGGCGGCGATCGCCAACGCCATGAGCCAGCAGCTGGAGACGGTGAGCGTGCACTGAACAGGGGTCAGTAGTCAGGGGTCAGTAATCAGGAAGCGGGGCCAGCGGCGATGCCGCTGGCCCTCCTGTTTCCTGGCACCTGTTTCCTGATACCTGACGCCGCTAGGCGGCGGATGCCGACGGCATCGCCAGCACTGCGTAAAGCGCTTCGGCATCGTGCGAGGCGCGCAGCTTGTGGGCGATTTCGGGGTCGCGCAGGAGGCGAGCGACGCGCGCCAGCGCCTTCAAATGATCGGCGCCGGCGCCTTCGGGCGCGAGCAGCAGAAAAATCAGATCGACCGGTTGACCGTCGAGCGCCTCGAAATCGACCGGCCGGTCGAGTCGCGCGAACAATCCGAACAGCCGGCTCAGAGCCGGCATCTTGCCGTGCGGAATGGCGATGCCGTTGCCGATCGCGGTGGAACCGAGTTTCTCCCGTTGCATCAGGATTTCGAAGATCGCCCGCTCGTTCTGGCCGCTGAGCGCCGCGGCGCGCGCGGCAAGCTCGTGCAGCACTTGCTTCTTGCTGTTGACCTTGAGCGCCGGGATGATCGCGTTCGGCGCGACGAGATCGGTGAGCGGCATGAATGGGACCTGGGGAGCCGAGCCGTTGCCGGCGCTGATTTCTATTCGAGCATGACCCGCGGCAAAAACCTGCGTTCGCTTTCGGCCATCGTGCTCAAAGGCGGCGGACCATAAGGAGCGTCGGCAATCGCGTCAATGGGCATCCGGCGGAAGAGTTTTCAGCCGGGAAAAGTGCCGGCTGCATTGGAAAGTTCCCTGCCGGCATCGCGAAACGACAATCATTTCAATCCGGCGGCAGGCGATGATCCTTGAGCCGGCGATGATACCGGCGCAGCCGCTTTTCCACCCGCAACGCCGCCTGGTCGGCGCTGGCATAGGCATCCGGCGCGGTGCCCTCGGTGTGCAGCGTAATCTTCGAATCGAGGTGGATGGCGCACTCGGTGCGAAAACCAAACCCTTCCCGCGCGACGGTCGCGTGGCCGGAATATCCGCCGTCGAAATACTTGCCCATGGCTTCGGCGATCCGGTTGTTGATCCGTTCCCGCAGCGCCTCGCCGACATCGAGATTTTTGCCCGAAACGCGAAATGACATGGCAGCCTCCACTAGCCGCGCATTCCCCGTATGTTTGAGCTAGGCATTGCCCCGGGCGGTGTCAACGCGAGACCCGCGTCGGCGGTGCTCGACGCCGGGCGCGATCAGGAAACGGCGGCCGCGTTCTTCTCCCGGCGCCGCTGCACTGAGGACGGTATCCGCATGGCTTCGCGGTATTTCGCCACCGTTCGTCGCGCGATGTCGACGCCGGCTTCGCGCAGCTTCTCCACGATGGTGTCGTCGGAAAGAACGTCCGCCGCGGACTCGGCCTCGATCAATTGCTTGATGCGGTGGCGTACCGCCTCGGCGGAATGCGCTTCGCCGCCATGAGCGGCGGCGATCGCCGACGTGAAGAAATATTTGAGCTCGAAGATGCCGCGGCTGGTCGCCATGTACTTGTTGGCGGTGACTCGCGAAACCGTGGACTCGTGCATGCCGATGGCCTCAGCCACGGTCTTGAGGTTGAGCGGACGCAGATGCTCGACCCCGCGGGCAAAGAAGCCGTCCTGCTGGCGTACGATCTCGTTGGCGACCTTGAGGATGGTGCGGGCGCGCTGGTCGAGGGCGCGCACCAGCCAAGTCGCGCTCTGCAAACACTCGGCGAGGTAGGATTTCTCGGTGTCGCGCCGCGCCGTGGCCGAAACTTCGGAATAGTAGCTTTGGTTGACCAGGACCTTCGGCAGGGTGTCGGAGTTGAGCTCGATGATCCAGCCGCCATCGGGAGCGGGCCGCACGAAGACGTCGGGCACGATCGGCTGCACCAGGACCGACCCGAAGGCGAGACCGGGCTTCGGATTGAGGCGGCGGATTTCCCCGATCATGTCGGCGAGATCTTCGTCGCCGACGCCACAGATTTTCTTCAGCGCGGCGAATTCGCGCTTCGCCAGGAGGTCGAGACGCGCAATCAAAGCCTGCATCGCCGGGTCGAAGCGGTCGAGTTCCTTGAGCTGAAGCGCCAGGCATTCGGCGAGATCGCGCGCGCATATTCCCGGCGGATCGAAGCTCTGGAGGATGCCGAGCACGGCCTCGATCTCTTTGACACTGGTGCCCAGCTTCTCGGCAATGGCGGCGAAATCGGCGCTGAGATATCCGGACTCGTCGACGAGATCGATGAGGTATTGCCCGATCATGCGTCGCGGCGCGTCGGCGATCGCGAGGACAAGCTGCTCGCGCAGCCAGTCCGCCAGCGTCGCCTCGGCGGATACGAACGCCTCGGGATTATAGTCGCCGCGGTCACTGCCGCCGGAGCCGACGCCCGCCCATTCGGAGTAGCCGGCTGGAAGCTCGGACGTGCGCTGGCGGCCCGGTTCGACGTCGTCGGCCGGTGTGCCGTCGAGGTTCGTATCGGCGCGCTCTTCCGCGGCGTTTCCGGCCGCGTCATTGCCGCTGCCGTTCCATGCCTCGCCATCCATCGGCGATTTGTCGGGCGCCGGCGCCTCGTTAACCTCGCCGGGTACCGGCTCGTCTTCGGCGCTGCGGTCGAGCAGCGGATTGCGCTCGAGTTCGGCTTCCACATAGGCGACCAGATCGAGATTTGAGAGCTGCAGCAGCTTGATCGCCTGCATCAGCTGCGGCGTCATCACCAGCGCTTGGCTCTGGCGGAGCTGGAGTCTTTGGGTCAGTGCCATCGTGGCCGGCCGAACTGGTCCGATTCTTGCTTGTTCTTGTCTACAGCAGTTCGGCCGCGCTGTCGTCAACCGATTTCGGATAGGCTTAAAGCCGGAACTCCTCGCCAAGGTAAAGCCGGCGCACCTCGGGGTTGTTGACGATATCGTCGGCGCGACCCTCCATCAGCACCTCTCCGGAATAGATGATGTAGGCGCGGTCGGTCAGGCCGAGGGTCTCGCGCACATTGTGGTCGGTGATGAGCACGCCGATGCCGCGATTGGTCAGGTGCCGCACCAGCGACTGGATGTCGCCGACCGCGATCGGATCGATGCCGGCGAACGGCTCATCGAGCAGCATGTAGTTGGGCCGCGTGGCAAGCGCGCGCGCGATCTCCACGCGCCGCCGCTCGCCGCCGGACAGCGCAATCGACGGCGTCTTGCGCAAGCGGGCAATGTTGAACTCTTCGAGCAACGCGTTGAGATCACGCTCGCGCCGTTTGGCGTTGGGCTCGACCGCCTCGAGCACGGCGCGAATGTTCTGCTCGACGCTGAGGCCGCGGAAGATCGAGGCTTCTTGCGGCAAATAGCCGATGCCAAGGCGTGCGCGCTGGTACATCGGCAGCGGCGTCACGTCGAATCCGTCGAGCTCGATGCGGCCTTTGTCGGCCTTGATCAGGCCGGTCATCATATAGAAGACCGTCGTTTTTCCGGCGCCGTTGGGCCCCAGCAGACCGACCGCTTCGCCTTTGCGCACGTAGAGGCTCACCCCCTTGACGACTTTGCGGCCGACGAAGGTTTTCTCCACGCCGTGGACCGACAACAGGCTCCTGCGTTCGGGCGGCGCCGCGCCGTTTCCGTCGGTTCGGCGGCGCGGCCGGGACGGGGGAGGCGGCGCGATTTCCGCAGCTGGCTGCGCGGGCGGCGGCGGCGGTGGCGGTGGGCGCTTGCTGCGCGCCTGCTCCACAGGCGCCGGTACGCTGGCGATATCGAGATAGGTGCCGTTGATGGCGCCGCCCATGGTCGCCAGGTCGATCGCCTCCTCCTCCGCTATGACCGTCCTGCGACGCGCGGAATTGCGGCGGCGAAAATATGAGAAGATGTCCTGCACGCCCGCCTCGGGAAGCCTCAAACGCGAATCGCGGATGGTTGCGGTTCGGAGCGCGGACTTTAGCCGATTTGCCGCGCCGATGCTGCGGCCGCCGCCTCAATTCGTCCGGTTCTGCGGGCCGAAAGACATGACGTTGGTTGAGCCGCCATTGGCGCCCTTGCTCGGCAGAATGAGCGCCCGCACGCGGTTTTGCGCCGTCGCGGCGTTGGATTCGAAGTGGGCGTTGCCGGTCGTGGTGTCGACCACGACCCGGTCGCCATGCAGGACGTTCTTGCCCTGCGTGACCACGACGTTGCCGGTCAGGGTGATCGTCTTTGCTTTCAGGTCGTAGACGCCGACGTCGCCGCTCGCGTTCTGGTCCTTGGTGACGACGGTCACGTTGCCGCGGGCTTCAATCCGGCGGATGTCCTGCGCGCTCTGCGGTATCACCGGCACCGGCTGGTTCGTCGCCGGCGGCTTGGCTGCCGCTGGTTCGTAGCCGGCCGCGACCTTGCTGCCGCCGTCCTCCGCTCCGTAGAATACGACGAGCGTCTGACATTTCATCGTCGTGTCGCCCTGGACCACCTGCACATTGCCGTAGAAGGTCGCCATCTTGCTCTTGTCGCGAACTTCGAGCGACGCGGATTCGATTTGGATCGGCTGATCCTTGTTCTCGCCGCCCTGAACAATGCTCTGGGTCGGGCTCGGCGCGGCCGGATGCTGCCCCTGCGCCGCGGCCAACCCCGGCGCCGCCAAGGCCAATACCGTCATGCAGAGCCGAAGCTTCATCATTCGTCTGCCTTCGCGGGAGCTTTGTCGGGCTCCAGCGTCATCGCCACGCCGCCGCCAAACCGCATGACGCTGCCATTGTCAACGACTTCCAGCCGCTTGGCGTTGAGGACGCCGTTGAGCAGCTTCACCCAGACCGGTTTCTCCGACACCACGTCGCCCTTGCGCAGGTCGACGACCGCCTCGCTCAGGCGAGCCTCGTAGCCGGTCGATGACACGAGGTGAATATCGTCCTGCAGCGTCAGCATCTCGCTCTTCATGTCGTAGGTGCCGGACTTGGCCGACATGTCGACCGTGCTCTTGTCTTGCATCCGCATTCTGCCGCGCGGCTCCTGCAGTTCCATAAAATCGGGTTTGCTGATGTCCTGCGCCGCGTCGTTCGCCGTGAACTCATAGGGGCGCGCATCCGAGGTGAAGCCGTCGAGGCGCGGCCGTTGCATCGTGATCTTGGTGCCTTTGATGACCAGCTTGCCGAGCTCCCCCGGCAACCGAAAACTATCGATCGGTGCGTAGTTGGCGATCACCACCGTGAGCAACACCGCGGCGATGCCGGCCGGTACGCCGACACGAAGCCAGCGGACGCGACGGCTGTGTCGCCGCGCGGTGCGGTAGCTGCGTTCGATGTCGCCGCGAGCACTCGCCGAAAACGCGGCTTCTCTTGCGACGTCGACATGATGGGCGATGGTCAGGCGGCTATTCCCCTTAAGGCCGTTAGCCCCGATTCGGGCGGAGAGCCGATTTTACCGGGTCCGCATGGCCATTGTCGCCTGCGAATGTGGCCCGGGCGGGGCCGCTAAAACGCCGCTAGGAATGGGCAAAGATGTCCTCGGCGGCAAAGCCGGCGAGGTCGAGCCGCACCCGGTCGGGGAGGAACCGAAAGCAGGCCGCCGCCAGAGCGTCGCGGGACTCCCGCGCCAGCATCGCGTCGAGCCGCTCCTTCAGCGCGTGCAGATAAAGCACATCCGAGGCGGCATACGACAATTGTGCATCGCTGAGTTCCGCCGCGCCCCAGTCGGACAATTGTTGCTGTTTCGACAGGTCGTGTCCCAGCACCTCGCGCACCAGATCCTTGAGCCCGTGCTTGTCGGTGTAGGTCCGCGCCAGCCGCGAGGCGATCTTGGTGCAGTACACCGGCTCCGGCATCACGCCCAAGGTCTTGTAGAGCATGCCGAGATCGAAGCGGGCGAAGTGAAAAATCTTCAGCAGCCGGGAATCGGCGAGGAGCCGCTTCAGATTGGGCGCCAAGCTGGAAGCATCTTGGGGATGCGGCGGGATTTGCACCAGATCCGCCGAACCATCGCCAGGCGAAAGCTGCACCAGGCACAGCCGGTCGCGGTCGGGGTTGAGCCCCATCGTTTCGGTGTCGATGGCGACCGCGCCGGTATAGTGCGATAAATCCGGCAGATCGCCGCGATGCAGGCGGATGGTCATTGGGTGACGTGCTGCCGGAGGTTGATGCGGGTGCCCTCGAATTGTCAGATGCCGGCGCGAATCCTTGAATATCGCAACCGAAAAGGCTCGTCAAAAACGTCCGCATGAGCGCGCCGACGGCAAATCGAGGGCTTCCATGATCGCCGCGTACGGATTGAAAAAATCTGCCACGACTGAAAGGATACCGGCCGCGGATTGAGGTTCCGGCCGCCAAGGAGGGAAGATTATTAGCGCCCCGTCGGCATCCACGCTTGCGGCGCTGCCGTGGCCGCGATCCTCGTGGCGGCGGATGATGCACGCGCTGTGGTACGGGCGTTCGGTCCGGGCGCAGCTCCTGCTCGTGCTCGTGCTGATCGACGTGGTCGCGGTGCTTCTTGCCGGCAGCGTCACCATCCTGCGGGCGCGCGCCCAAACGCGGGTGGAGATGACGGCGACGATGCGCGTCGCCGAGCTCCTGGTCGGCGACGCCGTCAATTTCGTGCATCAGCAGCTGCCGGCCGAGCAGTTCCTGGCGATGTTGCCGGCGCAGTTGCGCTCGATACGCCACGTGCGCATCGCCGTCACTGACAAGGCCGGCGTTCCGATTGCGCTGGCGCCGGATGCCGACAGGAGTGGCGATCGCCACGCCGAGGAACGCGCGCCGGCGCCGGCCTGGTTCGCGGCGCTGGTCAGCCCGCCGATCGAGATACACGATGTCCCGGTCGTCGCCGACGGCCGCAACCTCGGCCAGGTGCAAATCAGCGGCGAGCCGGCCGACGAGATCGCCGAGATCTGGGAAAACGCGGTCGCGATCGGAACCGTCGCCTTCCTGCTCAACATCGCGATGATCGGCATTCTCTATGTTCTGTTCGGGCGGGTGCTCGATCCGCTGACCGGACTGGTAAGTGGTCTCTCCGACCTCGAACGACGGACCTACAATGTGCGGCTGGCGCGGCCGCATACGCGCGAGCTTGCCGCCATCGCCGAGCACTTCAACGCGCTGGCGCTCGCGCTCGAAACGCTCGGCGTGGAAAATCGCGAGCTCAATCGCCGGCTGATCACGGCGCAGGATGACGAGCGCCGGCGCACCGCGCTCGAGCTGCACGACGAGGTCGGACCTTGCCTGTTCGGGCTGAAGGCCAATGCCTCGTCGATTGCGAGCGCGACAGCCGAGCTTCCGCAACAAGCGAGGCAAAGCGTCTCGGCGCGCTTGCACGACATCCTGGGCATCATCGAGCATCTACAGAGCATCAACCGCAGCATGCTCGACCGGTTGCGGCCGATGGCGCTCGGCCATGTCCCGCTCGAGGAGATGCTCGACCAGCTCGTGCGCGAGCGCGCGCGCCAGCATTCGCAGATTTCGTTCTCCTTCGCGGCGGCGAACGTCGCTCGCAGCTATGGCGATTCCATCGATCTGACGGTCTATCGCTGCATTCAGGAGAGCTTGACCAACGCCATCCGCCACGCGCGGGCCGAACATGTAACCGTCGATCTCAGCCATATCGCGCCCGAGGCGCGGCTTGCTCTGTCGATACGCGACGACGGCTGCGGCGTGAAGCCCGGCACGCCGCCGGGCTTCGGCATGCGCGGCATGCAGGAGCGGGTCGAAGGCTTGGGCGGCTGCTATAACGTCGACGGCGGAGCTGGCCGCGGCACCTGCGTGCGTATTATCATTCCCGTGGCCGAGCCGCGGAACGCCGCGGCGGAAGCCGGCCAGATGAGCGGTGCGAAGGCATGACCAGCGTCCTCGTCATCGACGATCATCCGATCGTGCTGCAGGGCTGCCGGCGGATGCTGGAGGATGCCGGTATCGAAGCCGTGCTCGAGGCGCGCGATGCCGCTTCCGGCTACCGGCTCTACCGGCGTCATCGTCCCGAAGTCGTGATTGCCGATCTGGCGATGCAAGGCAACGGGCTCGGCGGCCTGCCGCTCATTCGCCGCATCAACGCGCACGACCCGCGCGTGCGCATCCTCGTCCTCAGCATGCACAGCGATCCGATCATTGTCGCGCGCGCGCTCGAAGCCGGCGCCACCGGGTACGTGCTCAAGGACACGTCTTCGGCGGACCTGGCCGAAGCGTTCGAGAAAGTCCGCGACGGCAAGCCGTATTTGAGCAACGACCTCGCCATGCGGGTGGCGCTGGTGCACGCCTCGGCGCGGCAGAATCCGCTTTCCGATTTGACGCCGCGCGAGCTGCAGACGCTGTCGCTGTTGGCTGAAGGCAAAGCCTATGGCCAGATCGCCGAGGAGCTCCACGTCAGCTACAAGACCGTGGTGAACGTCTGCTCCCAGCTCAAGCAGAAGCTCAAATCCCGCAACCTGCCGGAATTGATCCGCACCGCCGTGCAGATGCTGTCGGCAACGTCATAGCCGGCGTTCGATCCAACGCTGACACTGCCCGGTTGCCGCCAAGGATCACGGCTTCATCGCGCCCTGCGTGCTGGTGTAGACCGCGTAGAGCGACGTCGAGCCGCAGATATACAGGCGGTTCTTGAAACGCCCGCCGAAACACAGATTGGCGACCGTTTCCGGAATGTGGATCTTGCCGAGCAGTTCGCCGTTGGGGGCGAAGCAGTGCACGCCATCCTCCTGCGGGTCGCCCCATCCCATCGAGCACCAGACGCGGCCTTCCACGTCGCAGCGCATGCCGTCGCTGTTGCTGGGCTTGAAGTCGCCGGCGAAGAGCTTGCCGGTCGCCACTTTCCCGCTCTCGATATCGACATCGAATACGCGGATATGCGAGGGCTTGTTGGGGCCATCCGAGTAGCCGGTGTCGATGACATAGAGCTTCTTCTCGTCGGGCGAGAAGGTGATGCCGTTCGGCTGCACGAAGTCGTCGACCACGACTGTGACCTCGCCGCTTTGGGGATCGACCCGGTAGACGTTCTGCTTTTCCTGTTCCTGCCCGGCCTCGAGCCCTTCGTAATAACCCATAATGCCGTAGCGCGGATCGGTGAACCAGATCGAGCCATCGGAGGCGGCGACGACGTCGTTCGGCGAGTTCAGCTTCTTGCCGTCGTAGCTGTCGGCGATGATCGTGATCGAGCCGTCGAGCTCGGTGCGGGTCACCCGCCGTGTGGCGTGCTCGCAGGTGATCAAGCGCCCTTGCCGGTCGATGGTGTTGCCGTTCGCATTCATTGACGGCGAACGGAAGACGCTCAAATGATTGTCGTCTTCCGACAGGCGCATGATGCGGTTGTTGGGAATGTCGCTGAACAGCACATAGCGCCCGGCCGGGAAATAGACCGGGCCTTCGGCCCAGCGAAAGCCGGTGGCGATCCGCTCGACGGCATTGGTGCCGGCAAACGCCGGAAAGCCGCTGGCTCCGATGGCGCCCTTGCGCTTCTTCAGCGACTCGATGTGCGGATCCGGATAGCGCGAATCCGGCAACGGCCCCAGAGGCAGCGGCGCGCTGGGAGCAAGTGGAACACCGGTTTGACCGAGCGGGGTTGCCTGTTCGTGCATCACTTCCTCCCTCGCCTAGCTCGTTATCCGCTCGCCGCGTCCGTAGACCAAGAGCATCAGGATGATCACCCCGCCATAGATCACCTGGCGGCCGGCCTCCGGCATTTCCATGATCGAGAGTACGCTGTTTAAGAGCACGATCAGGATCACGCCGACGAGGGTGCCGAGATAGCGGCCGCGGCCGCCGAGGATATTGGTGCCGCCGATCACCACCGCTGCGATTGAGGGCAGGAGATAGGCGTCGCCCATGCCCTGGTAGGCCTTCTGCGAGTAACCGGCGAGCAACACGCCGGCGAGGCCGGCGGTCAGCCCGCAGAGCGCGAAACAAATGACCGTCACGCCCCGCGTATTGACGCCGGCGAGATAGGCCGCAGCCTCCTTGTTGCCGATGGCGTAGATGTAGCGGCCGAGCGCCATGCGCTGGAGAATGATCACGACGATCAGCGACACGGCAAGCCAGACAAAGAGGGCGTTGGGAATGCCGAAAGTATGTCCGGACGCCAGGCTGCGCATCAAGCCGGTCGCCGTGGTTTGCGGGGCGTAACCGCCGGTGTGCGCGACCATCAGGCCGCGCATCACCGCGTTGACGCCGAGCGTGAAGATCATCGAGGGCACCCGCAGATAGGCGACGCCGAGCCCGTTGACGACGCCGACGGCGAGACCGACGGCGAGGCCGATCGGGATCGCCCAGGGGCCGCCGACCGTGGTTGCCATCATCGCGGCGGCGGTCAACGTCCAGGGAATCGAGAGGTCGATCTGCGAGATCAGGATGACCACCATCATCCCGGCGGCGACGATGCCGAGGAAGGCGCCGATCTGCAGCTGCTGCAGCAGATAGTTCGGCGAAAGCAGCGGCGCGCTGCCGAAGCGCTCCAAAGTGTAGGCGGTACCGGCGATCAGGATCGCGACGACGAAAAGCGCGGCGATGAAGATCGGCCGATCGTCGCGCGACAGGCTCAGGCGCGCCGGGATCGCGGTCACCGGAAGAGCTCCAGCGTGTTCTTGACGCGCAACACCCGCAGCGCGCCGATGCTCACCGCCGCCAGAAGAATGATCCCTTCGAACAGCGGCTGTAGCAGCGGCGCGATATCGAAGATGCGGAAGAAGAAGGAGATCACCCGCAGGATGAGCGCACCGAAGATCGAGCCGACGGCGCCCCCGGTGCCGCCGAGCAGTGAGGTGCCGCCGATGACCACCGAGGCGATCGAGTTCAACGTATAGGCGCCGGCTTGCGGAATGTCGGCGTTGCCGGACGAGGTCTCGATCGCCAGGAACAATCCGCCGCAAGCGGCGAAGAAGCCGCCCAGCGTGAAGGCTACGATCTTGGCGCGATTGATGTTGAGGCCGGACATATAGGCCGCGCCTTCCGCCGAGCCGATCGCGTAGACCGCGCGGCCGGTGACCGAACGGCGGAACGGGACCCAGACGACCAGCGCGATCACCGCGAGCAGCACGAACGGCACCGGGATCCAGGCGAAGGGGGTGAACCAGGGCGCAGCGCCGTCGTCGAAGATGTGCGCGGTCGAGGCAAAGTCGCCGAGCGAATTGGTCATCGCCCAGTTCAGATCATCGTCGATCTTGCCGCCCGGCTGCGGGCGCAGGAACAATGCAATTCCTATATAGATTGCGCCGGTCGCCAGCGTGGCGATGATCGGCTGAATGCGGCCATAGACGACGACCGCGCCGTTGACCAGGCCGGCCAGCGTGCCGATCGCGAGACAGATGATCATCCCGAGACCGATGCCGGCCATTCCGCCGGGCAGCGTCCCCAGCGTGAGATGCAGCCCGGCGAGGTCGAGCGAGAGCGGCGTTCCCTCGGCCGCGCCGCTGAGCAGATAACTGGCGAAGCAATCGACCATTGTCATCAGTGCACCGACCGAAAGATCGAGGCCGCCCATCAGCACCGGCACAGTCTGGGCCATCGCCACCATGGCGAGGGTGAAGACTTCGTTGCCGTTCTGCACCAGTACGGCGGAGGAGAAACCCTTCGGATGCGCGAGGTGGTAGAGAGAATAGATGACGCAGAACAGCGCGAGCGCGGTCACGAAGGGAATGTTCTGCCGCAGCCTGATGGCGAGATTGTTAGGCATCGGCCGCCTTGCCCGCATCGGCCGCGCCGGCGCCCGGCTCGATGTTGAGCGCACTGGCGATGATGTTGGTTTCGTTGAGGTCGTCGCCCGCGAGCTCGCGCAGGATGCGGCCGTCATACATGATGGCGACACGGTCGCAGCAGCCGATCAACTCGTCATAGTCGGTCGAATAGAACAGCACCGCCGCGCCCTGATCGGCAAGCTCGCGTACCAGCCGATAGAGTTCCTGCTTGGTGCCGACATCGATGCCGCGGGTCGGATCGTTGAGCAGAATGATCCGCGGCTCGGTCATCAGCCATTTGGCGATGACGACTTTCTGCTGGTTGCCGCCGGATAACGTCGACACGGCGTCGCTGTTGGCGGCGACCCTGATGCGGAGGCGGCTGATGGCGGCGTCCACCGCGCGCTTCTCCTTGCCGCCGTCGACAAAGGGCCCGGTGGAGAGACTCGGCAGCGAGGCGATGGCGAGATTGTCGGTGACCGACATCGGCAGCATCAGCCCTTCGGTCTTGCGGTCTTCCGGCACCAGGGCGATGCCGATCTCCCGCATCTTCGCCTGAGCCGGCGAGCCCGGCCGCACGGCGCGGCCGTTGACCGTGACCCGGCCGCTCACGCCGCGCAGTACGCCGAACAACGCCAGCAGCAGCGTCCGCTGGCCTTGGCCGTCCAAGCCGCCGAGGCCGACGACCTCGCCCGCGCCGACGTCGAGCGATATGCCCGCGAGGCGATTGTCCCAGCCGAGGTTCTCGATTTTCAGCGCCGGCGCCGGGCGCGGTCGGGCCGGTTTTGGCGGATATTGGGTGGCGATGTCGCGGCCGATCATCAGCTGGACGATCTCGGCAGTCGATCGCGCGCCCTTGTCGAAGGTCTCGATGTGGCGGCCGTTGCGGAACACCGAGGCGCGGTCGGCCAAAGCTTCGACCTCGTGCATCCGGTGGGTGATATAAAGGATGGCGACGTTCTCCATCTTCAGTCGCGCCAGCAGCGCATAGACTTTTTCGACGTCCGCGCGCGTCAAGGCCGAGGTCGCCTCGTCGAGGATGAGAAGCTGCGGCTTCTGGCCGAGCGCCTTGGCGATTTCGACCATCTGGCGACGCGACAGCGGCAGATCGCGCACGCGCAGCAGCGGATTGACGTCCTCGCAGCCGACTTCGGCAAGCAAGGCCTCGGCGCGCCGGCGTTGCGCACGGTTGTCGATCATGCCGAAGCGCCGGGGCGGCGTTAGGATGGAAATATTGTCGGCGACTGAAAGATCGGGCATCAGCGACAGTTCCTGGAAGATGCAGACGATGCCGGCCACCGCCGCGGCGGCCGGATTCGAGAACGCACGCAAGGTTCCATCGAGCCGCAATTCGCCGGCATCGGGCGGGACGACGCCGGCGATGATCTTGATCAAAGTCGATTTTCCGGCGCCGTTTTCGCCGAGGACCGCGTGGATCTGACCGCGTGCGCAACGAAAGTCGACATTGTCGAGCGCGCGAACGCCGCCATACCGCTTGGAAATTCCAGAGAGGACGAGAAAGTCGGCTCCCGCCGCTGCTGTCATGGCCGGCCCTGGTCGGACTTGCGCTTGCCGTAACGGTAGCGGCAACAAGCCGGGCCGGCGCGAGGCCGGCCGGCTTGTCGTTCGCTCAAGCGATCACTGCGTGTTCTTCTCGCTCTGCGACATGATCTGCGGCGCCGTGAACTCGACGCCGCAGGGCGTGAACTGATTGTCGGCAAAGAAATTGGCCTTGAGATCGGGCCAATAGTTCACTCCCGCCTTCAAATCCTTGTAAGTCGCGACCGGAATCGGGATCGAGATCAACTGCGGCATGACGTTGCCTTGCAGCGCCGAGATCGCCGCCTTCATCGCGATGGCGACCAGCGCCGGCGATTGGCCGTACGACATGCCCTTGAGGCCGTCCTTGGAGTGGTCGGCGATCTGCTTGCGGTACTCGTTCTCGCCTTCGCCCGACATCGCCACGAAGGGATGATGCGCGTCCATCATCGCCTGCACGGTGCCGTCGGAGCCGCCTTGCGTGAACACGGCGTCGAAATGGCCGTGGACCGCCAAGGCGTCGGCGGTGACCTTCTGCGAGGTGCCGGTGTCCCAATTGCCGACGACTTCGGTGATGTTGAACTTGTTGGGCGCCGCTTCCATCACCTCGCGGAAGCCGACATGCCGGTCGCGATCGACCGAGTTGCCCGGCAGCCCGCGCACCTCGAGGACGTCGCCGGCGGTCTTGCCCGACTGGTCGATGAGCCAATGCGCCGACTGGCGGCCCATTTCCTTCTGGTCCTCGTTGACCATCATCACCTTGTCGGTGTCGAGGATGTTGTCGAACGGAACCACGACGACATTGTTCTTGTCGGCGAGGCGGATGATGCGATCGAATCCATCCGGCGCGACCGCGATGGTCACGATCGCCTGGACGCCCTGGTTGATGAAGTCCTCCATGGCACCGAGCTGCGCGGCGACGTCGGTTCCGGTCGAGACGACCTTGAACTCCTTGATGTTCTCCTTGATGCCAGGCTGCTCGGCGAAGGCCTTGGCGGTCTTGACCATCTGAATGCGCCAAGTGTTGCCGACGAAGCCGTTGACGAGGGCGATCTTGTAGGGTCCCGCCTGCTTGTCCCATTGGAAGAACTTGGTCTTGTCCGACCAGGGCTTGAAGCATCCCGCATTGGCGCCGGGTCCCGAAACGACCTTCGGACCGGCCCAAACGGCGACCGATGATAGGAGCAAGCCTGTAAGCGCCAGGCCCGTCGCGTGGCCAATATGTTTCACGGCTGAGTCCTCCCTGTTCTTGTGTCAGCTAAGCGAACCGCAAGACGAAGCGGGTCTTCGCCCGCTGATATTGCCAGCATGCCCGACGGCGCTGGCGCTTTCAATGCGGTTGCGGCGCGCCGGTCGCGGCCGGGTCTTAGGCCTCGTGTGATTATGCGGCGGCCGTCGCGATTGCCAAAAGTTCCTGCCTCGATTGGAAGAACCTGCCCTGACGCCGGCGTGCATATGGTGGCAGGATCAGCGGGTTGGTCGGGGCGGCCTGCACATGCTTGGGTCTGTGAGTTCTACCGTTCGATGGCGCGTGCGCCGGACCGTGTTTCATGGCCTGCTTGCGATCGCATCGATGGCCGCACCCATGGCCGCGTCGATGGCGCCCGCAGCCGCGCAGCAGAATTCGACCGCGACTGCCGACTCAAGCGCGGTCAAGCTTCCCGAAATCCGCGTCATCGCCACCACGCCAGTGCCGCCGCCACGCAGCGCCCCGCCGGCGGCTGCGGCGGCTGCCGCTCCGGCAAGCCCGCAGCCCGCCGCGGCGACGGCCGAGCCCGGCGCCGTCGATCTCGACAAGATTCCCGCGAACGTGCAGGTGATGTCGGCCTCCGATTTCGACCACAGCACGGCGCCGGACCTGTTGCAGGCGATGGCGCGAGGGCTGCCCGGCGTCTCGCTCGGCGATCAGACCGGCAATCAGTTCCAGCTCGACATCAACTACCGGGGCTTCACCGCCTCGCCGGTGATCGGCACGCCGCAGGGGCTCGCGGTCTATCAGAACGGCGTGCGCATCAACGAAGTCTTCGGCGACATCATCAATTGGGACTTTCTCCCCGAGAATGCCATCAATCGGATGACGCTGGTTCCCAGCAATCCGGTCTACGGGCTCAACGCCATCGGCGGCGCGCTGTCGCTGGAAATGAAAAACGGATTCACCTATCACGGGGTTGAAAGCGAAGTCAGCGCCGGTTCATTCGGCCGCGCCGCGACGTCGGTGCAGGCGGGCGGGCAGAACGGCAACTTCTCCGGCTACGTCACCGCCGACGCGATCGACGACGCCGGCTGGCGCGAGGATTCGCCGTCGCGGCTGCGGCGCATGTATGCGGATCTTGGCGCACGCGGCGACAACAACACCGAGTTTCACCTCTCCTTTACCGGCGCCGACAACCATTTCGGCGCGCTGGCTGCGACGCCGGTACAGATGCTCGCCCAGAACTGGTCGAGCGTCTTCACCACCCCGCAGACAACCGATAATCAGCTCGCCTTTTTTACCGGCAGCGCCAGCTGGAAACCGACCGATACCCTGACCTATCAGGCGGTCGCCTACTACCGGCATTTCCAGCAAGCCCACGTCGACGGCAACGGCACCAACGCGCAGAACTCGGGATGCCCGGACCCGACCGTGCTTTGCTTCCCGAACCTCGACGGTACCGTGTCCAACCTGACGACGACCACCGGACAGACGATCCCGGCCAGCGGTGCGCTGGGATCGGCCCTTCTCGGCGAGATCGACCGGACCTGGACGACGACCAACAGTTTCGGCGGCTCCGCACAGGTAGCCTCTTCCGCCAAGGTGTTCGATCACAGCAACAATTTCGTGCTGGGGGCGAGCCTCGATCGCGGCCTCGTCCAATTCTCCACCACGAGCGAGTTGGGCACGGTCTCCGGTATTCCGCCGACGGTACAGGGAACCGGCCTGTTCATCGATCAACCGTCGGGTGACGTGGCGCCGGTCGGGCTGGGCGCCGAGACGCTCTACACCGGCCTCTATGCGACGGACACGTTCGACGTCACCTCGCGCCTTTCGGTCACCGCCGGCGCGCGGTTCAACTTCGCCCAGATCAACCTGCGGGACGAATTGGGCGACGACCCGTTGCTCACGGGCAGCCACAGTTACAGCCACTTCAATCCGTCGATCGGCGCGACTTACAAGATCACGCCCAACGTCACCGTATTCGGCGGTTTTGCAGTGGCCAACCGGGCGCCGACGCCACTGGAGCTGGAGTGCTCCGATCCGACCCGGCCTTGCCTGCTCGACAATTCGCTGGTCGGGGATCCCAATCTCAAGCAGGTCGTATCGCACACCGTCGAGGCCGGCCTGCGGGGCAATTTCGCGATCGGAAAGGGTCAGTTCAATTGGAACGTCGACGGGTATTACGCGCTCAATACCGACGACATCATCAATGTCGCGAGCCCGATCATCGGCCATGAGTTCTTTCAAAACGGCGGCAACACGCTTCGCCAAGGCATAGAAGCCAGCGCAACGTACAAATGGGATCGCTGGAATGCTTACGCAAATTTTACCTCCGTCGACGCGACGTTCCGGAATGCGTTGACGCTCTCGTCCCCGTTCAACCCCTTCGCCGACGCCAACGGCAACATCTTTGTCGTGCCCGGCGATCACATCCCGGGAATTCCCGACTTCCGCTTCAAGCTCGGCGCCGAATATCAGGTCACCGATCCGTGGAAGGTCGGCGCCGATCTCAACGTCTTCGGCAGTCAATACCTCGTCGGCGACGAGTCCAATCAGAACCCCAAGGTGCCGGCCTACTGGGTGGTGAATCTGCACACGTCGTACAAGCTGTCGGAGAACGTGGAATTGTTCGGCCTGGTGAGAAACCTGTTCGACCAGCACTATTACATTTTCGGCACATTTTTCGACGTCACTGAAGTCCCCTATTTGAATCTGACCGACCCACGCACTTTCGCTCCCGGGATACCGTTCGCCGCTTATGTGGGGGTGCGCGGAACCTTGCCGGGCGCGGGACACGCATTCGGCGATCCCGCCTCGCCGCTGCTCACCAAGGCGCCGCCCACAAGCTGGAGCTGGACCGGGCTCTACCTCGGCGTCAATGGCGGCTACAGCTTCGGCGGCAGCGCTTGGACCGACAGCGTGACCGGGATGTCGAGCGGCAATTTCAACACCTCCGGCTTCGTCTTCGGCGGCACGCTCGGGGCCAATTATCAGACTGGCGCCTGGGTGTTCGGCGTCGAAGCCGACGGCGATTGGGCCGACGCCGGCGGCTTCGGCACGTTCACGGCGACGAGCCTCTGCGCTGGAGGCTGCCTGACCAGAAACGATTGGCTCGCCACCGTGCGCGGCCGCGTCGGCTACGCGTTCGACCGCTTCCTCGTCTATGGCACCGGCGGCGCCGCCTTCGGCGACGTCCGCGCCAACTTCTCCAGCGATCCGGTAAGCGATCACACCAAAACCGGCTGGGCCGGCGGCGCCGGCGTAGAAATTGCCTTTGCCCCGCATTGGACGGCCAAGGCCGAGTACCTGTTCGTCGACCTTCCCAGCGGCTCATGCACGACCAATTGCGCGATCCAGAATCCAAATGGACCGCCGCTCATTCCCAACATCGCCGTCAAATTCAACGAAAGCATCGTTCGCGCCGGCGTCAATTATAGATTTGGCGGGTAGGTCTCAAGAGAGCGCATCAGATAGGCTATTTAGCGCCGCGACCGTTGAATAGTGGACGCGCCGCTCGCTCGGCTTACTTGCCCATCTCGCCGAGGCGGGCAGTGGCGCGGCGTTGGAAGAGTTTTGCGCCCTGTTGCCGGGCATCGTCGCGAGCGGTCGTGAAAGCCCGCCGCGCCTCGGCCTTGTTGCGGCGGTTGAGCGACAGCAAACATTCTCCACGCAGGCGATGGATTTCCGGCAGATAAAAACCGACCCCCGGTTCGTCGACCGCCGCGATCGCACGGTCGAGATGTGCGAGGCCGTCTGCTGGGCGGCCGGCGATCAGCAAAACCTCGCCTGCCAAGCCAAGAAAATATTGCGGCAAAGGGCCGGTGGCGGTCGCGTTATCGATTTCGGCGTCGATCAGGCGGGCAGCGTCGGCAATGCCAGAGCCGACCGCGGCAGCCCATGCCGTGAGCAGCAAGCTACCAGCGCGCCAGGGCATCAGCCCGAATTTTTGTGCTAGCCCTAAGGCGCGATCAGCAACCGCAAGCGTGGCGTCACGATCGCCGACAAGCTGCAGGCAGATGCCGAAATTATGCAATGCATGGCCGAGGCTATTTGGATGGTCCAGCGCTTCGGCAAGAGTGGTCGCCGCCGCGCCGCTTTCTTGCGCTCGTTCGCGGTCACCGGATTCCTGCAGCGCGATGGCGTGGCATACGTGCGCACACGCGCCTGGATCGTGGCCGCCAAAGGCCGGGCCGAGATGACGATGGCGGGCCATGTCATAGGTCTCGACGCCGATCCGGCTGTTGTCCAGAGTCGCCGCGACATCGCCTCGGAACAATGCCGTCGACCAGCGACAATGGTACGCCTCAAGCAACTGGTCGCCGTCGCCGGAACGCTGCGCGAGGGTCACCAATTCGTTGGCCCGGTCGCGCGCTAGCGTGGTTTTGCGCCTGACGTTGGCGTTGAGCCACAAGCCCCACTTGGCTTTAAAGACGGCAGCGCGGTCGTCGAGCGTTTCGCCGATCTCGGCCGCGCGACGGCAGGCATCCTCGACCTCCGCGCTTCCCATGCCGCGCGCGACCATCAACGCCGGCCCGAGCTTGACCAGAAAATCCAATTGGCGAAGCATTCGGTCGGCCGATTGAGGAAGTGACTCGGCCAATTTTAAACCCACCGAGAAATGCGCAATCGCCTCCTTGTAGGCGGATCGGCTCACCGCGCGATCGCCAGCGCGCATGCGATAATCGCAGGCAGGGCCAGCCAACCCGGCTTCGCCGAAATGATGCGCTAGGAGTTCCGGTTGATTTTCGGCAATCTCGTCGAATTGGCTTTCGATGGTTTCAACGATGCGAGCGTGAAGCGCGCGTCTCGCTTCGCGCAGTAGTGTGCCGTAGGCAGCGTCCTGCACCAGCGCATGCTTGAACAGATAGGTTGCATGCGGCGGCACGCCCTGCCGGAACAGCAAGCCAGCGGCAACGAGACGGTCAAGCGCCGACCTCAGCTCCGCCTCTGGCTTGCGCGCAACCGCAGCCATCAGGGCATGGGTAAACTCACGTCCGATCGCCGCTGCAATCTGCGCCTCCTCCTTGGCTGGGCCGAGCCGGTCGAGCCGCGCCATCAGCGAGGCGTGCAGGCTCGCCGGGACCGTCGGCCGCGGTGACGGACCTGCTGAAGCTGCGGGTTCCGCAGCGGCTTCGCTCCCCGCTTCCAACACCGCCTTGGTCATTTCCTCGACGAACAGGGGAATGCCGTCGGTGCGCTCGACGATGTCCCGCCGCACACTGGGTAGAAGGAGCTCGTTGCCGGCGACGCAGTCAATCAATGCGTCGATGTCGCGTTGCGCAAGTCGATTGAGCGTGAGCGCTGTGACATGCGGTCGGCCAATCCAAGGCGCTTGGAATTCCGGCCGGAAAGTCACGATTAACAGCACGCGAAGGGTTGGTATTGTATCGACAATGCGACCAAACAATTCGAGGCTCGTGGGGTCGGCCCAATGCGCATCTTCGAAGATCATCAGGACCGGCTTTTGCCGCGATAAGGTCGTGACTTGTGAAATCAGAGCTTCGAGTGTTCGTTGCCGGCGCCGTTGCGGCGTTAGTTCGAGCGTGGGATAGCGTCCATCATTCGGCAGCGACAGCAGCTCGGCAAAAAGCGCGGCGTCCTCCTTGGCGGTCGAGGCCTGCGACAGCAACGCATCGAATTTGTCGAGCCTCGCATGTGGGGTGTCGTCGTGCGCCAGTCCAGCAGCGCGTTCCATCTGGCCGACGATCGGATAAAGCGCGCTGTCGGTATGCTGCGGCGAGCAGAAATTGCGCAAGGGTGTGTGCGGCTCACCGACGAGGCGTTCCAGTAGCGCGGCGGTCAGCCTCGATTTGCCGATGCCGGCTTCGCCGGAGAGCAATACAAGTTGGCCTTCGCCGGCCTTCGCCTTCGACCAGCGCCGCAGCAGCAGTTCGAGTTCTTCTTCCCGCCCGACCAAGGCGGTCAGGCCGCTCGCGTGGAAAGCCTCAAAGCGGCCTTCCACCGAAGCCGGTCGCAGCGTCGCCCAGGCTTGCACCGGCCCCGGGATCCCTTTGAGGTCGTTCGCTCCGAGGTCTTCGAGCTCAAACAGATTGCCAAGCAGCCTTCGCGTGCTTTCGGCGATGACCACGCTGTTCGGCACTGCAATACTTTGCAGGCGTGCCGCAAGGTTCGGCGTCTCGCCGACGACCGCCTGCTCCTGAGCAGAGCCCGATCCGATCAGGTCTCCGACCACCACCAGCCCAGTCGCAATGCCAACACGGGTTTGCAGCGATGCGCGAGTCTTCAGGCGGGTTACTGCCGCGACCAACTCCAGCCCTGCTCGCACCGCCCGCTCGGCGTCGTCTTCATGCGCCTCGGGGTAGCCAAAATACACGAGGACCCCGTCGCCCATGTATTTCGCCACGAAGCCGCCGAAGCGGCGCACCGTCTCGGCAGCGCATTTCTGATACGCCGAAATGACCTCGCGCAGGTCCTCCGGGTCCATGCGGGCAGAAAGAGCGGTCGAGCCCACCAAGTCCGAGAACATCACCGTGACGTGGCGGCGCTCGGCGTCGGCGCGTACGGCGGGAGGCGTGATCTCCGAAGAAACGGGCGTCCGTTCACCGGCACCGAGTGCCGCAACTGCTTTCAGCAGCTTGAGCCGTGCCCCAAGCGGTAGGCCAAGCTCGCGCAGGTGCTCATCGGTGAGATCACGAAGCACGTCGGCATCGATCGCGTTGTCGCGAAGCGTCTGCGCGTACTGCTCCAGACCGATCCTGCGGAGCCAACCGTCGATGTCCAAGTTCAGTCCCCTGGCTCTTGTCAGCGGTAGTTTTTGAAAAAGGCTGAGTCATGTCGCCCGGCGTGATTCCGAGGGGCTTCTTGAACCAACCACGGATTCGCCGTGTGGACGCCGACCGCTAGACGGCAGCATAGCCGCATCGTCACGCGATACCAGACCGATCCGCCCGACGCAGTGTGGTTCCCGGTCCCGCCGCATTTGCCGAAATCCCGCGCAGCAGCGCTGCTAAATATACTTCACGTATGAACTATTATATGGCATGCTCGGCCCCAGCCGCGCCGGGGCAACGGCTCTGTCCCTCCTCCCGGCGGTATGACGACGCGCAGCCGATGGAGTCTATTGCTGTGTCCAAGGATCAAGTCGCGATCGACGAACGGGACGGTATCGCAATCGTCACCATGAATCGTCCGCCGGCGAACGCCATCGACCTTTCGTTTCTCGAAGAACTCGATCGCGCCCTCATCGCGGTCGGCGCGCGTTCGACGATCCGCGCCATGATCCTGACCGGTCATGGATCGGTCTTCTCCGCCGGCCTCGATCTCAAGGAGATCCCCCGCTACGACGGCGCGCAGCAGAACCGCATGCTCGCCCGGCTGAATGAGGTCATCCACCGGCTCTACGCCATGCCGATCCCGGTCGTCGCCGCCGTCAATGGGCACGCGATCGCCGGCGGGCTCGTGCTGGCGTTGGCGTGCGACTGGCGGGTGGCGGCGGAAACCGGAGCGCTGTTCGGTCTCACCGAAATCCGTGTCGGCGTTCCCTACCCGGTGTCGGCGGGCGCGGTGGTGCGCGCGGAGCTGACGCCTCAGGTCGCCCGCGAGCTCGTCCTCGCCGGCAAAAATCACGACCCGGCCCGCGCGCTGGCGCTCGGCATTGTCGACGAGCTGCAGCCGGCGAGCGCGGTCCTGGCGTGCAGCGAAGCCAAAGCCCGGGAACTGGCGATGGCGCCCACCGGTGGCTATGGACGGATCAAGCATCAGCTTCGCGGCCATGCGCTCGCGCAAATGGCCGACGCCATCGCGGCCGGCGACCCGCTGCACGGCAAGTGGCTCCTCGCCGAGACGCCAGCCGCGGCCGCGCGCGTGCTGCGCGAGGGTTAAGGCGCCCGCTATGAGGGGCGAGTAAGCTCCAGGCTGAGGCTCTTCAGGTGCTGCCGCGCCTGCGCATCATAGGCTTGCGCGTCCGCCCGTGCTTCCTTCTGCCCATTGAAGAAAAGTCCGCTCCGCCCCTCGAGGTCGGCGCCGGTCGCCAGATGCAGGATCGCATCGGCCCCTTGCTCGACGCTGCTCGTCGGCGTCACCCCCGCCCGGCGCACCATGGTCGTGTTCATGTAAGTCGCCGGATGCAGGGTGTTGACCGTGACGCCGGTGCCTTTGAGCTCGGCGGCGAGGTCGATGGTGAACAAGATCTGCGCCAGCTTGCTCTGGCAATAGGCGCGCGAGCCGCTGTAGCCACGCGTCAGCATCACGTCGGTGAAGTCGATCGCCTGCTGTCCGAGGGAGGACACATTGACGATGCGGGCCGGCGCGCTGTTCTTGATGAGTGGCAGGAGCTGATGGGTGAGCAGAAAACCGGCCAGGTAATTCACGGCGAAGCGCAGCTCATATCCGTCGGCGCTCGTTTCCCGCGTGCCCTTGGGGCCGGCGCTGCCGATGCCGGCATTGTTGATGAGGAGATCGAGCCGGCTCGCCGTCTTGCGCACCGCATCGGCCAGGCGCCGCACCTCGGCGAGCGCAGATAGATCGGCCGCGTGGAATTCCGCCGACCCCCCGGCAGCCTTGATCTCGGCGACGAGCCCCTCGCCGCGCTCGCGGTCGCGGCCGTGCACCAGAACGCGCATGCCGTCCTGCGCCAATCGTTTTGCCACCACGCGCCCGACGCCGTCGGTCGAGCCGGTGACCAGTGCGATCTTTCCCTCACGCGCTGTCATTGCCGTACCTCTTATGCGCAGAATCTAAGGTAGGGTCGCGCCGACGCTGAGCAAGACGCCACTCCAAACCCTAGTTCTGCTCATTCAGGCGGTATGGCCGTCAAAGTCGCCTGTTTTGGGAATATTCTTTTCCTGCTGCGGCGTCATTTTCGCGGTATCCTGACCGCCCGGCACGCCGCGAGGGCCCAGCTTTTTGCGGGCGATGTCGTCCTCGGTTGGTCTTTCTTCTTCGCTGATGGCGCCCCGCATCTCACGCCTCCTCTGCTCGGGATGGAATTGGGAAAGGGCCAGATATTCCCTGGCCGGTGCTCGCGGTGGTCGCTGCAAAGTTCAAAGGGCTATTACCGCCGCTTTAGCCAATCGGAGCGCTTTCAGACGTTCGGTCTTTTCTCGAATAGCTTGAGTTTGAGCTTCATATTCGCTCATCGCCTCGCGACCGTCTCGCGCACGCTCCTCCTTCTTGAAACTTTTCTCCGCCCGTTGTCGGGCCAGATCTGAATTCATGAAAATGTCTCCTGTGCGGCGATCACGCCAAAGAATACTTCGCCCTTGCGGCGTCAATATTATATCTGCGTCAGAAAGTGAAACGCAGGTAAGCGCTAGTCGGAAAAAGCCGCCGGGTTTGGTTGAGCGGCGGATTAACGTAGGTTGCCCCAGCCGGACGGGGGCTGGGGCTTCCGAGTTAAGCCGCGGCGGCGAAACGGACGGTGGGCGAGCCAACTACGCCGCTCTTCTCCATCACCGATTTCATTTCGCTTGAGGTCAACCAGGTGCGAGCCTTCGATATGTCGACGACGTCCTGGAGGATGACCACATCATTCGGATTGTCCGGGCTGTGGAACACTCTGCCGTTAGTAATGCCGGCAGACGCGCGTTCCTTCTCGTGTCCATTGTAACTTGTACGCCAAGCGCTGAAGTCCTTGACCTTGAGATGGATCGTCATGTTTTCGTTGTTCATTGGTGCTCTCTTTGTTGAAATCTCTTTAGTACACACGCTGCATGCGTGACTGATCTACGGGTGCCGACCGCACCCGCAGCCAATATCAACTTTTAGATTAGAATTGTGCCAGCCGATGGCATTAGTACTGCCGGTGGATGAACGGACACTTCGGCATGTCGCCGTTTCGTGGGCAGCTCTCCAGCAGGCTGCTGCCTGCCAGTACCTGTGCATCTGTGGTACCGAGATCAAAGCGCAAGGGCGCGTCGATAACTTATTCGGGGGGACGGGCCGCCGAAGGGTCCAATGCCTGACGTGGTGCGCCAGTGATCAATGCCGACTCGGCGGATTACTCATGTCGCTGACGGGGCTTGATTGATCGACAAATCAAAACGCCGGCAAGCCTAACCAAGCACCAGTCTGCCCGCCACTTGCGGCCCGGATCATTCGATGCCTCAAGCCGGTATAAGTGCGTCGACGCTCCTGGACGAGCACTTGCGATCAAACGACCGCGCCGGAGCTGCCGTTTGATTGCGGCGGCACGCGTCTCTCCGGGCGAGCGAGTGCAGGCCGGGCGCGATCTAAGGTTCCATGTGTGATCGACACTGTCGTGCCGTGTTGGTTCCTCACGACTTCCACGCGAGCGTCGAGCTGCTTGGCGAGGGCCTCGACGATGATTGTGCCCAGTCCGGGAGCTGGTTTGTCCGAGTCCAGCTGGCCCTCCGATGCCCCGATCCCATTGTCGGAAATCACAAGCCTCCAGCTGGTCTCAGCCGCCTCGTAGGCAACGACAAGCTGGTCGGAGGCCCGGTCAGCGACAAAGGCATGCTTTAGCGCGTTGATGACGAGCTCGGTGACAATGAGACCGATGCTGACCGCCTCGGCGGATGAGGCCGAGCCGCCTTCTGCGTGGACCTTCAATGAGACCGGACGAGTGTCGTCGGTCATCGAGGCCGCCAAGGTCTTGCACAATCGAGCGAGATAAGGACCGATCTCGATCGGCTGGCCGTGGCTTGAGCCCAACAGCTGCTGCTGCACTGCCGCCACCGACATGATTCGCTGATGCGCATCGCGAAGATGCAGCCGCGTCTCCTCCGACTGCACCGTCCGCGCCTTGAGGAGAAGGATCCCGGCGATGATCTGCAGGCTGTTGGCGACGCGATGCTGCATTTCCTGCAGCAGCGTTTCCTTCTGTTGCAGTAGTGCGACCATCTGTCGTTCGGCGGCGCGCTGATCGGTGACGTCTTCGATCGCCAGAAGAATGAGCTTTTGATTTCCTTGATTGAAAACCTCGCGCGCGTTCAGGAGCATCGAGCGTCGTCCGATAATGGGGAAATCTCGTTCGACTTCGTAAGCCTCCATCACGGCGTGCTGTGGCGCGACTTCGCCCAGCAGCAATCGAAGCTCGGGGATATCCCATTGGCCAACGCCAAGCTCGTAGACTGGACGACCCTGAATCTCCTGAGGGTTCATTCTAAACGTTCGACAGAACGCGCGGCTCGCAGTGACGACACACAGTTGCTGATCGAGGACCAGAAGAGGATCGCGGATCGTATCCACGATCGCCTGGGCGAGTGCGCGCCCGGCATCAAGGTCTATCCACAGCTGGCTGCTAGGCCATGCCAACGTGGCTTCCGGCACGGAGCGCGCTCGATAGTTCGACGTTTCCATGTCCACTTCCATGAGGTCTGGTCTCCAAAAAGCCCGCGAAAGCTGCCCCCTGCCAGCTGTCGGCTATCAACGTCTTCCCCAATTCCCTCCCCAAGTTCTGCGTCATCCGCCTCCGCCACGAACGAATCTAGTGACCAGCGACAGCAACAATGCGCCGATGGTAGGGCTGATGATTGCTGAGATGACACCCGAGCCGAGACGCACGCCGGAGCAAACTGACGAATTCTCCCCCAGCTTAGGGAGGTGCAAGTCCCGGTGTCACCGCTTTCAGCCAGTAAAGTCCGATGCCAAGCTGAAAACTGTGCAAAATTGCTCACATCGCTGGCTTCACCCCTCGAGAAAATGACCGAAAGCAGCCAGCGGTCGAATGCGGTCGCAGATGATCTTGGTAGTCGCCAGCATCGGCACGGACAGGATCGCGCCCGGAATACCCCACATCCAGAACCAGAAGACGAGCGAGATGATGACGAGGACGGGATTGAGGGTAAACCGCCTGGCCAGAAGCATCGGCGTTAAAGTCTGGCCTTCGATCAAATGCAAACCAAGGTAAAGGCCCGCCGGGAGCAGCGCCAGCCAGAGCGCGTCAATGGTCAACAGGCCGGCGAGGAGGAAGATCAAAATGCCCAACGCAGTGCCGAGGATCGGCACATAGTTCAACAGAAATGCCACCGTCCCCCAGAGGATCGGGTCGCCCACCCCGGTGAGCCACATCGCCAATGCCATGACGATGCCCACTCCCGCGTTCATGATCGTGATCGTGACCAGGTACGCCGAGATGTCCTGTTCGGTTTGCCGCGATATTTCGACGACTTGGCGCTTGCTGCTGAAGTGCGGAACTATCTCGACGAGGCGGTGCAGAAAAATATCACCGGACACGAGAAGGAAAAAGAGGAACAGCACGGTCGTGAAAAAGCCGCTGGCAAAATGTCGGGTGCCGGTGAACAGCGTCGTCAAAAGCGCCGCACCGCGCTCCGAGACAGCCCCATTTGGTGAAGGTCCGGTTCCGCCAATATCTTCCACCTGCTGCAAAAACAGTTGCAGTGTATTGATCGGCACCCGCAAGAAAGTCAGCCGCTCCTCGAGCCGAGGAATGCCTTCCGGGAGCTTGGCTGCCCAGGTACGGGCCGGACCGGAAATGGCCGTTCCCAAACCGACGATCGTCCCGAACAGGGCAAGGATCAGCAGCAGCGCCGCGGGCAATCGCGGAATGTGCCACCGCTCCAATAGGCGCAAGGCCGGCTGCAGCAGGAGCTTGAGAACGATGGCAAAGACCAATGGCAACACGATCTCGCGCGCGACAAAGGCTGCCGCCAGCAGCGCAAGGACGAAGAGACCGCCAAGGAATACGGCCTTCGGGTCTGAGAGCCGCGGACGTTCCTCCGGCTCTCCTGCCAGCGGCACGACTTTCCCCTGATCGGTAGGTGCCATGTTCAACACTGCATGTGTCCTGCGTGCTCACTGCGCTCGAAATATTGGGAGACCGGCGTAAGGTTCCCAGCGGGTGAATCGGCTGCCAACGGAACGCGAGCACCGGCGTGGCGTACGCCATTCACTGCTGCGAGACGCTCCGCGCCCTTGGATCGTGCGTGAGCGGCGCGGTGGCGTGCCCCGTCGCGTGCACGATCTTGTCATGATTGACTGTCATCCATTGCGCGTTGTCTGCGAGTTCGATGAAGCTTCGTTCGAGCCTCTCAAACTCACGCACCTCGTCCGGGCCGTTCGCCATCCTTACCAATTTGGAATATTCGATCGCCTTGGCGCGATATTGCTCGGCGGTGAACATGGGCGAGCCCTTCTGTCAAATCCGCCCGAGCAGCATAAGAACGACAACGATGATCAAGATGGTGCCGATGACGCCTACGCCGCCGTGTCCGTAGCCGTAACCGTAGCCGCCAAAGCGGCCGCTAAAGCCGCCAAAGAGGAAGATCACGAGCAGGATAATGAGAATGAGTCCCAGCGACATGATCTTGATCTCCTTTTGCTTCACGCCGATTAAAGCCTCATGCCGCGGCAAAGGCTGTGCAAAATTGCTCACATCCATAGGCCGATGGATCGCACCGCCCCGCCGCGCGTAAGCAATGCAAGTTCAATTCTTGATTTGCGGCTGGTCGTGCAGAACGACGTTCAACAGTGAACTGTGGACCTCGATGCCGCCGTTGTAGTCGATGAAGCCCAGCTTTCGAAATTTGTTCATGAAGAAACTCACGCGCGAGCGGGTCGTTCCGATCATCTCCGCAAGCGTCTCCTGGCTGATTTTAGCGATCACCGGCTCGGGCTGCCCTTCCTTGCCGAAGTTCGCCAACAGCAGCAGCAGGCGGGCCAGCCGCTTCTCGCTCGAATTGAACAGCTGATCGACAAGGTCGGCTTCGACGCGGATGCTCCGGCCCAGAAGATGCGCAATAAACAATTCGGAGAATGCCGGTTCCTCATGGATCACCTTGATAATAGCGGTTTTTTCCAAGCGCGCGATGACGGCGTCCGTCATAGTCGTGACCGTCGCTATACGCTGCGCCTGTCCGGCAAGACATCCTTCGCCGAAGAACTCGTCCGTACCGAGTATCGCGATGACTGCTTCCTTGCCTTGCTCGGAAACAACGGTCAGCTTCGCCTTGCCTTTCTGGATGTAGAAGACCGCATCGCCGGCGTCCCCTTGTGAAAAGACGACTTGGCCTTTGGGGTATTTGCCGATGCTCCGGCCGTTCCCGACACGGGCAAGAAACGATTTTGTATCGAATGAGCGTCGGCGTTTCGTCGCCATGACATAGCCTTCCACACCCAACATAAGCCTTTCCGAGGGAGAAGGGAATCGCGCGCTCAACCTGGCGGGCACTGGAAGCGATCCTTGAGCTAGGAGACAGCAGGCACACGTAGTTAGTCGGGAAGCCATCCGGCAAATGAAAATACTAAGCACGCCGGAGGCGCATCCGTTTGAGCAATATTGCTCAGCCCCAATTTGCTTTAATTGGATGACAGCGAGCCACTGCGAATGATGGCGAACATTGACGTGGTGCCCAGGAGAGGACTCGAACCTCCACGCCTCTCGGCGCTAGTACCTGAAACTAGTGCGTCTACCAATTCCGCCACCTGGGCCGTGCGGCGATAGGTACGGGAGGGGTCCCGGCCTTGTCAATGGAACCGCGGCTTCGCGCGCGACGCTGCAATATGGTCGAGAAGATCGCCTCACTTGCTCGCGAGCGCAGCGGCGGCATCATCGATCATGCCGCACGATCCGAAGCCGAGCGAGATTGCCGAATTTGAATGAGGACGGCGTCCTACTCCCCACTATACACGCCGTGGATGATCGAGTATTCCGCCGCCGATGACCTTGCAGAACCCGTCTGAGACGCTCGTTACCGTGTTCGGCGGCTCCGGATTCCTCGGCCGTCACGTGGTGCGCGCGCTCGCCAACCGGAATTACCGCATCCGCGTTGCGGTGCGCCGGCCGGAACTCGCCGGCCATTTGCAGCCGCTCGGCCGGGTCGGCCAGATCCACGCAGTACAGGCCAATTTGCGCTTTCCGCAATCAGTGACGGCGGCGGCGCGCGACGCCGACATCGTCATCAATCTGGTCGGGATATTGTTCGAACGCGGCCGCCAGCGCTTCGATGCCGTCATGGCGCAGGGAGCGGAAGCCGTAGCCCAGGCGGCCAATGCCGCCGGCGCGCGCCTGGTTCATGTCTCGGCCATCGGCGCCGACGAGAACTCGCCGTCGCACTATGCGCGCGCCAAGGCGGCGGGCGAGCGGCTGGTGCAGGCGGCGCAGAGCCAAGCGACGATCATGCGCCCTTCGATCGTCTTCGGGCCGGAGGACGACTTCTTTAATCGCTTTGCCGCGCTCGCACGTCTCGCTCCGGCACTCCCGCTTCCCGGTGGCGGGCAGATGCGCTTTCAGCCGGTCTTTGCCGGGGACGTTGCCGAGGCGATCGCGCTCGCCGTCGACGCCAAATGCAAGCCCGCTACCATCTACGAACTTGGCGGTCCGGATGTGCGTACGTTCAAGGAGCTGATGGAGTACGTCCTCGCCACCACCGAACGCCGCCGGCTGCTGGTGCCGGTGCCGTTCGCGCTGATGAAGGCGCAGGCGCGGATCCTGCAATTCCTGCCGAAGCCGCCGATCACGCCCGACCAGGTCGAGCTGCTGCAGCGCGACAACATCGTCTCGGCTTCGGCGCGGGAGCAGGGCCGCACGCTCGAGGCGCTCGGCATCGTGCCCGCCTCGATCGGCAGCGTCGTGCCCGACTATCTCTGGCGGTTCCGCAAAACCGGCCAATTCCGCATGGCGTAACGCCGACGGCGCGATCAGCCCTCGTATTTGAACGAGAGCGCCACGCGGGTGCGGAAGGCCGTGACCTTCCCGTCCTCCACCTTCATGTCCATCTTGGTGACTTCGGCCACGCGCAGATCGCGCAGCGAGCCGGCGGCGGTTTCTACCGCGATGCGCCCGGCGTCTTCCCATGATTTTTCGCTGACGCCGACGACGTCGATGATCCGATATACGCTATCCGATTGCTTCTTCGCCATTGGATTATCCTTTCGTGGGCAACCTGAATTCACACGATCTAATTTCGCAATGCGGTTTTATCTTAGCGCGGATGACCGCGGCTTCCCAGGCCGCTCGGCCACGCGCGTCGTATTCCGTGCCGCGCGCTTGGCGGCATCCGACGGAGCGGATCGGGCAGCCGGCTAAGCGCAGGCGGGCTTCACAGCCCCAGCGCCAGCGCGATCAAGCCGATGGTGCCGACCGCGACCCGCCACCAGGCGAACAGCGTGAAGCCGTGGCGCGAGACATAATCGAGAAAGGTCTTGACCACGAACCAGGCGCAGACGAACGAGACCACGAATCCAATGGCGACGAGCAGGAAATTGCCGCTGCTCATCTGCGCGTGATTTTTGTAGAGATCGAAGGCGAACGCGCCGGCCATGGTCGGCATCGCCAGCCAGAAGGAGAATTCCGCGGCGGCGCGCCGGTCGGCGCCGAGCAGCATCGCCGATACGATGGTCGCGCCCGAGCGCGATACGCCGGGAACCATGGAGAGGCACTGGGCAAGGCCGATGACCAGATACATCGGCAGCGTGAAGCCGGTCGCCTCGTGGTAGCGCGGCTTGAGATCGAGCCGATCGATCCACAACAGCACGGCGCCCCCGGCGATCAGCGCGAAACACACGACCCAGGGGTTGAACAGCACCTCCTTGATGAATTTGTAGGCCGTCGCCCCGATCACCGCCGCCGGCAGGAAGGCGATCAGGACGCCGATGATGAAACGCCGGGCGTTCGGATCGGTGAACATGCCGGTGAAGAGCTGCCACAGCCGCACGAAATAGATCGACAGCAGCGCCAAGATCGCGCCGAACTGAATCAAGACCGTGAAGCTCTTGCCGAAGTCCTCGTCGCTGAAGCCGAGGAATTGCTGGATCAGCAGCAGATGTCCGGTCGAGGAAACGGGAATGAACTCGGTCAGTCCTTCGACGATGCCGAGAATAATCGCCTTGATGACGTCGAACATCGTGAAGAGCTCCGCGGCGGGAAACGGGGCGCGAGCGGCGCCCGATTCGGCAGGGACCTTGCAGGTTCCCTTGTCAGACTTGTGACGCAAGGCCGGAATTCTGGCAATGGCGGAGGCGCGGCCGACAGGTTGCGGCGCCGTCGCTTCGCCTATAAGAGGGTGCCGCGAGTGCGTGGCTCTTGCTCGTACCGATTCGCAGGGCTTAGGCCCGGACATCTTCTCTCACGCGCCCGCATGGCATGCTGACGCTGCTCCACTATCCACTCTGCCCGCATTCCCGTTTCGTGCGGCTTGCCCTCGAGGAATGGGGTTTGCCGCCGCGGCTTGTCGAGGAGCGGGTGTGGGAGCGGCGCGAAGAGTTCCTCGCGCTTAATCCGGCCGGCACCACGCCGGTCCTGGTCGAGGAGGGCGTGCCTCCGGTTCCGGGCGCCGCCATCATCGCCGAATATCTCGACGAAACGCGCGGCAGCAAGCTCGCCCGGCCGCGGCTGCTGCCGAGCGAGAGCGGCGCGCGCATCGAGGTGCGCCGGCTGATGAGCTGGTTCAACGACAAGTTCTTCGAGGAGGTCAGCGGCGCCCTGGTGACCGAGCGAATCTACAAGCGCTTCATCCCGGCCGGCCGCGGCGGCGGTCCGCCCGACATGGAGATCATGCGGGCGGCCAAGAGCAATATTAAGTACCATCTGAACTATATCGGCTGGCTCGTCCGCAGGCGTGATTGGCTTGCCGGCGACAGCCTGACCTATGCTGATCTCAGCGCGGCGGCGCACCTTTCCGTCGTCGACTATCTGGGCGATGTGCCGTGGAACGAAGACGAGACCGCCAAGGCCTGGTACGCGCGGATCAAATCGCGCCCGTCGTTCCGCACGCTGCTCGGCGAGACGGTACCCGGCCTGCCGCCGTCGCCAAGCTACGCCAATCTCGATTTCTGACCGCAGCGGCGCTCAAGGCCGCGCTCACCGAGGCCGCCCGCGCGCAGGGCTTTGACGTGGTCGGCGTCGCGCGTCCGGATGCCATTCCACGAGCGCCGGAACGGCTGCAGGAATTTCTTGCCGCCGGCGCGCATGGCGACATGGACTGGCTGGCGCGGAACGCGAACCGGCGCGGCGATCCGCGCACGATGTGGTCCGACGTGCGTTCGATCATTATGCTCGGCGTCAAATATGGTCCGCATGATGATCCGCTGGCGATCCTGGAACAAAGGCTGCGCGGCGCCATATCGGTCTACGCGAAGGGCGACGATTATCACGAGGTGATCAAGCCGCGGCTCAAGCAGCTCGGGCGCTGGCTGATCGAGAATGCCGGCGGCGACGTCAAGGTCTTCGTCGACACCGCCGCGGTGATGGAGAAGCCGCTCGCGCAAGCGGCCGGTCTCGGCTGGCAGGGCAAGCACACCAACCTCGTTTCGCGCGCGCACGGCTCGTGGCTGTTCCTCGGCGCCGTGTTCACCACGCTCGAGCTGCCGCCCGACGCCGCGGAGCACGACCATTGCGGCACCTGCCAGGCGTGCCTCGAAATCTGTCCGACCGCGGCTTTCCCGGCGCCGTATCGCCTCGATGCGCGACGCTGCATCTCTTACCTCAGCATCGAGCACAAGGGCCCGATCCCGCGCGATTTGCGCCCGCTCATGGGCAATCGCATTTATGGCTGCGACGATTGCCTGGCGGTTTGCCCGTGGAACAAGTTTGCCCAGGCCGGCCGCGAGGCAAAGCTCGCGGCGCGTGACACGTTGCGCGCGCCGCTTCTTGCCGAGCTCGTTCGCCTCGATGATGCCGGCTTCCGTGCCTTGTTCGCGAAAACCGCAGTCAAGCGCATCGGCCGCGCGCGCTTTCTGCGCAATGTGCTGATCGCGATCGGCAATTCCGCGGATGCGACGCTCGCCGGCGAAGCCGAGCGATTGCTCGCCGATCCTGTGCCGCTCGTTCGCGGCGCCGCCGTGTGGGCGCTCGGCCGGCTCGATCGCCGGCGGCTCACGCAATGCGCGGCGCAGCTTCGCGCTGCCGAGTCCGACCCGGAGGTCGTCGCCGAATGGGCGGCGGCCGACGGATAAGGATCGCATGTCCACTTTGCTGTGCTTCGGGCTCGGTTATTCGGCGGAACATTTCGTCGGCATGTTCGGCGACGGCTTCGGGCGCGTCGTCGGCACGGTCCGCGGCGCCGAACGCACGGCGTTGTTGAACGCGCGGTTTGCCGGACGGCTCAAGGCGCTTCCGTTCGACGGCATTTCGCCGACGCCGGAAGTGACGCGCGCCATCGCCGAAGCGGACCTCGCGCTGATTTCGATTCCGCAGACCGAAGCCGGCGATCCAGTGCTGGCCGCCTTCGGCGATGCATTGCTGCAGGCGCGCCGTCTGCGATCGATCGTCTATTTGTCGACGGTCGGGGTTTACGGCGACCATGGCGGCGCCTGGGTTGACGAGGACACGCCGACGCGTCCGCAATCGGCGCGCGGCCGCGGCCGGCTCGCCGCCGAGCGTGCCTGGCAAGAGCTCGGCGCCCGATCCGGCGCGTCCGTGGCCGTGCTTCGCCTCGCCGGCATCTATGGACCGGGACGAAACGCGCTCGTGCAGATCGCGCGCGGCGACGCCCGGCGCATCGTCAAGCCGGGCCAGGTTTTCAACCGCATTCACGTCGGCGACATCGCCCAGGCGATCGATGCCGCGTTCGCGCGCCGGGCTGCCGGAATCTTCAATATCGCCGATGACGGGCCGAGCTCGCCCGGCGACCCGATCGTTTTCGCGGCGCAACTTCTCGGCCGCGATCCGCCGCCGGAGATCGCGTTCGCCGAGGCCGCACCTTCGCTGTCGCCGATGGCTTTGAGTTTCTGGCGAGAATGCCGTCGCGTACGCAACGACAAGCTCAAGCGCCAGCTTGGCGTCGCTCTGCGCTACCCCACCTACCGCGAAGGCCTCCGCGCATTGCTCGAAGCGCGATGATGCTGGTGACGCGTCGAGCTGTCCGGCCAGTTCCTCAATGCAGGCTCGGGCCCTTGAGGAAACGATTGCGCTCGCCGGATTTGATCCGCATCTCCATGGTGTGGCCGTCGCGATAGATGGTGATCGGCACCTCGGCGCCAGCTTGGCCCTGCGCCCAGATGCAGCGGAAAAAGCCGGCAAGGTCGTGCACCTCCGTCCCCGCGACCGCGAGCACGATGTCGCCGGTGCGCAGGTCGGCGCGCTTCGCCGGTCCGCGATCCGCAAGCCCGACGACGACGAGCCGGTTTTCCATTTCCGTGGCGTAAAGACCAAGCCACGGTCGCGCCGGAGCATTGCGCCGCCCGAATTTGAGCAGATCTTCGAGGATCGGCTTCAACAGGTCGATCGGGACCGTCATGTTGATGTTCTGCGGCTGCCCCTTCTCGGCCGCATGCTGCAGCTGCAGCGAGCCGATGCCGATGAGCGTGCCGGCCGGGCCGATCAGGGCGGTGCCGCCCCAATTGGGGTGCGCCGGCGCGGTAAAGATTGCTTCGTCGAGCAGATACTCCCAATAGCCGGCGAATTCCTGCTTGGCGACGATGCGTGCGGCGACCGAATGCTGCCGGCCGCCGGCGCCGGCGACGACCACCCGCTCACCGAGCGAAGCCGCCTCCGACTGGCCGAATTCGAGCGCCGGCAGGTCGAGCTTGGCCAGCGCCTGCACCAGCCCGAATCCCGTCTCCTGGTCATAGCCGAGCACATGGCCGGGCACCGAGCGGCCGTCGCTCAATGTCAGCCAGATCGTATCGGCCTCGGTGATCAGATAGCCGATGGTCAGGACCAGACCGTTGCCGCCGCGAATGAACACGCCGTTGCCGGCGCGCTCGGTGCCGAGCGTCTCCGCCGTGAACGCGTCCGCCGGCACGGTTGCGCGCAGCGCCACCATTGACGCCAAGGCCAGATCGAGATCGTAGCCGTAATCCTCCGGCTTCGGCTGCACGGAGGACGGCACTTTCCAGTTGCTTACGGACGCCATGTGAGCGTTCCTCGTGAGCGTTCCGTCGCTGCGGGCGACGGCAGCAAGAATCGGGCCGCGGCGGCGGCGTGCATTATCTACGTAATGAGCTTGGTTCGCTACGCGCTATTTGTTGTGCGGCTTTGTCGATCAAATCCGCGGGATTTACGCGCTTCGCTCGCGCTCACGCTCGGGGCTCAAACAGGCCGGGTTGACGACGCGGGTCGAAGCCGCGCGCGCCGGGTCACTCGCTCTTCTTCGGCTCGCCACCCTTGTTCGGCTCGCCACCTTTGGGTTCCGCTTCTTCGAGCTTCTTTTCGAGTTCCGGCAGCATGGCCACGAGCTTGCAGACCTCCTTGTCGCGTGCCGCCTGCTTTTTCACCTGCTCCCAGCGGTCGTTGGCGTCCGCCTCGGTCCAGGGGCGGTGCTTCTCGGGATTGAAGGCCTGCGCCTTGGCGAGGTTGTCGAGCGACTGGTGGTACTCTTCCAGATCGAGGACCCGGTCGCGCGGCTGGAAATAAAAATTCGTGCCGTTCAGCTCGCCGCAGTGGCGCAAGCCGCCGACGAACGTCTTCAGCGCCATGCGCGCGTCGAAGATCTTCGCCTTGAGGTCGTTGATAAGGCTTTCGGCGCGCGCGGGGCTTGCCAGCATCAAGGCAAGCGCGACGGCGCCGGGGGCGAGGCGTGTCCTGCTCGATGAACGCACGGCTGCTTCCCGATCCCAGGATGTCACTAGCATGATACCGGCGCGAACGCACGCGGCTGAGAGAAGCCAGCGCACGCGCATCGCGCGTCACTTTTATTCATGCTTCGTTATCCATGGTTCCCTGAGATCCATTCGGATGCGTCTGTGTGCAGCTGTTGCGGCATGGACTGCTTCCTTGCTGCCTTGTTCCCGCCCAATCTTTCTTGCAAAACAGTGCCCGTAATTGAGGATTTCGGGGGCCTCGTCTTGCGCGCCAGCATCAGTGCTCTCGTCATTGCGTTCAGTCTTGCCGGCTTGATCGGCGAGGCGGGTGCGCAAACCAATCCGCCTCCGCCCGGCGCGGATTTTTATCCGGAACCGCCGGCGCCCTATCCGGGAGCGCCACGGCCTCCTTATCCCGGCGCTCCGCCGCCGCCCCCGGCCTATGGTATGCAGCCGAACGCGCCGCCCTACGGCCAACGGCCGTACATTTATCGCGACACAAACGGCGTGCCGCCGGAGCCCTACTTCATCTATCGCGATGCAAACGGTGTGCCGCCCGGACCCTACTTCGTCCCGCAGGAAGGCGCCGTCCCGCCGCCGCAAGTACGGCCGGGCGACGAGTTCATTACCCGGCCGCCGGCCGACATCGGCGCCACCGAAGCGCCCGGCGAGGTCACCGGCACCACCCGCGGCCAGGCGGAAGGCGCGATCATCGCCGCACCGGAACGCCCGACGGTGATGGCGGCGTTGCCGCCCGAGGATCAGCCGGAACAGGGCCCGGTCAAGGAATTGCCGCCGAACCTTCGCCGCCAGCTCGTCGACTACGTGACCTCGGAGCCGGCCGGCACCGTCATTATCGATACGCCGCACACTTACCTCTATCTGGTGCTCGGCAACGGCAAGGCGCTGCGCTATGGCATCGGCGTCGGGCGCGAAGGTTTCACCTGGGCCGGCAACGAGCGCATCAAGCGCATGACCGAGTGGCCGGACTGGCATCCGCCGAAGGAGATGATCGAAAGGCAGCCTTATCTGCCGCGGTTCATGGCCGGCGGCGACGGCAACCCGCTTGGCGCGCGTGCTCTTTATCTCGGCAGCACGCTCTACCGCATTCACGGCACCAACCAGCCCTCGACCATCGGGAGCTTCGTGTCTTCGGGCTGCATTCGGCTCACCAACCCCGATATCGAGGATCTCTACAGCCGCGTGAGCGTCGGCACGCGCGTCGTGGTCTTGCCCGGATCGGGGTCGACGGCGGCTTCCGGCCAGGGCACGGTCGCGCGCTAACCGCCGCGCGTCGACCGCGCCGCCTCGCGGTCATTTTTCACGTTGGCTTTTCGGCGACTCAAGCTAGTCTCGCGCGCGCCGGACCGAGCGCCGTGATTGGCCGCGGTCCGGCTGTGCGTCGGCCGGAGTCTGACCGACGCGGAGGCCAACTGCCCTCGTTGTGATCTCTCGCCCATTGTGACGCGTGCTGCTGCGGGTCGCGCGCGGGCGTTCTGCGAGGTCGAATGTTTCCCAATGTCCGCCTGCTGCTCGCGGCGATGATTAGCTCGGTGGTTGCGCTGAGCTGCGGATTCGGCATCTTCGCCGCGCTCCGTGTCAACCACGAGCCGCTCGCACGGCTGCCGTCCGGCAGCGCGCCGCTGCAACTCCTGGCCAGCATTTCCCCCTCGCCGCCGATCGCCGTCGCGGCGGTCGAACCGATCGAGCGCGGCTTGCGCGCGGGCGATACTCGTGGCGGCGCCCGTCTTGCGGAGGCGCCGGCGCGTGCGCCCGAGGCGAGCGATCGCGAGGCCGACACGCCGTCACCCGAACCGGAGACGTCGTCAGGCGTCGCGGAAAATCCGAGCGCGACAGCGCCGCCACCGGCACAAGAAGCGCCGGCTTCCGCGGCGGAGCATGAAACCAGTCCGCCGGATGCAGACGCGACGAGCCACGACTTGGCGCCTCCCCCGGCGCCGGCGCCAAGTGTTGCCGCGATCGAGGCGCCGTCGGAGCAGCCGGTTTTGATCGAACCGGAGGAACCAGACGGCGTGCTCGCGCCGGCGAGCGTCCCGCCGGCCGCGGACACCGCGGCGTCGAAAGGGGCGAAGAAGGCTGCGGCCAAGAGCGCCAGGAAGAAAAAGACCGCGCATACGCACGTCGCCGCCAGGACGCACACGCGCAGGCCGCGTCCCGGCGGTACGGACGGCTTCGCCAGCTCCAACACCGCCGGCTTCAACACCCAGGAGTCGACATCGGCGATCGGCGGCCCCTTTGTGAGCCCGGCAGGCTGGTGACATCGCCGCGGCGTGGCCGAGACACCTCGGCCGAAGGCTCAGCGCCGCGCGGGACGCGGAATTTGCTATTAGTCCTGCGGCATGACTCCGCTTTCCGTCCTCGATCTATCGCCGGTCACCACGGCTACGCCGGGATCGGCGGCGTTGCGTAACTCGCTCGATCTGGCGAAGCTCGCCGATCAGCTCGGCTACACCCGTTACTGGCTCGCTGAGCACCACAATATCCCGAGCATCGCCAGTTCAGCGCCCGAGATCATGATCGGGCAGATCGCGGCCGCCACCACCCGCATCCGCGTCGGGTCGGGCGGCGTCATGCTGGTGAACCACGCGCCGCTGATGGTGGCCGAGCGCTTCAAGGTCTTGGAAGCGCTGTTCCCGGGCCGCATCGATCTCGGCCTCGGCCGCGCGCCGGGGACAGACCCGGTCACGTCCTACGCGCTGCGCCGCCGACAGGACGCGCGCGAAGTCGACGACTTCCTCGAGCGCTTCCAGGAACTCATCTTGTTGGAGCGCGGCGGCCTGCCGGAAGGTCATCCGTTCCGCAACGTGCACGCGGCGCCGACGGACGTCGCGTTGCCGCCCATCTGGCTCCTGGGCTCGAGTGGATATAGCGCCGAGCTTGCCGCCGCCGTCGGGATGGGGTTCGCGTTCGCGCATCATTTCGCCGAGCACGACCCGGCGAGCGCCATGCTGAGCTACCGCGAACATTTCAAGCCGTCGCAGGAGCTGGCGCAACCCTATGCCGTCCTGGCGACGGCGGTGGTCGCGGCCGACACCGACGCCGAAGCCGAGCACATCGCCGCCAGCGCCGAACTGCATTTCGTCAACCGGATGAAGGGTCAGTTTCTGCCGCTCGTGCCGCCGGCTGAGGCTGCCGCCCACCCCTATAGCCCGATCGACCGCGAACGCCTCTTGCAGCACCGCGCCCGCCTGACCGTCGGCGGGATCGACACCGTGATGCGCCGGCTGCTGCCGCTGATCGAGGCGACACGGGCCGACGAGTTGATGATCACCAGCCTGATCTTCGATCATGCCGCGCGCCGGCGTTCCTACGAGCTGCTGGCGAAGGCGTTCGCACTCACCCCGCACGCTTAGTCGGCGAGGACCCTATCCGCGGAGCATCGCGCGTTATCGTGCTGTCTTGCCGCGCCTCTATGTGACCGCGGCCTGCCTCGTCCACACCGGCCCATCGGCGTCGCGGCGGTCTTGGTGTAGACTGAGATTCGCGCCCGGATGGCGCCCCCACGGACCGGATGACCGAATTTGAGCAGTGACCGCACGCGCCATGCTCCCGGATCGTTCCGTCATCGGCGGCGCGCCGGCGCGGCGCTGGGTGTCATCTGCGCATTCGGGCTCGCTTGCACGCTGCCGGTATCCTCACCAGCCGCCGCCAAGGACAAATCCCAGCTCAAAGCGCAGTTGAAGAAGGAGAGCGAGCGCGTACACAAGGATCCCTTCGGCGATATTCCGAAAGGGCCGCTGCAGATCATCATTTCGGTGAACCAGCAGACGCTGCATCTCTACAGCGACGGCGTGCATGTCGCCGACGCGCTGGTCGCGACCGGAGTGCCCGAGCATCCGACGCCGCTCGGTGTCTTCAGCATCGTCGGCAAGGAAATCTACCACGAGTCGAATATCTACAGCAGCGCGCCGATGCCCTACATGCAGCGCATCACCTGGTCGGGCGTGGCCCTTCATCAGGGCGTCGGCGTGGGCCATCCCGCCTCGCATGGCTGCGTGCGCATCCCGCGCGAGTTCGCGCAACGCCTGTGGGTCCTGACCAGGCTCGGCGCGCGCGTGATTATCGCGCGCCCGGAACTGAGGCCGGAGGAGTTCGCCGATCCGCATTTGTTTGCACGCAAGGAGAAATCGCCGGCTGTGGCCGCCGCGCCCGCGGCAGTCGAAGCGGTCAAAACCGCGCAGAGCGTCGAGGGAGGCAAGGCTACGGACGTTGCGGCAAGCGCGATGTCGACGGATACGAGTGCCGCGCCCGCCTCAACCGGAGCGCAGGCCAATGGCGCGAACGATGGCGCGCCGGCGCCCGCGGCCGATGCGCTGAGGCCTACTCTCGACGCCGCGCTGGAAAACGTGCCGATGCCGGCGCGGAAGCCGGCCGCAATCGGCACCGCCGGCAGGAAAACACCGATCGCGATCTTCGTCAGCCGCAAGACCAGCAGGATTTACGTGCGGCAGGATTTCGAGCCGATGTTCGAAGCGCCGGTTGCCATCGCGCATCCGGACGAGCCGTTCGGGACGCACGTGTTCACGGCCATGCAGATCATGGCTGACGGCGTTACTTTGCGCTGGACGGTCATCTCGCTTCCCGGCGATCCGCCGAAGGCGCCGCGGGCTGCGGCGCAGAAGAGCGAAAGCAGTGCCAAGGGAAGACGAGGTGGCGCCGAGCCGGTCGCCGAGGCCGTGCTCGATCCGCCGCCACCGCAGACGCCGCAACAGGCGCTGTCGCGGATCGATATTCCGCCGGACGTGATTGATCAGATCTCGGCGTTGATCGTGCCCGGCTCCTCGCTCGTGGTTTCCGATCAGGGCCTCGGCGAGGAAACCGGCGAAGGCACGGATTTTATCGTCCTTACGCCGGTCGTTACCCCGGTCGAGCCGAAACTGCCGGAGCGGGAAAAGGCGCGCGCGGAGCGTCACGCCGAGAATGCCGGCCGTGGCCCCGACCGCGCCCATCATCGGCGCCGGCGGGATCCTGCGGCAGAGCGCTAGGTCGTCCGCGGGCCGAAGTGCGCGGGAGAGGTCAGGCCATCCAAAACTTCCGGCGGGATGAGCTGCGTGGCGGACTGCAGCAGAACCAACGCCGCGGCCATGAGTAGGATCAGCGCGATGCCGGCGATGATTGTGATCGAGGTCGCGCTCGGCACAGTGGCCTGGTAGGTGCTACGCATATTGCGCCTGCCCCTGGCCGAACGACCAGTTTTCTTTGACGACTTCCAACAAATTGATGAAAACGTCCTGCGGGCGCAGACCCGGATCTTTTGCCAGCCGTTCGGTGATACGGCGGTAGAGCGCCTTTTTCTGCTCGACCGTGCGGGTGTTGCTCACCGTCATTTGGATGAGCACGAGGTCGTCGGTGCGCGCGATGTTGAAGTATTCCGGGTCGTAAATAAAACCGTTCTGGTCGTGCTCGGTGATGGTGGCGAAAAAGTCCTTCTCCGGCACGTTGAAGGTTTCGCGCAGCGCCGCGTATATGTTCTCGGCGATGGCGCGCCGGTAGCCGGCAGGCTTGCCCGCGCGCAGCGAAATTCGAATGAGCGGCATGGAATTCCTCCATCGAGAGGGCCGCCTCCCGCAGCCCTCCAAGGAGGGATATGCGCTCTTGCCTGTCATTAGAAAAATTGATAGTTCTAAAGCAATACTTTTGTGAAACTGAAGTATGCAACTTGCCAACCTCGACATGGACGTACTGCGGACGCTCGCCGTGGCTATGGATCTCGGCGGTTTCGCCAAGGCCGCGGACCGCTTGGGGCGCTCGCAGTCCGCGGTCAGTCTGCAGATGCGCAAGCTCGAGGAGCGTGTCGGCCGGCCGTTGTTTCGCCGGCAGGGACGCGGGCTCGCGCTCACCGACGCCGGTGACGTTGTGCTGGGTTACGCGCGGCGCATCCTCGAATTGAACGATCAGGCGGTGGCGGTGGCCCGCGGCATATCGCTTGAAGGATCGGTGCGCTTCGGTGTGCCGCAGGATTTTGGCGACACCTGGCTCCCTGGCGTATTGGCGCGTTTCACCCGCACGCATCCCTCGGTGCTTCTCGAAGCGCGCGTCGACCGCACCCACAAGCTGGTGGAACGCATTGCCCAGGGCGGCCTCGATCTCGCTTTGCTTTGGGGGAGTCCGCCGCCGCTTGCGGAAGCCATCACCGTCCGCCGACTGCCGATGGCCTGGATTGGGCAGAAGGGTTACGTCTGCGCGCCGGGCGAAAAAATTCCGCTCGCGCTGTTCGAGTCGCCCTGCGTCTTCCGCCAGCCGGGCATTGACGCGCTGGAGAAGGCCAAGCGGCCGTGGCGGCTTGCTTTCACGTCTCCCAGCCTCAGCGGCTTGTGGGCCGCCGCCGCAGCCGGCCTCGGCCTCACCATCCGCACCGCGCTCGGTTTGCCCGCCCCGCTCGCGCTATTGGAAAGGGCGAGTGGTCTGCCAAAATTGCCGCAAGTCGAGCTTTCGCTCTACGCCGCGAAAGCCAATCCTTCGCAAGCGGTCGCGCGTTTGCAAGAAATTCTGTTGGACGAACTGCCGGGCGAGATCGGCCGCTCGCGCTGACGGTATGCCGCGTCCCGCGTCCCGCTAGAGCGGCCATTCAACGCCGGTCTGCGAGCGTGTATGTTGCTCCGGCACGGGGCGGGTATCGTTCAGTCGAAGGAGGATCGTCTTGGGTAAGCAATTCACATTGACGGCGGCGGACGGTTTCAAGCTCGGCGCCTATCGCGCCGACCCAAGCGGTCCGGCCACGGGCGGCATCGTCGTCATCCAGGAGATTTTCGGCGTCAATCATCACATCCGCGCGGTATGCGACCGGCTCGCCGGCGAGGGTTACGCCGCGGTGGCGCCGGCGCTGTTCGATCGTCAGCAGCCGAATTTCGAGAGCGGCTATTCCCCGGACGAGATCGCCAGCGCGCGTAAATTCGTCGCCAATCCGGACTGGGGCGCGATGATGCGCGACACGCAGGCCGCGATCGACGCGGCCAAGAAGGACGGACCGGTCGGCATCATCGGCTTCTGCATGGGCGGGACCATCGCGTTCCTGTCCGCCGCCAAGCTCAACGGTCTCTCGGCTGCCATCGGCTATTACGGCGGCCAGATCGCCAAGAATGCCGACGAGAAGCCGAAGGTGCCGACAGAGCTGCATTTCGGCGAGAAGGACGCCTCGATCCCGATGAGCGACGTCGAGGCGATCAAGCAGAAACGCGGCGGCGATTGCGAGATCTACGTCTATCCCGATGCCGGGCACGGCTTTCATTGCGATGAGCGCGGCAGCTACAACGAAGCCGCCGCCAAGGTCGCCTGGCGGCGGTCGATCGCGTTCCTGCAGACGAACCTGAAGAAGTAGGTTTCAGGAATTCAGGAATCGGGCGTCAGGAAATCAGGTTTCAGGAAATTTGGGGCCAGGAAGCGATTCGTCCTGACACCTGATTACTGATGCCTGACGCCTGCTAAAACCAGCGTTCCTGCACATTGACGGTGTCGCCGGGGCGCAGCGCATAAGTCACCGGCACGACGAGGCGCTCCTGCTGGCCGTTGACGAAGCGGTTCACCACGGCGGTGCGGCGGTAGGCGCGCGGCGCGAAGCCGCCGGCAATCGCCACCGCCGTCTCCACGGTCATATTGGCGACGTAGGGGTATTGGCCGGGCTGCGTGACCTCGCCGAGGATGAAGAACGGCCGGTACGATTCGATCTCGACGGCGACATGCGGCTCGCGGATGAAGCCTTGGCGCAGCTTGTCGGCGATACGGCTGGACAGTTCGTCGGTCGTCACGCCGTGCGCCGACACCGAGCCGATCAGCGGCATGGCGATATGGCCTGACGCGTCCACCGCATAGGAATTGGTCAGGCCTTCCTGGCCGAATACGACGATGCGCAGCCGATCGCCGGAATCGAGGGTGTAGGCCGCATCGGGGGTGGTGGCCGCGAAAGCAACAGGCGTCGCCGTGGGCGGCCGTGTCATCGGCCGCGTGGTCATCATCAGCGGCGCCGGCGCGGCCGGTTGCCCGTAAGCCAGATTGTCTATGGTCGGTGCCGGTGCGGAAGCCGCTTGCATGCGCGCCACGGGCTGCTGCGCACATCCGGCAGCGGCGGTCGCCAAGCCCAACAACAAGACGAGAGAGCGGGTGACGCCTATGCGCACAATTCGGCCCCGTTCGAACGAAATTCGAGGCCCGATTAACGCCCGGTATGGTTAACAATCCCTCACCGCGAGGGAACCGGCGCTGAAATCCAGCGAGTCTTGCGCGCCTATTCCGTCTTGTTGCTGGAATGCCGTCCAAGCCGGTCAGCGACAGCCAGCATCACCAGTACGATGACGAACATCAGCGGAAAGCCGATCACCCACCCGAGCTTGGCGCTGTTGGCCTCCTTTTCGAGGTCGAGGTACCACGCCAGCGCATCGACCGAGGTGATGATGACGATCGAACCCAGCACCTTCTGCTTGAGGGCGCTGAAATTGATCTCGACCAGTCCCTCCGGCCAGTCCGGATGTTCGTTCGGTTTGACCTTGCTGATGAAGTTCTCGTAGCCGGAGAAAACCACGATGAGGACGAGATTCGCCGTCAAGGAGACGTCGACAAGGTTGAGCACCTCGACCACGAGCTCGTGCCAGCCGAGCGACGGAAGGCGGATGGCAATGCTGTAAAAATCGGCGATGAAGCGGTAGATCAGCAACAGCAGCGAGCAGAAAAGCCCGACCAGGAAGGGCGCCAGCAGCCATCGCGACAAGAACAGCGCGGTTTGAATGGCGCGTCCGCTGGGCATGGGACCTCCGGCGCTTCTGCCGGTTGCGGGAGGACAAAGAAGATGCGCGGCCGAAGCGCGCCGCGCATCAGCGCAAATGTGCCGTCAATTGCGGTAAGCGGTCAATGCGCGGCGGCTTCGGTGCCGACCGCGGGCGTTGTCACCCCGGTGCCGATCGGGCAGCTCACGCCGGTGCCGCCGAGACCGCAATAGCCGTGCGGGTTCTTTGCCAGATATTGCTGGTGGTAATCCTCGGCGAAATAGAACGGCGGCGCCTCGCGGATTTCCGTGGTGATCGCGCCCATGCCTTGGGAAGCAAGCGCCTTGGCGTAGGCCGCCCGCGACGCCTCGGCGGCCGCGCCTTGCGCCGGCGAAAAGACGTAGATGCCGGAGCGATATTGCGTGCCGACATCGTTGCCCTGCCGCATGCCTTGGGTCGGGTCGTGGCTTTCCCAGAAAACCTTGAGCAGGCTCTCATAGGAGGTCTTCTTCGGGTCATAGACCACGAGCACCACTTCGTTGTGGCCGGTGCGTCCGCTGCACACCTCCTCATAGGTGGGATTGGGCGTCGAGCCGCCGGCATAGCCCGCCGCGGTGACATAGATGCCGTCGCCGAGCTCCCAGAATTTGCGTTCCGCGCCCCAGAAGCAGCCGAGGCCGAACATCGCCATGGCGAGGCCGTCGGGATAGGGGCCCTTGAGATTGCGGCCGTTGACGAAATGTTGCCGGGCGGTCGGGATCGGAGTCGAACGCCCCGGCAGGGCGTCGGCGGCAGCCGGAATTTCGAGCTTTTTCCTGAGCGAAAACATGTTGCCGTCTCCTGCGTGGTTGAGCGGAATATAGGCATTTTGCCGGTGCAACGCAGCCGGCATCGCCATCACGTTTCGCAACGCCGCGGCGCCCGCGCGGCGGCACGCCGTCGGCGAAGACTTCCAAGTGCTCCCGTTGCCGCTTATGGTGCGCGCGATGCGCCGCGCGCAGCCGCGCGCTTGAGAGGGGATACCGCCGATGTTCCGGATGTTCGCGCCCGCTTGCGCGTTGGCCGCGTTTTTTGTGGTGGCCGGACCCGCCTTGGCCCAGCAGTCCTCGCCGCCCGCGGCGGCCGCGGCGACGCCGCCTTACGGCCCGCCGATCACGCTCGATCAGGCCAAGCGCGCGATGGCGGCGGCCGAGCTCGAAGCGGCGAAGAATTCCTGGCAGGTCGCGGTCACCATCCTCGACAGCGGCGGCAATCTGGTGATGTTCCACAAGGTCGACAACACGCAGCTCGCCTCGATCGGCGCGTCCGAGGGCAAGGCGAGCACGGCGCTGCGGTTCAAGCGGCCGAGCAAGGCGCTCGACGACGCCATCGCCGCCGGCGGCGCCGGGTTGCGTCTGCTCGCCGTCAAGGACATCACCCCGCTCGAGGGCGGTCTGCCGATCCTCGTCGACGGCAAGATCATCGGCGCGATCGGCGTCTCCGGCGCGCTGTCGTCGCAGGACGCGCAGGTCGCCAAGGCCGGCGCCGATGCGCTGGCGAAGTGAACCGAGACCCATCCTGCCGCGCATTCAGTGAACGAAGTTCGACGCCGGGTAGCGGCGCAACGCCCATTCCGCGTGCGTTGACGGCTTCAGGCGGCGCGGCCCGCCCTGCCGATCCAAATGGGCTCAAATTGACCAAGGAGTCCGGTCATGGCTGAATAAGCGCTCAGGTCGGGAGGGCAGACGTGGACGCATCCGGTTATCTCTACACCATCGCGACCGTCGGCATGACCTTCGCGGGCCTGTCCGTCCTGACAATGATCCTTCGGCAAATGCTCGGGGGTCGAATAACCAAGTGGGACAGCTGGGTGACGCGCACCTGGATTCAACTGGGGTTCATGACGACGTTCGGCTCGATCCTGCCGCCGCTGTTGATATTGTTTGCAGCCCCGGCGCCGATCGCTTGGCGTATTTCAAGCGGCGTTATGGCTGTCATTCTCGGGAGTTGGGCGCTGACATTTCCGCGACGGCGGCAGGCTGTAAACCCGACGCGTTTGCCCTTGCAGGTGGTGATATTCTCGTTGGCGATGAATATCGCCGCGCTGGCGTTGGCGGCAAATGCGATTGTTGTTCCTGGCGAGCTATTGGCGGGCGTTTATGCCGCAGCAGTGACTGCGATACTGATCGCTGCCGGGTTGTTGTTCCTGTTCGCGTTCGTGCATTGGTATGACGCAACAATCGGCGACGAGCACCCGAAATGGTAAGTCTGGAAATGCCCCTTGGCCGACATGCCGCGACCCCAAGCGGTCATTTGCGGCGTAGTCGCTGGCAAGCATGCGTAGCCCGGATGGCGCGGAAGCGAAATCCGGAAAGCGGCGGCGAGGTTTGCGCCGGTCAGCGGCGCGCCAGCCGGCCGACGATGCCGAATGGGAAGAAATAGACGCTGAGCACGAACAGCACGCCGAGCCATAAGAGCCAGCGGTCGGGGTTGAAGATGAGCGGGACGAGCGGCAGGCTTGCGGTCGCGTGGCTGATCATCGCCATCAGGCTTTGCAAATAGGTCTCGGCGAGCACGAAGACCGCAGCGCCGATCACCGCGCCGTAAAGCGTGCCCATGCCGCCGATGACGACCATCAGCAAGATGTCGAGCATGACGTCGAAAGAAAGCGTCACCGCCGGGCCGGTATAGCGCAGCCATATAGCTGAGAGCACGCCCGCCAAGGCCGCCGCGGCGGCGGCCAGGCAATTAGCGAGCGAGCGATAGATCACGATGCGATAGCCCAGCGCCTCGGCGCGGAACTCGTTCTCGCGGACCGCCTGCAGCACGCGGCCGAAGGGTGAGTTGACCACGCGCAGCAGCAACAGGAACAAAATGAGCGAAACGAAGAACACCAGATAATAGGCGATGATGCGGCCGTTGATCGCGAACGGGCCGGCGAGGAGGTGGAATCCCGGACGCAACGCCTCGGGCAGGCGAAAGGTGCGGCCGTCCTCGCCGCCGGTGAGCGCGCTGAGCTGCGAAGCGAGGATCGAGAAAGCGCTGGCGACCGCGAGCGTGATCATGGCGAAGAACAGTGCGCGCACCCGCAGCGAAAAGAGGCCGATGACCAGCGCGAGCGCCACCGCGAGCGCAAGCGCCGCGACGGTGCCGATCAGGATCGCGCTCCAGGACGGGCCGAGATTGAACAGAGCAAGCCCGGCGCCATAGCCGCCGATGCCGAAGAACATGGTGTGAGCAAAAGAGACGATGCCGGTATAGCCGAGCAGCAAATCGTAGCTCGCGGCCAGCACCACGAAGTAGCAGATCTTGGCGGCGACGTTCAGCGACGCCGATCCCGGAAACAGCAGCGGCGCGAAGGCGAGGCCGAGCAGGATCGCGAGCAGCAGCAATGTCAGTACCCGCCCGCGCGGCGGATCGCCCGAGAGGAGCGCGCGGAGGGCGTTCATCGCTTCGCCACCGGATAAAGGCCGCGGGCGCGCCACAGCAGAATGAGCGCCATCAGCAGGATGTTGGAGCCGAGCGCGAGCTTCGGCGCCAGGAAGCCGGTGTAGTTCGCGGTCACCGCGACGAGCAGCGCGCCGATGAAGCAGCCGCCGACCGAGCCGAGCCCGCCGATCACCACCACGATGAACACCAGCACCATGACGTCCATGCCCATGCTGGGGGTGAGCGCCTCGCGATAAAAGCCCCACATCACGCCGCCGAGCCCTGCGAGCGCCGAGCCGGCGACGAACACGCCGACGAACAGCCGGCGGATGTGATAGCCGAGCGCTTCGACCATCTCGGCGTTCTCGACGCCGGCGCGGATCAGGAGGCCGATCCGGGTGCGGCCGAGGATCAGCAGCATCGCCGCAAAAATCACCAGGCCGACGACGACGGCGATCAAGCGGTAGCGTTCGATGGCGATGTCGCCGAACACCAATGCGCCGCGGAACGCCGTCGGCAGCGGCAGGGCGATCTGCACCGGTCCGAACACCGCGACGATCAATTGCTCGGCAACGATCAGGCCGCCGACGGTGACCAGGATTTGTTTGAGATGCTGGCCGTAGACCGGCATGATGATGATGCGCTCGAAGGCAAAGCCGATCGCGCCGGTCACCGCCATCGCCAGGGCGATCAACGCCAGTAACGCGACGATGTTCAAGGCGAGCGAGTCGGTCTGCATCAGGCCGGCGAGCGAGGGCGCCAGCACGGCCGCCGTATAGGCGCCGACCGAGATGAATGCGCCGTGGCCGAAATTGAGCACGTCCATCAGGCCGAACACGAGGGTGAGCCCGGATGCGATGATGAAAATGATCATTCCCATGGCCAGGCCGGCGACGGTCAGCGTCACCCAAGTCGACACGTCGCCGATGAGCGGCAGCGCCGCGAGCGCGAGTAGCGGCACCAGGAGAAGCGGCGCAATGTCGCGGCGTTGCGCCGGAGCGGAGAGGGCGGGGGCAGCGGGCGCCGTCATTGGTGCTGGTCCAGACTGAGACCGAGAAGCCGTTGCTGCAGGCCGCGGTCCTCGGCGAGCGCCGCCATGGTGCCGGAATGCACCACCCGGCCATTGTCCATCACCGCGACGGCGTCGCCGAGCGATTTGGCGAACAGGAAATTCTGCTCGACGACGAGGATGGTGGTGTCCGGAGTTTTCTTCAGCTCGCGGAACGCCTCGATCATGTTGCCGATGATCGCGGGGGCGAGGCCCTTGGTCGGCTCATCGATCAGGAACAGCTTGCGCGGCTCGATGATGGCGCGGGCGATCGAGAGCATCTGCTTCTGCCCGCCCGAGAGCACGCCGGCGGCGAGCGACCAGAATCTCTCCAGCGCCGGGAACAGGCTGAAGATCCAGCGCAGCCGCGTCTCGTCGATCGGGCCGGAGCGCGCCGCCAGGAGGAGATTCTCGCGCACCGTGAGGTCGGCGAAGATGCCCATGTTCTCCGGCACATAGGCGATGCCGGCCTGGGCGATGTCGGGCGTCGCCCAGGACGTAATGTCGGCGCCGTCGAAGCGCACCGAGCCGGCGGAGGCGTGCCACAGCCCCATGACGGTGCGCAGCGTCGTGGTCTTGCCGGCGCCGTTGCGGCCGAGAAGCATGGTGAGCCCGCCGCGCGGCACGACGAGGTCGACGCCCTGGAGGATGTGATAGGGCCCGATATGGGTGTTGACGCCGGCGAGGCTCAGAAGCGGCGCACTCTCAGACGACATTCGCCACTCCGAGATAGGCCTCCTGCACCACCGGCAGCGCAATCACCGTCGCCGGATCGCCGTCGGCGACAAGCTCGCCATTGTGCAGCACGACGATGCGGTCGGCGAGCGAGCGTACCACGTCCATCTTGTGCTCGACCAACAGGATGGTCCGGTCGCGGCTCGCCTTGAGGGCGCGGATGAGGTCGAGAACGACCGGAACCTCGTCGATGCTCATGCCGGCGGTCGGCTCGTCGAACAAAAAGACTTGCGGTTTGAGCGCGATCAGGATCGCGACTTCGAGCTTGCGCTGGTCGCCGTGCGGGAGGAGCCCCGCCCAGGCGTCGCGGCGGGCCGACAAACCGACCTGACGCAGGATATCGTCGGCCTCTTCGATCAGCTCGGTGTGGTGCCGCCAGGTGCGCAGGAGGTCGAGCCCGGCGCCGCGCCGGCTTTGCACCGCGAGCCGCACGTTCTCGTGCACGCTCAGATGCGGA
>Ga0210394_10000521_pt1 | contig 79438 bp, 70 predicted proteins | sample IncBWC12MmetaG_FD_160121 | JGI IMG/M metagenome (GOLD analysis project Ga0210394, IMG submission 160121) | Forest soil microbial communities from Barre Woods Harvard Forest LTER site, Petersham, Massachusetts, United States - Inc-BW-C-12-M | ecosystem: Environmental > Terrestrial > Soil >... | reverse complement strand
GCTAGTGTAGTGATTCGCAAATAGCTATACAGTTGACGGGGATGGAGCGACAGCGGCGCGTGCTCGCTGGATCTTTTGAAGGATGTCGGTGCCTTTTGCTTTCCAGACGTATCTCTTCGGGACGAGGTTTCGCTCGCTGAGGTAGTCGGTGATGGCGGCGATCAGGTCCTGCACGCTGGCGAAGCTCTCCTCGCGGATGGCGTTCTCGGTGAGGTCGCGGAAGAAGCGCTCCACGAGATTCATCCATGAACTTGAGGTGGGGGTGAAGTGGGTAACGATCCGATCGATACCGTGAGCCTTTCGGTTACGGGCGTTCCGCCATTTCAGCCAGGATCTAACCTTGGGGTGCTTGTGCGTGGCGTAGTTGTCGATGATCAGATGAAGTGTGACGTCCGAGGGCATCTCCTGATCGAGTTGCTTGAGAAACGCGAGCCATTGCACATTCGTGTGCTGGGGCGCGATGTAGCTGGCGATCTTGCCGTCCAGGTAGTTGAGCGCGGCGAACAGCGTGATCGTGCCGTGGCGGATGTAGTCGTGAGTCCGAGTACGGATGTGCCCCGTCTTCAAGGGCAGCCCGGGCTGAGTACGCTCAAGAGCTTGGCACTGACTCTTCTCATCGCAGCACAGAACCAAAGCCTTAGCAGGCGGATGCAGATAGAGGCCGATCACATCCCAGAACTTCGCCTCGAACTCCGGATCGTTTGAAAGCTTGAAGGTGCGAGTGAGGTGAGGCTTGATGTCGTTGCTGCTCCACAGACGCTGAACTGTGGCGGGTGAGACGCCAGCCTCACGGGCCATGGTTCGCACGCTCCACCGTGCCCTACGTGCCGGTGGCCTCGTGGCTTCGACGATCACTCGTTCGCGCTTGTCGGCTGGGATGGAGGGCTTGCGTCCTCGCCCGCGCGCATCCGTCAAACCTGCTAATCCTTCGGCTTGAAAACGTCTCTCCCAGAGCGCGACGACTGGCCGGTTCACGCCAACGCGAACGGCCGTTTCTTCCTGGCTCAATCCCTCTGCGCGTTCGAGAATGATCCGAGCCCGCCGGACCTCGCGCTGCGACGCTGTCGAGCGGTTCAGCAGACGACGAAGCTCAGCTTCTTGTTCGACCGATACGATCAATGGGCGTGCGGATCGAGCCATGCCGCCAGACTAACAGCTCTCACTTTCCGTGTATAGCTATTTGCGAGACACTACACTAGCGCGGCACAGAACCATGGCGCCTCGTTACCAGGGGTGCTCGCAAAAAGCGCTCGCACCCCTGGCTACCTTCCGCTGCCGCTATCGCGGCGTTTGACCTTAGGCGTTGCGTTTAAGTTAGCGCGTATGCCCCTGCCGGGGTCGGTGATGGCTACGATCCGTAACCGGTGGCGGCGCGTCCTTCGGCGCTTGCCACCGGCTAATCTACGGAACGCCTCCGGCGTGCTTCGCGCTGTCTTGCCATCGATCTGTGAATTTCAAATTCCAAGTACAGACCCTTAATGTCCAAACACAGGGCCCGGCGGCATCGCCGGGCCTTTTCATTTCATTGGAAGAGCCGTTCGTGCTCGATCAGCGAGCGTGTCATCGCATTCGCGTGCTCGCGTGCCGCGGCGATGCGCGCGGGAGCGTCCGGCTCGTGAAGCAACACGCTCACCTGCGCGCGTTTGAAGAGAGCCATCGCGTACATGGGATCGGACGGAGGGACGCGGTCGAGAGCCGTGCGCGCTTCATCCATTCGCCCCGAAGCGAGATAGAGCACGCCCAGCTCGGTGTCGTGTTTGAATGCCGCGCCCTGGAGTACGCGAGTCTTCTCGAACGAATCGATCGCCGCCGCCGTCTGGCCGAGGGACATCTCCATCGCCGCCAGGGCCGTCAGTTCCGCGGCGGTGGGGGAGCGGAGCGCATAGATCTTCTGGCGGAGGCGCACGGCATCATCGATCTGCCCCTGCCGTTCGCGCAGCACGGCCAGCGCTTCCAGAGCGGGAACCTTGTCGGGACTCTCCGCCACGATTCGCTCGAGCATCGGCACGGCCTTCTGCCACTCCGCCGTGCGAGCGTAGTGCAGCGCCAGGTATGTCCGCACGTCCGCGGAATTCGGCGCGATCTCCTCGGCTCTCTTATACGCGGCCAGCGCCGCTTCCTGGTGGCCCAGCGCCGAGTGTGCCGTGGCCAGTCGCAGCGCCGCATCGAGATTGTGAGGATCCTTAGCGAGAATCTGTTCGAGCAGCGGAATGGCCTGCGCGTATTGCTCGCGAACGAAAAGACGCGCCGCCTCGTCCAGTATCGCGAACATGGGCGCCATGTCCGCCGGGCGGGGCGCGTCCGGACGCACCACCGGCCTGGCCACGGAGCTCACGTAGCCGAGCGCTGCCAGCTTGCGGCGCTCTTCGTCGCTCAGATTCGCGTCGCTCTGCCGCGCATCCATCGACGGCACCGGATACTCCTGCAGCGTCGCCCGCGCCTGGCGCGACAGACTGGCTCCGGCAGACAGATCGTGCGTCTCCGCGGGATCGGCCACCACGTCATAGACCTCCAGCCTGCCCGCGAGGATGGCCTTGTGATGACCCTCGACGGCCATCACCTGCGGCTGCCATCCGAAGTCGAGGAACGGCTTCATGGCCTCGCCGGCCACGATCTCCGCATCCCCGCGAAGAAGGCTGTTCGCCGCATCGATACCTGCCCAGTCGAGAATCGTGTGGAAGATCCGCCGCGTGCTGACGGGCGACTCGCTGACGCCCGCTGCGACGCGCGGGCCGATCAACACCAACGGCACGTGCATGGTGGCCTGATAGAGCAGATCGCCGTGCTGCTGCTCGCCGTGCTCGCCGAGGCCCTCGCCGTGATCGCCGACGAGCACGATGGCTACTGGTCCTTTCACCTGCTCCTGGAACGCCGCCGCCAGCCGGCCGAGCTGTTCGTCCATGAATGCTACTTCACCGTAATACGGCTGCTTGGCGTAGCGGCTGCGGAACGGCTCCGGAGGCGTGTACGGATAGTGTGGGTCGTAGTAGTGGACCCAGAGAAAGAGCGGGCGGCGGGGATCGGTTGTCGGTTGTCGGTTGTCGGAGGAAGCCGTTGTCTCCGACCCCCGACCCCCGACCCCCGACCCCCGGGTTTCGGAGGACGCCGCTGTCTCCGACCCCCGACCCCCAACCCCCGACCCCCGCAGAAACGCGATCACGCGATCGGTGGTCTCCTTCGCCGTTCGCTCGGCTGCTCCGGGCGGTTCGTCGTCGTCGTACGTATCGAACCCGCGCGACAGACCGTAGCGGCGAGACAACGCGAAGGCCGAGACGAATGCGGCGGTTCGATAGCCGGCGGCGTGCAGCCGCTCGGCCAGCAGCGGCTGACTGTCCGCGACGTGCCGCGCATTCTCGTGGACTCCGTGGCCGGCAGGGTAAAGGCCCGTCAGCATCGACGTGTGCGACGGCAGCGTCTGCGGCACCGTCGCATACGCCCAGCGATAGCGCCGTCCGCGCGCCGCCAGGGCGTTGAACGACGGCGTCGACACCGCGGTGGCCTCGGGGCCGATCGCGTCCGCGCGCGTGGTGTCGAGCGTGACGAAGAGGATCGATGGACGGGGAGCCTCGATCTTCGGCGCGCTCTCCTTCCGGCATCCAACCAGCGTCAGCGACGCGGCGACCATCACTGCGTAAGCAAATGGATTCCGATTCATCGCCGCTAGTTCTACCCAAAGGTATTTGAAATTCTTTGTCTCACGCGAAGACGCGAAGACCGCGAAGACCGCGAAGACTACTCTTTCTCTTCGCGTCTTCGCGTGAGCATTCTGAGAGCGAAACTCTCAGATCACGGTTTCGAGAATCTAACACGGCGTCGCCTTCGCCACTACAATCGCCCTCATGTTGAATTACATCTGGTTCGGCCTGATGGCCATCGCGCTCATCGTGGCCATCTTCACGGGCAATGCGGCGGCGGTGACCAAGGCCTCGGTCGAGTCGGCGAAGACGGCCGTCGAGATCTCCCTCGGACTCGTCGGCATCATGACCCTCTGGATGGGCATCATGCGGGTGGCCGAGCAGGCCGGGCTGGTGTCCATGCTCAGCCGCCTGCTGCGCCCCATCAGCCGGCTGCTCTTCCCGGAAGTCCCGCCCGATCATCCCGCCATCGGGGCGATGGTCATGAGCGTGTCCGCGAACATGCTCGGGCTTAGCAACGCCGCCACGCCGCTCGGTATCAAGGCGATGGAAGAGCTCCAGACGCTGAACGCGGACAAGGAGACAGCCTCCAATCCGATGGTGACCTTCATGGCCCTGAACACCGCCGGCGTGCAGTTCATCCCCACGACCATCATCGCCGTCCTGGCCGCCTCGGGATCCCAGGCGCCGACCGCGATCATCCCGACGACGATCATCGCCACGCTCTGCGGCGCCACCGCCGCCGTCAGCACAGCCAAACTACTGCAACGCTTCTTCCCCACAAAGCTCCCACCCCCAACAACCGACAACCAACAACCGGTCGTCGAGGCGGGTGAATGATCCGCGCAATCCTCCCACCCCCGACAACCGACAACCGAAAACCGGTCCCCCAAGAGGTATCGGCGTGATCCGCACAATCCTCCGACCCCCGACCCCCGACTCCCGACCCCCGTTCTCGCAAGAGGTGAGCGAATGATCCGCACAATCCTCCAAGGCATCTCCGACTGGGCCATTCCGGTCCTCCTGGTCGGCATTCCGCTCGTCGGCCTCATTCGTGGCGTCAAGGTCTACGATGTCTTCATCGAAGGGGCGAAGGAAGGCTTCCAGGTGGCCATCCGCATCATCCCGTTCCTGGTCGGTATCCTCGTCGCCATCGGGATGTTCCGCGCCTCGGGGGCGATGGACATGATGACCAATGCCATCCGCCCGTTGCTGAGCCGCACGATCTTCCCGCCCGAGCTGTTCCCCCTGGCCGTGCTCCGCCCGCTCAGCGGCAGCGGTTCGCTGGCCCTGACCACGGACCTCATCAAACGCTACGGCGCCGATTCCATGCTCTCGCGCATGGCCGCCACGCTTTACGGCAGCAGCGAGACGCTCTTCTACGTCCTGGCCGTCTACTTCGGGGCGGTGGGCGTGAAGAGAACACGGCACGCGATCCCCTCGGCGTTGGTGGGGGATACGGTGGCCGCGCTGGTGGCCGCGGCGGTGTGCTTGTGGATGTTCCGGTGAGAGCGTTGCCTTTTCAAGCAGGGTCCGCATGTCGGCGAAGCCGGCTTTAGATCCGTAGCCCCCGGCTTCGAGCCGGGGGAAAACGAGCATCCTCAGATTGGTAGCCCGCTTGAGCGGGCGACAGAAGAGCACTTACTCGAAAGCTTCTCTGCCGCCCGCTGGAGCGGGCTCGGAGAATTGATGCTCGTCATTTCCCCCGGCTCGAAGCCGGGGGCTACGGACCTTAAGCCAGCTTCGCTGACGCAATCCAGGCAGGCGCGGGCTGGACTCTCACTTCGGGAACCGCGCCTGCCGCCGCAAGCCAGGGACCGTTGTGGCACAGACACTCTTGTCTGTGCTTCGGCCGAAGCCGCGAGGCGCCAAGGGCTTGCGATCTTGAGTCGTGCCGAGACCCGGCACAGACAAGAGTGTCTGTGCCACATCGATCCTGCTCGCCGGCAACTCTCCGACCTATCGCGCAGACAAGGCTGCGGGCCTTCGTCGTGTGAGAATGCTGGGTAGGGAAAAGAGTTCTTCGCTACACTCCTTAGGGTATGGAATACATCTACGTCTCTTTCGGCGAAAAACGGATCGTTCTTGTCGACGGCCTGGCCAGCGGCAATACGAACGACACGATCGGCGTACAACGCGGGACCCACACCATCACCTTGGGCGGCGTCCAGAACTACACGCCGCCATCGCAGTTCGTGACGGTCATCAACACCAGCTACCCGAACCCCATGAAGATTGCATTCACGGCCCACTGACATGCGACGACTGACGCTTTGTGCTTTTCTTCTCTCCGCCGCCTGCGCGCAGTATCCGTACAACCCGCCGATGGTGGCACCACAGAACCTCAGCGAGGGTTATCGCTGGGCGACGACGACGATCCCGAATGACGACGACCGGCTCTTCGTGATCCTGACATTCTCGGGCGGCGGGACGCGGGCGGCCGGCCTCGGGTACGAGGTCTTGCAGCAGCTCGGCGCGACGAAGCTCGCCGACGGAACGTCACTTCTGAATCACGTGAAGGTGATCTCCTCCGTCTCCGGCGGCACCTTCGCGGCGATGGACTACGGCCTCCGCGGAGAAGCGATCCTGAAACCGGGCCCCGACAACTTCGAATCGGCGTTTCTGACGAAGCCGGTGCAAACGGATCTGATTCACGCGGTCTTTTTCAATCCCTACAACTGGGTGCGCCTCATCTCCCCGAACTTCAACCGCATCGACCTGGCCACCGAGATTTACCAGCAGGTGTTGTTCGGCAACAACAGCTTCAAGGACCTGCTGGCCGCCCAGCGGAGTGACCACAGGCCGTTCATCATCGCCAACGCCACCGAGCTGGAGCTGGGCGCGCAGTTCCAGTGGACGCAGGACCAGTTCGATCCGATCTGCTCCGATCTGACCAGCATTCCTGTTGCTCGGGCCGCGGCCGCGTCATCGGCGTTCCCGATCGCCTTTCCGCCGATGGTCCTGAAGAACTACGCGCACGACACGCGGTGCAAGTCCAACTACACGAAACCATCGTGGACGGCCACGGCGCGCAGCGACATCTACACGAATCCACAGCGGCCGCGGCAGATCAATGAGCTGGAGGGATATCTCGATCCGGCCCGCCTGTATCTCCACCTGCTCGACGGCGGCCTGGCCGACAACATCGGTCTGCGCGGTCCCTATCACGCGCTGATCTCGGGCGACACCTTCGTCGAACCAACGGGCCCTGCCGCGAATCAGCTCACGGGCTTCACTCTCCAGCCGCTCATCGGCTTCCACAAGATCGAACGTCTGCTCGTCATCGTGGTCAACGCGGGAGTGTCAGGTCCGGTATCGATCGACGCCGTCTCGAAGGACCCGAGCCTGGTCACGGTCATCGGCGGGATCGCCGGTGCGCCGATGGATAACTTCTCGTTCGACAGCATCCAGGAGCTGACGGATCTCTTTTCCAGCCGGTTCGGGCAGCCGACGAAGTACTACCCGGTCGTGATCAGTTTCCCGTTGCTGACCGACAAGGACAAGCCGGTTCGCGACATCGTCAACAACATCGGTACGAGCTTCAACGCTCTGACGCCGGAACAACTGAAAGGCCTGAAGGACGCCGCGGACATCCTCATCCATCAGGATCCCTGCTTCACGCAGTTCGTCAACGACGTGAACGGCGTTCCGCCTCCGCCGCCGCAGAAGCGGAAGTGTACTTTCGGGCAATGAGCGCTACGCAGTGATCGTAGCGCCTGGTCGCGACAGCGCGTAGATCACCGCCCCCACCGCGATCGCGATCCCCGCGGCCAGGAAGTTGAACGCGCTGAGCGTGAGGAACAACGCCAGCGAGATCGCCGTGCCGAGGATGGGGATGATGAGGCCCGGCGTGCGGAAGCCCTCATTCACCTTGCGCAGGAACGGTACCGCCGCGCAGGTGAAGAGATACGTCGTCAGGCGCGCAACGGCGGATAGCATGGCCAGCTTGGCGAACGAGCCGCCGCAGGCCAGGACGGCCGCGAAGATGACGTGGATCAGAATCGCTACCGTTGGCGTCCGGAAGCGGGGATGGACGTAGCTGACGGCGCGGAGCCGCGGCCGGCCGAGGGAGATCGCGTAGAGCATGCGGGACCCCTCCAGCACCGTGCCCGAGTTCGTGCCGGCCATCGACAGGAGCGCGCCGAGCGTCACGATGAGCGCGCCGGCGCCGCCGATCAACGCGGCCGCCGCGTCGGCGATCGGAGTAGCCGTCTTCGAGAGGTCGGGGAGGGCCGACATCGCTCCGAGCTGCGCCAGGACGTAGATCGCGGCGATGGCCAGCGTCCCCACGAGCAGCGCGCGCGGCAGCTCCTTCTTCGGATTGCGGAACTCACCGGCCGGAACGCCCATATTCTCGAAGCCGGCATAGGCGAAAAGCATGAACAGCGCCGCGCCGCTCCAGTCGGTGCCGGGGCCGGGGAGGTGCATCGAGGCCGGAATCGGATTGTGCTTCCAGGCGATGAGGGCCACGACGATGAAGCCCACCAGCGGAATCAACTTGCCGAGGGTGAAGACGTAGATCGACGCCGCACCGTACTTCACGCCAACGTAGTGAATCGCCGTGAGGATGGCGATCGAGAGAAGGATGACCACGATGCGCGCTACGTCGCCGCCGAGGGCGGGGAAGATGCGCGCCAGCGAGACGACGAATCCGTTCGACAGCGCGGCCAGCGACGTGACGCGCGCCAGCCAGTTCATCCATCCCGTCTCGAATCCGATGAAGTCGCCGAAGGCCGTCTTCGCGTAGAGATACGCCCCGCCTGGCTCGCTGAAGTGGCTGGCGGCCTCGGCGAAACAGAGCACGAGCACGAACACCGGCAGCGCGAAGATCAGCGGCGCCCAGAGCGAGAACGGCCCGAGGAGCTTGTACGACTCGGTGGGGAGCAGGAAAACACCGCTGCCGACGACGGCATTGATGCACATCGCCACCAGTCCCCAGAAGCCGACGGCACGGACGAGTTTCCCGGTTGAATTGTCTTGCATGGACGAAAGGACGCGGCATTGTGCCATGAGTTGCGGGGATGCTGATGGGACTTGGTCAGAATCCAAGTTCGAAGGCCCTCCACCGCGCTGGAATCAGCCGCGCGCAATCGTCATCGCGCACCAGTAGATCGCGGGATACGTTGCCAGGAAGGCCCAGAGAAACGAGTTCAGTCCCATGATCGTGGCGTTTGCAATGTGAAAGGCCAGGCCCCAGGCCAGGTAGAACAGACAGACTCGCGGACCGCCCAGGATCGCCAGGGGAAACGTACACTCGATGATGACCACACTCCAGGCCATCGCCTTCGCGATCGTCACGTGGCGCGCCAGAAACTTCGCGGCTGCCGGCAGCCCGTAACTCTCGGTGTTGAAAATCAGGAAGAGCGCGCTGCCGTCGATCCACTTCGGCCCGCGCACCTTGGCGATTCCGGCGATGCAGTACGACGCACACGCCTGCAGCGCCAGGAACCAGACGCCCGCCGCGATCAGTCGCGGATCCTCGGGACCGGCGCGCACGAGCAGCAGTGCAACGAATGTGAGACTCGACATCTGGTCCGAGCCGTCCTGTCCGTACGCGTGGCGAAAGTTGAGGAGGAACGTGGTGGCCACGATTCCAGCCAGCGCGGCCACCTCCATCGCGCGTGGCAGCGACGGGAGAAAGAGCACGGAGATCATCACCAGCCGCAGCGCCAGCACACTCAGGAACAGAGGCAGATCGAGGAGCACATCGAACACCCGCGCCAGCCGCGGAAACGTAAACGTCGACGGCCGTGAGCGCAGCACCTTCCATGCGTAGATCCCATCGGGACGGAAGTCGCGCCAGTTGGAGAGATGCTCGGCCGTGGAGATGAAGATGCCCACCGCGGCAAGCCATTCCGCGGCGCGCAGCGCCATGCTCGCGGAGAATTCGATCACGGGCGCCGGAATGCGTCTGCGCGCGCGCGCAGCAGTTCATCGACGGTCGACCCAGGCGCGGCGGTCATGCCGCCGTATGCCTCGCGCGCGCCGATGCCCGCTCCAACCCCGACGAACGTTTCCTGGTTCATCTGGTTGGCGGCCTTTTCCATTGCCGCTTCGGCCTGCACCTGCCTGGCCACGGCGACCTTATCCATCGCCGCCGCCTCGGGGATGCCGATCCCTCGGACCGCGTCGATGGCGTCGTTGACCTCGTGAAGCGATTCGACCCGCGCGCCCCCAAAGCTGGCGTGTGAAGCCGCCTCTTCGATGCGTGACAACGGACGACCGTCGTCGACGACGTTCATGGCAGGCTCTCCAGTGCTGTGGTCGTCGCCGCCACAGCCGTCAGCGGATCCCACGGCGTCGCGGCGACGAAGGCGCGGGCCGGCAGTGCGTGAAACTCGGAACGGACGACGAGCCGTGGCTCGGTTTCCGTGATGTAGCCGAAGGAGTCCAGGACCAGGAACTGCGTGGCCTCGCTCATGTGCGAGCGAGGGATCGCGCTCACGTAGTTCATCAGCGCGATGTATGGCAATGTGGTCTTGAGACCGGGCAGACTGATCGTGCGCGTGAAAAGGAGCAGCGTGTTCGCGGCGTCGGTGAGCGCTTTCTTGTTGCGCTTTCCGGGATTCCAGAAGGCGCCCAGAAGCGAGCGCGACTCGGAGAGCGGAATCTCGCGCCAGTGCGTCAACGTGTGCTCATCGATGCGGTCGCGGTAGAGCAGGTGATGATCGGTCGTGCCCGGATTCGGCGCGAAGAACGTCCAGCGCGGCAACAGCGACAGCGGATCCCACCGCCGCACCGCGCTGTTCACGGGGCCCTCCTTTTGCGTGAGGCAGGTCAGGAGGAGCCATACCGCGAACACGACGATGACGGCGGTGGTGTACATGATTCCGATTCAGCGGCTGAGCAGGCTGGCCCGATAGGCGAGCAGGTCGTCGACGCTGGCGCCCGGCGCGATGGTCGTTCCCGAACCGGCCATGGCGATGACAGAACGCATACCAACGAGTCCGACTTCGGCCACTTCTTCGGCCGTCATTTCCGCGGTCACCTCTCCGCCAACTCTCTGATCCACGTGCTCCACTCCCTGCTGTGCCTCGACCCCCGCAGCCTGTTGCTGCTGGGCAATGTTGAAGCGCACGGCACACCCGTAAACCTCGGCGGCCTTCACGGCGCCATGCCCGACATTCTCCGCTACGTTCGCGACGGCGTCGATGAAACTGGCACGCGGCGCCGGCGTGATCGTGTCGCCCGTAGCGCGCGGCGGCGAAAGACGTTCCGCCTCCCTCTCGATCGGCGAGAGCTCGCGCGGCTTGACCAGCAGCAACGCGGTCAGCGGCTCGGCTCCGTCACGCACCTGATGCTCGACCACACGGAATGCGGTCACATCGACGTCGCCTCCGTCGAACGACAACTGGAAGATATTGAATCCCGTCTCGGCATCGACGACCGCATTGCGGATGATGATGCGGTCGCCATAGACCACGTCCACGATGCCGTGCACGGTCCCGAGATCGATGCTCATGGCACGATCGGCCGCGGCGACGACGCGGTTGCCGAGGCGTGCGTACGCGGAGAAAATGCGATCTTTGTCGAGATCGTGCGCCGCCTCGCGCAGCGCGACGAGATCGGCGTCATCGGCGCGCGCGATCACGGTCACGATCGACCCGGCCTGCTGACACAGGACCACAGGCTCACCGGTTGGACGCCGGATGGGAAACTCGATCACGTGTGCTTCGCGATCGAGAGTGCTCCAGTTCTCCGCGATGCGATTGAGCTCGGCGAGCTCGGAGATGTATTGGTGACGTTCCAGAAGCTCGGCAGAGCGAAATACGCGAGTGGTGTCGGACACGATGACTCCTCCTTATTTCACGCGAAGCTGCGAAAACGGCGGGATGGTCTCAGCTGATTGTGTGGACGGGACAGACAGGAATGTATGCCTGTCTGCGCGTGAACGCAACTCGGACCAGGTTCAGGACCACGTGCCCCGTGCGACACACACCGTCCCGCAACGCGCGCGCTGGACGCACACGTCCGGGCGCGGCATGCAGCAAACGCTGCCCATCTGTACTACTAACCTGGGTGCGTGCGTCGCAAAAGCTCTCTCACGCGAAGACGCGAAGAACGCGAAGGAATCATCGCAACCTTCGCGGCGCGGTCGGCGGAAGAACACGGTCCCGGCAGTGAGGCCGCACTCCGATTCGAGCTTTTGCACCGCCTGGGGTGGTTCGGCGGGGACGTCCTCGCTCATCGGCGCAACCGGGTGGCTGCGTTTTCCAGGAAGTTTTTTTCGGCCGGGGATCCCTCGATCCAGGCACGCCTCGAGTTGACCGCGGCCACGATCCTCGACTCTCCGCCCCCGGGCGAAATGGTCATCGCCATCCCGCCGGAAGGGAGCGACTCCGGAGGCGAACGCGCTTTTCTCCGCATCGGCCTCGGCGACGCATCGTGGATCGGCAGCTTCGAGATCGGTCACATGAGCGTCGGCATGGTCTCCATGATGCCCGACGACAAGCGTGTTCGTATCCGCGAAAGGCGCCGGGTACATCATCGACCTGAAGACGCGAACGCTCGTGGAGCAGATCGGCACGCACGTGGCCTTCGTGAGGATGAATGCCCCCAGGACGCTGTTCCTCGTCGACCACAACGGCGTGAGCCTGGAACTGTTCGGAAAGACCGGCCGCCTCTGGAAAACGGACACGATCAGTTGCGGAGGATTCCGAGAAATATCGCTCGAAGACACGAGTATCGCCGGCGAAGCGCGGCAGGCATCCCCCGAGGCGTGGGTCCGTTTTTCGGTGGAACTGGCGACGGGTGAGGTGCGTATTGGCGATGCGCTTTGAAGATCGCGAGTGGCTCGAATGCCGGCCGAAGTGCGGTGACTGCGCCGGTGGAGGAAGCTGCACCGGAGTGGTGTCAGGTCAAAAAGTATAAATTGCCGACGCTGACCTGTCGCCGTAGCGACACCTTTGAACCCACTTTAGACTTTAGCTCTGACAGCAGAGAAGGCCCTGGGTTTCTGACGGTAAACGGCCGAAGAGCGAAGCTCTCACACTCATGGCTTCCTCCAGATGGTAGACTGTCGCCCCCAATGAGCGACCCAAAGATGGTCGTGCTGCACCTCTCGGATTTGCATTTCGGATACGAGAAAAACGACACGGCGAAAGCTCAGCGCGAAATTGCCCTTGCCGGCGTTATCGAGACAGTTGCAACAGTAGATGCAGCTTGGCGGCCTTCCGTCGTGTGCATATCCGGTGACCTCGCTTGGCGTGGTCATCTAACCGACTACGAGGAAGTTGAGAAGTGGGTATCGCAGCTCCTGGGTACACTCGGTTTAACTTGGGCGGACATCATCGCGTGCGTCGGAAACCACGACCTAGATCGCGACCACGCGAAATACCTCGCTCGACCAAGTGCCTCCGGCGAGGCTGACGCCCTGTTCGAGGTTCCAATGAATCCGACGCTCTGCGGACCGTTTGCTTCCTTCGCGGCTTTTTGCGAGCGGGTTGGTATTTGCCCATTGACCATTGGCGAAACGTCATCATGGTTGTTCGGCACAATTACGAAAGGACCACTTCGGTTTATAGTCTTGAACTCGGCGTGGTTCTCTCGCGATGACCACGATCATGAACGTCTATGGCTTGGTCTACCGCTTCTCGATGTGCTCGCGACGAAAGGACAGTTCGCGAAGTCTCCGACGAAGCGCAATTACGACACGATCGATATTGCGCTCTTTCACCATCCTCCCGAGGATCTTCACCCTAGCGAACGTAACGCCGAACACAGCAGGGCGGACACGTACAACTACCTCGGTGAGCGGGTGGACATCATTCTCACAGGGCACCAGCATCAGTCGCGACTGCTGGAGCCGCTACGGCGTGGCAACGGGGCACAGCACTTCGAAGCCGGTGCGACGTACGCGAGCATCGGATACAAGAACTCGTTTCGGCTGATGCGCCTGGACAGCGCCGCCCGGACGGTCGAGGTCCTAGGCTTCAGCTTCGACCCGGCGTCCCGGGAGTGGCACAAGAGTGACGTAAAGGGGTATTCGCTTCCGGCGCGCACGGTCAGTGCTGCACCTCCGACCTCGGACATCGACGAAATCGGGACGTGGCGTCTGTTTCTCAATAAGTCTCTACTCTCCGACAACGAACTAGAGACGCTCATTCGACGCCTGAAACAGATGACCGGTGACATCACTCTTGACGTCGTTGACGAGGGCGGCCAACGATGAGAGTCCGCCTTCGTGGTTCTCGGAAAGGCTTCGAGCGTGCCGCCCAGCTCCTATCAGACGGCACGCTCGCGAAGGAGCTTGGCGTGGATGTTGGCGAAATCGCGTGGGAATCCCCCACACTCACGTCATCTGAGGAGCTCGCCGCTGCCGCGCGGCACGATTCGGACCACGTCGGTGCGAAGCACCTCGATACGATCGCAAGTGATATTGCTTCAATCAAGACGTTAATTCTAGAATCGACACGTTCTGCTACAGCAGGCAGCGAGAACACGTGGCAGAATCTCCTCGACGACGCTCGAGAGCAGCTACGCGCGGGTGATGCGCATACGGCGATGCAACTCGTTCTCCGCGTTCGCAAGGAGACCGCGTCATCAGATGACGCGGCGCTCCATTTCCGCGTCGCCACGAATCTCGGATGCGCAGCCGTCGCGCTCGACGATTACGACACAGCGCTCACCGAATTCAAGGCCGCAGCGGCGATCGATGCGTCTGCAAAAGCCAGGGCGAATGTGGCAATCGCCCTCTTCGCTAAGGGTCTCTATGCCGAAGCGTTGACCGAGGCGCAAGAAGCACGGCGTACAGATCCTGAGTTCAAACCCGCAATTGCAGCAGTCATCAAGTCGCTTTCGGCGCTCGGGCGGTTCGCGCAGATCGACTCGCTCATCGCTCAGGACCCTTCCGCATCAAGCGACGACGATGTCCTCCTCGCGTTGGCTGAAGCGCGGTTTCGTGAGGGCAGCTACCGTGCCGGCGAGCACCACGCCCGACTTCTCCTCGCGAAACGTGCCGACGACCCTTACGTGCATCTCCTTCTCGTGGAATGCATCGTCGGGGGAATCAACGACGACCCTGCGCGCCTAATTGACGGGCTCGACGATCTGGCGCAAAAACGTCTTCTGGAAGCGGAATCGCTCGCAACGACCGCACGCGACCGATTCGTCGCGACGCATCAGGACCGGCTCCTACTCGTCGCATTGAACAATTTGGGCGCGATTCACGCACTTCGCGGCGACTACGCTGCCGCAGTCGCGTCTGCAAACCAGGTTCTTCTCCGCGATCCTGCGAATGAGATCGCGCTGCAGAATCGCGGGCTCGCACAGTACCAACTCGGTGACTTGGCCAGGGCCGCGGCCGATTTTGAGGCACTGTCGGACACAGAGTACGCGGAGGCGGTATCACTCCCGTTGGCCGATACTCTGCTGAAGCGCGGAGAGCCAAGTCGAGCCGCGACCCTGTTGCAGACGCTCTGGAGCACGCGGACCGTTGATCCGCAGGCTCTGCAAGCAGCTGAACTGCTGTTGCAGGCTTACACGGAAAGCGATGATCCCGATAGCTACTCGACTGTGCTCCGCGAACTGGAAGAGACGTTCGGCACTGACCCGTTTGCGCAGGGAATTCTGGCACTCGCCGCGTATCGACAGGGAGATACGATCACGGCTATTCGGAGGTTTGAGCGCGCATTGGCCGGTGCGACACCCGAACAACAGGCCGCTCTAGGGCCCCGTCTAGCGGGCTTGTACATCGATCAGAAACGGTTTCTCGACGCCGCTGAACTCTACGAGCGGATCGGCCTGAGCACGGATCCGCGATTTTTTCCGAAGTACCTTATGTCAATGGTCAACGCGCAGCGGTATGCTCAGGCGTACGAGATGGCGCAGGATGCCATTTCACATGGATCGACGGACCCGGTCGTGTTCGACGTGGCCGCACGAATGGCAGTGCACAACGGCGATCTCGCTTCGGCGCGTGAGAGTTACGTTCGCGCGTTGGAACTACCTTGTTCGCCGCGCACGCTCCTTTTCACGTTGCAATTGGCACAGATTGAGGCACAGCTCGGAAAACCCGACTCCGCGAAGGATCTTGTCGATCCGCTGACGCTCGACGCAAGCGACGAGGCGGACGATCTCCTCATGATCGCCCGTCTGCGAACACTACTTGGTCTATCGGGCGCCCTCCCGTTCGCCTACCGTGCGCGCGAAATCGCATTTCACGATCCTGATGTACATCTCGCATACGTTCGCTTGTTCCTCGCGCGCTCGGAGCACGACAAAGAGATCCTGGATGCGACGGAGGTTGTGATCGGCACGACGGTGCTTGTCACGATCAACGATGAGCCGCGGACATTCAGAATCGTTGCTACGGCTACCGATGTGACGCATCCCGGCGATGTCTCTTCTGAGTCTGCACTCGGCCGACAACTCCTGGGACTGCGTGCTGGGAACGAAATCGTCCTGCGTGATACACCGATTGAGCGATCCGTCGCGAAGGTTACCGAGGTCATGACGCAATACGTCGCCGCGTTTCGGGAGACGCTCGACCAGTTTTCCACGTGGTTCCCGGACAACTTAGCCCTCCAGAAAGGAGGTGCGGATGACGAAAGTCTGCGACGGCTCGCAGAAGCGCTCAATAGTCGCGGCAAGTCCGTCGGCGTTCTATTCGAGCGATACCAGCAGGGCGAATTGTCGTTGCACGGCTTTGCGGATCTGACTGGTGAGCGACTCACCAACGTATGGTGGAAGATCATTTCCACTACAGGGCTTGCGATTGTGGCCGACATCGGCGATCGCGCGCGGCTCGAAATCGAATATGGCGCTTTGGAAGGAGCGACCACGTGCGTAGTGGAGACGACGGCGCTACTTACGCTGTCGTATCTCGGCCTTCTGGGCCCTCTCACGGAGCGATTCGCAACAGTCGGTGTGTTGCAGCGAACGATCGACAACCTCCTCGAAGACCTAGCCCATGAGCGGACGCTACCAGGTCGACTCGCGGCTGCTGACAGCAGTGCGTTCGGTCTCATCCGTCAGCTCGAGGTCATGGAGAAAGCGGTTGCGTTCGCACAGAACAAGGCCATTACCGTTGCACCGAAGGCACTCCTTAAGTTGTCCTCTGAAGAACTTGACGACAAAGCGCGCCTCCTAGGATACGGTGGCTTCCCCTCCATCCTTGCCGCCGAGGAGCTTTCTGCCCTGATCCTCTCCGACGACGCTGTGTTTCGCGACGTTGCTCGCACCACTTGGCACGTCGTTGGTACATCGTCGCAGACGCTGCTTCGCCACCTCACGGAACGAGCTGTTATCAGCACTCATGAGTACCGCAACGCGCTCGTCCACCTCGCGACAGCCGGATATCGATTCCTTAGCGTGAAGCCCGATGACCTGTACTGGGTGCTCGACCGCAATAGCATGCGCTATTCCGACGAAGTTCAGACGTTCTTCCGAAACCTTGAGGGCCCGCACTGCACGGAGGATTCGGCGATCGCTGTGCTCGCTGATCTCGTTCGGCTTATTGCCCTCGAACCGGTCGCGAGCCGATCATCGGATGCCGCTCTGGACATCGTTATTCGCACCCTAATCGCCGGGAGATCATCAAAGCGCGTCATAGAGCGCTTCAAGGGTGCTATCACCCGACGGCTTCTCCTCCTTCCGCTCGCGCTACAGCGGGCGCTTACGACGATCAATGGATGGGAAACGGAGGGGCCGATCCTTTAGTCTGATAAGGTGGAGCTGTGGAAGACGCCGCTGGGGAAGTGGTTTCCGCGGGCGGAGATGATGGCCAAGTCGCTGGAGATCTGGCCGCTGCACGTCATCGAAGAGGCGCTCGGGGACGATGCGGACGACATCCTGCCGGGGGCTATCCGGTGTGCGGAGCTGCGCGTCCGGTTGCCGCGGCATCACATCGATATGCTGGAGTATCGGGCGGAGCAGCAGGAGACCACCGTCAGCGGCGTGCTGGAGCGGGAGCTGGATGGCATCGGCAGCGCGCACATCGAGGAGCTGTCGGCGGCGCTGCCGGGGTTCGCCGAGGCGATGGCGTGGCCGGGCGAGGGTTGCTGAGTTGCTCGGTTGCTGAGTTGCTGGGTTTCGCCGTCTCGGGGTTTCGCGGTCTCGCTGTCGGGGATTGAAAAGGCTTATCCGCAGATGACGCAGATACGACGCAGATGGAAGACGGTTTTATCTGCGTAAATCTGCGTCATCTGCGGATGGTCCTCTGGGAGAGGCGTAACCTCATGAACGGAGCGGTCAAAATCGGCGCAGACTGGCTCAAGGAATGGAAGATAACCGCGATTCGTGCTGTACTGACCCATCGTGATGCCGGTGCAATGAGCCCGGCCCTCGGAGCCTGACCTGAGACCCGTTCAGCTAATCCTCCTGTTCCTGCTGCAGTGGACTGACTGTTCCGGCTTGCTGTCGCAGGCGTTCCCACCGATCTCGCTTCCTGTGACCGTGCCGTCGCTGCGCGACGCCATTGAGGTGGGTGACGGCGACCTGATCGTTCTCTCCGACGACATCGAACATGCCGGCGGGCGCAAGATCACGCGCATTCGCGGCGCTGCCGAGGAGTTGCTGGCCACGATACCCGCCGGTCAATATACGCCGGGCGAAGCTCTGGTTCGTACGGGACAGGATCAATGGTGGTTCAGTGCTGCTTCCGGAGACGTATCGAAACCGAACGTGGTCTTCGTCACCGGAGGCACGGACGGGGTGAAGCAAATGGTCATCGATCTCCACCGCTTATCACTCCTCTGGATTCCGCTTCGCGGCGAAACGCCCGCCGGTGTCATGCTTTCGCGCGGCAGCGATCGATCGACGTTCATCATCGATAAGGTCTCTCCGTCAGGAGTCCAGGCTCTCGGTTCCTATCCCGGCCATCTGCCGGGCAATGCACCGTCGCCGCGCCAATGGTCGGCCGAACGCCTGCCGGACGGCCGCATTGCGATTCTCTCGATCGAACAATCGGTCGGCGGTCCGTCGCGGCTCATGCTGCGCGTTTCCGACGGACACGGCGGATTCACGGAGTCGCCTCTACCCTGCGCCGATCAGTTCCGAGAATCACTTGCGACCACCGTCGATCGGAACGGAATGATTGCGGCGGTGGCGTTATCGCCAGCGAGACAAGTCGTCACGACTTTGATCGACGTGAACGATGCGAACGATGTCCGCTGCAATGTGCTCTCGGCGGCCGGAGAGACGGCCGCGCTTGCGCCGCGCGGCTCGCCCGCCATCGATGTGACCGGCAACGAACGAATCGCCGCGTGGATCCGCGACGACGGTAACGTCCGCGCTTGTCAGATCACGAAGGGATCGACCGTTGTCGACGTTGGCGAGAGGGCAGATACGACCGCTCCGCTCGCGCACCTGATCGGCGACGATGGCGAGGAGACCGTGACGTTCCTCTGGAGCGGCGATCGAGGAATCGTCACGCGCCGTCTGCCGCGGGCACTGCAGGGATGGGCGCTGCTTGACGACATTCGGCGCTTCTATGCCGATTTGGGGCGGCGACCGTGAAGAGTGACCGTGATGAAAAGGCTTATCCGCAGATGACGCAGATGGAGCGCAGATTGAAGACCGGTTTATCTGCGCCGCATCTGCGTCATCTGCGGATCGTCGTTCTCCGGTCACATCGAGGAACCGTGGCCGAGGTGAGGAGCGTCAGCGCACGAATCCCTCCTTAACCCTTCATCGAAGGTCGCGAGCTCGAAGTCCTGGCGGGGTGTATGTCTCGCAGGGGTGGCAGCCACCATCACGGCGATGAGCCCTTAGGATTCATTCAAGCGGACCCACTGGCGTGTAGGTCATCTTCGCCCTGCACTTGGCGCAACACGAGCCACGCGACCAGCCCTTGTCCGATGTCAATGATTGCATGCAATGCCATGGCCGGAAAGAGCGAGCCGGACATCAGCACCACCAGCGTAAGCAGACCGCCGACGATACCAGTCGCGAATATGCCGCTGACTCCCTGGTACGCGTGCGCGACCGCGAAGACAGCCACCGAAACTGCAGCGGCGCCCCACAGCCCGACCATCGGCTGAAATGCCCAGATGAGGTATCCGCGAAAGATGAGCTCTTCACAAACCCCAGCCGTCAGCGACAACGCCATCCACCAACCGAGTTCGGATCGCGTATGGGGTGCAATTCTTTCGACATGTGGATTCCCCAGTTTGATCCGCTTTGAGCGCTTGCTTCGTGCGATCCTGAGGACGGTTCGGCCTTGAGTCACGGCAAGCGCCAACACGAGACCCATTGCGCCCCATAGCCGCCACCCGTGAGGGCTGATGAGCCTGAGCGCTCCCCAGGCACGACCCTCGATCAACCACACCACAACTCCGGCGGCAACCAGCGTCCATAACATGCCCATCCAAGCCGACCAAATCCAAAACCGCGCCCGACCCGGATCCGTTTGTGACCGCCGAAGGAACATGGGCCACAGCACGAAATAGTCAAGCAACAATAGGATCGCGATCAGCGCAAGATAGATGGAATCGAGTCTTGTCATCGAAGCTCCCATTCTGATGAGCTCTAACTATGACTATTGGGGTCAGACATTCGATCCTGGGTTTCGCCTTTGCGGATCGAAGGTCTGATCCAGGATTGCGCCAACTGCGAATCCGTCCTTATTCACCTTGCCAACGCCCTTTGGCCTGTGGAGAGCCAGATGCCGAACGCCATCAGGACGATTACCGACAGAAGAACGGCGGCGGCGATCATTCGATGGCGCCTCCGCAGCTCGGCAGGCTCGCCGGCTTGACCGGTCCAGAAAACGCCGAGGAGAGCCTCCCGGTCGCGCCAGAGGATGGCTGCCATGACGGCGAAGATCAACGTCGACGTGCAGGTTGCACCCCAGGCGATGAAGAAGAACAGGTTGATCATGAGGATGTTCGTGATCATGGGCAACACCAGGGCCGCTCCCAACAAGGCCGTCTTTCGGAAGAGCAACAGCGCTGCGCCGGCCAGCTGGATCAATCCGAGGAGGGTCGCGTAGACGTGGGAGTGGCTGTAGAAATACCAAACGAGGTCATGGCCGCTCAGGGATCCAACCGGCCTGAGGGCCAGCTCCGGTGGGACGCTGAACTGTCTGCCAAGGAGTTTGCTCGATCCGTACAACAAGAGCAGGAACGCTGAGAGATATCGGAGCCAGTCCAGATACTTCGGATAAGGATCGATGGATGTAGCCATGGATTCGCTCATGCGGCGGGGGGTGGCGTTACACAGTCAGTGAATTGAGAAGCGCTACACACCAGATCTCAATCTTGACACGACGCTAGTGGCCGAGGGTGAGGCTGCTCTCGACTCCCCACTCCATGTCCGGCGCTTTCGGCCGATACCCCCGCCCGCGCAGCACCCGCCCTGGTAACGCGCTCGTCATCGCGCCATCGCGCAGCACCGATGAACCGTTGACGATCACGTCGATCACGCCTTCGCTGAAGTGATGGGGATCCTCGTACGTCGACACGTCGCGGATTTTCGCGGCGTCGAAGACCACCACGTCCGCCTTCATCCCCGGGCGCAGCACGCCCCGGTCGGAGAGGTTCGTCCGGTCGGCTGCCTGCGAGGTCATCTTACGCACGGCTTCCTCGAGCGTGAACAGGTGTTCGTCGCGAACGTAGTGGCCGAGGACGCGAGGGAACGTTCCGTAGGCGCGCGGATGCGCGCCCTGGCCCGTTGCACGCGCCGCCGGCGGAGGGGAGCCGGAGTCGGAGCCGACGGATACGAACGACTGCTTCAGCGCCGTCTGCACGTCCGTCTCATTCATGGAGAAGAAGATGACGTTCGGCGAGCCGTTCGTCTCCGCGAAGAGGCGCATCATGGCCTCATCCGGCGCCACGTTCATCATGGCCGCGATCTCCTCGATGAAGTGCTTGTCGTACTGCGCCAGCGCGGGGTTGCCGGCGCGCGAGACGTAGATCCCCTTCGGCCCGCGTTTCGTGAACTGCGCCTGCAACTCCGTTGCGATGCGCGCGCGCTGGGCCGGGTCAGCCAGCCGCTTCTTGAATTCCGCGTAGCCGCCTTCCAGCGCCCAGTCGGGAGCGAGCGTGGAGAGCCCCGTCGACGACGCCGCGTACGGGTAGACGTTCGCGGCCACATCGAGCCCTTCGGCGCGCGCGGCATTGATCCGCTCGATCACGTGCGGCATGCGTCCCCAATTCGCGGCCCCGCCCGTCTTGAGGTGCCAGATGTTGACCGGGATCTTCGCCTCGCGTCCGATGCGGAAGGTTTCATCCAACGCGTCGTCGATCCTGTCGCCCTCGTTGCGCATGTGGCTGAAGTAGACGCCGCCGTACTTCGCGGCCACCTTGGCCAGATTGATGATCTCGTCGGTCGTCGAGTACATGGCCGGCAGATAGATCAACGACGTCGAGAGACCGATCGCTCCTTCGCGCATGGCCTGATCGACGATCTGCTCCATGGCCTGCATCTCATCCATTGTAGGCGGACGATTCACGTCGCCGATGACCATCTCGCGCGGATTGTCCGCGCCGACGAAGAGAGCGAAGTTGACGGCCGTGCCGTTCTTCTCGAGGAGGCTGAACCATTCGCCGAGCGTGTGCCACTTCGGCTTGTTCCGCGGATTCGCCGCATCGATCTCCTTCTGACTGAGCGGACCGGGCGATTTTCCTTCGCCGGTGACCTCGGTGGTCACACCCTGCCGCACCTTCGCTTCGAGATGCGGATCGACGAAGACGGAGCCCTGCGACTGCCCGAGGAGATCGATGAAGCCCGGCGAGACGATGTTGTCATGGGCGTCGATCGTCGTCGCCGCGGAAACGTTGGACAGATCGCCGATCGATACGATGGTGTCCCCGCGAACGCCGACGTCGCCTCGATACCACGGCGCGCCAGTGCCGTCGATGATCCGGCCGTTGATGATTTTCAGGTCGAGCATGTGTGTCTTAGGTTGCGTCGCGCAGCCGGCTATCAGAAGGATGAAGGCGGAAGGCAGAAGGATGAATGAGGATCTGGCGAGACCTCCCGACCAAAAGCTTCTGCCTTCATCCTTCATTCTTCTGCCTTTCATAGCATCCCCCTCACAAGATCCTCGTACCCCTGCCGCTCGCGGATCAGCCGTACGTCGTCGCCGTCGATCATGACCTCGGGTGGCAGCAGGCGGGCGTTGTAGAGCGACGCCATCGAAAAGCCGTATGCGCCGGCGTCGCAGAAGGCCAGCAGATCGCCGGGCTTGGTCCGGTCGATCTTTCGCGTGATGACCTGGCCCGTCTCGGTGCGCGTGAAGACGTCGCCCGATTCGCAGAGATTGCCGGCCACGACGACCTCATCGTGCATTTGAGCGATGTCGAACGTCTCTCGCAGCGAGGCCGGAGAAGCGTTCGTGGCGTTGACGAAGTGGTGGTACGCGCCGTATTTCGACGGCCTCACGAGATGATTGAAGCCGGTGTCGACGCCGATCCAGACCTGGCCGCCGCTGTTGCGCCGCGAGGTTACGCGCGACAGCAGCGTCCCCGACTCGGCAACGAGATATCGTCCCGGCTCCAGGATGGCGGTGAGGTTGCGCGCGCGCAGCAGGCGGTCGGCGATGCGCGTCAGCTCGGCGCCATACTCGTCGATGGGGAACTCCGGCATGCCCGGCTCGTACGGGACCGAGATCCCGCCGCCGAAGTTCAGCCACTGAAGGTTCGGAAAGGCCGCGGAGAGATCGAGCAGCCGTCGCGCAGATTCGATCAGCGGGGCGATTCTGTCGATGCCCGAGCCGATGTGCGCGTGCAGGCCGACGACCTTGCGGCCGCTGTCTTCGACGGCTATCCGCGCCGACTCGATCTCCTCGATCGCGATGCCGAACTTCACCCCGCCGCCGGCCGTGACGACGTCGGCATGATGCCCCGCGCCGATGGCGGTGTTGACGCGCAGGGCCACGGGATTCGGCAGATCGAGCGCCAGAATGCGGTCGATCTCCGACATCGAGTTGACGTTGATGACGATCCGCCCGTCTCCGATGGCGCGCAAATCGTCATCCGAAACATTCGAGCAGGTGAACCAGATGTTCTCGGGCGTGAAGCCGGATTTTCTGGCGACGTAGATCTCGCCCGGCGAGACCGCATCGCAGCCGAAGCCGGCGCCGCGTACAAGCTCCAGGATCGCCAGCGCGCCGTTGGCCTTCATCGCGTAGAACGGGCGGAAGGGGAGGGCGGCGAAGGCGCGCCTGACCCGCTCGATCTGACGCCGGATGATCTCCGCATCGTAGAGATAGAGCGGAGTGCCGAAGCGTTTGGCGAGATCGGTTGTGGAGACGTTGCCGATGTGGAGGGTGTGGTCGATGACGTGGAGCATTGAGCGGCCGGATTATAGGCGCGGTAAAATGAGCCATGCAGCAATACCTTCAACTCGTCCGCCACACCCTCGGCCACGGCGTGTTGCGATCGGACCGCACCGGCACGGGTACGCTGAGCGTCTTCGGCTACCAGATGCGCTTCGACCTCGGCGCCGGGTTTCCGCTGCTGACGACGAAGAAGCTGCATCTGCGCTCGATCATCTATGAGCTGCTCTGGTTCCTGCGCGGCGACACGAACGTCCGCTATCTGAACGAGAACAAGGTCACGATCTGGGACGAATGGGCCGATGCGAACGGGGAGCTCGGGCCTGTCTACGGATACCAATGGCGTTCCTGGCCCGCGCCAGACGGCCGGCACATCGACCAGATCAGCGGCGTGATCGATGAGATCAAGCGCAATCCGAGCTCGCGGCGCCTAGTCGTCAGCGCCTGGAACGTGGCCGACCTCGATCGAATGGCCCTCGCTCCGTGCCACGCTCTCTTCCAGTTCTATGTGGCTGAGGGGAAGCTCTCCTGCCAGCTCTACCAGCGCAGCGCGGACATCTTCCTGGGTGTGCCGTTCAACCTGGCCTCCTACGCCCTGCTGACGATGATGGTGGCGCAGGTTTGCAATCTCGCTCCCGGTGATTTCATCTACACGCTCGGCGATACCCATCTCTACGTCAATCATCTCGACCAGGCCCGCGAGCAACTCAAACGCGATCCGCGTCCGCTCCCGACGATGACGCTCAATCCCGAGGTGACGTCGATCTTCGACTTCAAATTCTCCGACTTCACGCTGGAGAACTACGACCCGCATCCATCGATCAAAGCGCCGATCGCGGTGTGAGGGACCCACACAACTGTCATCCTGAGGCTGCCGCAGCCGCGCCTCGAATGTTGGCGCGTGCACAGATCAATCGTCGCGGCGGAGGACGCCGAAGGACCCCCCGATCGAAGCCACCCGCCCTGGTTACAGGCAGGGGGTCCTTCGGCGTCCTGCGCCGCGGATTCTGATTTGAGCAGTCACCAACATTAAGGGCGCGGCTGCGGCAGCCTCAGGATGACAGGAGAGCGCATGTATCATCCCCATCCTCATGCGCATCTCCTTCCTGGCCGCGGTCGCCGCGAACGGCGTCATCGGGCGCGACAACAAGTTGCCGTGGCATCTGTCGAATGACCTGAAGCGGCTCAAGACGCTGACGATGGGTCATCACGTGATCATGGGGCGGAAGACGTTCGACGAGATCGGGCGTAAGCCGCTGCCGGGGAGGCCGCACGTCATCGTCAGCCGCTCGCCGATCGAGCCACAGGAGAACGTCGTCGTGGTGTCGTCGGTGGAAGATGCCCTGGCCGTCATCCCGGCCTCCGAGGATGAGGTCTTCATCCTCGGCGGCGGGGAGATCTTCCGTCAGACCGTACACCGCGCCGACCGGATGTACATCACGCAGATCCACGCCGACGTCGCGGGCGACACGTACTTCCCCGAGTTCGACGACGTAAACGAGTGGCGTCTCATCGACCGCGAAGATTTCGAAGCCGACGCGAAGAACGATTATCCCTATTCGTTCCTGACCTACGACCGCATCGGCGGCGAAGAACATGCCATTCCCGAGGAGGGATAGCATGCGCGCCGCATGTACGTGCGGCTGCTCCGCAACAACCGCGACTTCAGGCTTCTCTACTTCGGGTCGCTGATCTCGCTGGGCGGGGACTGGTTCCTCACGGTGGCGCTGCTCGACTTGGTGCTGCAGCTCACCGGGTCGGCAACGCTGGCGTCGCTGATGCTGCTCTGTCAGTCGCTGCCGATCTTTCTGGTCACGCCGATCGCCGGACGAGCGGTGGACCGGCTCGACCGGCGCAAGCTGATGATCGTCGTAGACGTGATCCGTGCCGGAGCCTGTCTGCTGCCGTTGTTCGCGAGGACACCGGCGCTGCTGCCGTTCGCGTACGTCGGCGTGATCGTCATCTCTATTGGTTCGGCGTACTTCGAGCCGGCCTCGCAGGCAGCGCTTCCGAACATCGTGGCCCCCGAGGAGTTGAACGCGGCGAACGTGTTGATGGGATCGACTTGGGGGACGATGCTGGCCGTTGGCGCGGCCATCGGCGGCTTGGTGACGATGCGCTTCGGACGCAATGTCTCATTCGTCGTCGATGCTCTGAGCTTTCTGGCATCGGCGGCGATTCTGTGGCGCATGCGCGCGCAGTTCGCCGAGGAGCGGCCGGCCGGTCATGAGCACCCGCCGCTCATCGAATCGATGCGCGAGACGATGCGCTACGCCCGCACGCATCCGCGCGTCCTGGCGCTTCTGACGTCGAAGGGAGGCTACGGCCTCGGCGCCGGAGTCGTGGCCATGCTCAGCGTCTTCGGGAAGGAGGTCTTCCATGCCGGCGCGTTCGGCATCGGACTGCTCTTCGCGGCGCGCGGACTGGGTGCGCTCCTCGGCCCCTTCTTCATCCGTGCGATCGGCGCGCGCCGAGACGATCTTCAATACAGCCTGATCTCGGTGTCGATCTTCATCTTCGGCGCCGGGTACATGGCCCTCGGATTCTCGCGCTCGCTGCTCGTCGGATCGCTGGCGGTCTTCGTCGCCCACCTCGGCGGCGGCGCGCAATGGCAAACATCGACCTACGGTCTGCAACGGGAGACGCCCGACTGGATCCGCGGCCGCGTCTTCGGCGCGGACTGGGGCTTCGTGACGCTGACGATGAGCATTTCCAGCCTCGCCGCCGGTATCGCGGCCGATCGCTTCGGCGCGACCGCGGCGACCGTGGCCGTGGCCTCGGTCTGCATCCTCTGGGCGTTGTTCTGGGGTGTATGGACGTGGCGGTTGTGGCGATGACAGGGGGCCCGGAAGCACAGACAAGAGTGTCTGTGCCACATTGACTGCGCATATCCCTACGCCGCGTCGGCGATCGCCACCATCGCCAGCTCGGCCTTGCGCCGTTTGATGCCCATCGTCCACGGCACGATGGTCTTGGGGATTGCGATGAGGAAGTAGACCGGGCCGGCAAATTGCACCCATCGCGTGTACGCGAGGGCGATGGAGATCACGCCGAAGAGGCCCATGAAGAAGTCGTCGTAAACGCGCTCCAGAGTGTCGATCTCTTCGACCGCATTGAGCTGAAGATCCGCACGGTGACGCCAGGCATTGCCGTACATCGCCGCAAGGAGCCAGAAGACCGCGGTCACCCCGATTCCATAGATCGTGAAGAGGAAGGTCGCGCCGCCGGGCGGAAGTTCGATCCGCTGACCCATGATGTTCTGCGTGTCCAGCGTAAACACGAACTTCAGCGGGTAGACATAAAAAAGGATGACAAAGAGCAGGAACGTATTCAATGCCATCGTCGTCTTGTCCTGCATCGCGTAGCGCTTGTAGAAGTGGTGATGCTCGAACCAGATGTCGATGAAGATCCAGAAGCAGATGGTGAACGGCAGGAAGCCGCGCAGCATCTCCATCATCTGGGCATAAGTCTTCGGCGCCTCGAGCGACACCACCAGCAGCGAGATGGCGAAGCCGAAGACAACATCGCTGAATGCCTCGATGCGCGACACTTCGTGCGCACGGTTGCGGAAGGGGATGCGGTCGGGCATGTTCAGATTGTAAGGGGAGTGGGGGGTGGGGAGTGGGAGATGGCGCTCAGGGTACTGGGCAATTGCGCGACGCGGCGCACGTGCTCGTCGGTTCAGCTCCCACCCCCCACTTCCCACCCCCCACTCCCTGATACAGTCCACCCTCATGATCCTCCGTGCATACGACGGCAAATCGCCGCGCCTTGGAGCGCGGGTCTTTGTCGCCGAGAACGCCACGCTCATCGGCGACGTCGTGCTCGGCGACGACTGTTCGATCTGGTATGGCGCCGTGCTGCGCGGCGACATCCACTCGATCCGCATCGGCGCGCGGACGAACATCCAGGATAACTGCGTGCTGCACGTCACGAACGGGACGCATCCGGTCGACATCGCGGAAGAGGTCACCATCGGCCACGGCGTCATCGCGCACGGGTGCCGTATCGGACGCGGCGCGCTGATCGGGATGGGCTCACGCGTGCTCGACGGCGCGCGCGTCGGCGAGCTTGCGCTCATCGGTGCCGGCGCGCTGGTGGGGGAGGGGATGGAGATCCCGCCGCGCACGCTCGCCGTCGGCGTTCCCGCGAAAGTGAAACGCGACCTGCGCATCGATGAGATCGTGCGGCTGGAGGAGTCGTGGCGGCACTACATCGAGTACAAGGAGAGATACTTGGAAGGATGAAGGCTTTTCAGAAAGGATGAAGGAGGAAGGATGAAGGCGGAATCAGGACCTTCGTCATTCACCGTTCATCCTTCATCCTTCACCCTTCATCCTTCGTCATGACAAGAATCTACGCGGGCACGCTCAACAAATCACACGCCGGCACGACCACAACCATCGCCGGCTGGGTGCAGAAGCATCGCGACTTCGGAGATCTCGTCTTCATCGACGTGCGCGACCGGAGTGGGATCGTGCAGGTAGTCGTCGATCGCTCGAAAGGCGCCAGCGATGCGTTGTTGGACGTCGCCAAGGAGCTTCGCTCCGAATACGTCGTTCGGATGGAAGGAGAGGTCCGGGAGCGTTCGGAACAGACGAAGAATCCGAAGATGCCGACCGGCGATGTGGAGCTGGTTGCGACCAGCATCGAGCTGCTCAGCCGCGCCGAGACGCCGCCGTTTCCGATCGACGACGAGGTCGATGCCGCCGAGGACCTCCGTCTCAAGTATCGCTACCTCGACCTGCGGCGCCCGTCACTGACCCGCAACCTCGTCCTTCGTGATCGCGTGGCGCACGGTGTTCGTGACTACATGCACCGGCAGGGGTTCCTGGAGATCGAGACGCCGGTGCTCACGAAGTCGACACCCGAGGGAGCGCGCGACTACCTCGTGCCGAGCAGAGTCAATAAGGGGACGTTCTATGCGCTGCCGCAGTCGCCGCAGATCTTCAAGCAACTCCTGATGGTCAGCGGTTTCGATCGCTACTACCAGATCGCCCGCTGCTTCCGCGACGAGGATCTCCGCCGCGACCGGCAGCCGGAGTTCACGCAGGTCGACATCGAGGCTTCGTTCATCGACGAGGAGTTCGTCTTCACGCTCATCGAAGGGATGTTCGCCGAGGTCTTTCCGCTTGCCAACATCCCGATCACGATACCGTTCCCTCGCATGCGTTGGCAGGAGGCGATGGACCGATTCGGCATCGATCGCCCGGATACGCGCTTTGGGATGGAGTTGATCGACATCACATCCGCGGCGAAAGTCATCGACTTCGCGGCATTCCGTCAGGCGGAGACCGTCCGCGCCATCGTCGTTCCCGGCGGCGCGTCTCTGTCGCGCAAGCGCATCGACGACCTGACCGACGAAGCGAAGAAGCTAGGAGCCTCCGGTCTGGTCTGGATCAAGTTCGACGCCCAGCGCGCTTCATCGATCAAGAAGTTCCTCGACGACGCCGGATTCGATTCGTTGCGCGATGCGCTGCACGCGAACGAAGGCGATATGGCGCTGATCGTCGCCGGCAGGACGACCCGCGTATGGGACGTCCTCGGCTCGCTCCGCCTGCGTGTCGCCAAAGAGCAGGGATTGATCCCGGGCGATCGCTGGGACTTCCTCTGGGTGGTCGACTTTCCGCTGTTCGAGTGGGACGAGGAGAGCGGCCGTTTCTTCGCCCGCCACCATCCCTTCACCTCGCCCCGCGTCGAAGACGTCGACAAGATCGAGAGCGATCCCGGCGCGACGCTCGCGCGCGCCTACGACGTGGTCATGAATGGTCTGGAGTTGGGCGGCGGCTCCATCCGCATCAATACGACAGATCTGCAGTCGCGCATGTTCCGTGCCCTCGGCATCAGCGACGAAGACGCCCGCCAGCGTTTCGGCTTTCTTCTGGAAGCGTTCCGTTACGGTGCTCCCCCGCACGGCGGCGTCGCCCTCGGTTTCGACCGGATGGTCATGTTGATGGCGCGCGCGGACTCGCTGCGCGAGGTCATCGCCTTCCCGAAGACCGCACGTGCGCAGGACCTGCTCAGCGAAGCGCCGTCGGCCGTCGACGAGAAGCAGTTGGATGATCTGGGGATACGGTTGAAGTAAGCGGGGGGCGCACTGTAGCGCCGACGGCTCGTCGGCAGGACCGCCGGCGGCTCGCCGGCGATGTAATAACCGCCGCCGGGCCGGCAGCGGTCCAGCCGGCCAGCGGCCGGTGCTACAGTGCCGACGCTACAGGGCGATAAACTTCACTCGCTGATGCAGCCATTTCTAACCATCCGTCAAGCCACCGCCTCCTATCCCGTTTACGTCGGCCGCAATCTACTCGCCGACGTCGCCTCGCTCGTTCCGAGCCGAGGGCGCAGGTTTGTGATTACATCGACGGCGCTGCGCAAGCGCTTCGGCGAACTGGTTGTGGCGTCGCTCGATGCGGACCTCATCACCATCGAAGAGGGGGAGGCGCACAAGACGCTCGACACGGCCAGCGACGTCGTCACGCAACTGCTCGTCCACGGCGCGAAGCGTGATTCCATGGCTGTCGTCGTCGGCGGCGGCATGATCGGCGATACCGCCGGCTTCGCGGCTTCGATCTTCCTCCGCGGCATCGATCTGGTTCACGTTCCGACGACGCTGCTGGCTCAGGTCGACAGTTCCCTCGGCGGGAAGCTGGCGGTCAATCACTCCAAAGGCAAGAACCTCATCGGCAGCTTTTATCCGCCGCGCGTGGTGATCTCGGATCTGACCACACTCGACTCGCTGCCGCGGCGGGAGCTGCTGAGCGGTCTCTTTGAGGCGCTGAAAGGCGGCGTGATCGGTGACGCGTCACTGTTCGAGCTGCTCGAGACGCCGCCGGACTTCGACGTCGATGATGTCGTGCGGAAGGCCATTCGCGTCAAAGCGGAGATCGTCTCCGCGGACGAGAAGGAAGCCGATCTGCGGCGACTCCTCAACTACGGCCACACGATCGCGCACGGCATCGAGGCAGCGCTCGACTACCGCGATCTGACTCACGGTGAAGCCGTGGCCTGGGGGATGATCGGCGCGAACGCCATCGCCGTGCGCCGAGGACTCGTCGAACGCGACGTAGCCGCGAGAATCGAGCAGGTCATCCGGCGTTGGAATCCGACCCCGCTGCCCGACGGAATTGACCGCGACGCCATTCTGGCCGCCACTGAGCACGACAAGAAAAACGCCGGCAGCCAGCGTGTGATGGTCTTTCCGCGGACGATCGGACGTTGCGAAGTATTCACCGACGTCACCGAGGACGAGATCGCATACGGCGTCGAGGCGCTGTTGTAGGGGATCTGGTGTTGTAATCTATCGCTCATGAGCACGACGAAGCATGCCGTCGAAGAGCTCTACGAACGTGCATCGACGCTCGCGCCCGAGGATCGTGCCGAGCTTGCAGGCTTGTTGCTCGAGAGTATCGAGGACGAACCGGACGAGGGTGTTGAGGAGGCATGGGCGGCCGAGATTGAACGAAGGATGGCCGACTACCGTGAAGGTCGAGTGAAAACGATACCGTGGTCTGAAGTTCGCGCGTATCTACATCGACCGAACCGCTGATGCACATCCGATTCTTCGAGGATGCCTAGTCACTACGCCGCCCGCTTCACCGGGAGCTTGAGCACCATGCTCGTGCCGACGCCTTCGATCGAGGCTACCGTCACCTCGCCGCCGTGCGCTTCCACGACCTGCTTGACGATGTAGAGGCCGAGGCCCGTGCCGCCGCCGCCGCGGAGCGACTTGTTGCCGCTCTGCTTGTACTTGTCCCAGATCTGCTGCAACTCGACCGCCTTGATGCCCATGCCGCTGTCGGTGACGGTGATGACGATCGCTTCCGGCAGGTCACCGTTGCGGATGATCTGCGCACCGACGGAGATGAGTCCCTTCTTCGGCGTGAACTTCAATGAATTGGAGATCAGGTTGATCACGGCCTGCGTCAGCTTCTCCACGCTGCCGATGATCTGCGGGATGTCCCGCCCGTGCGCGGAGAGTAGGAAGACCTCGTCACGCGAGGCCACGCTCTGCAGACTGCGCACGGCGCGCTTGAGCAGCCCGGCGATGCGGACCGGCTCCTGCTCCACGGCGAAGCTGCCGGACTGGATCTTGGAGAAATCCATGATCTCGTTGATGAGCCCCATCATCCGCTCGGACTCGCGCTGCGCCTCAGTCAGGAGGTCCGCATTCAACGTGTCGAGCTTCGAGCCGTCCTGCGAGAGGACGAACTCCAGCGTTCCCTGGATGCCGGAGAGCGGGCCGCGCAGATCGTGGACGATCTGGGCCGTGAAGTCGGACTTGGCCTGTTCCGCTTCCCGCTGCAGCGTGACATCTTCGAACCAGAGCGCCACGGTCGGCGTGGCGTAGTCGTCGATCTGCATGATCTTGTCGACCCGATACGTCCGTCCTTCGATGTCGACGTCGAGAGAGTGCTGGGCGTCGGTATCGAGGAAGAAGCTCTGGAGCCAGCCTCTCTCCCCGGCCAGCGAGCGCGCCGCCTGCGCCAGCCAATCTCCGGCGTCGCCGCCGAAGGTCGCCTCGAAGGCGTCGTTGCGCCATTCCACGCCGCCCTGCTCGTTGACGATGGCGATCGGAGTCTTGAGATGTCTGGCGATGATGTACTTGTCGTTCAGGTTCATTGCGGTACCGTGATGGCGCGTTCGTGCTGGAGCTTGGCCAGGTTGAATAAGGTATTGAATTGGTCGAACGGACTGAGGATGAGCAGCTTTTGCAGGTCGAGGCGGCCGTCGATGAGTGAGATGAGATAGCCCTCCTGAGCGGTGAGGTTGAATCGGTCGAAGTTCGAGAGGAACTCGGCCGTCAGTCTTGGCACGGCCTGCATCGCCTTCGGATGCGCGAGGAAGTCGCGAACGATCGTGGTGCGGAGGATCTCCGCGTAGCCGCGCAACGAGAGATCGTCCGGATACGCAATCCGGGCCTCGGCGAGCTTGCGATAGGTGTACCAGGCACCGTGCTGTGTCAGCGAGTCGGAGACCAGCCGGCTCCAGTCCGGCGCGGGCGCTGCCTTCGGGGAGGGATGCGTGGACATCGCGCTCATTCTATTCTGGAGGAGGCAGGAGCGTGGAAGGAGTGACAAGGATGAAACAAGGATGAAGGATGAAGGATGAAGGATGAGGACTGATTCATCCTTCATCCTTTCGCCTTCATCCTTCCGACTTCCGCCTTCATCCTTCCAGGCGCTACACTCACATCCGTGTCTGACGCCGTTCTCGACCTTCCCCCACGAAAGAGCTACAAGCCGCGTCTGTTCATCCTCCTGATCGCGCTCGTTCTCGGAGTCCCCGGCGGGTTCGTCCTCGCGCACGCCGTCAGCGTGCCGCTGGTCCAGTCTCTCGATAACTATCAACCGGCCATCATCACGCGCATCTACGACCGCAACGGCATCGCCTTCGCCGAGTATTCGATCCAGAAGCGCATCGTCGTGGCCAAGCGCGACATGGCTCCGGCCCTGGTTCAGGCGGTCGTCGCCACCGAAGACGCTGACTTCTATCATCACGGCGGCATCAATCCGAAAGCGATCTTCCGCGCCGCCCTCAAAGACATCATCGCCCGCAAGAAAGTGGAAGGGGCCTCGACCCTGACCCAGCAGTTGGCGAAGCAGGTTTTCCTGACGCCGGCGAAAGACTTCCGCCGCAAGATCGATGAGGCCTTCCTGGCCGTCGACATCGAGAAGAACTTCACGAAGGATCAGATTTTCGAGTTGTACGCGAATCAGGTTTACCTCGGCCACGGCGCATACGGTGTCGAAGCGGCCTCGCGGCTCTACTTCGGCAAGCACGCCAAGGACCTCTCCGTCCCCGAGGCGGCCATGATCGCGGGGCTGATTCGGGCTCCGATGTATTACAGCCCGATCACGCATCTCGACCACGCCACGGCGCGGCGGAACCACGTTCTGCGGAGGATGTACGAAGAGCGCTACATCCAGACGAAGGAGCAGCTCGCCCAGGCCGTGAACGCGCCGATCGTCCTCGGCGCGTACAAAGAGGAGGCACCGCGCGTCGGAGCCTACTTCTCCGAGGAGATTCGCCAGGCCATCGAGAAGAGCGACAAGTTCGGCGTCGAGAATCTCTATCAGCGTGGTTTGAAGGTTTATTCGACGCTCGATCTGAGCATGCAGCAGGCGGCCGAGACAGCGCTGCAGCGTGGTCTGCGGCGATGGGACCGGCGCCGCGGATTCCGCAAGCCGGCGCGGAATCTGGTGACCGAGGGGATCGATCCGAACGCATACAAAGACCCGAGCTGGTCGATTGATCCCTATGTGACGGACAAGCTCTATCCCGCCGTCGTCATGACCGTCGACAAGAGCGGCTTCGCCGCGCGCGTCGGGAAGGACACGATGACGCTGCCCGCGGCATCGTTCGCCTGGACGCAGCACAAGTCGATGGAAGGCGTGCTCCGGACCGGCGACATCATCTACATCCGTCTGGACGAGGACGCGAAGACCCACACCCGGAAGTGGATGCTCGACCAGTTGCCGCAGGTGCAGGGGGCGGTGGTCATCCTCGACGTCAAGACCGGAGAGGTTCGCGCGCTGGTTGGCGGCTACGACTTTCAGATCTCGAAGTTCAACCGCGCCATCCAGTCACGGCGCCAGACCGGATCGTCGTTCAAGCCGTTCGTGTACGGCGCGGCGTTCGAGAAAGGGCTGACGCCGGCGGATACGATTTTCGACGAGCCGATCGCCATCCCGATCGGCAATCAGATCTATTCGCCAAAGAACTACTACGGCCTGTACTCCGGCATCGTGACCATCCAGCGCGCTCTCGAGTTGTCGATCAACGTGCCGGCGGTGAAAACCTGGATGATGGTCGGGGCGGATCACGTGGTTGACTTCGCCAAGCGCTGCGGCATCACCTCGGACATCCCTCGCTATCCGTCGACGGCGCTCGGCGCGGCCGGTGTATCGCCGATCGAGATGGCCGGCGCCTATAACGTATTCGCCAATCAAGGCGTGTACGTGAAGCCGCGGCTGGTTCGCAAGATCGTCGATCAGACCGACCGCGTGCTGGAGGAACAACTGCCGGAGCTATCGGAGGCGACGCAGGCGCAGGTGGCGTTCGAGCTGGCTCACGTCATGCGCGGGACGATCGACCGCGGGACCGGCTTCGAAGCGCACACGCTGCCACCGCCGCTGGCAGGCAAGACAGGGACGACGAATTCGTACACGGACGCATGGTTTCTCGGCTTCTCGCCGGAGTACACGATCGGGGTCTGGGTCGGGTACGACGACCCGAGCAAGTCCCTCGGCGGTGGCGGCACCGGTGCCGAGGTGGCGCTCCCTATCTGGATCGACATCGTCAAGCAGATCGACGTGCTGAAGCTGCGCATCTCGCGTCCGGAATTCGACATCCCACCCGGCATCGTCATGGCCAAGATGGATCTGAAGACCGGCCGGCGCGGCGAGGGCCCCTGCGAGCACGTGGTCATGGAAGCCTTCATCGCCGGCCAGGAGCCGGACAAGGATTGCAGCGGTGCCACGGTGGCGATGAGCAAGTTGCCGTACTACCTGCAGAAGCCCTTCTATCAACCGAAGGAGCTCGAGCCGACGCAGGGTGCGCAGGATGCCTCGGCGCGGTCAGGCGAGAGCGCCGAGTCACCGGCGCCGAACGTGGATGCGGTTCCGACGGCGGTTGTGCCGGCGCCAGCGACTACGACGAGTCCGAAGCCGCCTTCTTGAAACCAGAAACTAGAAACCAGAAACCAGAAAGGGTGTTGTTTTTTCTGGTTTCTGGTTTCTGGTTTACTCCAGCTCGTTGTCCAGATCGGCGACCTGGGTCAACGACCACCGTCCGTCGACGTTGGCCAGCTCCGCTTTGGCTTCGTGCCGTTTCGGTGTCGGCATGAGTTCGGCGCCGATGGCATTCGGTTCCCACTTCCAGGCGAACCCGGCGTGGGCGGTGCCGCCGTCGCTGTCGATCGACGTGACGGCACTGAATTGCCGCTTGGCGACGGGAAAAGTCCATGAGGCGCCGTCGTCGACGACCCCGTCGAGGTGCAGTATCCCGTCACGCGTCAGCGTCAGCTTGCCGTCGCTGCTGAGCTCCATGTAGCCGAGTTTCTGCAGAACCGGAATGAACTTCTGCTCCATGGGTGCGAGACTGATATCCAGCGTCTTGCGGACACGGGCGGTGTATGGCGCCGAAAAACGGGCGTCGATCTCTACGAGGTAACGAATGCGCTCGGGATCGAGCCCGGCAGGATAGCTGACCGGCTTCTGCGTCGATTCGATGTGCAGCCCGCCTGCGGCGCGCTCCTCCTTCTCTTTGCGCGTCTTTGACACGAGCACAGCGCGCGCGCACATCTTCGGGAGCATGACGAGGAGCAGGACGGCAATGACGACAGGCACGCCGACCGCGCGAAGGAGTCGCGTACCGTCCGTCATCGCGCGTAGCGGTTGATCATGTCCACCATCTTGTCGCGCGTGAGGGGCTTGCGCATCCAGGCGTTGGCGCCGCTGCTGGGAAACATTTCCTCGAGCGACTTCTCCGGCAGATCGGAGATCAGGACGATCGGGATGTCCTTCTTGCTCGACTGCGACTTCAGCACTTCACTGAGGCGGTTCCCCTTGATGCTGGGCAGATTGACATCGAGGAAGATGATGTCCGGGGAGGTACCGGCCAGGACGTGGTTGAACTCGATCCAACTGGACGCCGTCAGGACGGTGCAGCCTTCGCGTTCGAGCAACGCCCGTCCCAGTTTCAGGACCAGGGGGTTGTCATCAAGAATCAACACCGCCACTTTCGACAACGACGCCGGCATGTTCGTACTTCCTTCCTTCTTTGGTCCACGAGGACGACTTTCGCGCATGATACATTTTCCTGCCGCCGCGGCGAACCCGAGGGTTTCATTGGACGACATTACCCCCCACGAACAGCAGCCGGACGCACCGCCGCCCGCCCCGGAGGCAGACACGCTTCCGTTCCGCCGCCCCGCCGACTACTACTCGGCGGCGGGGACGGATCTGCGGCCGCTCTTCCCGCGATGGGTTCCTGCCGGCTGCGGATGGGCGTCGCTCGTATTCGTGATCGTGTTGTTTGCGGCTGGAGCCTTCGCGCCGCGCTCCGGCTTGGTCCTGGACTGGCTCTTCGGCAAGATGCAGGACGACATGTCCTCTCACTTCACCCGCGACGTGACGCCGGATCAGAGGGCAGCGTTCAACGCGGAGATGAGGACGATGCGCGCGGCGGCGAGCGCGGGGAAGCTGAAGCTTGACAGAACGCAATTGTTTCTCCACGTGGCCACTGAGGTCGATGGGGACGACAAGATCGATCATGCCGAAGCCGACAAGCTGATTGCCGCGCTGCGGGTAGTGAATCGAAGCGTGAAATGAGTTGCTGGGTTACTGAGTTGCTGGGTTGCTGAGCGGCGATCGGGGTCTCGCGGTTTCGCAGTCGCGGGGTCTCGCGGGATCCCGCCGCGGACCGAGCAACCGTGAGACCACGCGACCACCCAGCAACCGCAGCAACTCAGTAACCCAGTAACCCACACACATGAACTTCCAACTCCTCTCACCATTCACCCCGCAAGGCGATCAACCCGAGGCCATCCGGCAGCTCACCGAGAGCGTCAAGGCTGGAACGCGCGATCAAGTTCTCCTCGGCGTGACCGGGTCGGGCAAGACCTTCTCCATCGCCAAGGTGATCGAGGCCGTCAACCGGCCGACGCTGGTGCTGAGCCATAACAAGACGCTGGCGGCGCAGTTGTACCAGGAGTTCAAGAACTTCTTCCCGGAGAACAAGGTCGAGTACTTCGTCTCGTACTACGACTACTACCAGCCCGAGGCCTACATCCCGCAGAACGATCTCTACATCGAGAAGGAGATGACGAAGAACGACGAGATCGACAAGTTGCGCCTCGCGGCCACCAAGGCTCTCTTCGAGCGCCGCGACGTCATCATCGTCTCGTCGGTGTCGTGTATTTACGGCATCGGAGATCCCGACCTCTACCACTCCATGCTCGTCTTCTTCGAGCGCGGCGTCGACAAGCCGATGACGGAGTACCTGCGCCGGCTGACGGAGATGCAGTACGAGCGAACGCCGTACGACCTGGCCCGCGGCACGTTTCGCGTGCGCGGCGACGTGCTCGAGCTCTGGCCGGCATACGAGGACGACGCGGTGCGCATCGAGTTCTTCGGTGACGAGATCGACAAGATGACGCGCATCGATCCCATCACCGGGCGCACGTCGGGCCGCGAATACGACCGCCTGGCGGTCTACCCGCGCACGCACTACGTCACGCCGCGCGACCGCCTGCTGCACGCGATGGAGAACATCCGCGTCGAGCTCGACGAGCGCGTGGCCGAGTTGCGCGCCAATGACCGCCTCCTGGAAGCGCAGCGCCTCTCGCAGCGGACGATGTTCGACCTGGAGATGATCGCGGAACTCGGTTACTGCAACGGCATCGAGAACTACTCGCGGCACCTCTCCGGCCGCTCGAAAGGGGAGCCGCCGCCGACGCTGATCGACTACTTTCCCAAAGATTTCCTCCTCGTGGTCGACGAGTCACACCAGACCATTCCGCAGGTGCGGGCCATGTGGGGCGGCGACCGAGCCCGGAAGGAGACGCTGGTCGAGTACGGATTTCGCCTGCCGAGCGCCATCGACAACCGTCCGTTGTCGTTCGAGGAGTTCGAAGGGAAACTGACGCAGATCGTCTACGTCTCGGCCACGCCGGGACCGTTCGAGATGGAGAAGACCGGCGGCCTATTCGCCGAGCAGGTCATCCGACCGACCGGTCTGCTCGATCCGCAGATCATCATCAGGCCGGTCAAAGGGCAGGTCGACGATCTCATCGGCGTGATCAAGGAGCGGATCAGCAAGAGCGAACGCGTGATGGTGACGACGCTGACGAAGCGAATGTCCGAGGATCTGACGCGCTACCTGCTGGAGCTGGGAATCAAGGTCAACTACCTGCACTCGGATGTGGAGACGCTCGAGCGCATCGCCATCATCCGCGACTTCCGCATCGGCACGTACGACGTGCTCGTGGGCATCAACCTGCTGCGCGAAGGTCTCGACATCCCGGAGTGCTCGTGCGTGGCCATCCTCGACGCCGACAAGGAAGGCTTCCTCCGCTCGCAGACGTCGCTGATCCAGACCATCGGGCGCTGCGCCCGCAATCTGAGCGGAGTAGCCATCCTGTACGCCGACAAGATGACCGACTCGATCAAGTTCGCCGTCGCCGAGACCAATCGCCGCCGCGGCATCCAGCAGAAATACAACGAGGACCACGGCATCGAGCCCGCATCGATCATCAAGGCCATCGACAGCGATCTGGTGAAGATGGCCAACCTCGACTACTTCGAGGTCCCGGGCGGCCCCTCGTCGAAAGCCCGTCTCGACCTGACGGAAGGCGAGGACCTCGACAAAGCCATCGCCCGGCTGACTCGTGAAATGAAAGAAGCGGCCAAGAATCTCGACTTCGAGAAGGCGACGGAGATCAGAGACAAGCTGCGGGAGTTGAAGGAGATTCGGATCTTCGTTTGATCTGGTTCGCGCGGAGACGGGGAGATGCGCGCTCTCATTCTCCGCGCCTCCGCGCCTCCGCGTGAAATCCCCTCAGAACGTCCACCTAACTCCCAACCGTGCCGAGGTCGCCGGTGTCCGCACGATCGGTTTGAGGTAGGTCGGGTTTGGTGATGTGGGCAAGGCGTTGTCGCTCTCCTGGAAACCGTAGCGCTCATCGAGCAGGACGGCGCGCTGGGTGTTGAGGATGTTGAAGACATCGAGCAGCAGGTTGAGATGGGAGCCGCCGAAAGCGAGCGGGTAGCCGAGGTGGACGTCGGCGTCGTAGTTGCTCGGCGTGCGTCCCAGGGCACCGCGGGTCGTCAGGAAGAACTCGTAGCGTCGATAGGCGTCGGAGAAACCGTAGGCGGTGAGCGGCGCGCCGCTGCGCCAGTAGGCGGAAACGCCGAGCGAGAGCTTCCATGGCGTGTTGTAGATGCCCGAGGCCTTGAGCTGGTGGCGGCGGTCGTTCGAGAGCGGGCCGGTGTTGGTGATCTTTGTCAAGTCGCGGCCGTTGGTGAAGAAGTCGTAGTAGTCGTATGCCGCGGAGATGTTCGGATCGGCGCCCACGTTCGTGAACGGGGAGTACTCGCCGTCGTAGTTCCCTTCCAGGCGCGAGTAGACGTATGAGGCCGTGGCCTGCCAGTTGTTGCTGTAAGCCTTCGTGGCGTCGAGCTGGATTCCCTTGTACGTCCGCTTCGGCTTCGGCGCGTCGAACTGCTGCGAGTAATCGAGCGTGTAGATCTTCTGCATGATGCCTTCGCCGGGATTGCCGATGCAGTAGGTGCCGTCCGTCATGCAGAGGAAGTCCTCGATGACGCGGCCGTAGCTGCGGTAGATCCCTTTGACGCCGACGGAGACGTTCGGCATCAACTCCCGCTCGCCGCCGACGATGTACTCCGACAGGTACTGGTTCTTCAGGTTGGGATCGGCCGGCTCGGTGAAGCCGCCGAGAATGGCCGACGGCGTGCCGGCGTCGTTCTCCGCATTCGGATCGGGCACGACGCTCGTCGGGCTGTAATTGATGATGCGCGGCTGCCGCTCGTAGGAGAATGAGCGGATGACCAGGTCCATCGGGATCTCTTCGTAGTAGCGTCCGTACGAGCCGAAGACCTTGGCCTTGTTCGCGCCGCTCGGATCCCATACGAATCCGAGTCGAGGGGCGTAGTCCTTCTTGAGATCGATCTGGGTGACGCCGGCGGCATCGATGATGCGCTGGCGGTCCCAGCGGACGCCGGCGTTGATCGTCACGTTCTTCAGGGTCCAGCGGTCCTCCAGATAGACCGTTGTGTTCTTGTGCTCCGGCGATGCGTTCAACTCCGAGATGGGGGCGTTGGCGACGGTGGCGGTCGGAGTGGTCCAGTAGAAGTGGCTGTAGATCGGCATGGCGGGGTTGTTGGGGTTGTCGAAGATGTCGACCTGCTGGCCGCCGGACATCACCTTGATGACATCGGCGGTCTGGTCCTCGGACTCGATACCGAATTTGAGCTGGTGCGAGCCGAGGTAACGGGTCGCGGAGCCGCCGTAGAACTTGCGATCGAAAGCCTTCTGTTGAATGAGGCCGAAGCCGCCGGTCTGGAAGAAGTTGTTGCGGGCGTCGATGTACTCGATGGCGTCGCCGGCGGCCGTGGCCGGCCCGACGGAGTTGTTCTCTTTGTGCCTTGCGCCCTGAGCGGAGAAGAGCCAGGTCGTGCCGACGATGCCGTCGTAACGGAGCGCGTAATCGCGGCCGCCGAAGTCCTGCCGCCCGAGGTACGTGGCCGGGTCGCCGACGAGCGTGTGGTTGGCGTCATTGATCGCGCCGGTGTCGACGCGGGGATCCTGCAGGAACGTACCGGTGAAGGTGTGGTTCGGCGCGAGGCTGAACGTTACCTTCCCCGAGCCGAGGTCGCGATGGCTCAGCGACGCCACGGAATTGCCGGCGTCAGGTCCCGCGGAGAGGATGTTGCCCTGCGTGTTGCGGACCTGATCGAATGCGCCGAAAAACCACAGCCTGTCCTTGAGGATGAAGCCGCCGATGTCGGCGCCGTAGTCCTTCTTTGTGAATCCGGACGATGTGCTTCCCACGACCGTTTTCGAGTTTGTCTGGAGCGAGTCGTTGTTGTCGTAACCGAAGACGTCGCCGTGAAAGTCGTTGCTTCCCGACTTCGTGACCACGTTGATGATGCCGCCGGTGGCACGGCCATACTCAGCTTCGTATCCGCCGGTCTTCACCTCGAAGGCGTCGATGAACTCGAAGTTGAGCTCCTTGCCCTGAAAGCCGTACTCCATGTTCGTGGTGTTGACGCCGTCGATGTAGAACGCGTTCTCGGCGCCCGAGGAGCCGTAGACCGTGATCGTCGGCGTCTGTTTGTCATCGGACTGAATGGCATCCGTGGAGACACCGGGTGTGATCTGCGCGACGGAGGAGTAATCGCGTTGCGTCGGCAGCGTCTCAATCTGAGTGGAGTTGAGGTTTGTACCGAGCGTGTTCGATGACGTGTCGATCGGCGGCGCGAAGCTGCCGACGGTAATGCTCTCCGTCAAGGCCGGAGCGAGTGCGACATCGAGCGTGGTCTCTTTCCCAAGAGACACGGGGATTGCCGCGTTCTTCTTCGGAGCGAAACCGGTGAGCGTGAATGCGACCGTGTAGTTTCCCGGAGGGAGGAGTGGGAGACGATAGAGCCCCGCCCCGTCGCTGACGGCGATGCGGATGCCCTGGAGTGCAGGGCTTGTCGCCTCGACGGTGACTCCGGGGAGCGGCGCATTGCTGGAGTCGTTCACGCGGCCGCCGATCGAGCCAGTGGTCTGCGCAGCGAGCGGGACCGTAACGAGAAGAAAGAGAGGAAGGAGCCGCCGGAGAGGGGACATGATGCCTCCTTGATTGAATGAATGAGAAGAGTCTACGCGAACCGGGACAGTACGTCGCGCACGCGCGCCAGGCCGGCGTCGATCTGGCCGGGCGAGACGGCGCCGACGCTGAGCCGGAACCAGCCCGTCTCCTGCCGCAGGCCGAATGCCTGGAACGGCACGACGGCGAAGCCGGCGTCATCGAGGAGGATCCGGCGGATCTGTTCGTTCGAGGTGATGCCCCCTCGGCCGACGAGGTCGAACTGCACGGAGAGGTAGATGGCCCCTTGCGGCGCGATGGCGCTGACCGGCAGACCGTCGCGCCGCATCGTCTCGATGCGGTCGTAGAGGAGATCGAGGCGGAGCTGCAGCGCGCGAATCATCGTCTCGTGGAACTCGTCGATTGCCGTGCGCATGCCGAGGAACTTCGCCACGGCCATCTGCTCCGGCCGGGGCGCCCACGCGCCCAGGTGGCCGATGATGTCGCGCATCCTCGCCGCGATGATCGCCGGCGCGACCGTCCATCCCACGCGAAGGCCGGTGGCGGCGAATGCCTTGGAGATCCCGTCGACGAAGACCGTGTACGGCATGACCTCGGCGACGAGTTGCGGCGGCGTGTAGTGGTGAAAGCCACCGAAGGTCAGCATCCAGTAGACCTGATCCCACAGCAGGAGCAGCGCGCGTTCGCCGGTGGCGGCGCGGCGCTCGTTTTCATCGACCACCAGATGGGCGATGCGCTCCACTTCCTCCCGTGCCATGACCGTGCCGGTCGGATTGAGCGGCGTGCAGATACAGATGAGACGCGCGTCGCGGATGTGGGGCCGCAGGAGATCCGCTGTGGGCAGGAAGTTGGTCTCCGGACCGACGGCGATCTCGACCGGCACGCCGCGCATGAGGTATGTGTAGTGGTTGTTGTTCCAGGACGGAATGGGATAGACGACTTTGTCGCCCGGATCGACGATCGCGGCGTATGCGGCGAAGATGATCGGGCGCGCGCCACCGGCGATGATGGTCGACTCGAGCGGATACTTCAGGCCCAGGACGTCATCGTAGAAGCGGATGACCGCCTGGCGCAGCTCTTTCGTTCCGTCTGACGGAGGGTAGTTCGTCTCGCCGGCAGCGAAGGCTTCCGCGATCAGCTCTTCGAGCACCTTCGGGATGCGGAACTCTTTCGGCGAGAAGTCGCCGACGGTGAGGTTGCAGATCTCCCGGCCAGCCTCGGAGAGCGTTCGGATCTCACCGGAGATCTTCAGGATCTCGGAGCCGGTCAGGCCGAGGGCGAGTTGCGAGAGGCTGCGGTCGTCGCAGACGGGCGCGGTGGTGGTCATTGGTTTCGGATTGTAGAGTAGACGACGTTGGGTGGATCAGTAGATTAGTAGATTAGTGGATCAGATCGATCCGCGCCAACCTTCCGATTGATCTCCAATCTACTAATCCACTAATCCACCAATCTGCTGTACCGATACACCCGCCGTATCTTCCACAGATCGTGCAGTGCTCGCAGAAAATCGTGCGACTTGACCTTCGAACCGGTTACGTCGTGCCAGCGGGTGACCGGCAACTCGCAGATCGCCGCGGCTGCGGCATCGCGGCCGAGGCGTTGGATGTAGCGGGCGATGATCTCGACATCGAAGATCCAGCGCGAGAGAAATGGGCGGTCGAAGACCTCGCGGAGCGTGGCATTCGTCCGGAAGACTTTGGCGCCGCACTGGGTGTCGTACACGGCCAGCCCGAGGGTTGACGAGATGAGCGTGGCGCCGACGCGGCCGACGTAGTGCCGGGCGGCGCGGCGGCTGATCTCGCGCCCGAGAAGGCGGACGCGGGCGCCCATCACGATCTGGATCGCGGGACGCGACTCGAGGATGGCCAGAAAGGCGGGCAGCTCGGAGAGGGGAGTGGCCAGATCGGCATCCCAGAATCCGATGTAGCCGGCGGGCTGCTCCATGGCGGCGATGAAGCCACGGCGAACCGCCTCGGCCTTGCCGCTGTTGCGCTCGAGGTTGAGGACAGCGAAACGCTTCGGATCGGAATCGCGGAGCGACTCGAGCACACGCAACGTCCCGTCGCTGCTGCCGTCGTTGACGAAGAGGAAGTCGATGGCGTCTCCCTCGATCGAGACGCGGCGGAAGGCCTCGACATCGAGGCGGCGCTCTTCGTTGTAACAGGGAACGACCAGGGTGAGGCGCGGCACGCGGGCGCATTGTAGCGGGATGGGCTGGCGTCGATGAGGCGAAGCGGCTTCGCTTTCGGATGCCGAGGAAGGCACGGGAGAGGCAATGTTGAATGTTCGATGTTGAATGTTCAATGTTGAGTGTTGAACGAATCGCGCACGAATGCCCGCTCGCGTCGTTCATTCAACATTGAACATTCAACATCGAACATTCAACATCGAACATTCAACATTGTGCCTTTCGTGTCCGTGTCGCTACGATGCGGCCATGACCGACTTCGAGACTCGCACCATCCCAACCACCACCCACGGCAGCTACCTCGTGCGCCAGGGTCCGCCGGAACGGCTCCTGGTCGGCTTTCACGGCTATGGGGAAACGGCCGAGATCCACATGGGCGAGCTGGGCAAGATCCCGGGGATCGAGCGATGGACGGCGGTGGCGGTTCAGGCGCTCCACCCGTTCTACCTGAATCGCACCGGGGCGATCGTGGCGTCGTGGATGACCAGTCTCGATCGGGAGCTGGCCATCGAGGACAACCGCGCGTACGTCCGGTCGGTCGTGGCCCGGTTTCCGCCGCCGCGTCATCTCGTCTTCATTGGGTTCTCGCAAGGCGTGGCGATGGCGTATCGCGCCGCGGCAGGGTCGGCGGCCAGCGGCCTGATCGCTCTGGGCGGCGATGCGCCGCCGGAGCTGCTCGAATCGCAGCAGCGGCTCCCACCTGTTCTCATCGGTCGCGGGACTCGCGAGGAGTGGTACACGGAGGAAAAGCTCCAGAAAGACTTGAAGTTTCTCTCGGAAGTGACCACGGTCAGCACATGCGTCTACGACGGTGGGCATGAGTGGACGGACGAGTTTCGCGTCGCGGCAGGGGAGTTTCTGGCGCGCATCCCGGACTGATTGACCTGAAACTCACCTCCAACTCCCGAGCAGTCAACGCTTCGTTCCAGGCGACTCGAATCGACTGCCCGATTAGCCGAACCGACAGATCGATCAGTCGAGCGGACAGATCGATGACATAAATTGTCAGATCGATGACTCGAATCGACAGATCGATCAGTCGAACGGACAGATCGTTGACTCGAACCGACTGATCGATCAGTCGAACGGACAGATCGTTGACTCGAACCGACAGATCGATGACACGAATTGTCAGATCGATGACATCGAATCGACAGATCGATCAGTCGGACGGACAGATCTTTGACTCGAACCGACAGATCGATGACATCGAGTGAACAGATCGATCTGTCGGCCGAACAGATCGATGACACAAATTGTCAGATCGATGACTCGAATCGACAGATCGATCAGTCGGACGGACAGATCGTTGACTCGAACCGACAGATCGATTAGGTCCAGTCGACAGATCGATGACACAAATTGTCAGATTGATGAGTCGGGTCCGGATCGACAACAGACCCGATCGCTCGAATTCAGTCCCGAGGTACAGCCGGCGCGGGAAGAATGACTCGTCAATACGTTGACCAGTCATCGCGCTGACCGGGATGACGCAGAAGGCGTAACTTGTTCCATCTACGCCTCATGTCCGACCGCTTCGAACGCCTCAAAGCCCGGCTCAAAGAGCTGCCCGACCGCCCCGGCGTCTACATGCACAAGAACGCCGAGGGGGAGGTCATCTACGTCGGGAAAGCGCGGAACCTGAAGAGCCGGGTCGGCTCCTATCTGGTGGGACGCGGCGCGCGCGACAGCAAGACCATGACGCTGATCAACGAGATCGAGACGATCGACTTCGTGACCACCAACAACGAGCTGGAGGCCATCCTCCTCGAGAACAACCTCATCAAGACGAACCAGCCCCGGTACAACATCCTGCTCCGGGACGACAAGAGCTACCCCTACATCAAGGTGACGATGTCGGAGGACTACCCGCGGGTCGTCTTCACGCGCCGGCTCGACCGTAAAAAGGGCGATCTCTTCTACGGCCCGTTCTTCGCAGGCACGGCCCGAAGGCTGCTCAAGCTCGTCGCCGACCAGTTCAAGCTCCGCAGTTGCGACCTCGATATCGTCGCCGGCAGGAACGCCCTCCCGCGGCCCTGTCTCTACTACGACATGCACCAGTGCCTGGGGCCATGCGTGGCCGGGTTGACGACGCCGGAGCTGTATCGCGACATGGTGGACGACGTGGTGCTCTTCCTCGGCGGAAAGACGCGGGAGCTGCAGGATCGCCTGACCCACCGGATGTACAGCGCCGCGGAGGCGGAGAACTACGAGATGGCGACGTATTACCGCGATCTCGTCCGTACCGTCGAGCGGGTGCAGGCCGAGCAGCAGGTGGCCTCGGCGGAGGACGAGGACGCGGATGTCTGGGGCCTGCACGAGGACGGGAGTGATGTCGCCGTCCAGCTCTTCGTCATCCGCGACGGGAACGTGGTCGACCGGCGGGAGCTGTTCTGGGAGAAGATCGACATCTACCAGCCGACGTACTTCCTCGGCGAAGTCCTGCAGCGGTACTACCAGGACAACCTCTTCATCCCGCGGGATGTGCTCATCCCGTTCGAAGTGGAGGAGTGCGACCTCTTGACCGCCTGGCTGACGGAGCAGGCCGGCCACAAGGTGTCGCTGCGCGTGCCGCAGCGGGGCAGAGGTGTCGACCGCGTGGAGCTGGCGAACCGGAACGCGCGTCTCTCGCACGAGTCGCGCTTCCGCAAGTCGACGCAGGACCGGCTGCAGATCGCTGCACAGAAACTTGGGCAGATTCTGGGCTTCGACAGAGAGATCAGCCGCATCGAGTCGTTTGACATCTCGAACATTCAGGGGACCGACTCGGTGGCTGGGATGGTCGTTCTCGACCGCGGCAAGTTCGACAAGAAGCAGTATCGGATCTTCAATATCAAGACGGTCGAGGGGGCGGATGACTTCCGCTCGATGGCGGAAGCGGTCGACCGCCGCTACCGGCGTCTTCTGGAAGAGGACAAGAGCCTTCCGGACATGATCCTGATCGACGGAGGCCGCGGCCAGCTCAACGCCGCGCTGGCCGCGCTCAACAAACTCGGGATCGAGGAGATCCCGATCGCCGGCCTGGCCAAGCGGGAGGAGGAGATCTACCTCCCGGGCCGTGAGGAGCCAATCCGCCTCGAGCGCCGCGATCCCGCTCTGCAACTGCTGCAGATGGTGCGCGACGAGACGCATCGCTTCTCAGTCTCCTCCCACCGCCGCCGGCGCTCGAAGCGCACCCTGCACAGCGCCCTCGACGACATGCCCGGCATCGGCGAGAAGCGCCGGCGCCTGCTCATCGAGCGATTCGGCAGCGTCTCCGGCGTCCGACAGGCCTCCCCGCAGGATCTGATGAATGTGCTGGGGCGGAAGGTGGGGCAGACGTTGTATGACGAATTGCATACGTAGGGGGTGGGGAGTGGGGGGTGGGGGGGGGGAGGGCAAACGCGCTAGCCACTCAAGAGCTATGGGTCAGTCGCACGATAGCGGCGGGATAGCCGGCGGAAGCCGGCTTAAGAGAACCGTAGCCCCCGGCTTCGAGCCGGGGGTTTTCAGACCCGCCCAAGTCGCAAGCCCGCGTAGCGGGCGGCAGAAAAGACCGGTGGACATCTGAATACGGTCCGCCCATAGATAACGCGTGACCCGTTCTGTCGCCCGCTTAAGCGGGCTCTGATCGCGAGAGAACCCGAAAACCACCGGCTGAAGCCGGTGGCTACGGTTCTCACGCCGGCTTCGCCGACGGCTCCCCGAATGTCCAAGGCGTAGCGGGGATTAGCGCGTATTGCATCGCTTCCCATGCGCGACCGAAACGTCCAATCTCACGACGAAGCAACTCCCACTCCCCACACCCCACACCCCACCCCCAAATCACGCATGCGATAATGCATGGCGGTCCTAAGAGACAGGGCGGGGGGAACAATGAGCTTTGAAGGCGAAATCGGCGAGATCGATCTGATTCAGCGGCTCGTCGAGCTCGGGGGGGAGACGTTCACCGGGGCGATCCGCTTCGAGAGTGACGGCATCATCAAAATCGTCTACTTCAAGAGCGGCGACGTCCTCTCCGCATCGACGAACGACCGCACCGACGCCATCGACGAGATCCTCATGCGCGCGAACAAGGTGACGCGCGAGCACGTCAAGCAGGCGCTGGCGAAACGGAAGGAGAGCGAGACCCTCGGCGATGCTCTCCTCGGTCTCGGCTTCATCACCCGAAAGGAGCTGACGTGGGCTCGCCGCGTCCAGGTCATCGGCGTCCTTCGCTCCATCATCGGATGGAAGACCGGTTCCTACACGATCGTCGCCGACTATCTGCCGAAGCGGGAGGAGGGGACGCTCTTTCCTCTGGCGCAGATCATCGTCGAGCTGGTGGTTACCGACAACGATCGATCGAAGTCCGAACAGGCGATGGAGAGCGGCAACGCCGTTTTTGAGAAGGCACCGAATTTCGAAGACTCCTTCCGCCGCCTCGGCCTGAACGAAGACGCGGAGCAGATCGCCGCACAGATCGACGGCAAGAACAGCGCTGCCGAGGTTGCCGGCAAGTCCGGGAAAGACGTGTTCAACGTCTATAAGCTGCTCGAAGCACTGCGGCTCCTGCGGCTTGTGACGCGTGTCGGCAAACCTCCAGCAGAACATGAGGTTTATGCGCCAGCGGAAGAGACGGCACAGTGGGACATCGAGAATCCTGACTTCACGCTCGACGATGTCGCGCCGGCCGTAGCGGCTGCTCCAGTTGACAAGTGGGCGCCAGCGGCTGGCGCGACCATGGAGATCCCTGCGCTGAACAGTCCGGCGCGGATACCAGCGGAGGTCGCTCCCGCGGCGAAGCCAGCCTCACACTCGGTCTGGGACGAGCCCGATGCGGAGCTCGACGCCTTCTCCTCCACTGAGCTCGCGCCTCCGCCGATCACGCCTGCCGCCGAGCCGCAATGGGGCTTTGACGATGCGCAGATCGAAGCGGCACGCCGTGCGGCCGTGCCCGTCCACGGAAGTGACAGCGTCCCGACATCGAATAAGACGGCCGCAGTCAAGCCAGCGAAGCCGCGGAGCCGGCTGGGCCTGCTCCTGACCATCCTCGTCATCCTGATCATTGCCGGTGGCGGCTATGCAGCCTGGATGTGGTGGCAAGGCCGCAACACGCCGGAGCCGGTGGTGGTCGCGCCGCACAAGCTCCCGAGACTCCGGCAGGCCAGCCTCACGCCTCCTGCCCCAACGACGTCGCAGGTGTCCATCCCGACGACGACAATGAGCACAACCGTACCGCCGGCAGCGACGGCAACGAGCAAGCCCGCGCCGCCCATAACCGCCACGACGGCTACGAGCAAGTCCACGCGGCCGGTAGCAGTCACGAGCGCCGCCCCGCCACCCACTACGACAAACGCCCGTCCGCACGTCGACCCTGTTACCACCACGCGGGCGGCCATCAAACCGCCGCCAGCCACCGCCACCATCGCCCCGCATATCGAGCGCACGACAACCAGCGCCACCATCACCAATGCCCAGCCGGTCCATGCCCAGCCGCAGGCAGCGGCATCCGACGCCGTTCGGGCGAAATATGACGGAATGGCCCGCGACTTCGCCGCGCAGACGGGCGGCAGTTACACCGTCCAGTTCGAGCTCGTTTGCGAGACCACATCGATCACGCGGGCGATGGCCGAAGGGGGAGACAAGGTCTGGTTCGTCTCCATGAGCTATCACGGCCGCCCGTGCTATCGCGTTTTCTGGGGCCGGTTCGCCACGAGCGCGGAAGCGAATGCCGCGACGAAGCAGCGGCCGGCCGTACTGGGCACAACGCCCGTGGTGGTTAAGATCCCGCGCTGATGATCGCATCGCTCCTCACTTCGGCTGGATTGGGACTGGGCGCCGGCATCAATGCCTACGCCACACTCCTCGTCTTCGGCCTGGTGGCGCGCTGGCAGCCGGCGATCTTTCATGACGAGCTGGCGCGTTTCTTTGCGTCGACGCCGGTGCTGATCGTCGTCGCCCTTCTCTATCTGCTCGAGTTCGCGGCTGACAAGGTGCCCACCGTCGATCACGTCTGGGATCTCATCCACACGCTGATCCGCCCGGCCGCGGGGGCTCTGGTGGCATGGGCAGCCGTGTCGGACAAGGTCCCGCACGGCGCGGTGATCCTGGCATCCGTCATCGCCGGAGGGGCGGCGTTGGGTGCTCACGTTACGAAGGCCACGGTGCGCGGAGCGAGTACGCTGAGCACGGCCGGCCTCGGCAATCCTCTGCTCTCGCTCGTCGAGGACGTCTTCGCGTTCGTCAACGCCCTGATCGCCATCTTCCTCCCGTGGCTCGTGATCCTGATGATGTTCGTGCTCGGCATGATGTTCGTCGTTCTCTACAGGCGAATGCGCGGCGCACGAGCATGAGTTGGGTCATCGACGGAAACAACCTGCTCGGCCGCGCCGGCGCGTCGCGCGAGGCCGCCGATTCCAAGCGCCAGCTCATTCGAGCGCTGGCGAACTTCGCGCGTGCGAAGAGAACAAAGGTGGCTTGCTATTTCGACGGCTCGGAGCCGGAGCATTTCGGCCGCCATCTCGGCAGTGTCAGCGTCATCTTCAGCGGGGCGCGTTCCGCCGATGAGTTGATCGTGAAACGCGTGGCTGCCGGCAAGGGCTGGAAAGTCGTCACCGCCGATCGCGCTCTGGCCGCGCGCATCCGCCGGCGGGAGGTGGAGATCATCGATCCCGGCGGCTTCATCGCCGAGCTGGAAAGCCTTCCACCAGCGGAAGAGAACGTTGCCGGCGACGAGTGGACGGCCTGGTTCTCGGACCCGAAAAACCGGAACGTATTTTGATGTCGGCGCGCCGACATTGATTGTAAGCGACTGAAACAGCAACAATTTAAGGCGATGTATTTCGAATGCGCTTCGCGCGTTGTCAGCCGGCTTCGCCGCGTTGTCGGTTGTCTGCGCCCTGCGGGGCGCGTGGTGGGTGATAGAGGCTCTTTGCGTTTTCGATATCCTGTCGACCATGCGCGGCAGCGCAGACAACCGACAACGCGCGAAGCGCAGACAACGCGCGCGAGGCGCGCAATTCGCAGGAGCACAATCTGTTACCCTCTCCCGTGTGGAGTGGACCGGAGGATCGCGGCGCCGCAAGGCGTCGAGGAAAGTCCGAACTCTCACGGGCAGCAGGCTGGCTAACGGCCAGGCGCGGTGACGCGACGGAAAGTGCAACAGAGAAGAGACCGCCGATCGCCTCGATGCCGCAAGGCTGACAGGAGGAGGCAAGGGTGAAACGGTGCGGTAAGAGCGCACCGCGCCCCGCGTGAGCGTGGGCGGCACGGCAAACCCCCTGCGGAGCAAGACCAAATAGGGAAGTCATGGAGCCGCCCGTCTCCGTTATGAGCTTCCGGGTAGGTTGCTTGACCACCGCGGCAACGCGTGTGGCAGACGAATGATCTTCACCCGACGCTTCGGCGAAGGGAACAGAATTCGGCTTACAGGTCCACTCCACACTTTCTGACACTTTCTGGCATTCGGGCAGACAACGAACGGCGCTTTGTCCGGCACTCCTCTCGCGCCGCTTCCAGCATCTCCTTTGCTACTCTCCGCGCATGCTCATTCGTCCCAGGGCCTTGCCTCGCAAAGGCCACGTCGTCGTTCTGGCAATCTCATCCCCTTCGGAGCTTCCACGCATCGAGGCTGCCGTGCGCTCGCTTGAGGAGCGCGGACTGCGCGTCACTCTTGCCGGCAACATCGATCATCGGCATCGCGGCTACCTCGCCGGCGACGACGACGAGCGCACCGAACAGTTGAACCATTACTTGAAGTCTGAGGATGTCGACGCGTTCTTCTTTGCCCGCGGCGGCTACGGCGCCATGCGCATCCTCGACCAGATCGACTACGACGCCATCACCGCCAACCCGCGGCCGATCATCGGATTCAGCGATATCACCGCACTCCACCAGGCCATTGCCGTCCGCTGCGGCGTCGCCTCATTCCATGGCCCGATGGTCAACCTCGACTGGTTCAACGGTCTGTCGCCGGAGATCGAGGCGTGGTTCTGGTCGATGCTTTCCGGTGAGGCACCGCTCACCCATTATTTTACGTTCGGGCAAGTCGTCTTCGAGGGGGAAGCGGAGGGCCCGTTGTTCGGAGGATGCCTTTCGTTGACCACCGCGCTGACCGGTACGCCCTATGACTTCTGGATCGATGATGGCATCTGGTTTTTCGAAGACATCGAGGAACCGGTCTACCGCATCGACCGGATGTTGACCCACCTCAGGCTGTCCGGTAGACTGAAAAAAATCCGAGCTGTGGTTATCGGGAAACTGAAAGACTGCGGGACCGACGCCGAAATCGACGCTCTCCTGCATGAATTTTTCGCCTTCAGCAACATTCCGGTCATACGCGATCTGCCCTTCGGCCATCACGGGGACAACCTTCTGATGCCGATCGGCCGCGTCGTACGCGTCAGCACCGGCAACCGCACGCTCACAGTCACAGAACCGGCGGTTCGGCTATGAAGACCGTTTTCAAGACGACCGGCGGAAAGGACCCGGTGAAGGAATCCTCGACCAGCTACGCCGCAGGCGACGTGATCTTCCGGCAGGGAGACCTCGGGACCGAGATGTTCATCATCCTCGATGGTGAGGTCAACATCGTCAAGCACATCAACGGCGAGTCGCACGACCTTTCGCATCTCGAGAAGGGCGACTTCTTCGGCGAGATGGCGGTGCTGGAAAGCGTCCCGCGAACCGCCGACGCCATCGCCGCCACCGACGTTCACGCGCTCGTCATCAACGGCGCACGCTTTGACGAGATGCTGCGCAAGAACCCCGAGGTCGCGGTGCGCATCATCCGGAAATACTCGAAGCGCCTGCGGGAGGCGAACACGCTGCTGGAACGGCTCGTCGGCCGCGAGGTCGACAGCGAACACGGCTCGCTCGACGCAACGGTGAGCGCTCCGAGCGAGAAGCAGGGCCGGCATCGCCTCGTCGACATCACCACCGGCGCGGAGTTCTTCTTCAGTAAAGCCGACGAGACGACCATCGGCCGCGCCGATCCGGTCACCGGCATCCTCCCTGACATCGATCTAACCACTGTAGATGCGAATCGCTCCGTGTCGCGCCGCCACGCCAAGATCATCCGCAGCGGCCACGACTACTGCATCCTCGAAGAAGTGGGAACGGTCAACGGAACCTACGTCAACGAACAGCGCATCCCCACCGGGACGCCGGTGACGATCCACAGCGGAGATGGGATCAAGATCGGGCTGATCGCGATGAAGGCGCTGTTTACCTGAGCCCATAATCTTCGCTCGATCGGCCCTGCCGCGCGGACTCCTGGATGTCTACGGACCGTAGACTTCATCCGCGTACGGCACAATACGAGCGTGACCATCACCGTCGAGACGCCCGTTCGCGCCTTACCCGGCGCTGGACCGGCCCGGGCAAAGCAGCTCGAAGAGGCGGGGCTGGCTACGGCCGGCGACCTCCTCGTCTACCTGCCATATCGATATGAAGACCGGCGCCACCCCGTGCGCATCGCCGACATCGGCCGGCACGTGGACACCCCCGTTCTTTTGCGCGGCAAGGTGATGAACGCGAACCTGCACATTACTCGTCTGCGACGGATGAAGGTGTTCGAGGCAGTCCTCGAGGACGGGACGGGCGCGGTGAAGCTGGTCTGGTTCAACCAGGGCTTTCTCGCCGATCAGATCGAGCGAGGCGATCGGCTGTCCGTGTTCGGAGCACCGAAACTCTCGGCGTATGGACAGCTCCAGATCGAGAGCGCCGACTGGGAAACGTTCGAAGGCGACGACGAAGCCGACGGCGCGATCGTGCCGATCTATTCGAAGGTCGGCAAGATCCCGCCAAAAGCGCTGCGTCAGATCATCGGAGGTGCGCTGGCGGCGCTTCCGTCGCTCGACGATCCGCTCCCTCCCGCCCTTCGCAAGCGCCTCGGCGTGATCGATCTCGCCCCGGCATTGGAACAAATCCACCGCCCGCCGCAGCTCGACGGCGCCTTCCTCGGACGCCGCTCGCCGGCGCACGTCCGCATCATCATGCAGGAGTTCTTCACGCTGCAGCTCGCCCTCCGCGTGCGCCGGGCCAGCGAAGAAGTGAAGACGAAGACGCGGAAGATCACCGTCGACGACAACCTCCGTGCCGAGGTCAAACGAATCCTGCCGTTCCGCCTCACCAAAGCGCAGAAGCGCGTGCTCAAGGAGATCGCCACCGATCTGCAATCCGAGAAACCGATGTACCGCCTGCTCGAGGGTGACGTTGGAAGCGGCAAGACGATCGTGGCGCTCATCGCCGCGATCATCATGATCCGCAACGGTCACCAGGTGGCCCTGCTCGCGCCGACGGAGATTCTTGCTGAACAGCACTACCAGCGCATCCGTCAACTAGTTGACGAATCGCTGGTCGTGGCCAAGGCCACCGGTTCGATGGCGGCAGGGGAGCGGCGGACGTTTCTGGCGGGCTTGCGCGACGGCATCATCCAACTCGTCGTCGGCACGCACGCGTTGCTCGAAGATCGCGTGGTCTTCAAGTCGCTGGGCCTGGCTATCGTCGACGAGCAACATCGTTTCGGGGTCGAGCAGCGTCAGCGCCTCTTCGCCAAAGGGGATACCCCGGACATCATGGTCATGACGGCCACGCCGATCCCCCGCTCGCTGGCGCTGGCGATGTACGGCGATCTCGAGCTCTCCGTCATCGACGAGATGCCTCCGGGGCGGCAGCAGATCAAGACGGCGGTCCGGTCGGCCTCGCAGATCGAGCGCGTCTACCAATTCATCAATACCGAGATCGACGCCGGCGCGCAGACGTACATCGTCTATCCGATTATCGAAGAGTCGGAGAAGTCGAACCTCAAGCCGCTCACGATCGGCTTCGAGGCGACGAAGCTGCGTTTCCCGGACCGGCGCGTGGCCATGATTCACGGCCGCATGCCCGCCGCGGAGAAAGAGGAGACGATGCAGCGGTTCAAGCGGGGCGAGATCGATATCCTCGTCTCGACGACCGTGATCGAGGTCGGTATCGACGTGGCCAACGCCTCGCTGATGCTGATCATCGACGCCGACCGCTTCGGTCTCTCGCAGCTTCACCAACTCCGCGGCCGCGTCGGACGCGGGACGCGCCAATCGTATTGCGTGCTCGTGTCCGACAAAGAGAAGGAGCGGCTCACGCAGTTCGCGAAGACGCTGAACGGCTTTGACCTTGCCGATCTCGACCTCAAGCTTCGCGGCCCGGGCGAGCTCCTCGGTACGCGCCAGTCCGGAGCCATGCGCTTCCGCTTCGGCCACATCGTCCGCGACTTCGAGCTGATGGAGAAAGCGCGCGACCTGGCCATCGAGATCATCGAGAAGAGCGGACTGGAGAAAGTGGAGAAGGTCGTGCGGAAGCTCCTCGGCGCGTCGATTCCCGCGACGGTGAAGGATTAGAATGGCGCCATGAGCAATCTTCTCGATGAGGCCTACGCGGCCGCCAAAGAGCTGTCGGAGCAAGAGCAACAAGCAATTGGTGCTTGGCTCCTCGCGGAGATCGACGCAGATCGCCGATGGGAGGAACTCTTGGCTCAGCCCTCCGATGTGATCGAGCGCATGGGTGAGAAGGCGCTCGAAGACTATCGCAGTGGCCGTACGCTTCCCCTCGATCCAGATACGCTGTGAAGTCACGTACGTCGCCGGAATTTAGAGAACGCTTCAGCAGGCTTCCGCCAGAAGTACGTGAGCAGGCTCGCGACGCCTACAGGTTGTTTCAAAAGAATCCGCGACATCCGGGCTTGCACTTCAAACGTGCCCACGGCTCAAGTCGTCTCGTCTCGGCGCGCATAGGCCGCAGCTTTCGGGCGATCGGTATTCTCGCTGCGAGCGACGAAGTTGTCTGGTTCTGGATCGGCCCACACGACGAATATGAAAGGGTGCTGAAGTCGCTGGCCTGAGAATGATTCATCTGATTTGCACCGAAAGCATCTGCTACACTGCGCCGTCCTTAACTGGCGCGCGTGCTGCGACGCGGTGTGAATCGCGCCAAATCCCCGACCGAGCCACGAGTCAGCATTGAGCCACACACCCCAGTACGTCCTCAGCGGCCTTCGCCCCACGGGCCGCGTCCACCTCGGCAATTACTTCGGCGCGGTCCGGAACTGGGTCCGCCTGCAGGATCTTTTCGACTGCTACTACTTCGTCGCCGACTGGCACGCCCTGACGTCCCACTACGCGGACACGTCGGAGATCGCCCAATCGACCTTCGATGCCGTTGCCGACTGGCTGGCCGCCGGCCTCGATCCGGAGAAGGCGACGATCTTCATCCAGTCGGAGGTGAAGGAGCACGCCGAGCTCCACCTGATCCTCTCGATGGTCACGCCGCTGCCATGGCTCGAGCGCGTGCCGACCTTCAAGGACCAGCAGGCCCAGATCGAGGACAAGGAGCTGAACACCTACGGATTCCTCGGATATCCGCTCCTGCAGACCGCAGACATCATTATCTATAGGGCGAACTTCGTGCCGGTGGGCGAGGACCAGGCCTCGCACCTCGAGTTCTCGCGCGAGATCGTCCGCCGCTTCAACAACTTCTACGGCGATGTTTTCCCCGAGCCGCAACCTCTCTTCACCGAAACTCCGAAGGTTCCCGGCCTGGACGCGCGGAAGATGTCGAAGTCGTACGGGAACACCATCGGACTGACGTCGAGCGCCGACGAGATTCGCGCGCTGGTGATGACGATGTTCACCGACCCGAACCGCATCCGGCGCAAAGATCCCGGCAATCCGGACATCTGCAATCTCTTTCAGTTTCACAAGCTCTTCTCGAACGACGAGACGATCGCGCGGGTCGACCACGAATGCCGCGCCGCGGAGATCGGCTGCGTCGATGACAAGAAGCTGCTGGCCGAGATCATGATCGAGTCCCTGCGGCCGATTCGCGAGAAGCGTGAACAGATCGACCGCGATCCGTCGATCGTGTGGGACGTGTTGCGCGACGGCAATCGGAAGGCCCGTGAGCGGGCGCAGCAGACGATGCAGCTCGTGCGCGACGCGATCAAGATCAACTATAGCGGTCTCCAATGACGACGATGGCGGACGAACAGAAAGAGCTCGCGGTCACCCAACCGGCCGACGACCGCCCGGCCGACGAGCAGGATGAAAGCGCGGGCGCGCTCAACGTCACGCTGCCGTCGTTTCACGGCCCGCTCGACCTGCTGCTGCACCTCATCAAGCAGCATAAGATCGATATCTACGACATCCCGATCGCCCTCATCACCGAGCAGTACACCGGCTATCTCGACGCCATGGAGGAGCTGAGCCTCGACGTCGCCGCCGACTACATCTACATGGCGGCCGTGCTCATCCACATCAAGTCGAAGATGCTTCTGCCTCACGACGAGACCGAGGGGGAGATCGAAGATCCACGCAAGGAGCTGGTCGATAGGTTGCTCGAATACCAGCGCTTCAAAGCGGTGGCGGAGTCGTTCGCCGAGCTCGACGTTCTGCGAATGGGCGTATGGCCGCGGCCGGCCACGCCGATCCCGGGCACGGACGCGTCGGAGATCGACATGAGCGAGGTGGGTCTCTTCGATCTCATCGACGCCTTCCGTTCCGCGCTCAACCGCTACAAGCAGAACCACCCGCAGGCAATCGAGCTGCGGCGCCTGACGCACAAGATCTCCGACAAGATGCGCGAGCTCTACGCGACGCTGCAGGAGAAATCACCGATCCGCCTGCAGTGGTTCCTCGAGGGGCGCGACCGCAACGAGCTGATCGCGATCTTTCTCGGCACGCTGGAGCTGGTGCGGCTCGGCGGCATCTCACTGAAGCAAAGCCGGAACTTCGGCGAGATTCTCATCGGCAAAACGGACGCAACGATCGACGAGGCGCAGTTCTCGATGTTCGACAACACATAGTTGAGGCGTGAGAGTGAATGGTGAACGGATTAATCAGTAGATTCGTAGATTAATGATCAGGCCAGCTCTGATCCACTAATCCGCTAATCCACTAACCTACCGATTACCCCAGGTGAAACGGATGCCAATGGAACCAAACGAACTACGGGCCGCCCTCGAGGCCATCCTATTCGTCAGCAACGAGCCGGTGAAGCTCGACGAGCTCGCCGAGGCTTTCGCGGACGAGGGCAGGGAAGCGGTCGTGGAGCAGCTCGAGGAGATCAAGCGCGGATTGGACGCCAGCCTCGGGGGCTTCATGCTCGAACAGACAGCCGGCGGCTGGCGGCTGGCCACGCGCGCGGAGCACGATCCCATCCTCAAGAAGTACTTTGCGAAGAAAGGGGAGAACCGTCTCTCCATCGCCGCGCTGGAGACGCTGGCCATCGTGGCCTACCGCCAGCCCATTACGGCGCCCGAGGTCTCGGAGATTCGCGGCGTCAACTCCAACCAGACCATCCGCACGCTGCTGGAGCGGCGCATGATCCGCGTGGCCGGGCGCAAGAATGTCGTCGGCAGTCCGTTTCTCTACCGCAGCACGCGCGAGTTTCTCGTCCACTTCGGACTGAACGATATCCGCGACATGCCGCGGCTCGAGGAGTTCGGAGATCTCATCGGCGAACAGATCAACGACGACCTCGTTCTGGCCATCGAGACTACTCCGATCGCGGAAGGAGTGGAGGTCCCGCTCGCGCAAGGCGAACAGATCGACGACGCTGTCAACGCGGAGTTGAGCGCGGGCGATGAGCACGTCGCCGTTGAAGACGACGCGCAACGCGCGATGAACGAGGTACAATCCGACGTCGTCAACGATCAGCCAGAGTGATGCAACAAGAGCGATTGCAGAAGATCATCGCCCACGCCGGCGTCTCGTCGCGACGTGAAGCCGAAGCGATGATCCGGGAGGGACGCGTCACGCTGAACGGACGCGTCGTCACCGAGCTCGGTACGCGCGCGGATCCCGACCGCGACCACATCAAGGTCGACGGGAAGCTGATCACGCACGCCGAGCCGCATCGCTACATCCTTCTTTACAAGCCCAGGGAAGTCATGACGACGGTGGAAGACCCGCAGGGCCGCCGCACCGTCATCGATCTCGTGCGCGGAATTCGGGAGCGGATCTATCCCGTCGGCCGGCTCGATTTTCATTCCGAGGGTCTCGTGCTGCTCACCAACGACGGCGAGCTCGCCTTCAAGGTCTCGCATCCGACGCACGGCTCGGTGAAAACCTACAGCGTCAAAGTGCGCGGCGTGCCGGATGAGCGCATGGTCGACAAGCTGCGCCGCGGCATCACCATCGACGGCAAACGAACGCTCCCCTGTGACATCGAACGGATGCGAACGACCGGCAAGCGAGACGACGAAGGGAACAGTTGGTTCGAGGTCAAGCTGCGCGAAGGGCGTACGCAGCAGATCCGCAAGATGTTCCAGGCTATCGGCCATCCCGTCTCCAAGCTGCGCCGCGTCGCCATCGGCCCCATCTCCGATCCGAAGCTCACGCCCGGCGTGTGGCGCGAGTTGACGAAGCACGAAGTGAAGATGCTGGAGACGATGAAGGAGCTGAAGAAGCCTGCCAAGCCGCGGCGCGCGGCGTCGCGTCCGGCCTCGCGCAAGAAACCGGCCGCGGCCACGAAGCGGTCGGCAGCATCGCGATCGACGACATCGCGTCCGAAGCCTCGCACCGCGACCTCGCGCTCCGCTGCTTCCCGCGCCGCGCCGCGCAGCTCCACTCGCCGCACGCCGTCGCCACGGCCGGCAACCCCGCGTGCGAAAGGAGCGGCGGGCAAGTCGACTGGCGCCAAGAAGACACCTGTTCGTCGCGCCGGAGCGCGTCCGTCTCGAAGCAGCGCACGCCGTTAGCGGGGATTCGCCGACACAGTGCTTTGCGCTAAACCAGAAACCAGAAAGCAGAAACCAGAAAAGCCGCTTCTGGTTTCTGGTATCTGGTATCTGGTTTCTGAACCCGTATGTCCGCGCCGCTGATCATCGCCATCGACGGTCCATCCGGGGTCGGCAAGACGACCACGAGCCGTCTTGTCGCCCGCGAGCTCGGTCTCCCGCACATCGACACCGGCGCGATGTATCGCGCCGTCGCGTTGGCCGCCATGCGGGAAGGGATCGGCACCCACGATGAAGTGAAGCTTCAGGAGTTGTCCTCGCGCGTCCGGATCGACTTCATCCCTGGTGAAAATGCCCGCGTCCTGCTTAACGGCGACGATGTCACGTCACTCATCCGCACGCCGGAGATGAGCATGGCCGCGAGCAACGTCTCCGCCGTCCCGGCCGTTCGGCGGGTGCTCGTCCGGCTCCAGCAGGAGCTCGGCCGTCGGAGCGGTGGAGTGCTGGAAGGGCGCGATATTGGAACGAAGGTCTTCCCGGAGACGCCCCATAAGTTCTTCCTGACCGCCCGGCCGGAGGTGCGCGCCGCGCGGCGGTACGACGAGCTCCTGGCCAAGGGGGAGGAAGTTCCCTACGAGTCCATCCTGGCCGCAACCCTGTCCCGCGACGAGCAGGATTCCAACCGCAGCGACTCCCCCCTCCGATACGATGACTCCTACACAGTGATCGACACTTCCGACCTCGGCATTGGCGAGGTCGTAACACGGATCGCGAGCGTCGTTCGGGCCGGACGCCCGTAATTCCTTGACTCCTCGCGAGACTCGCCACTAAACTCCGCATTTCGACTAGTATCAACAATTTACGCCACGATGCGCCCTCGGGCGAATGCGCCTGAAATCCAGGAGGTATCCCGTTTCATGCCGTCGAGTGATGATCCAAAGAACTTAAAACAACCGCTCCGAAAAGGGGGGGAGACAAACGATCTGGAAGGTCTGGGTATGGACGAGCTACTCGACCTGTACGACCGGAAAATGTCGAACTTCGCCGAGGGAGACATCATCCGCGGACGCGTCCTGAAAGTGATTGGCGCCGAGGTCGTCATCGACATCGGCTACAAGTCCGAAGGCGTCCTACCGGTCCAGGAAGTCACCGGCTATGACGGTCAGGTGACAGTCAAACCGGGTGACGAGCTCGACGTTTTCATCGAGCGGCTCGAAAACAACAGCGGCTATATCGTCCTTTCGCGCGAGAAGGCGGAACGGATGCTTGTCTGGGACCGCATCGAGGCGGCCTTCAAAGCCGACGAGCCGATTTCCGGCCGCGTCGTCGAGCGGGTCAAGGGTGGCCTGGCGGTCGATGTAGGGGGCGTGAAAGCGTTCCTTCCCGGTTCGCTCATCGACACCAAGCCGGTCAAGAACCTCGACTCCCTGCGCGGTCACGAGTACAAGTTCAAGATCGTCTCGTTCGACAAGAAACGGAACAACATCGTGCTGTCGCGCCGGGCCATCGTCGAGGTCGAACAAGCCGCGGCGAAGGCTGACACCTTCAGCCGCCTTCAGGAAGGGCAGCACACGCACGGAGCCGTGAAGAACATCACTGATTACGGCGTCTTCGTCGACCTCGGCGGCGTCGACGGACTGCTCCACATCACCGACGTCTCGTGGGGCCGCGTCAATCATCCCTCCGAATACTTCAACGTCGGCGATGAGATCGAAGTGGTCGTCCTGAAGTTCGATTCCGCCGCCGAACGGGTTTCCCTTGGCTACAAACAGAAGAGCCAGGATCCGTGGACCGACGTCGTGCAGCGCTATCCGCTCGGCTCGAAAGTCCACGGACGCGTTGTATCGCTCACGGACTACGGCGCCTTCATCGAGCTCGAAGAAGGGGTGGAAGGGCTCATCCACGTCTCCGAGATGTCGTGGACGAAGAAAGTCCGCAATCCCTCGAAGCTCCTCACCATGGGAGCCGAGGTCGATGCCGTCGTCACGGACGTCAACGTCCAGAACCGGCGCATCTCGCTCTCGCTGAAAGCGCTGGAGCAGAACCCGTGGGACACCATCGCCGAGCGTTACCCGATCGGCGCGGTGATCACCGGCAAGGTCCGCAACCTCACCGACTTCGGAGCATTCGTGGAAGTCGAAGACGGCATCGACGGGCTGATCCACATCTCCGATATGTCGTGGAACCGTCGTCTCAAGCATCCCAACGAGGTGCTGAAGAAGGGCGACGCGGTACAGGCCCGGGTCATCAACGTCGACGGTGACAACCAGCGCCTGTCCCTGTCGATCAAAGAGTTCCTGCCGAACGAGTGGGACAACTTCGCCAAATCGCACAATGTCGGCGATTCCGTGATCGGTACCGTGGCCAAGATCACCGACTTCGGTCTTTTCGTCCGCGTTGCGGATGGCGTGGAGGGTCTCGCACACGTCTCGGAGATCTCGCGCGACCCAAAAGCGAAACTCGACAAGGCCTTTCACGTTGGCGCACCCGTTCGCGTGCGCGTGATCAAGATCGATTGGAACGACAAGAAGATCGGCCTATCCACGCGCGACGTCGAGCCCTTGACGGAGGCTGAGATCGCGGAACATGCTGCATCGGCGCCCTCGCACGAAGAACAACCGCCAGACGCCGAGCCGGCAGAAACGGCTCTCACCCCGGAGACCAGGCCACAGGGCTGATCCCATGTCGGAACTTGAACCTGTAACGGTCCCCGCTGACCCGATCGCCGATCCGATCGGCTCGCCTGTCGCCGAGCACCGGCCGCGCAAATCGCGCGCGGGGATGTTCTTCTTCGGCGCCTTCAGCGGCTGCCTGATCGTCGTCGTCGGGATGCTTTTTCTCGGGTTCCTGATCGCGGCGATGGCGAACAACGACTCGACCACGCGCGGCGACGTCTTCGGCGACAAAGTAGCCATCATCCCGATCGACGGGGAGATCCTCGGCTCGCGTGACGTCATCGACGCGCTGCACCGCTACGCGCGGAACTCCAACGTCAAAGCGATCGTCGTGCGCATCAACAGCCCGGGCGGAGCCATCGCGCCGTCTCAGGAGATTTACGAGGAGATCCGTAACGTCCGGGCTCGGAGCGGCAAACCGATCATCGCCTCTCTCGATAGTGTGGCTGCATCAGGCGGGTACTACATCGCCGCGGCCTGCGACAGCATCGTGGCCAACCCCGGATCGATCACCGGGTCCATCGGCGTGATCCTGCAGTGGATGGAAATGAAGGACCTGCTGGCCTGGGCGAAATTGAAACCGGAGACGATCACCAGCGGTGCCATGAAAGCGGCAGGCTCGCCGTACCAGGACCTCACGGCCGACCAGCGTGCGTATTTTCAAACGATCGTCACGCAACTGAAAGAGCAGTTCGTTCGCGCCGTCGCCGTGGGCCGCAAAGGCAAAATGACGGAGGCGGACGTCAGCAGAATCGCGGACGGCCGCGTCTTCACGGGCGAGCAGGCCCTCGAGCTCAAGCTCGTCGACCAACTCGGCAACCTCGACGATGCCATCCGTATCGCCGCCAAGCGCGGTGGCATCGCCGGCAAGCCCGGCACCATCTATCCAAAGAAACGGACGCGCGGTCTTTTCGATGCGCTGACGAGCGACGACTCCGACACGGAGACCGCCATCAGCCGCATTCTCACGCGCCGGCCGCGGTTTCTCTTTCAGTGGTAAGCGTCATCAACGAGGAGGTACCTTTGGATCACCTGGAACCCGAAGAAGAGATCGAGGACAAAGCGGGCGTGATGACCAAAGCGGAGCTGGTGGACGAGGTGGCACGCGTCGTCCAACTGACCAAGAAACAGGCCGAGACGATCGTCAACATCGTCTTCGATTCCATCGTCGACTCACTCCGGTCGGGCCAGAAGATTGAGCTGCGCGGCTTCGGCAGCTTCCGCCTCCGCAGCCGCAAGTCGCGCACCGGCCGTAATCCCAAGACGGGTGAGAAGGTCGAAGTACCTTCGAAGAAGATCCCCTACTTCAAGCCCGGCAAGGAGCTGAAGGAGCTGATCAACAAAGTGATGGAGGCCGCCGTTGCCGCGGAGGCTGCGGCGCCGGATGGGAATCCCTGAGAGGCAATGTTGAATGTTCAGTGTTGAGTGTTCAATGTTGAATGTCTCGGGTAACGGCTCCTTCTCGCCCTCATTCAACATTGAACATTCAACACTCAACATTCGACATTGAGCCTTCGGCTCCTTCATGCAAGATCCCACCTCCCACCCATGCAAATACTCTTTACCCCCTGGAGGTATCCCTACTTGACCTCGCCGAAAAGCGAGATCCCGTCCTGCATCTTCTGCAATGCGGCCAAATCGAAGACGCTGCGAGACACTCTGACGTTGTTCCGCACGGAGCAGGCCCTGGTGATGCTGAACCGCTACCCGTACACGAACGGGCATCTGATGGTCGCACCGATCGCGCACGACGCCTTGCTCTTTGACAGCCGCGACGACTCGCTGCGCGGCCTGATTCGTCTCACCGCGGAAGCGCAGCGGATTCTCTCCGATGTCTACCATCCGGACGGATTCAACGTCGGGATGAACTTCGGCCAGGTCGCCGGCGCGGGCGTGGCCGACCACTACCACATGCACATCGTCCCGCGCTGGAGCGGCGACGCGAACTTCATGACCGTCACGGCGCGCACGCGCCTCGTGCCCGAGGAGCTGGACGTCACGTATGACAAGCTCCAGCCGCATTTCAGGAAAATACGAAAGGGATCTCTCGCAAACCAATGAAAGGCCGCACAATCTTCGCCATGCTGCTGGCGTACCTCGTACCCGGCGCCGGGCATCTCTACCTCGGCCGGCGCGCGCGCGCCGTCACGTTCTTCTGCATCGTCGTGCTGATGTTCCTCATCGGCATCGCCATCGACGGCGATCTCTACGTGCTCGGTCATACCAGCGGGTCTCTGCTTCGAATGCTGGCCGCCCTCGGCTCGCTCGGCGCCGGCGTGATCTACTGGATCGCGGCCGGTATCGGAGTGCACGGCGACGTCACCTCGATCACCTTTGAGTACGGTACGGCCTTCACCATCACGGCTGGGCTGATGAACCTGCTCCTCGTGCTCGACGCCTTCGACATCGCCCAGGGACGAAAAGAATGAGTCTTCTCCGCAATCACATCGTCTTGATGTTCCTCTACGCCGTGGCCACGGCGTTGTTCTTCGCACTGCTCTGGAAAGAGACGCGGGCGGAGCGGATCCGCTTCTTCCTCCTTGTTTTCTGCTCGCTCTTTTTCGGCGGCATCGTACTGGCCTGGGCCATGTATCCGTATCCGCTGCATTGACTCCGATGAAACTTGCCATCGTCGCCGGTGAGGCTTCCGGCGATCTCCACGCCGCCGAAGTCCTGCGCGAGCTGAAGGGTCTCGACCCCACGATCGAGACCTTCGGCATCGGCGGCGATCTGCTCGCCGGCGAAGGGATGCGCCTGGTGCATCACGCCGGAGAGATGGGGATCGTCGGCCTCTTCAACGTGCTCCGGCATCTGCGGATGTTCCGCCGGATCTACGACGACCTGATCGAGGAGATCGCGCGGCAGCGGCCGGACGCCGTGCTTCTCGTCGATTACCCGGGTTTCAATCTCCGGCTGGCGCGCCGCTGCAAGGAGCTCGGTCTGCGCGTGGTCTATTACATCTCGCCGCAGCTCTGGGCGTGGCGGCGCGGCCGGGTGAAGCAGGTGGCGAAGTACGTCGACCGGATGATCGTCATCTTTCCGTTCGAAGAGACATTCTACCGGGAGCACGGCATCGAGGCGACCTACGTTGGACATCCGATCATCGAAGAGATCGGCCACATCGAGCGTACGGCAAAGCGCGACGGGGTGACACGCATCGCCTTGCTGCCGGGATCGCGGCGCGCCGAAGTCGTCTCGCTCCTGCCGCCGATGCTCGATGCGGTGGACATCCTCGCGCGGGAGCGCGCCGTCGAGGCAAGCGTCGTTCAGGCGCCGACGATTTCCCGTGCGCTGATCGATCGGTTCGCCGCAGGCAGAAACGTCCGCATCGTGTCGGAGGGCAACAGCGAAGCGATCGCAGGGGCGGACGTGGCACTCTCATCATCCGGTACGGCCACGCTCGAGTGCGCGGTCCTGGGCACACCCGTCATCGTGATGTACCGGCTCTCCCTGGCCAACTACTGGCTGGGGAGGATGGTCGTGACCATTCCGCACTTCGGACTCATCAACATCGTGGCCGGGAAGCAAATCGTCCCCGAGCTCATTCAGGGCAACGTGAACGGAGAACGAATCGCCTCCGAGGCCCGCGGGCTGCTCGATCCCGAGGTCTACGCCGGCGTGATCAGGGAGCTGGCTGCCGTGCGGAGTAAACTCGGCGACGCCGGCGCGGCCCGACGCGCGGCAAACGCGATCATGGAAGTCGTCACTCGATGAAGGTCCTTCGCCGGCTCTACCGCTATCTCAGCCGCTACACGTGGTGGGGGGTGCTCGCCTTCGCCGCGATGATCATCTTCGCCGTGACGCAGACGGTGATGATCGGTCTGCTGCAGCCGGTCATCGACATCGGTCTCACGCCGCCAACGGTCAAGACGCCGGTGGAAACCCATCCATCGCGCGAGGAAGTGGCCAAGAATCGAGTCATCGACGTCGTGCTCAAGCGCGACCTCCCGGAAGGGCAACGTGGCTGGATCATCGATCACGCCGATCAGGCCAATCACACCTTTCACGCCTGGTGGGACAAGGCCAACCGCAAAGTGCAGTTCCGGCGGCTTCTCCTGGCGCTACTGATCATCATCGTCCTTCGAGCCTTTGCGTCGTTCTTCTCCGAGTACGCATTCCAGAAGGTCGGCCTGTCAACGGTGCGCGACCTCCGCAACGAGTTGTACGAGCGGCTCATCCATCAGAGTCATCGCTTTTTCTCCGAGCGGTCGACAGGAGAGATGCTCAGCCGCGTCGTCTCCGATGCCGACGCAATCCAGGCGGCGGTGTCGACACGCATGGGCGATCTCTTCCAGGAATCGCTGACGCTTCTGTTCCTTCTCATCTACGTCTTCTGGACGAATTCCGAACTGGCCCTGATCACGATGGTCGTGGCACCGGCCCTGGTCTATCCGGTCGTCCACTTCGGGAAGCGCCTTCGCGGCACGACCCATCGTTCGCAGGAACGGATGGCTGATATGGCCACGCTCCTCGAGGAGACGATCCGCGGTGTGCGCATCGTCAAAGCCTTCACCATGGAGCGCTTCGAGATCAGCCGCTTCCGCAACGCCACGAAGCGCCATCTGGGCTCGAACATGAAGGCGCAGAAGATCCAGGCACTCTCCTCGCCGGTGATGGATCTGATCACCGGTCTCGGCGGTCTGGCACTTTTCTTCTACGCACAGCGTCGCATCGCCAACGGCACACTGAGCATGGGCGCGCTCATGGCCTACATGGCCGCGCTCGCGGCGATGTACCAGCCGATGAAGAAATTAAACAAGGTCAACCTTTCCGTGAACACCGCGCTCTCCGCGGCTGAGCGCGTCTTCCGGATGCTCGACATCCCTAACGAAGTCGTCGACAAGCCGGACGCCACGGGCATCGCCTCGGTCGGCAGCGGGATCCGCTATGAGAACGTCTCGTTCCGCTATGAAGCCGAGCCGGTGCTGACCGGCGTTGACCTGACCGTCGCCCCGGGAGAGATCGTGGCCATCGTCGGCGGAAGCGGCGCCGGCAAGTCGACGTTCGTCAACCTCCTTCCGCGCTTCTACGACGTGAACGGTGGGAGCATCACCATCGACGGGCGCGACATTCGCGACATCCAGCTCTCCTCGCTGCGCGGGCTCATGGGTCTCGTTACGCAGGAAGTCGTCCTTTTCAACGACACGGTGCGGAACAACATCGCCTACGGCCTCGACGACGCTGACGGGGAACGTGTCATCGACGCCGCGAAGGCAGCCAACGCCCACGACTTCATCTCCGCGATGCCGCAGGGCTACGACACCGAGATTGGCGAGAGCGGCGTGCTCCTGTCGGGCGGACAGCGCCAGCGTCTGGCCATCGCCCGCGCGCTGTTCAAAGACCCGCCGATCCTGATCCTCGACGAGGCCACATCGGCGCTCGACACCGAGTCCGAACGTCTCGTGCAGGGCGCGCTCGAGCATCTGATGCAGGGGAGGACCACGCTCGTCATCGCCCACCGGCTCTCTACCATCCGTAGCGCCGACAAGATCGTCGTCCTGGACAAGGGCGAGATCGTCGAGATCGGCAGCCATGACGACCTGCTGGCGCGGCGCGGCGTCTATCGCAAGCTGTACGATCTGCAATTCGCCGACGATGCAATTCCGGCCGGAGCAATCGCGTGAGAATCGTGGCATGGATCGGGTCGCTATTCATCCGTGCTCTGCACGCCACGCTGCGCGTCCGTCACGTGCATGCCGAGAACCTCGAATCGCAGCCGCAGTACATCCTGGCCTTCTGGCACGCCCATCTGCTGCTGATGCTTCACTCGGCGTACCGGCGTCCGATCGTCGTCATGATCTCGCGCTCGAAGGATGGCGAATACATCGCGCGCGTGTTCGATCACTACGGGGTCGATTCCGCCCGGGGATCGTCGACACGCGGCGGCACGTCGGCGCTTCGTGAGATGATCCGCGCCGCCCGCGAGGGAAAGAACATCGTCTTCACGCCCGACGGTCCTAAAGGGCCGCCGCGCGTGGCCAAGGACGGCGTCATCTATGCGGCGCAGGCGACCGGGTTGCCGATCGTCGCCGTAGCCTTTGCGGCGCAAAAAAAAAACTCCTGCGGTCGTGGGACTCGATGGTCGTCCCGGTGCCGTTCTCGCGTGCGCTCTTCCTCTACAGTCCGCCGTTTGTCGTGTCGCGCGGAAGCGACGTGGAAGAGTCGAGGGAACGTCTCGAGCGCATCATGAACGAGCTTGCGGATGAGGCGGAACGGTTGGTAAACGAATGATCACATCAATGACCGGTTTCGGCCGGGCTGCCGGCGCGCTCTCGGCACGCTATTTCGTGGCGGTGACCGCCAAGAGCGTCAATCACCGTTTTCTCGAAACATCGGTGCGTATCCCCGAGTACCTCTGGGAGGCGGAGGCGATGGTGCGCGGCCTGGCCTCGGACTCGTTCGCGCGAGGCAAGGTCGACATCTCCATCCGCGTGCAGCGCACCGCGCAGCCGGACTACAACGTCCGCATCAACACGCAGATCGCCAACACCGTCGTTCCGCAACTGCGCGCCATCGCCGAGGAGCTCGGCCTCGGGTCGACATTCTCCGGCAGCGATCTGTTGCGCGTCCCCGACCTGTTGCAGGTCGAGGCCATCGAGACCGAGATTACGGAAGAGGAGCGCGACGCACTGGCCGCCGTCGTCCGCCTCGCGCTGGCGCAGATGGGGGACATGCGCGTGCGCGAAGGGCAATCGCTTCGCACCGACATTACCTCGCGTCTGCAGACGATCCGCGAATTACAGCAGCGGCTGGCCTCTCATCGCGACGAGATGCGCGCGGAGCTTCTGACCTCGTACCAGCAGCGGGTGCAGGAGATCGCGAACGTCAGCGGCATCGAGGTCAATCAGGATCGCATCGCCCAGGAAGTCGTGATCATGGTGGAGAAGGGCGACGTGGCCGAGGAACTGACGCGCCTTGCTCACCACGTCGAGCAGGCCGAGAAGGCCGTGAACGGGACCGAGGCGGCGGGGAAGAAGCTTGATTTTCTGTCTCAAGAGATGCTGCGCGAGGTCAACACCATGGGCTCGAAGTCGCGCTCCGCGGTGCTGCGAACCCTCGTTGTAGAATTGAAAACCGAGGTCGAGCGGATACGCGAGCAGGTACAGAATGTCGAGTAATTTCCACCCCGATGGGACGCTATTCATCGTCTCGGGCCCATCGGGTGCCGGAAAGACGACGCTGATCAACACCGTCCGACAATGGCTCGAACCGATCGGAATCACCCTCTACTTTTCGGTTTCGCACACCACGCGCAAGCCCCGCACCGGAGAAGTCGACGGCAGCAGTTATCACTTCGTGACGACCGGACAGTTCGAGGCCATGGCGGAGCGCGGGGAATTTATCGAATGGGCCTTCGTTCATGAGCAACGGTACGGGACTTCGAAGGCTGAGGTTCTGGCGCGGCTCAACAGAGGCGAGGACGTCATCCTCGATATCGACTACCAGGGAGCCAAACAGATCGAAGACGATCCGGATCTGGAGCCGCGGTCGCTCAACATATTCATCTTTCCGCCGTCGTTCGACCATCTCGAACAACGGCTCCGCGATCGCGGTCTGAACAGCGAAGAGGAGATTCAGACGCGCTTGCAGAAGGCGGCCGATGAGATCGACGCCGGCAAAGAGTTCTACGACTACGTCATCATCAACGACCAACTGAACGTCGCCGCCGAATGTCTGAAGGCGGCGATCATCGCAAAGAAACTGCAGACCAAGACAGCGCTCGAAGCGATCACCGCGATGGCCGAGCGTCTGAAGGAGGAACGAGATGGAAGGTTTACCCGAGGGCATTGACAGCAAGTTCCGCTACGTACTGCTCGTGGCCAAGCGCGCCGAGCAGCTCGTGCAGGGCGCCCTGCCCAAGAGCAAGAGCAGACATTCCAAGCCCACCCGTGTGGCCATGGAAGAGATCGAGAAGAACCAGGTGAAGTGGCAGCTCACGCCGCCGGAAGAAGAGACCACGGCGCTGGAAACGGAGTAGAAACCGGGAGTGGGGTGTAGGGGGTGGGGAGTGGGAGAAAGACGGTGCGATTCCACGACGGCGTAACCGCACGATTCGTTCTCCGACCTTCCACCCCCCACTCCCCACTCCCCCACTCCCCACCCCCCATGCACATCGTCCTCGGCGTCACCGGCGGGATCGCGGCGTACAAGGCGCCCGACGTCGTGCGGCGCCTGCGTGATGTTGGCGCGGATGTTCGCGTCATTCTCACGCCCAACGCCGCTCGCTTCGTATCGCCGCTCTCGCTCGCGGCGGTCTCCGGCTACGGCGTCATCATCGAGCAGTGGGGCGATTCCGGTCACGGCGGCGTCGACCACATCGAGCTGGCTCGATGGGCCGACCTGCTCCTCATCGCGCCGGCCACCGCCAACATGATCGCCAAGCTCGCCGTCGGACTGGCCGATGACGCGCTCTCGACCTACGCCATTGGCCACCGTGGCAGCATCATTGTGGCCCCGGCCATGAACACCTCCATGCTCGGCCATCCCACTGTGCAGATGAATCTGGCCACGCTGCGCGAGCGCGGCGTCATCGTCCTCGATCCCGACAGCGGCCTCCTGGCTTGCGGCGACGAAGGCTCGGGACGGATGCCCGATCCGCCGGTGCTCGCCGAATTCGTGAAGCAGCAGTTCGCCACCCGCGACCTGGAAGGGCGAACGATCCTCGTCACCGCCGGCCCGACCCGCGAACCGATCGATCCGGTGCGATTCATTTCCAACCGCTCGTCGGGGAAGATGGGCTACGCCATCGCCGAGGCGGCCCGGAGAAGGGGAGCGGTGGTGACGCTTGTCTCCGGACCGACGGCCATTCCGGTCCCCGCCGGTGTCGCCGTCACGCACGTCATGACCGCGTCCGAGATGCACAGGGCCGTGATGGACGCGCTCCCGTCCCACCAGATCGTGATCAAGGCGGCGGCCGTCGCCGATTTCACGCCGGTGAGCGTGGCCGATCACAAGATCAAGAAGCAGGCCGAGCGCGACGAGACGACGCTGACGCTGAAGAAAGCGCCCGACATCCTGGCCGACATCGGCGCATCGTCACCGCGGCCGTTCATCGTCGCCTTCGCCGCCGAGACCGACGACGTCGAGTCGAACGCGCGCGAGAAGCTCGTCCGCAAGAACGCCGATCTCATCGTCGCCAACGATGTCGCCGATGCCTCGATCGGATTCGACTCCGATCAGAACGCCGCTACCGTGATCGCGAGAGACGGCTCGTCGACGAAGATCGAACGGGCGCCGAAGATCGTGGTGGCCAATCGGATCCTGGATCTGGTCGTCGAGCGGTTGTGACCTGCGCCTGCGGCGCGTTATCTGCGGCTTCGCCGCGTTGTCGGTTGTCTGCGCTTGGCGCGTGGTCAATTGACGGATTGATCGCAGACATCCGACAACCGATAACGCGGCGAAGCCGCAGACAACGCGCAAAGCGCAGACAACGCTGCGAAGCCGCAATATGATCCAGTCATGGATGACGATCTTCGGCGGGAGCTGACATTCCTTCGCGACCTCGGCTTTACCCATCTCGACATCCGCAAACCGGCCCCTTCGTCCAGCGTCGTTGAGGATTCGGAGGCCAAGACCATCCTCGGCGAGCTGCAGGCCATCGCCGTCGTTTGCGAGAAGTGCAAGCTGTCGAAGACGCGCACGCAGGTCGTCTACGGTGTCGGCAACCCCAATGCCGATCTGATGTTCGTCGGCGAAGCGCCGGGCCGCGACGAGGACCTCCAGGGTGAGCCGTTCGTCGGCCGGGCCGGCCAACTCCTCACCGACATCATCAAGGCCATGAAGCTGACGCGCGACGACGTCTACATCGCCAATGTCATCAAGTGCCGTCCGCCCGAGAACCGCAATCCGGAGCCGGACGAGCTGGACGCCTGCCGCCCCTATATCCGCCGCCAGGTCGAGATCATCCAGCCCAAGGTGATCGTGGCCCTGGGCCGTTTCGCCGTGCAGAGTCTCACCGAAAAGGCCTACGGAATCACCTCCGTGCGCGGCCAGTGGCTCGAATACCACGGTGTGAAAGTCATGCCGACGTACCACCCGGCGTATCTCCTCCGCAGTCCGGCCGCGAAGAAGGACGTGTGGTCGGACATGAAGAAGGTGATGGCGGAGCTGGGGATGGAGAGCTGAGCGGCAACTCGGATTTTGACGGATTGCCGAATGAGGTTATATTGACTGGCCGCCGGTGCTCGATTGGGTCCAGCCCGGCACCACAACTGCAACGAGTTCGCTTTGCGTCGCTCCTTCGAGGGGTGCGTTGAGCGTGTGGTCTTTTTCACGAATGTATCTGGACGAACCACAAAAAAGGAGAGTTTGAATGAGAAGCATGAAACGTAGCGTGTTACCCGTGCTGGGGCTTCTACTGGCCAGTGCCTGCAACTTCAGTACAGCACACATCACCGGCGTGAAAATCGGCAAAGACAAGGCGATGACGCAGCAGACAACCACCTTCGCGACGACGGACACGATTTACGGCGCCGCCGAGATCGGAAACGCCGGAAAGACCAAAGAGAAGATCCGCCTGATCGTCGTCGATGTCGCCGGGCAACAACCCGGTCCGATTGCCGCTCTGGATTCGGCGGTCGATCTGGACAGCAGCGGTACCGCGGAATTCAACTACTCTCCGCCACCTGCTGGCTGGCCCGCCGGAAAATACAAATTCGAAGTTTCGATGATGGATGAAAACGGCGTTCAGAAGGATCAGAAGACCGCTGACTTCACAGTTCAATAGCCCGCGATGCATTCACGCGGCGTGATCGCCGCGTCCACAGGAACGCGATCGTCAGCATCACCGCCGAGGCGATGCTGACGATCGCACCAGTAGTCACCGCGTGCGGCCGGTAGGACAGCTCGATGTCGTGCTCGCCGGCCGGAACGTACATGCCGAGGAACGCGTGATCGGCGATGTGAACCTTGACGGGCTCGCGGCCGATCGCCGCCCGCCATCCCTTCCACGCTGTCTCTGAAACGATGATCCAGCCAGGCGCGCGCATCGACGCGTGCAGAAGCAGACGGGATCCATCGCCGCGGACTTGGACCTCCCCCGACCCGTTGACGACGTTCATGGCCGGTCCGTCCGTTTCGACCCAGGCCTCGGCGCAAAAATCGCGGCAGGCACGCATCCCGCCCATCACGTCGCTCATTCCGGTGTGAACGACGCGCGGCACGAATGCGCGCGGGAGCACGCCGCGGTTCTCCAGCAACTGATAGCCGGGGTATCGGCCCACGAGCCGCCACGACGGCGGCACAACGGAGTCGGGGAGTGCCAGCGCGAAGCGGACGTTCAGGAGCGAGAGCATCGGCGCGGTGAGATCGTCGACGCGGTTCGACCAGACCGGCTGGGGAATCGACCACAGCGGGAACGTATCTGTCAGCCGGGCGAACGTCATGGCCTGATAGCCGCGCACGTCCTCCAGGCCGTAGAGCGCTCCGATGTTCGGAGCGAAGAGCGGACCTTGCCCGACGATGCGATACGGCTCTCGGGTGTCGCGCGGAAGGTGCTCGAACCCCGCGATTGCGGGAAAGAAAGCGCGCCGATCGACAGAGGGGATGAAGCCGCCGATCTCGCTCACGCGCTGGAACAGCAGAAGGCCGAGCAGGCCGGCCATCGCCGCGCGCTTCATCGGCAAGGCCCGCAACAGTGCGAAGGCGAGGAGCAGCGGCACGACTTCGCGGATGGCGTTCGCCCGCACGAAGTCGGGTGTCAGCGTGCTCCGTGCGGCAACCACCGCGATGAACACGGTCAGTCCCAGGGCAACGATCAGGAACGTCCAACGCAGCCGCTCGCGCTCGCCGATCGCCGCCTGCAATCCGATCGCGGCAAGGACGCAGACGCCAAACGCGGCGAACGAGATCATCCGCGCGTTGACGGCCAGGCTGAAGATCGGAAGCCGCGCCAGTACGTCGCTGACTACGGGTGCCTCGGCACCGGCCAGAAGTCCGAACAGCACGACGCCGGCGAAGAACCATTTCTCCCGCGTCCGCACGCGCAGCAACGCGAAGAGCGCCGGCGCGAAGAGCATCGCCCCCGCATACGCGGTTCCCATGGCTCGGTGCTGGAGCTCATGCTCATGTTGCGGCTCTTCCTCGCCCGGCGCGCCTTCCGCGAAGGACACGAAGTTGTTCTGCAACACGTGCGCGACGATGCTCCACGGCGCGCTGGTCTGGGTGACCGCCCGCCGTTCAACGTATTCGCGCGTTTGCGGAAGAGCGTCGATCATCGGCACCAGGAAGAAGGCCGTGAGCAACAGCGCGATCACACCCGCCGCTAGGCCGCCGGCGATCACGCGCACGATCTGCTCGCGCGCGGATACGATCACGTACACGGAGGCGAGTGCGACGATGTGAAGGGTCGTCTCCGGGTGCCCGCAGAGTGTGACCAGAACCAGGGCAGCCGCGAGGAGCGCAATCGCCTGTGCGTCCCGCCGCCGCGCCACGCGCCGAGCCCCGAGCATCACCAGCGGCAGGAGGGCGATGGCATTGCCGTGCGCCGTGTGCGTGAAGGCGACGACGTAGGTCGACAGCGCCCATCCGGCGGCGCCGAAGAGGGAGGACAACGGGCGGAGACTCAGGTCCCTCAGGAAGAGAAACATCCCCAGCGCCGCCAGGAAGTACGTCATCGCGGCCATGAAGCCGAACGCGTCCTGCGCCGGAAGGAGCAGGCCGAGGAGCGTGACCGGATAGAACGGCGCCGACTGCGCGGCCGCGGCCAGGACATTGCCTGACAGCTCGAACGGATTCCAGAGCGGCCACTGGTGATGCGCGATCGACCATCGCAACGCAGCGTTCCAGGGGAGGAACTGCGCCGTGACGTCGGACGGCAACGGATTGGCGATCCGATCGATGCCGGCCCGGGTCGCCATCGACGCCAATGGATCGAAGTGGTAGGCGATGTCGATCGGCGCGTAGACCCTGCCCGTCACGAGCGCGCGTCCCGTGAGACACAGCGGCAGCAGGATCAGCGCGGCCGATGCGGAACGCGAGAGCGTCACGAATCGACTGACGAGGATGAGCGTGCCGGCAGCGGAAAGGAGATAGAGGAGTGCGCCCAAGGAGTCTGAGCGGTGGACCAACCGCTCGATTGCCGATTGTACCCGCGCTCGCGGCATACTGCGCGCATGCGACGAATCGCATTACCGCTTCTGCTTCTCGCGGCCGCTCAGCCGCTCGCGGCCGCGTACGCCGAGCGCGATCTTGTCATCCCCGTCGTCGGCCGCGCCTCGGGTGGCACGGGTCGCCTCTTCTTCACCGCGCTCTGGATTACCAACGCCGAGGATATTCCGGCGGTGATGACGCTGTCCTATCTCGAGAGCGGCCACGCCAATCCCTCGCCGAAGAAGACCACGGTCACGCTGGCACCACGTGAGACACGCATTTTCGATCCGCTCGGGCCGCCGGTGCTGTCGAGTGTAAACGGCATCGGCGCGCTGCGCATCCAGTCGAACGCGGATGTGGTCGCGTCGGCGCGCATCTACGGTTACGTGCCGTCCGAGGGTCCGAGCTCGGCATTGTCGATGGCGTTGACCGGCATTCCTACCCACCTCGGCGTCGGCAATGGACAGTCGGCTCTCCTGCACGGCTACAGCTCCTTGCACGCGCAGTACAAGGTCTACATCGTCGAGACCGCAGGCGCGGCGCTCTCGATCGCCGTCTCCATCGAAGACCTGCACGGCCAGACGTTGGGTGAAAAGCGCATCTTCCTCAACCGCTTCGAGCACGTCGCCACCGAGGTGAGGCAGCTCTTTCCCGCCGTCGACGTCGAGAACGGCGTCATCCGCCTCCGCGGCGTCAACGGCAACGGCCGCATCATTGCCGAGGGGACGCGAATCGTGCCCGGCTCACAGGATGCCTGCGCGTATGAGATGAGCTTCGGCCGCGAGCCGCGCACGCGCATTCGCGGCCCCGAGGCCGCGCTCTACATCGTGATTGCTCTCGTCATAGCGCTCGCGATCGTGTGGCGGAGAAAATAGACGACGATGCCGTCCGGTCTCTCTGAATTCGCCGAAGTGGCCATCCCCGTGGCCGTCCACGGCACGTTCACGTACGCGGTCCCGCGCGAGCTGCGCGACGCGGTGCGCCTCGGGTCGCGCGTGGAGGTGCCGTTCGGCGCCAAGAGAAACACCGGATTCGTCGTCGCCCTCTCCGATCATGCCCCGGAATCCAGCAGGATCAAGCCGATCCGCGCCGTTCTCGACGACGACGAACCGGCCCTGCTTCCGGAGATCATCGACCTCTGCCGTTGGGCTGCCGAGTACTACATCGCACCGCTCGGCGAGATGCTGCGCGTGGCGTTGCCGGCCAATATGTCGGCACGAGGCCGGCGTGAGCTGACGCTGGTCGGGGATGAATCGATGATCGCTTCAGCGATCGGCGCGGAGCAGATCATCGATGCGGATCTGCCGCTCATCGATGAGCTGCGCCGCCGCCCGCTGCCGTATGCCGCCGCGCTCGAGGCCAGCTCGCGAGCGTCCATCGAGCGGCTCCGCGATTCGGGACTGATCACGATCGGCGATCGTGTGCAGGACGCGAAAGGCGTCCGCTACGACCGCTTCGTCGTCCTCGAAACGACGCCGGGCGGCCTGACGGCGAAACAGCAGGCGGCAGTCGACCTCCTGGCCGCGCGCGGCGCGGAGATGTCCGTGCGGGCGATAGAGACCGCCGGCGTCAGCGCGGCCGTGCTGGCAGCGCTTGTGAAGAAGAACGTGATCCGGATCGAGCGCCGCGCGCGGCGCCATACGCTCGATGCCTTCCTGGCCGGCCTCGATACAGCCAGCGTCGGCGAGATCCGCCACTCCAACGAACAGACTGCCGCCATCGAAGCGGTGCGCGCCACGATGGGGACGTTTGCGCCGTTTCTGCTCGAAGGGGTCACCGGAAGCGGCAAGACCGAGGTCTACATCGAGCTGATGCGCGACGCGGTGCGGAGAGGGGAGCAGGCCCTGCTCCTCGTTCCTGAGATCTCGCTCACGCCGGTCTTCGCCTCGCGATTGAAAGAGCGCTTCGGCGAACGGATCGCCATCCTCCACAGCAGCCTCTCCGCCAGCGAGCGGTTCGATCAATGGTGGCGCGCCCGCCGCGGCGAGGTCGATGTGGCCATCGGTCCTCGCTCCGCTCTCTTTACCCCGTTCCAGCGCCTGGGCTTGCTCGTCGTCGACGAGGAAGGCGATGCCGCCTACAAGCAGGATGAGACGCCGCGCTACAACGCCCGCGACCTGGCGGTCGTCCGCGCGCAGTTCCGCGGTATCCCCATCGTACTAGGCTCGGCCACGCCGTCGCTGGAGTCGCGCGAGAACGCCGCGCGCGGCAAGTACACGTTGCTGCGGATGATGTCGCGCGTCGAGTCCCGGCCGCTGCCCGAGGCCGAGGTCATCGACCTGCGCAAGGAACGGGCCGAGAAGGAGGACAAAGGCTTCGTCATCTTCAGCCATCCGTTGAAGGCCAGGCTGATCGAGACATTCGCGGCAGGGGAGCAGGCCATCATCCTCATCAACCGCCGCGGCTATGCGCCGTACCTGCTGTGCCGCGAGTGCGGCCACGAGTTCCGCTGCCGCGATTGCAGCGTGACTATGACGGTCCACCGTCGCGCCGGGATGCTGATCTGCCACTACTGCGGCCTGCGCAAGCCGATCCCGGGCCGCTGCCCGCTCTGCAATGGCGAAGTCCTGCAGCCGATCGGTTTCGGGACGGAGAAGGTGGAGGAGCGCTTCCGCCGCGATTTCCCGAACGTGGCCGTGGACGTGCTCGACCGCGATTCAACGCGAAAGAAAGGGGAGCTGGTGCGCATCCTCGACCGCTTCCGCACTCATCAGACCCAGGCGCTGATCGGAACGCAGATGCTGAGCAAGGGCCACCATTTCCCGAGCGTGACCCTGACCGCCGTCCTGAACGCAGACTCCATCCTGGGCTATCCCGATTTCCGCTCCGCCGAGAAGACGTTCTATCTATTGACCCAGGTCGCCGGCCGCTCCGGCCGCGGCGAGCTGCGCGGCACGGTCCTGATCCAGAGCGCCTTTCCGACCCACTACGCTATCCAGCACGCCCTCCGCCACGACTACGAGTCGTTCTACAAAGCCGAGATCGAGTTCCGCAAGACGTTCCACTACCCCCCCGTGACGTCGATGATCGCCATCCTCTTCCGCGGCGAACAACTCGCCGACGTCGACCGCGCCGCGCTCGATGCCGGTCGGCGGTTGGAAGAAGCTCTTCGTTCGTTACCCGGAAGCCGTATCCAGGGCCCGGCACCCGCGCCGATGTCGCGAATCAAAGGTGTCTACCGCTACCAGATCCTCCTCCGCTCCGCTCACCGCAGCGCTCTTCGCAAGGCAATAGAGGGCGTGATGGTGGGGCGGAAGTGGCGGGGGGTGGAGGTGGCGGTGGATGTGGATCCGATCAATATTCTGTAGGAGGGTCTGGCAAACAGCCGAGCGCCGCAGTTGCCAGATCTGCAACGTGTGACGCCGGGAGCCGCCGCGAGAGAGAGACGGAAGCCTGTCGCGTCGTACAGGCAGACTCGTTAAAAGCGGAGTTCTTCATGCGCACCAATTGTCCGAGGATCGTAGAGGGAGAGGCGACGGGCTGACCAGCCCGCGGAAGGAGAGCAGACGTCCTCGATTCGGGATAGGGGGGAGCCTCACGGCTCCGCCCCTCCCACACCACCGTGCGTGCGGATCCGCACACGGCGGTTCGGCTGGTTGAACACGTCAGCTGTAGAGCTTCTGAAG